>Ga0213875_10001156_pt1 | contig 18094 bp, 19 predicted proteins | sample BarmaccomBMRX_R8_FD_160105 | JGI IMG/M metagenome (GOLD analysis project Ga0213875, IMG submission 160105) | Root-associated microbial communities from Barbacenia macrantha in rupestrian grasslands, the National Park of Serra do Cipo, Brazil - RX_R8 | ecosystem: Host-associated > Plants > Roots... | reverse complement strand
GATCATGGCGGCGGCGGCGCTCCTTAAGGACAAGCCGAACCCGACTGACGCCGATATCGACGACGCGATCACCAATATCTGTCGCTGCGGCACCTACCAGCAGGTGCGCGCCGCCATTCACGCCGCGGCCAAGGCTTGAGGAGGCGGCGATGACGCACTTATCCAAGATCGCCACCATCAGCCGCCGTGGATTCCTGATCGCCGCAGCAGCCGGTGGGTTTTCGCTCGGCTGGCGGGTGCCGTTTGGCTCAAGCGCAGCCTTCGCCACCGACGCTGACGATCCGGAAATCAACGCTTGGGTGGTCATCAAGCCGGACGAGACGGTGGCGATCCGTATCGCCCGCTCCGAGATGGGGCAGGGCACATTGACCGGGCTTGCGCAGCTTGTGGCCGAGGAACTCGGTTGTGACTGGAGCAAGGTTACAACGGACTACCCAACACCAGGACAGAACATCGCGCGCAAGCGGGTGTGGGGGAATTTCTCGACCGGTGGCAGCCGCGGCATCCGCGAGTCGAACGATTATGTGCGAAAAGGCGGTGCCGCCGCGCGGATGATGCTGGTCCAGGCCGCCGCCAATGAGTGGAAGGTGCCAGCGACGGAATGCAGTGCCGCCAACGGCGCCGTCTCGCATGCCGGCAGCGGCCGGATGTTGAGCTACGGCAAATTGGCGGCCGCGGCGGCAAAGCTCGATCCGCCGTCGCCCGGTGACATCAAGCTGAAGGACCCGAAGGACTGGACGATTGCCGGCAGGCCGTTGCCGCGGCTCGATACGCGGCCGAAGCTGACCGGCGAGCAGGTCTACGGCATCGACCTGAAATTGCCGGGTATGCTGATCGCGGCAATCCGGGACTGCCCGGTCTATGGCGGCAAGGTGAAAAGCTTTGATGCCGCCAAAGTGCAGAACATGCGCGGCGTGAAGAAAGTCGTGCCGGTGGGTGAAACCGGTGTCGCGGTGATCGCCGATACGTTCTGGAACGCCAAGACCGCCGTCGCGGCGCTGCCTGTGGTGTGGGATGACGGACCGAACAATTCGGTGACGAGCGACACGATTGCCGCGATGCTGAAAGAGGGCCTGGATGCGCCGGAGGCCTTTATCGGCAACAAGGCCGGCGATGTGAAGGCCGGGCTGGCCGGCGCCGCCAAGGTGATGGAGGCGGAGTTCGCCTACCCCTACCAGAACCACGCCACCATGGAGCCGATGAACGCGACGGCGCGCTATACCGACGACAAGTGCGAGGTGTGGTGTCCGACGCAGAACGGCGAGGCAGCGTTGGCCGCGACCGCCGAAGCGTCTGGGCTGCCGGTGGCCAAATGCGAGGTCTACAAGCAGTTGCTGGGCGGCGGGTTCGGGCGGCGCGGCCGCACCGACTATGTGCAGCAGGCGGTGTGGATCGCCAAGCAGATGCCCGGCATCCCAGTCAAACTGATCTGGACCCGTGAAGAGGACATGACCCATTGCGGGTATCACCCGATCACGCAGTGCAAGATGACCGGCGGTCTTGATGCGCAGGGTAATCTGGTGGCCCTGCATATGCGCATCTCCGGACAGTCGATCCTCGCCTCGCTGTCACCGCAAAGCATGAAGGACGGGATGGATCCCGTCACTTTTCAGGGGCTGAATGCGGGCGGCGCCGAGAGCGCCTTTGGCTACGACGTGCCGAACCTGCTGATCGATCATGCGATGCGCAACCCGCCGATCACGGCGGGGTTCTGGCGCGGCGTCAATACCAATCACAACGCCATCTATGTCGAAAGTTTCATCGACGAGCTGGCGCACGCCGCCGGACAGGACCCGCTCGAATTCCGCCGGAAACACCTCAAGCCGGCGCATTTCGCGGTGCTGCAGGCAGCCGCCGACAAGGCCGGCTATGGCAAGGCGCCGGAGGGCCATTTCCATGGGCTCGCGCAGGTGATGGGTTTCGGCAGTTATGTCGCGGCTTGCGCCGAGGTGTCGGTGAGCCGCGACGGTCACCTCAAGATTCACAAGATCGTCGCCGCCACAAATTGCGGCCATGCCGTGAACCCGGCGCAGATCGAGCGGCAGGTCGCCGGTTCTTTCGTCTATGGACTGTCGGCAATGCTCTACGGTGAATGCACTGTCGCGGGTGGCGCCATCGAACAGACCAATTTCGACACCTACAACGTTATGCGGATCGACGAGATGCCCGTGGTGGAAAGCATCATCATGCCCTCGGGCGATTTCTGGGGCGGGGTTGGCGAACCGACGATCGCCGTCGCCGCGCCGGCGGTGTTGAACGCAATCTTCGCGGCCACCGGCAAACGCATCCGCACCTTCCCGTTGGCAAAACACGATCTGCGGCAGACGTGAGGGCGGCATTGCTGTTGATGCTGCTGCAGGTATCTGCGGCAACCATGGCGGAGGGCGCATCGTTGCCGCCGGCTGGCGCCTCCGCCTGCAGCGGCTGCCACGCTGCGAACACGGCGGGAACTCTGGTCCCCTCGCTCCTCGGGCGCAACCCGGTCGACATCGAGGCGGCGATGCGCGACTTCCGCAATGGCTCACGTCCCGCGACGGTGATGGATCGCATCGCCAAGGGCTTCACCGACGATGAAGTCAAGGCCATCGCCGCCTGGTATGGGGCAATAAAGCCGTGAGGCCGCAGGCTGGTCGAGCCAGGCGGCGTCGCGATCTTCTGAAAGCAGCCATGGCGGCCGGGCTGACCGCGGGTCTGCCGTTGCCCGCCTTTGCACGGGGTGCGGCAGGGCAGGTCGTCGTGGTAGGCGGCGGGTTCGGCGGTGCTACCTGCGCCCGCGCGGTGAAGCGGCTGGAGCCAGGGCTGACGGTGACGCTGGTCGAGGCCGATCCAGCGGCGACCTACACCGCCTGCCCGTTCAGCAACGAGGTCATTGCCGGCGCGCGCGGGCTCGGCGAACAGCAATTCCGCTATGATAAACTCGCTGCTGACGACATCGCCGTTTGTTTCCTGCCGGCCCTCGCGGTCGATCCGCAACACCAGGTAGTGACCGTCGCAGACGGCCGGAAGTTTCCTTATGATAGGCTGGTATTGGCGCCCGGGATCGATTTCCGCGGGGGTGATCCGCCGGGGTATGGCGAAGCAGCGGCGACGCTCATGCCGCATGCCTGGAAGGCGGGACCGCAGACCCTGTTGCTGCGGCGGCAATTGCAGGCCATGCCCGAAGGCGGCACGGTGGTGATCACGGCGCCGGAGAACCCCTATCGCTGCCCACCAGGCCCCTATGAGCGCGCCAGCCTCATCGCGCATTTCCTGAAGACCAATAAACCTCGCGCAAAACTGCTGTTGCTCGATGCGAAGGACACATTCTCGAAACAGAAGCTGTTCCAGAATGCCTGGGCCGCGTTGTATCCGGGGCTCATCGAATGGGTGTCACTATCGCAAGGCGGCAAGGTGACCGCGGTAGACGCACAGGCGATGACGCTGGCCACCGATTTTGCCACGCATAAAGCGGATGTCGCCAATGTGATCCCGAGTCAGAAAGCGGGCGGCATTGCCGCGATTGCCGGCGTGGCGGACAAGACGGGCTGGTGTCCGATCGACCCAGTGACGTTCGCTTCGACACTGCAGCCGAACATCCATGTGATCGGCGATGCAGCGGTCGCGGGTGCGATGCCCAAATCGGCGTTCGCCGCGAACGCGCAGGCCAAGGTCTGCGCCGCGGCCATCGTTGCGTCGCTCGCGGGCGATCCGGCGCCCACTGCAAAGCTGATAAACACCTGCTATTCGCTGGTCGCGCCCGATTATGGCATCTCGGTAGCCGGCGTCTACCACGCTGCCGACGGCAAGCTGCTCGATGTTGAAGGCGCTGGCGGTACGAGCCCCATCGATGCGCCCCCCGAGCGGCGTGCGGCCGAAGCAGCAGAGGCCAAGGCCTGGTTCCGCGCGATCACGGCGGAAGTCTTCGGGTGAAGTTAGCCGTAGCGGTTGCCGGAGCCTTCCTGATGACAAGCGCGGTATGTGCCGCCGATCCGTTGGTACCATATGAGGTGATTGGCGATACCATACCGCACCCTTTGACCAGCGAGGCGGGCGATGCGGCGCGTGGCAGAGAGATCGTCGCGAACCGGCAGGTCGGGTTATGCTTGCTTTGCCATCGCGGGCCATTTTCGGAGACGCCGCTCCAGGGGGATCTGGCGCCCGACCTCGCGGGGGCCGGAATGCGTTGGAGCGTCCCGCAACTGCGCCTCCGTATCGTCGACGCGAGCCGGATTAACCCGGAGACGATCATGCCTTCGTACTACCGTACCGAGAATCTGACCCGGTCGGCGCGGTCCTATCAGGACAAACCGATTTTGGCGGCGCAGCAGGTCGAGGATGTTGTCGCGTTTCTTGCCACCTTGCGGCAGTGACCTGATGCATCCCACTCGCCGCGCCGTTCTGATCGCCGGCGCCAGCATCGCGCTGGCACCGCCGGCTTCGGCAACGCCCGCGATGCTGGCGGCGGCAATTCGCGGCGTCGTCGGCGTAGGCAATCTTCAGAAGGGGCGCGTGACGTTTGAGATGCCGCCGCTGGTCGAGAACGGCAACGCCGTGCCGCTGACGGTCAATGTCGAGAGCCCGATGACCGAGGCGGATCACGTCACGGCGATCTACGTGTTTAATGAAAAGAACCCGCAGCCGCATGTGATTTCCGTTGTTTTGGGCGCGCGCGCCGGCAAGGCGCGTCTGTCGACCCGCATCAAGCTGGCGGACGCGCAGCGGGTGGTGGGGATCGCGGCGCTGAGCGATGGCTCGTTCTGGATGGGCGAGGCTGATGTCATCGTCACGATCGCCGCGTGCGTCGAGGATGTGAACTGATGGCCGCTGACACGAAGCCGAGAGCGCTCCTGCACGTACCCGCGACAGCCAAGCGCGGCGAGGTGATCGAGATAAAAACACTCATCGCGCACCCGATGGAATCCGGATATCGCGCCGGGCCGAACGGCTCGGTATTGCCGCGCGACATCATCCAGCACTTCGTCTGCACCTATAACGGCGAAGAGATTTTCCGGGCGGAGTTGTCGCCCGCCATCGCCGCCAATCCGTTCATCACGTTTTTCACCGTCGCGACGCAGAGTGGCACGATCGCGTTCGAGTGGAGCGGCGATAACGGTTTCGCCGCGCGTGAGCAGGCGGCAATTACGGTCGAATGAGGTTCTGGCGGGTCTTCGTCAGCCTGATGCTCGTTGCCGCGACAACCGTAGCCGGTGAAATTCCCACTAGCGAACGCCGTTCCGGCTATTCGCAAATGAGCGCCGACCTGCAGCGCATGCAGGACGACGACAGCGCCAATCCCGGAATGTTGTGGGTGCTCGACGGTGAGACCCTATGGGGCCGCCAGGAGGGCGCCGCGGCCAAATCCTGCGCCGACTGTCATGGCGATGCCGCCCAGAGCATGAAAGGGGTGGCGGCACGGTATCCGGCGGTGGATGGCGCGCTGAAACGGCCGATCGATCTCGAAGAACGCATCAATCTCTGCCACGCAAACCACCAGGGAGCCACGCCGTTCGCGGCCGAGAGCCGGGATTTGCTGGCGCTGACGGCGTATGTGGCTCGGCAGTCGAAGGGGATGCCCGTCAATGTTGCCGAGGACGCTGCCGCTCTGCCCTTTATCGCGGCCGGTCGGGCACTATTCCTACAGCGCCAGGGACAGCTGAACCTGTCCTGCGGCAATTGCCACGATGACAATTGGGGCCACAAGCTGGGTGGCGCGATGATACCGCAAGGTCATCCCAACGGTTATCCGCTGTACCGGCTGGAGTGGCAGGACCTCGGCTCGCTGCAACGCCGATTGCGTAACTGCCTGATCGGCATGCGCGCGGAGCCTTATGCCTACGGCTCGCCGGAAGTGATCGAACTCGAGCTGTTCCTGGCGGTCAGAGCGAAGTGGTTGTCGATCGAGAGTCCCGCAATTCGTCCGTGAGGACGCTTCCGCACGCACGTAAGCTATGTCGCGGCGGAAGCCAGGGCCGGTCGCTCGGGAGAGCAGGTTCTCGATCTCGGTCGACCAGGTCTCTCGAGTTCGTCGGGGCGAACTAAGAGGCGGATGCGGTCCTTTTCTGAGCCTCAAGCTGAAACGCGCAAATCCTAACCAGGGTCGGCGCGACGACCGGATGCGTTATGCAAGACAGTTGCAAACTGAGATAGCCTAATTTTTCATTACGCCACAGTCGCACGCCGAGGTGATCGGGCGAGCCCCTAAATCTGTACCGAAGCAGCCGTTTTCACAGCCTCGCCCTGCCTTCACCCCTGTGGCACAGGATTTGGACGGGACTGCAAGCCAAGGCCCTGGAACAGACTGGTCGCGGTATGAGGTGTCCTATCAAAAGGCGGCATATGGGTTCAGCACGGAGCGACCCTTTTGCTGTTGCGAGCTGACTCTGCAAGATCACAGCCAGAGCGCCGCCTGAACGATACACACCGCGGCCAGAGCGGCAGCATCACCGGCTCACACATCGCGATCCGGTCGTGCGGCGGAGGGAAATGCCATGTCCGCGCAGGCGCGGTTTTCGGCCCTATTGCCCGTCCTCAAGGATCAGCGGCGATTGCTCGCCCGGCTACAGCAGCTCACGTTTGACAAGAGCGTGCCGGCATTGCCATCGCCGACGGCGCTCGCGCAGTTCGAGCTCGGGGGACAGTTGCTGGGCCGGGGTGACAGCAGGGGCGCTGTTGCGCGGTATCTCAAGGCGCTCGATATCGCCCCGGGGTTCGTGCAGGCTTATGCGACACTGGGCCTTGGTCTGGGAGAATTGGGACATCGGGCGGCCGAAATGCATTGCCTGCGCGTGGCGCTGCGGCTGAACCCGAGCTTCTGGGAAGCCCAGATGGCGCTCGGTCATGCTCACGCAGCGCTAGACCAGCCGGGCGAGGCCGCAGCCGTTTACGAGCTCGCCACGCGGCTGCGGCCGGAGCTGGCCGAAGGCTGGACGCGGCTGGCCCGGATGCGGCTTGCCCAGGGCGAAACCTCAGCAGCGGTAGACGCCCTGGTCGAGGCGGTCACGCGGACTTCCGGGGCACCCGAGCTGTGGCTGGAGCTCGGCGATTCATTGCGCGCGGCGCGTCGGTTAGAGCCGGCGCTGCAGGCATATCTCACCGCGCTGGAGCTGCGCCCCGACCTGGTTCGGGCACACGATAGTGCCGGCTGTGTATTGCAGGATCTCGGACGTCTCGATGAGGCTATCACCCACCACGAAGCGGCTCTGCAAACCGCGCCCGATGATGTCAATGCACTGCGCAATCTCGGGGTTGCGCTGCAGACCGTCGGGCGGTTCGACGAAGCGCTGCGACGCTATCGGCAAGCGCTCGGCGGTGCGCCGCAGGATGCTGCCGCTCTTAGCTATTTGGCTGCCGCGCTGACCGAGTGCGGGCGCTTGCGCGAGGCGCATGATGCTTTTGCCTCGGGGCTGGCGATAACACCGGAGAACGACGAGCTCCACTTCAACTACAGCCTGCTGCTCCTGTAGGCTGGTGAATTTCGCCGGGGTTGGCAAGAGCATGAATGGCGTTGGCGGGTGATGCCGCCGCATCGAATAGCGCAACCAGAGTGGCGCGGTGAACCAGCGGCTGGCCAGCGCATACTGTTACATGCCGAGCAGGGATTGGGCGACACCTTGCAATTCGTCCGCTATGCGCCAGGGGTGGCGGCGCGAGGACTACAGGTGACATTAGAGGTGCAGGCGCCGCTGGTGCGACTCTTACAGAACCTGCCCGGTGTCGGCGAAGTGGTTGCCGCAGGCAATCCGCGACCAGAGTTCGACCTTCATTGTCCGCTGATGAGCCTGCCGCTCGCCTTTGCCACTGATCTCGACAGCATCCCGGCCGACGTTCCTTACCTTTTCCCGACGTCCAACCTGCTATCCTGCTGGGGCGAGTGTCTGCCGCCCCGTGGCGGCGTGCGGGTTGGGCTCGTCTGGGCTGGCAACCGTGGCCATGGGGATGTACGTCACCACTTTATCGATCGCCGCCGTTCGATCGACCCGGCGCTGCTCGCGCCGCTTGCGGAAGTGGTTGGTGTCACCTGGGTTAATCTGCAGCACGATGCGACCGCTCTGCCATTTCCAATGACCGACCCGATGGCAGCGATCTGCGATTTCGCCGACACTGCCGCGCTGGTGGCGCAACTCGATCTTGTGATTGGGGTCGATACCTCGGTGGTGCACTTGGCCGGCGGCATGGGTAAGCCGGTATGGATGCTGTCGCGTTTTGACGGCTGCTGGCGATGGATGCACGGTCGCCATGACAGCCCCTGGTATCCCACCATGCGGATATATCGCCAAACCGCGCCCGATGACTGGCGCCCGGTCGTGGCCCGCCTTGCGACCGACCTCACGCAGTTCTCCCAGACCGGCTGACGCGTGCTTCCCGCGACCAACGGTCGGCGACTTGGCGGAAGCGCGGACGAAGGAAAGCCAGACCAGGCCGGTGGCGGCATGAGGCTCACCATTGTCACGCCGCTGCCGGTGGTGGTCGAGACACAGCAGGTCGCGCATCTGCGGGCCGAAGATGAAACCGGGGCCTTTGGCGTTCTGCCCGGGCATGCCGACTTCCTGACGGCGCTCGCGGTGTCGGTTGTGACGTGGCGCTACCATGAAGGCGGCGCGCATCATGCGGCGCTGCGCGGCGCCATGCTCGCGGTCCGCGCGAACGATATCGAATGGTGCCCAGGGGCGGGTTCGAACCACCGACACACGGATTTTCAGTCCGCGAAAATGACAGTTAAACTGTAAATTCTTGGCCCTTTGTCGCATCCCTGTCGCAACTACCCGACCAAGGCTGCCTCTCCTGCCGCGAATTTCGCGTGGTCATCTTCGGGGCTTGGGAACAGATGTCCGTATCGATCGAATGTCATTTGAATCGACGAGTGACCAAGCAACGACTGCAACCGCTTAGGCGAGAACCCGCGCTCGATCGCCCATGAGGCAAAGAAATGCCGGAGGGCATGCAGGCCATACTTTGCCTTGCCCGCATCGTCGACCACCCCCGTGGTCAACTGCAGCGGGGTGAAGCCGCGGTTGGTGATGTTCGCGTGGCTCTCGACCTTACCCGCGCCGTTGGGGAACACGAGCCACAGCCGGGCTTGCTCCTCTATGTTGACCGGGCGTAGGCGGGGGCAGGCCAAGCGCCATTCCTTCAATGCGTTGACGACCATCGGCGACATCGGAATTTCTCGATCGCTCGCAGCCGATTTTGGTGCCCCGATATCTCCCCACAGATTGGCGCGCTGTCGGACACGGATAACGATACGCTCGAAATCGACATCTTCCCAGGTCAAACCTCGCAGCTCTGACGCCCGCATTCCGGTGAAGATCGCTGCGATGAAGAATGCGCGCCAGCGGCCGCCCGCGCCAGCAATCAAGGCTTTGGCTTCCTCCTTTGATGGAACGTCGCGCCCCACGGCCAGCTTGGCAGCCTCACGTTTTTTAGCATCCACTCGGACTGGCAAGGCGGCATTTTGCGCTACAAGCCCGCGTCTTTGAGCTTCGCCGAGAATACCCTTTAGGCTGGCCAAAACCTTCCGGGCCATCGCCCGAGTTCCCTTTTTCAACATCGCGTCGCGGAAGCTCTCCACCATCGGGGTTGAGAGGCGCGCCAGCTTCTCAGCGCCGATCAGCGGTGCAATGTGAAGATCAACGTGGTTGCGATATTGCTTAAGCGTTGAGCGCTCCAGGCTCTCCAGCTCGCCGCGCTCGATCCACAGCTTTGCGGCAGCGGCTATGGTGATGCTCGAATTCTCGGGGGTATGCACCCCGCGAGCGACCTCGCCGCGCGCAGCAACCAACCAAACGTCCGCTGCCTTCTTGGTTGTGAATGTCTTCAGGTGCCGCTTACCGGCTTGGTCGGAATAATCGGCAACCCATGCGGTTTTTGTCTCGCCGCCGGATTGCCACAGCCGCTTTCGGATCGATGCCATAGCCCGAGCCTTCCAGATCGTCTATCCAATCATGTTGCAGAAAATTCCGTTGGTCAACGGTGATGGATCGTATTGACTTGTCGTTGAAGGGATTGTAAGAACGTAATACGTTTTTGGTTGATCGATGAGCGAACGTCTGTGACAGACACATACTCAGTGGCAGAAATCGTTAAGCGCACCGGTGCGCTTCGCCGCCGCGTACAGCTATGGGCTGATGCCGGCGTGATTAGGAGCTCGGCCGCAACACAGCATGGCGGGTCAGGGACGCATCGCGCCTTCGACGGGACTGAACTGCAAATCGCCGCCTTGGTGACGCCGCTTGCCAATCTGTCAATGTCCATCGGCCTTCTGAAGTTCTTCGCCGACGAAATCCGACCAATCCTGTGCGGCAACTTCCTCAGGCGCAAATGGCCTCATATGCAACCGGACGAAGCTAAGACTTTTGCCGAAGCGTTCGATCGTGCGCGCCGCAATGAAGGTGCAAACGTCCTTACCTTTACGCAGACAGGTGACCGCTTCTGGTTTGGTGTCTGCACGCCGGACGCGAGAGGAAACCTGATCATTAATGCTCGCATCCGCGATCATCAAAACGACCAGGTGCAGAAAGGTAGACCAATGATCCTGCTCGACCTCAATGACCTGCTCGGAGGGCTTCTGGACTGATGTTTTAAATTTTGGAACATAAAAACGTAACACGTCTTTTGTCGCTGGAGACAATCACATGAGCGAAGTCACGCAAACACCCGAGCCCTTAAGCGACGATCTGCTGAAGGGTGCCGAAGCTATAGCCAAATACATCGGCGAGAGCCGGCGCCGGACCTTCTATCTTATGGAGCGGGCGCTTATCCCGTGCGGGAAGGAGGGATCTATCTGGGTCGCATCTCGTCGCGCGCTGTCGGCGCATTACGCGAAGCTGACCGGAAAGGCCGCATAGATGAACCCGCGAGATCGGAGACGAGGGTCGCCTCACAAACGAGGACGCCGCCCGCTAGTACGGACGACGCATCTCGAAACCGTAAACATTCAAGGAAATGATATTAGCGAGAACCGCGGCAAAAATCGACGGTCTGCTCGGTATCTCGTCCGCGGACATATGTCCCTTTGGGTCGCCACATCGATCGCGGCAGAGCCGTTTAGCGGGGGCGCGCGATGAGCGCCGCCGGAAAAGTACGGTGGCGTCGCCGGGCAGCATTTCACGAGGTCGGTCATGCAGTCGCGAATGTCGTCCTCGGTCACCAGTGCAGCACCGCCAGCGTTTACGATGCGCCTCGCATAAGCGCTATCGGGTTGCCGTGCTTCGGCGAAGTTCTCACCGATCCCGAGCTGATCTATCCAGCCATTGAGATTGCTGTCAGCTGTCTGGCCGGCCCGATTGCCGAGGCCAGGTACACGAAGCGGTCGCTTATCAGCTGTCCTTTGGGTAGAGGCTCCTCCGACTTCGAAAACGCCCAAGCTGCCTTATGTGAAAGTCGCTTCACATATGCCGACGCCGAGCGCCAAGCGCATGAGTTGGTCACGGAGTCGTGGCAGGCCATTGAGGCGACGGCCAGCGCCCTTATTGTATGCGGCACGGTGGGTCAAGGCACCCTCGCGCTGATCTGCTCTGGCGGTGCCCTGTGAGCGTCCTCGACCGCAACCGGCTCGCAACACTGCACGGCATGCTCAGGAGCAGCTGCGAGTGCTGTCCTGCCGAGCTTAAGCAGACGGTGCCGCCGCGCGTCTTGCCAATAGTCGTACCCTACAGCGAGATCGCCGGCATGCTATTCGGCATGTGCGACGGTTGCATCGAACGGCACGGGGAGCGGCTACAAGATGCCTTGCCCGATAGGCCGCGCGACGCGGGCATAAACGACATCGTCGTAGTCGACCCAGCGCGTCTCCCTGATGCTGCGGGGCGGGCATGATCGACGATCGGATCTGGGATTCCGGGCAGAAGCTGGATCTGCTCGGGGACCTAATCACATTTGCGCGGGCCTGCCGGGGGGACGCCTACGCGGAACTACAGCCGCCGGACCGGAACCACAAGAGGGCGTGGTACCTCCGGCGAGACGGCCGGATCACAGAAGAGAAGCTCCGGGCTCATCTGAACGGCGGACCGCACCTAGGCGCCTATCTGCTGCCGGACGGGTCGGACCGGACGCGGCTCGCCGTCTTCGACCTCGACGATCACGACGGCACCGTCGAACCTGGCGACATGCGGAACACTGCGCAAGCGGTTCGCGCGGCCGCGTTTAGGCGGGGCGTGTTTACCTGGCCGGTGCGCTCGGGTGGTGGCGACGGAATCCACGTGTGCATTCAGTGGACGGAGCCGCAGGGCGCGCGCGACGTGCGCGCGCTGATGCACGCCATTCTGGCCGACGTAGGATTACGGGACGGCACAAGCGGCATCGCTAGTGGCGAGGTTGAGGTCTTCCCAAAGCAAGCCACCGTCGAGAAGGGCGGATACGGATCGTTGATCGCGCTGCCATTCGGGCGGAAGTCTGTGCCGCTCGACGAGGACATGCTGCCGGCCGAAAGGCCTATACAGTTCGCCTCTACGCCTCAGTCGCCACCACCAGCGCCGGTGAACGCGCGAACCGAGCCGGAGCCCGCCTTGAGCGGCGAGGCGAAAGCCGTGATCGAGGACGTCGCCGCCGCGCTGGCGGCGATACCTAACGGGGCGGATGTCGGTTTCGGCGACTACGTCGCGATCGGCATGGCCGTCTTTTCCTCTACGGGTGGAAGTGACGACGGCTTAGCGGCGTGGGAGCATTGGGCTCGGGCCTACCCAGATTACAAAGTGAGCGACACAGAAAAGCGATGGTCGTACTGGCGGCGTAGATCCCCGACCGGGACCGGTTTTGGGGCTCTGGTCAAGCGGGCTCGACGACACGAGCCGGGGTGGCGGCCTCCAGGTGATAAGGGCATCGAGACCGACATCGCGGAGCTGAATGAGGATCACGCATTAGTGCTAATCGGCGACAAGGCAGTAGTTCTGCGCGAATCTGTCTCGTCGGAGCAGCGGCCGGAGATGAAGCTGCTGACCGTCAGCGCGTTCAAGACTTGGCTGCAGCCCCGACGGGTGTTCGTGGGCGATAAGCTGATGCCGTTGGCCGAGGCCTGGCTGCGCGATCCACGGCGGCGGCAGTACGACGGGCTGGTCTTCTCGCCTGAGGGGCAAACCCCCGGGTACTACAACCTATGGCGAGGGTTTGGGGTCGATCCGCGGCCGGGGGACTGCTCGAAATTCCTGGCGCACCTGCGCGACAACGTCGCGAGAGGCGACGAGGAGCTCTTCAACTGGGTCGTTGGCTGGTTTGCCGCGATATTCCAAAAGCCCGGCGAGAAGGTCGGCACGTCCCTGGCGATCCGCGGGAAGATGGGCACCGGGAAGACTAAGACGGGTGAGGTGATCGGGTCCCTATTGGGCGATCATTACCTCCCGGTCGCCGACCCGCGGTACGTCACGGGCCGGTTCAACTCGCATCTCGTCAGCTGCGTCCTGCTGCATGCTGACGAGGGCTTCTGGGCCGGTGACCGCGGTAGCGAGGGCAAGCTCAAAGACCTCGTCACGGGGGCGTTCCAATGGATCGAGTACAAGGGCAAGGAGGCGTTCCGAGTCCGCAACCACGTTCGGCTACTCGTGACCGGCAACCCGGACTGGATCGTCCCTGCGGGGTTGGAGGAGCGGCGATTCGCGGTGCTGGAGATCGGCGAGGAGCGGATCGGTGACCACGCCTACTTCGCGGCGATCGACGCCGAGATGGCAAACGGCGGCCGCGAGGCACTGCTCGACTATCTCCTGCGGTTCGACCTGTCCCGCGTCAACCTCCGCGTCATCCCGAGGACGGCTGCATTGGAGGAACAGAAGATTGCGTCCATGAGCCCCGAGCAAGGATGGTGGCTTGACCTGCTACATCGAGGGGAAATGCCCGGCGACGTTGACGGAGGTGGTCGGTGCCCGACCAAGCTCCTCTTCTTGAGCTACATCGAACATGCTCAACAGCAGGGGGTCCGGCATCGGTCGATCGAGACGAGGGTCGGGATCTTTCTCAGAAAAGCGGCGCCGGAGCTGAAGAAGTGCCAGGACGAACGCTATGCGCCGAAGTGCACCGTATACGCCTTTCCCCCGTTGGCCGCGTGCCGAAAAACGTTCGAGCGCATGATGCAAACATCGATAAACTGGAGCGGTGACCCCGAGAACTGGTGCCCCGGAGAGACGGTCGAGAGATCGCTGTTTTAGGTACCTCTGCCCACCTTCACTACCGTGACGTATCAGGTAGTCGAGATAAAAGTCAGCACAACAAATAGTAATCTTACCTCCCCTACCTCCACTACCTATTAGCTGATATTTGAACTTGTGAAGGAGAAATCTCTCAACCCACGCAGCTTGAGAAAATGCCGGCAAAATAGCTGCCGCAAGGTATGGAGGTGCGGCAAGTCCATTCCCGATACCGATTATCTCGGGAGTGACCTAGGCCAGCATTTGGTAGGAGGTAGTCTTAGGTAATCGGCGCGTACCACCGGCTGTCAATTGGCGCTAAATATTTCCACGCCGAAACACACACCGGCGGCGCTGCCACTCCTCGAACCCGATGCCGACGAGTAGGCCCAAAATGACCGTGACACGATCTAGCCGGAACCGCTGCGGCGTCTTATACTCTGGGAGCCCCGTCGTGATGAGCTAGGCATGACCGAGCCATTCTGCATGAGGTTGAGCGGATAGGACGGTTCGATATCGCCGATTGCATGAAAGACCCGACTGACACCCGACCTACTCGATGTTCCTGATACATTAAGAGGCAGAGCTACAACTTCGCATGCTGGGAAGGCACGCTGCTATCGTGCTCTTGAGATTGCAGGACATCCGCCAGATCATCATAATTGTTCGCCAGCTCCAAGTGCTGGCGAAGCTCAGAAGTTAACGCAGCTCTCGCCTCTTGACGTACATCGATCGTACGCCGACGGAGGCTGTCGGAATCCAGGTTGAGCTGGGCGCTTGTCGCCAGATACAAAATGTGGGTCTCTTTAAATCGCAGCCCGTTAATAAGGCATTTAAAATGGTAGTTAAATTCTGAGCTCTGAGCGGCGATTTGCGTTGCGCTGGCACGAGGGTCGGCTGAGCCGTGCAAGTGACGCGACTGATCAGGACACCCACCCAAATAGACAGGCCGAATCTTAATTAGCGACGCGTTGTCTCTCGCCTCTCCTGAACCCTTCGAAGGCTCGCTTCTGCAACCTCTCGCGCGTCATGGCGCACTTATCCCGATGATCACCTAATAATGTCAGGGAGCGGGCGACTTCTGTGCCGCCACGATGGGTCGAACGGTCGATAATGCGGGCTGCGCTTAAGCTGGGCGCGCAGTGCTTTGACATCAAGCCAGCCGTTCTTGCGGGCCACCAGAACCAGCGCGCCGGCGGCCGCGTTTGCAGCATCGTCGGACCCATTCGGGCCGTGGTCGACCCGGTCCTTGCCCGATCGGCTGGTGCGGCGCTCGAGGCCGATCAGCTGGTGGACCAGGCGCGGATCGTCGAGCAGGCGGACACGGCCGGCGGTAAACATCGGCAGTGCGTCGAGGTAAATCGCCGACCGGTCCCGCTCCGATTGGATGTAGCGGATGCCCTCCCTTCGGAACGCCTCTACCACCCATTGGGCCGCGTATCGGTCGCCGGTTACCTCTGTGATGCGGTATTGCCGCAGCAAGTCGGCAATCTCGGCGACGACGGTAGACGGGTCGAACGGTGCCCGGCGCTCGTAAAGCGCGTCGAGTACCGCGGTGCGGTTTGTCCCCTCGGCGTGAGCAATGGCGCAGGTAAAGGCGTCTCCGCGGCCGCCGGATGGGTCGGCGAAGGCGCGGTAAAGCATGGATTGCTGGTGAGGCCGGACGACGACCCCAGGTTCGACCGCGGTGTCGATAAGCTCACGGTCGAGGAAGTCGCTCAGGTCGCTACGCCACTCGCCCAACCACTCGGCACGAGCCGCCTCGGGGTCGCGTTTGAGCGCGTCGTCAATGATACTTTGCGGGATGTTCGGATTAAAAAGCGGGGTCGCGCCATGGACGACGAGAACGTCGTCGTCATTCTGGCCGAATGCAGCGCGCCATTTTCCGAACAGTAAGCCGGAGCGGCGATACGGCGTGCTGATGCCGAGCAACAGAGAGCCCGGCAGCGTGGCGAGGCCGGGAGCGATGGCGTTATAAACCTCTTCGGCGGGGTTCGCTGAACTGGCCTCGTCGCGCCAGTAGGCGACCTCGTCAAAAATCGCGCACAAGATCGTCCGACCGCGAACGGCACGATACGAGTTGGTCGCAACAACTATTTCGACGCCGTTGGTCAGCTCGAGACCATGATCGGTTTCGCGATCGACCAACGGCTTCAGCATCTCGTTCTGCGCAAAATGGCCGGCGATGTAGCGGTGGACGATTTTCGCTTGCTCCCGGTCGCACGCCAAGCACATGACAGCGGCCCGCTCGCCGGGTCGCAGCCGCGGCCGGTGATCCCCCAGAGCGGCGACGGTAGCGATGGCGGAGGCGATGCTGTCCTTGCCCGATCTTCGTCCGGCCACGACCCACAGCTCACGGACCGGCCGGGTGGGGGGATCCCGATTGCCGGCGACCGCGCGGAATAAGGCGAGTTCGGCCGCATCGAGGGTTTCAGCGTACGCCGCCTTCAGGATTGCTCGCCACCGATCCCAAGAAGGCCCAGCGAAGTAAGGACCGAGCAGAGCCGGCTCGGCGACGGCGCGGGCGGGTGTCAAAAGCATTAGGCGGCCTTTTCGCCGGCCAGGGCGCGGATCGCCGCCAGTGGATCGCTCGGCGGTCTGGGCGGGGGCTCAGGCCCAAGTGCCGCGATGGTTCGGCGATACGCGTTGTGCCAAGCAATGGCGTGATTGTTGTCATGTAGAGACAGGGCCTTATCGGCGAGGATCGCCGCGTCGATCTGGGCGCATCGGAGAGCGAGGATCGCGGCGCGTTCGATGAGGAGCCGTTGCGGCGCGGTTGGGCTCCCGCCGACATGGTCGGTAAGTTCCGCCCGGACCCGACGCATCAACGCGGCTTCCCTGGTGCGACCGTCAAGCTTCCCCAGGGAAGCAGGCCTGGAATAGGGCCCTATGTTGCGGGCTTTGTCACCGTTACTGGGATGCATCGGGGCAATATATAGGCCATAATTTGGTGGAGGTACAGTAAATTTCACAGATTTACTTTTAATTGCATGCCGCCTCTTTACTATTTACTTTTAAGTCGGGCACGTAACTTACGGATACTTCCCTATTAGCGTGTTTTTAGAGCGTGAACAACCCGTTGCACTGTGCCAACCCCAACCCCGAGGTCGCGCGCGATCCGGTGAATTCCTTTGCCGTCCGCGCGCGCGGCGCGGATCGCGTCCTCGGTCCGCCCAGCGATCCGAGGCCGCCCGAGGCGCTTGCCCTCGAGACGGGCACGCTCTAGCCCGGCGTTCACGCGGGCTCGGATCATGGCGCGCTCGAACTCGGCGAACGCGCCCGTAATCTGGAACAGCAGCCGCCCTGCGGGGGTTGTCGTATCGATATTCTGTTGGTCGAGGTAAAGATCGACGCCGGTCGCCTCAAAATGCGCGATAGTGCCGAGGAGATCGATCAGGGACCTGCCAACCCGGTCGATGGCCCACGCCATTACGATGTCGAAGCGCCTCCGGCTCGCGTCCTTGAGAAGCCTATCGAGCTCCGGCCGCTTCTCGCGTCCCTTTGCGCCGGAAACGCCTTTCTCGTTGTAGAGCTCGACAATCTCCCAACCGCGGCGCTCGGCGATACCGCGCAAGGCGGCAACCTGGTTCTCGGTGGACTGGCGATCAGCGGTGGACACTCTAACGTACAAAGCGACTCGTATCGCGGCTGGCATAAGGCCTCCCGGACATAAAGCTCCAGGCGAACGCTATACCCTCCAAGATAAGACAAGGTACAGAAAACAAAAGTTTTCTGTACCAGTGGTTCGACATTGCGCGACCTAAGGCTTCTCAAGAGATTCTGGCGCAACCGACAGAGGGGTTTTCTGTATGGGTTGATGGCAGGATCGAGGCGTAAGTATGCAACCAAAATCCACGCCATAAGCGACGAGCGAAAAAATCCGCGCGATCTCGCGAACCCTACGCGGTCTATGCGTAGCTCGTTGCCCGCGAGATATTGGCAGCGTTATCGGATGTCCGATCACGCCCAATGACGACCTAACCACCGGCCCTACGTTTGAGATT
>Ga0213875_10001155_pt1 | contig 18114 bp, 17 predicted proteins | sample BarmaccomBMRX_R8_FD_160105 | JGI IMG/M metagenome (GOLD analysis project Ga0213875, IMG submission 160105) | Root-associated microbial communities from Barbacenia macrantha in rupestrian grasslands, the National Park of Serra do Cipo, Brazil - RX_R8 | ecosystem: Host-associated > Plants > Roots... | reverse complement strand
CGCGCGATCAACACGATCTGCACCGACACGAAGAACCGGCAGAGCGAGGTCGACTCGCTCTCGCGCGACGTCGAGGTGATGGTCGTCGTCGGCGGCAAGACGTCCGCGAACACGAAGCACCTCGCCGAGCTCGCGGCGATCAACGGTGCGCGTGCGTACCACGTCGAGGGGCCGGACGAGCTCGAAGCCTCATGGTTCGCAGGGGTGCAGACGGCCGGGCTCATGTCCGGTGCCTCGACGCCGGGCTGGCTCGTCGACCGCGTCGCGGACCGCATGGATGAGCTCGCCGGCAACCCTCGATAGCCTGGAAGCCGCGCTCGAGCGCGCCGTGACCCGCTTCGACGACGGCTCCGCCGTCGGAGCGCAGCTGCGCTATCACTTCGGGTTCGGCGACGACGCGCGGCGCGGCAAGCGCCTGCGTTCCCGGCTCGTGCTCGAGGTCGCCGAAGAAGAAGGCGGCGAGCGCGGCGACGCAATCGCGCCGGCGTGCGCCGTGGAGATCATCCACGAGTTCTCGCTGATCCACGACGACATCGAGGACGGCGATCGCATGCGTCGCGGGCGCGAGACGCTCTGGGCGCGCTACGGCGCCGCGCACGGCATCAATTCCGGCGACGCGTTGTGCTCCGTCGCCTACCTCACGCTGCTGCACGACGCGGCCGGCCCGCCGGAACGGACGCTCGCGATGAACCGCGTGCTGCTCGCCGCGCACCTCGCCATGTGCGGCGGCCAGGGACGCGACATCGCATTCGAGACCGAGCCGCGCGTGTCGATGGCCGCGTACCGCGAGATGATCGGCGGAAAGACCGCCGCGCTCTTCAGCGCCGCGTGCGAGCTCGGCGCGCTGTGCGCCGGCAACGACGCGACGCGCGCGCAGACGTACGCGCGCCTCGGCTGTGCGTACGGAATCGCGTTCCAGATCGAGGACGACGTGCTCGGCACGTGGGGCGACTCCGCGACGACCGGCAAACCCGCCGGCGCGGACCTCGCGAAGCGCAAGTGGACGTTTCCGGTCGTGTGGGCACTCGCCGGGCCGCCGTCCGAGGCGCGCGGCGCGATCGAGCACGCGTACGGACACGGCGCGACGCTCAGCGAACGCGACGTCGCGGCGACCGTCGCGGCGCTCGACCGGCTGAGCGCGCGCGAGGCCGCGCTGGCCGCCGCGCGCGACGAGCTCGGCGGCGCGGACGCCGTCGCCGACGCGAACGGCATCGACCGCAGCGGACGCGTGCGCGCGTTCTTCCGCCGCGCGGCACGGAGGAGCGCATGAGCGCCTCCGCGCGCGCGTCGTACGCGAACGCGTCCTCGGTTGCGCGCACGCGGCTCACGCCGCTCGTGTGGATTCTCGGCGCGGGTCTCGTGCTGCGCCTGCCGTTCGTGCTCAGCACGGGCTTTCACAACGACGTCTCCGCGTTCGAGTCGTGGACGCTCACGCTGCGCGACAACCCGCCGTGGGCGTTCTACACGACGTCGAGCTTCGCCGACTACCCGCCGGGCTATTTCGTCGTGCTGTGGGTGCTCGCGAAGATCTACGCCGTGTTGCCGGGGCTCGGCGGCGAGGTCGCGGACGGCTGGGTCGTGCTGCGCGTGCTCATCAAGATACCGTCGATCGCGATGGACCTCGTGAACGCGTACGTGGTGTACCGCATCGCCGAGCGGTTCGCGGCGCGGCGCGTCGCGTTGATCGGCGCGGCGTTCGTCGCGCTCAATCCCGCGGCGATCTACGTCTCGTCGTACTGGGGCCAGGTCGACTCCGTGTCGTGGGGGCTCGCGCTCCTGGCGTTCTGGCTCGTGCTGCGCTCGGGCGACGAACCGGCGCGCACGACGTCGCGCCTCGTGTGGGCGTGGCTCGCGCTCGGGTTCTCGTTGCTGATCAAGCCACAAGGCGCGACGCTGGCGCTGCTGCTGCTGGCGTATCCGTTCGCCGCCGGCGACGCGGTGACGCGGACACGGCGGCTGATCGGCACCGCCTACGGCGCGCTCGCGTCGTGCGCGCTCGCGCTCGGCATCGGGCTGCTGTTCCATCCGGCGCGCGACGTCGTTCCGTGGCTGTTCTCGCGGTACGCGTTCGGCAGCACGTTCTACGCCTTCACGTCGGTGAACGCGTTCAACCTCTACGCGCTGAAGCTGCCGTTCTGGAAGCACGACTCCGACCCGATCTCGCTGTTCGGGATGAACGTCGGCTCGTACGCCATGTGGGGCGTCGCGCTCGCGGCGACCGCGCTGATCGTCGGCCGTTACGTTCAGCGCCGCGACGAGCGCGCGCTGCTCGAGGGCGCGATGCTGGTCGCACTTGCGTTCTTCGTCCTGGCGACCCGCATGCACGAGCGCTACGTCTACGGTGCGTTCCTCTTCGCGATGCCGCTGATCGCGTTCGGGTTCACGGGCGTCGTCTCCGCGGTCGTGCTCAGCGTGACGATGTTCGTGAACCTCACGTACTCGCTCGCGTACCAGACCGTCATGGAGAGCAAGATCGCGGGGGTCGACACCACGAACCTCTGGCCGCTGGTGTCGCATCCGGCCGCGCTGGTGAACGTCGCGCTGTTCTTCTGGCTCGGATACCGGTATCTCGGCCGGGACGAGGCGGTCGAGGCGCAGCCCGCTCCCGCGACGGTGACGCGCGTCTGGGCCGCGATCTCGGCGCGCGCGCGCGGCTGGTTCGACCCGCGCGAGGGCACCGTCGCGATGACGCGCACCGACTGGTCGATCGCGGGCGGGATCGCCGCGCTTGCGTTCGTCGTCGCGATCGTCGGCTACGCGTGGCCGCCGGACAAGATCTTCGACGAGGTGTACTTCGCGCGCGCCGGAGGCGAGTATCTTCGCGGCATCGCCCAGTACGAGTGGACGCACCCGCCGTTCACGAAGCTGCTGATCGGGCTCTCGATGCTGCTGTTCGGCGGCACGCACGGGCCGGGCGACACGTCGTGGGGATGGCGCTTCCTCAACGTGGTCGTCGGCGCGCTGGAGTGCATCGTCGTCTACGCGTTCGCGAAGCGCCTGACCGGACGAACGTGGCTGGCCGCCCTCGCGGGCTTGCTGCTGACGTTCGAAGGGTTCCACTACGTCGAGTCGCGCATCGCGACGGGCGAGATCACGATCGCGACGCTCAGCCTGATCGTGCTCTACGCGCTCTACCGCTACGTGCTCGCGGCGCAAGTGCGCGTGAAGCCCGTCGTTCCGGACCGGTGGGGAACGCGATTCCGGATCGCGATGATCGCCGGAACGCCGGTCGCGGCGCTGCTCTCGTGGCTCGCGAACATCCCGCCGCCGTACCGGACGCCGCAGATCGTGAACGGCATCGGTCCCGTCGACCCGAGCCGTCTTTCGTACGGGATCGCGTTCGCCTATTTCGAGATCGGCGTGTACCTGCTCGCGCGGTGGCTCGGGTCGCGCGGTGCGGCGCAGGGCGCCGTCGTGTCGTACGCCGACGGAACGTACGTCGAGGTGCCGCCGAAAGGCGCGGTCTCCGTGCACGAGCCGGACGGCCCGAGCGCGCCCGAGCTGCGCACGCGCGTCGACCGCAACGGCGCCGAGTCGTACGCGACGCCGGCGGCGACGGCGACGTTCGCGACCGACGGCACGATGTCGCTCGCCGGCGTCGTGCGCTCGCGCGCACGTGACGCGCGCACGTGGCTCGCGGTGCTCGCCGTCGCGATGGGGTGTCTCGTCTCCAGCAAGTGGACCGGCTCGCTCGACATCGCCGTCATCTGGACGGTGATCCTCGCGGTGAGCGCGCAGCGGTTCCTGCCCGGCCGCGCGCTGTACGGAAACCCGCGCGGCTTCCCGATCGACGTCGTGCTCTGCGTGACGGCGTTCGTCGCAGCGACGATCTACGTCGTGACGTACATCCCGTTCTTCGTGCGCGGCGCGGGCTTCTCGGACCTCATCGGGCTGCAGCAGCAGATGTACTGGTACCACAGCACGGGCGTCGCGCACGCGACGCACCCGTACTCGTCGGTCTTCTGGCAGTGGCCGATCATGCAGATCCCGATCTCCTACTACTACCACGACTTTCGCAGCGCGGCGGACGCCGCGAACGCGAACGCCTGCTGCGTCGCGGAGATCCTCGCGCTGCCGAATCCGGCCGTGTTCCTGCTCGGGCTCGTCTCGGTGCCGTTCGTCGGCTGGCTCGCGTGGCGCGAGCGGAACAAGGGCTACGCGCTGCTCGTCGTCGCGTACCTGTGGCAGTGGCTGCCGTACTCGCGCTCGCCGCGCATCATGTGGGAATACCATTTCTTTCCCGACCTCGCGATCATCGTGCTGTGCGACGTCGTGCTGATCGCGCACGTGTGGCGCGCGCTCGCGAAGCGTTCGCTGAGCACTGCGCGCTGGTCGCTCGCGGCATACGGCGCCGTCGTCGTCGGGCTGTTCGCGTTCTTCTATCCGGTGCTGGCCGGCACGAAGGTGACGTACGCGGCGTGGTACGAGCGGATGTGGCCCGACGAGCTCGGCATCCCGAACACCAGCTGGATCATCCCACACCGGAACCAGTAGCGAAACGACATGTCCGGACACTCGAAGTGGCACAACATCAAGCTCAAGAAGGGCAAGGTCGACGCGCAGCGCGGCGCGCTCTTCACCAAGCTCTCGAAAGAGATCATCCTCGCGACGAAGGGCGGCTCGCCAGACCCCGAGGCGAACTACCGCCTGAAGATGGCCGTCGAGAAGGCGCGCGACAACAACATGCCGGCGGACAACATCAAGCGGGCGATCGCGCGCGCCAGCGGCGGCGCCGGTGAGCGCGAGATCGAGGAGATCCGCTACGAGGGGTACGGCCCGGCGGGCGTCGCGGTGATCGTCGACGCCGCGACGGACAACCGCAACCGCACCGCGTCGGAGCTCCGCTTTCTCTTCAGCCGCAACGACGGCAACCTCGGCGAGACCGGCAGCGTCGGCTGGATGTTCGCGTCGCGCGGGCTGATCGAAGCCGATCCCGGCGCGCTCGGCGACGACGAGCTGACGGAGCGCGCGCTGGTCGACGGCGTGATCGACGTGCGGTTCGACGCGGGCGACGACGGCGCGCGGAGCGCGGAGATCGTCACCGAGCCGCAGGCGCTGATGGCGGTGAAGGACGCGCTCGAACGTGCCGGCGTGCGCGTGCGTTCGGCGGCGCTGGCGATGGAGCCGACGCAGACCGCGCATCTCGCGGGCGCCGATGCGGAGCGCGCGCTCGCGTTCCTCGACGCGCTCGAGGAGCACGAGGACGTGCAGCGCGTGTTCAGCAACGCCGACTTCGACGAAGCGCAGCTCGAGGCGCTCGCTTGACTCAGCCTGGCGCGGCCGACGTTGCGCGGCCGCGCGCGCGCCGGCGCTTCGCGCCGCTGCTCGACCGCGACTGGCTGTTCGCGCTGTCGCTCGCGTTCGCGGTCGGCGTGCTCGTGTGGTTCGGGCGCGCGATCAAGGACTTCTTCGCGCCGACGGCCGCGATGGTGTTCGTGCCGGCGTTCGTCGGCCAGACCAACGCCGACGCGATGGCGGAATGCGGACGCATCAACCTGCGTTGCGCCGTGCTCGCGACGCAGCCCAGCGACCGATTTCCGAAGGACGTCGTGATGAGCCAGCAGCCGCCGTCCGGGGCGCACGTGCGCCAGGGACGTCAGGTGTCGCTGGTGGTGAGCAGCGGCGTCGTGATCTTCGCGATGCCCGACCTGCGCTTCGAATCGCTGCGCAACGCGAACCTCGATCTGAACCGCTTCCGGCTGCAGCTCGACCGGACGACGTACGTCTCGAACGACGACGTGCCGCGCGACCACGTCGTCGCGCAAGACCCCGTGCCGCTCTCGAGCGTGCGCCAAGGCTCCAAGGTCAGCTTCGTCTTGAGCAAAGGTCCGCCGGGCGGCGTGAAGGTGCCGAACCTCACCGGCATGTCGATCGACGACGCGCGCGCCGAGGCGCAGCGCGAGCGCATCCATCTCGGACAGATCGTGTGGACGCCGTTCGGCACGTCGGGGCCGTCGCGCGGCGTCGTCGTGCGTCAGAATCCCGGCCCCGGCGCGCAGATCGAGCCGTTCGAGGAGGTCTCGCTGCAAGTGAGCGACGGGCCCGGGGAGTACGGCTACCTGATCCGTCAGGTGCACGCGGCGGCGACCGTTCCCGCGCGCGACGACGCCGCCAACGTGCGCATCGAGGTGCGCGACGACACCGGCACGTGGAACGTCTACAACGGCTACGCGCAAGGCGGGCAGAAGCTCGACTTCAACCTCACCGCCGTCGGCACGGCCGAGATCGACACGTACGTCAACAACGAGCTCCTGAACCAAACGCAGGTCGGCCGAGAGCCGCCGCGCTGGATACCGACGGCGGCGCCCGGTCCGCGCGCATCCGGAAAGAACCGGTAGTGCCGCTCCGGGCGGGCCGTGCGAAGCTGGCGCCGTCGCTGCTCTCCGCGGACTTCGCCGACATCGCCGGCGCGATTCGCAGCGTCGAGACCGCGGGCGCCGACGAGCTGCACCTCGACTCGATGGACGGCGTGTTCGTGCCGAACTTCACGTGGGGGATGAAGATCGTCGCGGACATTCGCAAGCTGACGCGTCTGCCGTTCGACTGCCATCTGATGATCGTGCAGCCCGAGCGCTACGTCGACGCCTTTCGCAATGCGGGCGCCGATACGATCACGTTCCACTACGAAGCGACGCCGCACGCGCACCGCGTGTTGCGGCAGATCCGCGAGAGCGGCGCGAAGGCCGGCCTCGCGATCAACCCGGGCACGCCCGTCGCGATGCTGCAGGATCTCGCCGAGGAGATCGACCGCGTGCTCGTGATGAGCGTGAACCCCGGCTTCGGCGGTCAGTCGTTCATCGAGCGCGCGCTCGCGAAGGTCGCGGAGGCGCGCGCGCTGCTCGACGCGCGCAATCCGGCGTGCGAGATCGAGGTCGACGGCGGCATCGGAATGGAGAACGCGGCGCGCGCCGTGCGTGCCGGCGCCGACGTGCTCGTCGCGGGCAGCTCCGTCTTCGCCGCGGACGATCCGGCGGACGCGCTCCGCCGCATGCGCGGCTCGCTGCCCGCACGGTGAACGAAGACGCGCTGATCGCGCGCATCGTCGAGCGTCTGCGCGGCGTGGACACCTCGCGGCTCGCGCTCGGCATCGGCGACGACGCGGCGGCGTGGCAGCCGTCGCGCTCGAACCGCAGCGTCATCACGACCGACGCGCTCGTCGAAGGCGTGCACTTCACGCGCGACGTCATGAGCGCGCGCGACGCCGGCTGGCGCGCGCTCGCGTCGAACCTGTCCGATGTCGCGGCGATGGGCGCGCGGCCCGTGCTCGCCACCGTCGCCCTCGGCTTTCCGCCGGGCACCGACCCCGCGTGGGTGCTGGAGGCGTACGACGGCATCGCCGCGCTGGCGGCGCGCGCGCGCTGCGCGATCGCCGGCGGCGACATCACGCGCGCACCGTCGATCGTGTTCTCGATCAGCGTCGTCGGCGAGGTGCGGCCGTCGAACCTCAAGACCCGTGCCGGCGCGCGGCCCGGCGACGTCGTCGCGGTGACGGGGCCGCTCGGCGCGAGCGCGGCCGGCTTGGCCGTCGCCGCCGACCGGCCCGACCTGGCGGCGCGCCCGGAGTACCGCTCCGCGCTGGCCGCCTATCGCACGCCGGAGCCGCGGCTGCGCGAGGGCCGGTGGCTCGCCGCGTCGCGGTCGGTACGGGCGATGATGGACGTCTCCGACGGCCTGTCGACCGACCTCGGGCGCCTCTGCACGGCATCGGGGGCGGGCGCGGTGGTCGAGCGCGTCCCGGTGCACGAGGCGGCGCGCGCGGTCGCCGCGGCCGTGAACGCGTCCGCCGAGGCGTGGGCGCTCGGCGGCGGTGAGGACTTCGAGCTGCTGGTTGCGATCGAGAAGCGCGCCTTCCCGCACCTGGCCGTCCGGTTTCGTGCGCGCTTCGGGCGGGAGCTGTTGCCGGTCGGGCGGATCACCGCCGAGCTCGGCGTCCGGCGAACCGACGGCGCGCCGGTCGCGCCGTCAGGCTGGGACCACATGGATTCGCCTTCGGCGAATCCTTCGCGTTCGGGCTTGGCCCGATCCGCCGGCCCTTAGAGCGTCCCGACGCGCTTCACGCGCTTGCTGCGAAGGCAGCTGGTGCACACGCGGGCGGTGCGGTGCGTGCCGCGGTCGTCGACGCGCACGGCCTGGAGGTTCGGCAGCCACCGCCGCTTGGTCTTGTTCATCGCGTGGCTGACGTTGTTGCCGGACATCGGCCCCTTGCCGCACACATCGCATCGCTTGGCCATAACAGGCGAATCGTATCAGAAACGCCATCCCCGAACAAGGCGGCGGGCTCCGGCGGCGGGAACGCGAGGAGCGCTCCATGGCAGTCACGCAGCTCGACGGGCGCGGCTTCGCGAAGTTCGTCACCGCCGGCACGTACTTCTTACGGAAGTACCGGGGCGTGCTGAACGACCTCAACGTCTTCCCCGTCCCGGACGGTGACACGGGGTCGAACATGTTCCTGACGGCGCGCTCCGCGAACGTCGCCGTGCGAGACGTGCGCGGGCAGCCGCTCTCCGCCGTCGCCGCGGCCGCCGCGCACGGCGCCTTGCTCGGTGCGCGGGGCAACAGCGGCGTGATCCTCTCGCAGATGCTGCGCGGCTTCGCGCATGCCGTGCGTCACCGCGCCGCGATCGACACGTTCCAGCTCGCGCTCGCGATGCGGGACGCCGTCGCGTCCGCGCGCGCGGCGCTCATGAAGCCCGTCGACGGCACGATCATCTCGGTCGCGGCGGCCGCCGCGGACGAAGCGTATCGTCTCGGCGTGCGGGAACCGGACCTCTACCGGCTGGCGAACGCGGTGCTGCGCGCGTCGAACGACGCGCTCGACCGCACGCCCGATCAGCTGCCCGCGCTCAAGGAGGCCGGCGTCGTCGACGCGGGCGGCGCGGGATTCTGTTACTTCCTCGAGGGCATTCTGCGCTTCATCCCCGAGGCGACCGCGCGCACGACGGCATTTCCGCGCCGTCCGATCCGCGCGTCGGCGTTCACGCGACAGCAGGTGGTCGGCGACAACCGCTACTGCACCGAGTTCGTGCTCGAAGACGCGACCGTCGACGCATCGGCGCTGCGCGACGAGCTCGGGCGGCACGGCGACTCGTTGCTCGTGATCGGGCACGCGCCCACGATCAAGGTCCACGTGCATGCTGCCGATTCCGAGTTGGTGCGGACGATCGCGGCGCGGCACGGCAGCGTGACGCGCTGGAAGCGCGAAGACATGGCGGAGCAGCACAACGTGCTGGTCGTCGACGCGCCGCCGAAGCCGATCGGCATCGCGGCCGTCGTCGCGGGCGCGGGCTTCGACCGCATCGCGCGCGAGCTCGGCGCCGACGTCACGATCCCGGTCCCCGCGAACGGCAACCCGTCGGTGCGCGACCTGCTCACGGGCGTCAACGCGTCGCTCGCGCCGACGGTCTACGTGCTGCCGAACGACCCGAACATCGCGCTCGCGGCGCGCGAGGTTTCGGCGTTGACGCCGAAGCGCGTGCTCGTCGTGCCGACGGAGGATCCCGTCGCGGGGCTCGCGGTGCTCTTGCAGCTCGCCGGTGCCGAAGCGCCGGTCGCGAACGGCGCGCTCGAGGAGGCGCTCGCGGGCGTGCGCAGCGCCGCGGTGTTCTTCGCCGGCAAAGACGCGCGCGTCGACGGCGTCGCCGTGACGAAAGGCGCGCCGGCGGCGAGGATCGGGAAGCGGCTCATCGCCGCGCCGTCGCTCGCCGAGACGCTGCTCGCGGCCGCCGGCGAGCTCGGTGCGGCGGGCGGCGGCCTCGTGACCCTGTACTACGGCGGCGCGCAGAAGGAGCGCGACGTCCAGAAGCACGCGGCGACGATCGGGGAACGCTTCCCCGAGGTGGCGGTCGAGTACTATTTCGGCGGACAGAGCGCCGTCGAATATTGGGTGAGCGTTGAGCGGTAGCGACGGACGGGCGCGCGCGCCGGTGACGATCGCGGTCGACGCGATGGGCGGCGACGACGCGCCGAAGGCGATCGTCGCGGGCGCGCTGCTCGCGCATCGCGACGGCCTCGGACGCATCGTGCTCGTCGGCGACCGCGCACGGATCGAGCCGCTGCTGCGCGGTGAGACCGCGATCGACGTCGTGCACTCCGAAGGCGCGGTCGCGATGGACGCGCACGCGTCGGCCGCGGTACGCAAGTCTCAGGGCACGTCGCTCGGAGACGCGATCGAGCTCGTGCGCGACGGCAAGGCGGATGCGGTCGTGTCGGCCGGGAACAGCGGCGCGTTCCTCGCGATCGCGCTCGTGCGGCTGCGCACGATCGCCGGCATCGCGCGTCCCGCGATCGGTGCGGTGCTGCCGGGACGCAGGGGGCCCGTCGTGCTGTGCGACGCGGGCGCGAACGTCGACTGCCGCCCGGAATGGCTCGTGCAGTTCGGGATGATGGGTGCCGCGTACGCGCGCGCGACGCTCGGCGTCGTCGATCCGCGCGTGGGGCTCGTGTCGGTCGGCGAAGAGCCGACGAAGGGCAACGCCCAGGTGCTCGAAGCGGCGGAGCTGCTGCGCAACGCGCCGGTGCGCTTCGTCGGGAACGTCGAAGGCAAGGACATTCTGTTGAACCACGCCGACGTCGTCGTCGCGGACGGTTTCGTCGGCAACGTGATCCTGAAAACCGCCGAGGGCGCGGCGACGTACATGCGCGACGCGATTCGTGAAGCGTACGCATCCGCCGGACCCCTCGGAAAGCTCGGCGGACTCCTGAGCCGCGGCGTCTTCGGCGCGCTTCGCGATCGCGCCAACTACTCGACATACGGTGGGGCCCCGCTGCTCGGCGTGCGCGGCAACTGCGTCGTCGCGCACGGGCGCTCCGACGCGACCGCGATCCGCAACGCGATCCGCCAGGCTGCGGCGGTGGCCGGCGCGGACCTCGTCGGCTCGATCGCGTCCGCCGTCGAAGGCGCGCGCGGCGAACTGCCGGTGTGAGCGCCGCGGCGCAGCGGCGCGTCGCGATCGTCACGGACTCGACCGCCGATCTCGATTCCGCCGACGCGCGCGCACGCGGCATCGACGTCGTGCCGCTGTTCGTCAACTTCGGCGACGTGCGGTTTCGCGACCGCATCGACCTTTCGCTCGACGAGTTCTATCGCAAGCTCGCGAGCCTCACGGTGCTGCCGACCACGGCGCAGCCGACGCCCGCCATGTTCGAGGACGCGTTTCGGCCGCACGCCGAGGCGGGACGTGCGATCGTGTGCCTCACGATCATGTCGCGCTTGTCGGGAACGATGAACGCCGCGCACGCGGCGGCGGCGACGTTCCCGGACGCGGAGATCCACGTGCTGGACAGCGAGACCGTCGCCGGCGGCCTCGCGCTGCTCGCGCAGCACGCGAGCGACGTCGCGAACGGCGGCGGCGACGCGCACGCCGTGGTCGACGCCGTCACGCGCGCTCGCGCGGTCCTGCGCGGATGGGCGACGATTCCCGACCTCTCGCACGCCGTGCGCACGGGACGCGTGTCGCGCGCGCAAGCCTTCGTCGGCTCGCTGGTCAAGATCGTGCCGGTGCTGCGGATCGGCCGCGGCGCGATCGAAGAGCACGCGCGCGTGCGGACGTTCGCGCGCGCGGTCGACACGATGATCGACGCCGCGGCGACGCTCGCAAACGGCGCGCGGGCGGTGCGCGTCTGCGTGATGCACTCGCATGCGGCCGAGCTCGCGTCGAGCGTGCTGGAGCGCGTGCGCGCGAAGATCGCGGCTCCCGATGCGACGTACGAGCTGCTCGAAGCGGGCCCCGTCATCGGAACGCACGCCGGCCCGGGCGCCGCCGGCATCTTCGTCCTCCCGCTCGCGTGATGGGCGCGGCCGGGGTGCTGGTGTTCTTCATCGTCGTGCTGATCGTCGTGTTCGTCTTCGGCTCGCACGTGAGGTCGTGGCAGTTCGGATGGCCTCTGCTCGCGAGCCGTTTCCGGGACAGATCGGGGTTGTGCTGGCGTGCGTACCGGTGGTCGCTCGTCGGATGGTCGATGCCTCGTTTCCGCGGCGCGCCGCCCGTGAGCCGATTTTGGACCGGAATCGCGGCCGATGAATCCGGACTTCACCTCCGCCTGTTTCCGCCGCTGAGCTGGTTGCGGCGCTCGGTGCTGGTGCCGTGGGACACGGTCGACGCGCGCGGGACGTACTCCATGCCCCTGTGGTACCGGGTGATGACCTTGAATCCGCCCGTCATCGATTGCTTCGGCATCGGATTCGTTACGGAGATCGGCGTCGATCACGGTTCCGCGACTGCCACACTGATCGCGAACGCCTTGCGAACGTACGGATCGCCGGGCACCGATTCGCCGCCGACGTGATCGACCGCCGGCCCGCGGCCGGTGTGTACGTTCACCTGCCGTTTTGTCCGTACATCTGCCCGTACTGCGACTTCGCGAAGTGGGTGTGGAACGATGCGCGTGCGGCACGCTATCTCGACGCGCTGCGTGCGGAGATCGCCGCCGCGCCCATGGTGCGTGCGCGCACCCTGTTCTTCGGCGGCGGAACGCCGTCGCTGTACGACCCCCGCGTGATCGGCGAGCTGATCGCGCTCGTCCGCGAGCGGTTCGCGCTGCCGCACGATGCGGAGATCACGCTCGAGGCGAATCCGGATCCGGCGCTCGTGGAGCGCATCCCCGGCTTGCACGCCGCGGGCGTGAACCGGCTTTCGATCGGCGCGCAGTCGTTTGCGGCCGACGAGCTGCGCGCCCTCGGACGGCGGCACGCGGCGGACGATGTGCGGCGTGCCGTCGCGGCGGCGCGCGCGGCCGGTTTCACGAACGTGTCGATCGACCTCATGTTCGGCGTGCCCGGACAGACGACGGAAAGCTGGAACGCGACGCTCGACGCCGTCGTCGCGCTCGGCATCGAGCACGTGTCGTGCTACGGGCTCACCGTCGAAGCGGGAACGCCGTACGCGACGTGGTTCGCGCGCGACCCCGGCGCGTTCGCCGCCGACGCGCTCGAGGCGCGCCTCTACGCGATCGCGATGGACCGGCTCCGCTCCGCGGGCTACGAGCACTACGAGATCTCGAACTGGGCGAAACCGGGGTTCCGTTCCCAGCACAATGCCGTCTACTGGGCCAATGAATCGTACCTCGGCCTCGGCGTCGGTGCGGCGTCGTACCTCGGCGGCGTCCGGTCGACGCACACCAAGAGCCTGGAGGAGTACGTCGACGCGGCGCTCGCCGGACGGCCGATCCCGGGCGAGGCCGAACGGCTCGAAGGTGCGGCCGCGGCCGGCGAAGCGATCATGCTCGCGCTGCGGACCGCCGAAGGAGTCGACGTCGTTCGGTTCCGCGAACGGTACGGGGTCGACATGCACGACGCGTACGGAACGGTCATCGGCGAGCTCGTCGAGGCGGGGATGCTCGTCTCGGACGCTGCGACCGTGCGCCTGACCGAACGCGGACGTTTCGTCGCGAACGACGTGTGCGGTGCGTTCCTCGCCGGCTGATCCCGGCCGCAGCATCGGCTCGACGGTGCTCCGGCTGGTCTTCGCGGCGATCTTCGGCACGACGGGCTTCCTGCTCGGCCAGGAAGCGTACGTGCGGCTGTTCTCGATTCACGCTGCGGGGCAGACGCTGCAGTTGGCGCTGCTCGTCGGCTCGCCGATCGTGGGTGCCGTGATCGGCGTGATGATCGTTCCGGCCGCGCAGATGCTCTTCGAAACGGAGCTCGTGCAGGTCGAACGCGCCGTCGATCGCCTTGCGCCGGGCGAGCTCGTCGGCGGCGCGATCGGGCTCGTCACCGGACTCGTGATCGCGTTCCTCATCAAGAGCATCCTGTTCGAGTTCGTCGCGTTCGCGGGCCCGACCGGCGGATACATCGCGATCGCGCTGTACCTCGTGCTGTCGGTGTTCGCGGCGTTTCTCGGCGCGCGCGTCGGCGCGAAGCAGCGCGTCGCGATCTCGCGCATCGCGACCGCGGCCCCGGCGGGCGGCGGCGGCGAACCGAAGGTGCTCGACACCTCGGTGATCATCGACGGCCGCATCCTCGACATCGTGCGCAGCGGCTTCCTCGATGGTCCGCTGCTGCTGCCGCGGTTCGTGCTGCGCGAGCTGCAGCTGATCGCCGACAGCGCCGATCCGTTGCGCCGCACGCGCGGACGCCGCGGGCTCGAAGTGCTCGGCACGTTGCAGAAGACCGTTTCGATCGAGATCGTCGAGCGTGACCCCGAAGGCATCGCCGAAGTCGATGCCAAGCTCGTGCGGCTCGCGCAAGAGCGCGGTGCGAAGCTCGTGACGAACGACTACAACCTGAACCGCGTCGCGCACGTCGAAGGCGTCGGCGTGCTGAACATCAACGAGCTCGCGAACGCCGTCAAGCCGGTGCTGCTGCCCGGCGAAGAGCTGCGCGTCGCCGTGATCCGCGAGGGCCGCGAGCCGCACCAGGGCGTCGGTTACCTGGACGACGGCACGATGATCGTGATCGAGAACGGACGCCGCCTCATCGGCGAGACCGTCGAAGTCGCCGTCACGAGCGCGCTGCAAACCAACGCAGGGCGCATGATCTTCGCCCGCCCAAAGCAGAGAGTATGACACACACGCTGACGCGGGGCGCGGAGCCGGGGGCGGAGCGCCGTCTAACATGATCTGGGGCGCCGTGATCGTTGCTGCGGGGCACGGAACGCGATTCGGGCGGCCGAAGCAGCTGGTCGAGCTTGCGGGGCAGCCGATGGTCGCATGGTCGATCGACGCGTTCGCGTCGATGCCGGAGATCGCGGAGATCGTCGTCGCGACGGAGCCCGAGCTGGTCGAGCGCGTCGATGCGATCGTGCAGTCGCGCGCGCGGCACAGCGTCGTGCGGATCGTGCGCGGCGGGCGGCATCGTCAGGACAGCGCGCGACTCGGCGTCGACGCGCTCTCGCCCGACGTCGCGGCGGTGCTCGTCCACGACGGCGCGCGGCCGCTCGTCCGCGTGGACGACGTACGCAAAGGGATGCGCGTCGTGCGCCCGGGCACGGCGTCGCTGCTCGCGACGCCGGTCGTCGACACGGTGAAGGTCGCCGACGCGAACGGCAAAGTCTCGCGCACGCTGGACCGTGCGTCGCTGTGGGCCGCGCAAACGCCGCAGTTCGCGACGGCGCGCGACCTGCGCCGCGCGCACGCGGATGCGGCACGCCGTGGCGACGCGCCCGCGACGGACGACGCGGCGCTGCTCGAGCGCGCCGGCCTCGACGTGATCGTCGTCGAAGGCTCGTTCGACAACTTCAAGGTGACGCTGCCGGGCGATCTCGCGCGCGCGGAAGCCGCGTTGCGCGAGCGCGGCGCGCACGGCATGGCGGAAGAAGAGATTCTGCTGATCGAGTGCTTCGTCGACCCGCGCGCGGTCGATGCCGTGCTGCGCGAGCTGGACGCGCGCGAAGCGCGCATCGACGAGATCGACCGTGACCTCCCGTCCGCGACGGTCATTCGCGCGTACGCGACGCGTGCGGCGTTGCGCGGGCTCGGAAGCCGACTGCACGCGCTCGCCGGCGAGGATGCCATCTTCACGACGCACCTCTCGCATCACGCGCCGCGTGCGGCGACGGCGTCCGAACGCGAGTAGGACGGGAGCAGGAGCACGTGCGCATCGGTCACGGCTTCGACGCGCACCGGTTGGCCGAAGGACGGCCGTTCGTTCTGGGCGGCGTGCGCGTGCCGCACGACCGCGGCCCGCTCGGCCACAGCGACGCCGACGCGCTGACGCACGCGATCTGCGATGCGCTGCTCGGTGCGTGCGCGCTCGGCGATCTCGGCGCGCACTTCCCGGACACCGACGAGCAATGGAAGGACGCCGACTCGCTGCGCCTGCTCTCGGCGTGTCACGAGCTCGCCGTGCGCCACGGGTGGACGATCGCGAACGTCGACGCGACGATCGTGGTCGAGCGTCCGCGGCTCGCTTCGTACGTTCCGCTGATGCGCGACGCGCTCGCGGACACGCTGCAGCTCGAGGTCGGCCGGATCAGCGTGAAGGCGAAGACGAGCGAAGGGATGGGCTACACGGGTGACGGGTCGGGCATCGCGGCCTACGCGGTCGTGCTGGTCGAAGCGCTGGCGCGCCGGGAGTAGCCGCTCGCGACGCGATGACGCACGTGCCCTGGCGATTGATCCGCTGGGCATGGCGAGCGACTCACTCGCGCGGGCGCGGCGCCGCCCGCAGATCCGGCCGCGCGACGTTTACGCGCGCGAATGCGCGCCGCGACGGGCATGATCTTCACGCATGGACGGCCTTGACGATCGCGACGTGAGCGCGATGCCGCGCGCGGAAGCGCACGCGCGCCTCGCGCAGGCGATGCAGCGCGCCGGCTTCCTCGAAGACCCGATTCCGGACGCGGCGTCGCGCTGGATCGCGACGTTCCTCGACGCGTTCGCGACGCGCGCCGGCTCGATCGGCGATGCGCTCGGCGAGGTCGCGAAGCTGCGTGCCGAGGCGACCGTCGTGCCAGCGCTCGAGCTGGAGCGCCTGCGCAATCGCCACGTGCTCTTCTTTCTCGACGCCGTCGCGCAGTACGTCGACGATCAGCGCGAGCTGCGCGGCCTTCCGCTTGAGCACGACCTGACCGAGATCGCGCGGGAGTTCGGCATCGCGCAGGACGACGCGCTCGCGGCCGTGCGGATGGCGCTCACCGGCGCGGCCGACGGGCCGGCGCTGGATCTGCTCTTCCCCCTGCTCGGCCACGACCGGATCATGATTCGCATCGGCGCGGTCAGCTCGCACATCCTGCACGGCCGCGGCCTGCCGCCGATCGCGTACGGACCGGGCGGCGTGCCGTTCGAGACCATCGCGCCGACGATCCCTCCCGCGCAAGCAACCGGGCCTGCGAAGAGCGGGTCGTAAGGTCGTCGTGGCACGCAACGCGTTCGCGGCGATGCTCGAGGACGTGCGGGCGCCGGTCGAACGCGATCCGGCGGCGCGCGGATACCTCGACGTGCTGCTGTCCTATCCCGGGTGGCGTGCGCTCGCCGTGCACCGCGTTGCGCACGCGCTCTACCGTGCGCGGGTGCCGCTGCTTCCCCGCTACATCGCGTCGCTGTCGCGCGCGTGGACCGGGATCGAAATCGATCCCGGCGCGACGATCGGGTGCGGCATCTTCATCGATCACGGCATGGGCGTCGTGATCGGCGAGACGGCCGAGATCGGCGACGGCTGCACGATCTATCAAGGCGTCACGCTCGGCGGCACGTCGCTGCAGCGCACGAAGCGCCATCCGACGCTCGGACGCAACGTGACGATCGGTTCGGGCGCCGCGGTCATCGGCGCGATCACCGTCGGCGATGGCGCGAAGATCGGCGCGAACTCCGTCGTCGTCAAGGACGTGCCGCCGAACGCGACCGTCGTCGGCGTCCCCGGGCGCGTCGTGCTGCAGGACGGCAAGCCGGTGGCGCCGCTCGACGCGCGTCCGCGGCTCGATCTTCCGGACCCGGTCGCGCCGCTGTTCGCGCAGATGGCGGAGCGCATCGCAGAGCTCGAGGCGCGTCTCGACGAACTCGAACGCAAGAATGCCCCTTCGTCTGTATAACACGCGCACGCGGCGCGTCGAGGATTTCGTTCCGCTCGACGCCGGCGGCGTGCGCATCTACGTCTGCGGGCTGACGCCGTCGGCGGAAGGACACCTCGGGCACGCGCGGTCGTTCTTGTTCTTCGACGTCCTGCGACGGTATCTCGAGCACCCGCGCAACGGCTATCACGTGACGTACGTGCAGAACGTCACCGACGTCGACGACCGGTCGATCGCGACGGCCGCCCGCGAGGGGACGACGTACGACGCGGTCGTGCAGCGCTACTACTCGGCCTTCAAGGCGGCGATGGCGACGCTGGGCGTGCGCGAGCCCGACGCCGAGCCGTACGCGACGCACTTCGTGCCGCAGATCGTCGCGATGATCGCGGAGCTCGTCGAGCGCGGCTACGCGTACGTCACCGACGACGGCGTGTACTACCGCGTCGCGGCGTTCGACCGCTACGGGCGGCTCAGCGGCAAGAACGTCGACGAGCTGCTCGTCGGCGCGCGCATCGCCGAGAACGAGCACAAGGACGACCCGCTCGACTTCGCGCTGTGGAAGTTCGCGCGTCCCGACGAGCCGCGTTGGGAGTCGCCGTGGGGCGCGGGGCGTCCCGGATGGCACATCGAGTGCAGCGCGATGTCGCGCGCGCTCCTCGGCGTGCCG
>Ga0213875_10001154_pt1 | contig 18128 bp, 19 predicted proteins | sample BarmaccomBMRX_R8_FD_160105 | JGI IMG/M metagenome (GOLD analysis project Ga0213875, IMG submission 160105) | Root-associated microbial communities from Barbacenia macrantha in rupestrian grasslands, the National Park of Serra do Cipo, Brazil - RX_R8 | ecosystem: Host-associated > Plants > Roots... | reverse complement strand
GGGAGTGGCGGGGGTGGTTCGGCGGGGACGGCAGTGTCCAAGACCGTGACCGGCGGCGCCGCCAACACGATCTACGGGCCGGTGCAGGTGCAGATCATGGTCCGCAGCGGCAAGGTCACCGCGGCCAAGGCGGTGGAGTATCCGCAGGGCACCTCGCGGGACATCCAGATCAACGACTACGCGCTGCCGGTGCTGGATCGGGAGGCGGTCAGCGCCGGGAGCGCCAAGATCGACATGGTGTCGGGGGCGACCTACACCTCGCAGGGCTACATTTCGTCGTTGCAGAGCGCGCTCGATCAAGCCAAGATCGGTTTATGACCCAGGGCGCACCGGACGGGCTGGACACCGAGGTCGCGCACTCCGCGCGGGTGTGGAACTACCTGCTCGGCGGGCAGGACAACTTCCCGGCCGACCGGGTCACCGGCGACCTGATCTTCAAGATGTTCCCCGGCATCGCCCAGCTGGCCCGGCTGCAGCGCCAGTTCCTGGCCCGGGCGGTGCGCTACCTGGCGGGCGAGGCGGGGATCCGGCAGTTCCTCGACATCGGCACCGGGCTGCCGACGGCCGACAACACCCACCAGGTGGCGCAGGCGATCGCGCCGGACGCGCGGATCGTCTACGTCGACAACGACCCGCTGGTGCTCGTGCAGGCCCAGGAGCTGCTGGCCAGCACGCCGAGCGGGATGACCGACTACCTCCAGGCCGACGTGCGCGACCCGCAGCGGATCCTGCGCGAGGCCAGCCGTACGCTCGACTTCAGCCAGCCGGTGGCGCTGGTGCTGCTCGGCATCATCGGGCAGCTGCCGGACTCACACGGGCCCGGCCCGATCGTGGACGAGCTGCTGGACGCGCTGCCGGACGGCAGCTACCTGGCGCTGGGCGACGGCACCGACATCAGCCCGGCCCTGAACGAGGCGATCCGGGTCTACAACGAGAACTCGGCCAGCTCCTATCACCTGCGCAGCCCGGAGCAGATCGCCGGGTTCTTCCACGGGCTCGAGCTGGTGCCGCCGGGGATCGTCAGCGCCGCCGAGTGGCGGCCGGGGGGCGGCGGCAGCCTGCGCGGCTCGGGCGGCTCGGGCGGGGACGACGTGCAGACGGCCTGCGGGATCGGGGTCAAGCGTTCTCCGGGCCGGTGATGCCGAGCAGTGGCTCGTCGGGCGAGCGCAGGTCGGCGGTGGGCAGCCCGCCCGGGTAGAGCCGCCGCACCTTGTCGGTCACCGCGATCGCGATCTCCACGTGCTGGCGGCGGCTGGCGTTGTAGAACTGCTGGGCGTCGGCGCTCAGCTTGGGCTGCGCGTGCAGCGGCTTGTCGCTGACCGCGAGCAGGGTGGCGGTCGGGATCCGGTAGCGGAAGCCGTTGGCGGCGACCGTGGCCGACTCCATGTCGACCGCCAGCGCCCGCGAGACCTGCAGCCACTCCTCGACCGCCGACAGCTGCAGCTCCCAGTTCCGGTTGGCGGTGGTGAACACGATGCCGATCCGGCTGGGCAGCCCGCGCTCGGCCAGCTCACCGAGCAGCAGGTTGTTGAGCGAGTAGTTGGAGATGACCGGGACGCTGAGCGGGAGCACGTCGTCGAGCACGTGGTCGTCACGCATGAAGGCGGTCGCCAGCACCAGGTCACCGACGTTCTGGTGGTTGCGGAGGCCGGCGCAGTGGCCGATCATCAGCACCAGATCGGGGCGCAGGACGGCCAGGTGGTCGGTCAGCGTCTTGGCGTTGGACGGGCCGACCCCGATGTTGACGATGCTGACGCCCGCGCGGTCGGGCTGCCGGTGGTGCCAGGCCGGCATCTGGCGGCCGTCGCTGTCGGGCCCGACGCAGCCCGGCAGCGCCCGGCGGAACTCCTCGACGTGCCAGGCGTAGTTGGTGAGCAGCACGTAACGCTGGAAGTCCTCGGCCGAGGTGCCGGTGTAGTGCTCGAGCCGGTCGATCGACAGCGCCATCCGCTCCGGCCCGAACAGGAACAGCTTCTTGCGCCGCAGGTCCCAGCGGGTCTCGTCGACGGCGGGGCCGAGCCGGGGGTCGCGCAGGTCCATCACCTTGCGACCGCGGCAGACCGAGATCCGGGCCCCCTTGTCGGCCAGCCGGCCCATCTCCCGGGCCAGGTACCAGCGGATGGCGTCGGGCGCGGCGAACTCCCCCTCGAGCACCCGGTTGTCCACCGACCAGGGCCGCTCGACGGTCAGCTTGGGGTAGTGGCCGGCCCGGTAGTCCGCCTCCATGGCGTCGCAGAGCCGGGCGACCTCGGCGCCGTGACGGCTGCCGGTCAGCTCCGAGAAATCCATCGTCAACGTCATGGAGGCCATGCTCTCAGTTCCGCGCTCGGGGCTCTCGGTGGCGCGGCCCGTAATTCAGGTGCGGGGCTGGCGGGCGGGGAGTACGACTGGGGGCTATGCGGCACAAAAGTCTTCCCGAACCGGAGATGCACACGGGCGGGGCAGGGTGAGCAGGACCGGGACCGGAGCGGGGAGCGGAGTACGGCGGGGGCTGTCCGGTCACGGGAGATGAAAGCGCGACGGGGCGGCGTCAGACGAGCTGGGCGACGGTGCGGGTGAGGAGGATGGCGGCGCAGAACGAGCGGTAGACGGCGAGGGGGTTCTCGCCGACGACGCGGAGTTCGCGGGGGGCGGTGCGCTCGATGCCGCGGACCCAGGTGGCGGCCTCGGCGATGTCGGTGGTGCGGACGGACAGCTCGAGGGTGGCCTGGGCGAGGGGCGGGGGCGACGTCCCGGCGGCGTGACGGACGGCCTGCTCGGCGGTGGTGCGGATGAGGTCGCAGGCCTTGTCGGGGTGCAGGCTGTGGGCGGCGACCCGGCTGACCGGGTCCTTGACCACGGCGGCGTGGACGCCGGGGATGAGGGTGGCGGTCTCCTCGCAGGCGCAGCGGTCGCCGGTGACGAGGACGACGGGAACGCCGTAGTGGGCGGCGACCAGCGCGTTGATGCCGGCCTCGCCGGTGACGACGCCGTCGAGGCGGGCTTCGACGACGGCGCGGGGGTTGTAGGTGTGGGACAGGCCGGCGGGGGCGCCGATCGAGCCGTGGTAGGACACGAACAGCACCGCGTCGAAACTGTCGTCCAGGCCCTGCATCATGTACAGCGGCTTGTGGCTGCCGGAGATGTAGCTGGCCTGGCCGGCCAGCTCGCCGGGGGGCAGGTTGCGCATGGTGGAGTGCGAGTCGTTGACCACGATCTCGGTCGCCCCGGCGGCCAGGGCGCCCTCGATGGCCGCGTTGACCTCGGCCAGCAGCAGGCGGCGGCCGGCGGCCGCCTGGGGGCCGTCGCCGATGCACTGGTCCCAGTCGACGATCCCGGCCGTGCCTTCCATGTCGCTGGACAGGAAGACCTTCACCGCTGAGTCCGATCCACGGGGCCACAGTAGTGGGCGGGCGGCCAACGGCCGGGCGGGGGCTTCGGCATAGCATGGCCGACGCGGGCGCCGGGGACGGCCGGGGCCGCAACTGATCAGGGAGACACTGCGCGTGAACACGACCGGATACGTGGCCGCGGTGCTGGGCAAAGCGGAGGCCGGCGGGGTGCGCGGGGCCGAGCTCGCCAGCCTCCGGCGGCGGCTGCACCAGCTGGGTGAACAGCACAGCGGGCTGCTGCCGGGCGACGAACTGGAGCCGCTGGCCGACCCGCCTCAGCTGGACGCGCTGCCCGAGCCGCCTGCCGATCAGGCCCGCGAACTGCTCGACCAGCTGGTCATCGTCAAGCTCAACGGCGGCCTCGGCACCAGCATGGGCCTGTCCGGGCCGAAGTCGCTGATCGAGGTCAAGCAGGACACCACGTTCCTCGACATCATCGCCACCCAGGTGCTGGCGCTGCGGCAGCGGCACGGCGGGGCCCGGCTGCCGCTGCTGCTGATGAACTCGGGGATCACCCGGGGCCCGTCGCTGGAGCTGCTGCGCCGCCGCGGCCTGGAGCTGCCGGGCCTGCCGCTGGACTTCCTGCAGGGCCGGGAGCCCAAGATCCGGGCCGACGACTACTTCCCGGTCGAATGGCCGCCCGACCCCGAGCTGGAGTGGTGCCCGCCCGGGCACGGCGACATCTACCCGGCCCTGGCGGCCACCGGCACGCTGGACGCGTTGCTGGCGGCCGGGCTGCGCTACGCGTTCGTGTCCAACTCCGACAACCTGGGGGCGATCGCTGACGTCCGCATCGCCGCCTTCCTGGCCGCCGAGCAGGTGCCGTTCCTGTTGGAGGCGACCCGCGGTACCCCGGCCGACCGCAAGGGCGGTCACCTCGCCACCCACGACGGTCACATCGTCCTGCGGGAGACGGCGCAGGTGCCGGACGGGGACGATTCGTTCACCGACGTGGAGCGCTGGCGCTGGTACAACACCAACAACGTCTGGCTCGACCTCCGGGCGCTCAAGCAGCTACAGGCGCAGGATCAGGCCGCGCCGGAGCTGCCGCTGATCGTCAACCACAAGACCGTCGACCCCCGGGAGCCGTCCAGCACTCCGGTGATCCAGCTGGAGTCGGCCATGGGGGCGGCGATCGGCTCGATCGGCGGGGCGCGGGCCATCGCGGTCCCGCGGACCCGGTTCGCCCCGGTCAAGACGACCGACGACCTGCTGGTGGTGCGGTCCGACGCCTACGAGCTGACCGGCGCCGGCGAGCTGCGGCCGGCCTACGACGGGGTCGGGCCGGTGGTGTCGCTGGACAAGAAGTACTACAAGCTGCTGCCCGACTTCGACCAGCGGTTCCCGGCCGGGGCGCCGTCGCTGCGGAACTGCCGGCGGTTCGAGGTGGACGGGGACGTCACGTTCGGAGCCGGGGTGGTGGCGACCGGGGATGTGCGGGTCACCGGGCCCCGGCACGTGGCCGACGGGGAGAAGCTCGGCGGCTGAGGGACCGGGCGGAGCTCGGCGGGCGGCGCTCGGCGGGCTGAGGTCAGGCTTCGGGCGGCGGGGCCGGGGTGTCCCAGTGGCCGAGGCGGACGACCTCGCCGAACGGGCGGCGGTTGAGCTTGGCGATCGGGGCCAGCGGGCGGTCGGCCGGATAGCCGACCCCGAGCATGAAGGCCGGCAGGTAGCCCGCGGGGATGCCGAGGATGGCGCGGGCCTGGTCGGCCTCCCCGATCGAGGAGTGGCCGGTGCCGATGCCGAGATCGGCGGCGGCCAGCATCATCGCGTAGGTAGCCTGCCCGAGGTCGTAACGGTCGACGATCTTCATCCGCTCATCGGTCGGTTCCGGCACCACCAGCACGATCGCGGCGGGCGCGGCGGCGATGTGGCGGGCCCCCTGCCAGACCTTCGACAGCGCGGTCAGCTGCTGGCGGTCGGTGACGATCACGAAGTCCCAGTGCTGCCGGTTCGAGGCTGAGGGCGCCCGCCAGCCCGCTTCGGCGATCTTCAGGAGGTCCGCCTCGGGGACCGGGTCGGGGCGGTATTCACGCACGTTCCGCCGCGACCGGATCGCGTCCCACGTCTCCATCAACGACCTCCCGGGTTGCCTGCGTCGCCTTGCTTGGCCTTGCGTTGCCTAGCTTTCCCGCCAGGGCCATCCTGCCCCTGGCTTCTGCCGGCAACTCGGCCGGCCCCGGCGGCATTCCATCGCCGGAGCTACGTACGGGCGGGCACGAGCTGGGCGAATTGGCGTTCGAGGAACTTGTCCGGGCCGGCGGACCAGGCCTGGGCCAGCGATGCTGTCGCCGGGTCGGGGAAGATGTCCTCCTCACCCCGTTCGACCGCGTCAAAGATGGCCCGGGCCGCCGCTTCGGCCGGCAACTTGGGGACGGGAAGCATCCGCGTCATGTCGGTGTCGACCGGGCCGGCCAGCACGGCATGGAACCGGACGCCATCGCCCGCGTGCCGGGCGCGGAGCGTCTTGGTCAGCGAGAACGCGGCCGCCTTGGAGATCGAGTACGACGTGAACATCGGCAGCGGGGCCAGCGCGACACAGGACAGCAGGTTGATGACCGCTCCTTGCGAGCGGATCAGCGCCGGCAGAAACGCCTGGGTCACGGCGAACGAGCCGTGGAAGTTCACCGCCAGGTGACGTTCCAGCACGGCCGGGTCGAGTGGGCGGTCCTGGTCGTCCGGGACCATGATCCCGGCGTTGTTGATCAGCAGGTCGAGCGGCCCGGTTTCATCGGCGGCCGCCTGGACCTGGGCCGGGTCGGTGACATCGAGCGTCAGGGGTGACACCCGGGCGTCAGGATGGGTCAAGGGCTGACGGGTGCCGGCGTGGACGCGCTTGGCGCCCCGGGCGAGCGCTTCCGCTACCAGCGCCCGGCCGAGGCCGCGGTTCGCCCCCGTCACCAGCACGGTCTTGTCTTCGGTCTTGTCCTCGATGGTCATGGTGCGGCTCCCAGTCGTCGGCGCAGGTGCGGATCGGTCAGGGCGCGAGGGCGACCTGCCTACACCGGTGCAGACCGGGCGGGAACCGTAAAGGAATCGCGGTGGGAGTCAGCCCCGTCCCCGCGGGGACAGGGCTGAGGGGGCGGTTTTCAGCCTTTGAAAAGGGCCAGGTTGATGGCGTTGGCCATGGCCTGGTAGCCGGCGTCGTTCGGGTGCAGGTGGTCGCCGCTGTCGTAGGCGGGCAGGATCTGCAGCGGGTGAGCCGGATCGCGCACCGCCTGATCGAAATCGATCACGCCGTCGAAGCCGTGGCTGGTGCGGATCCACTGGTTGACCGCCTCGCGCTTGGCCTCGCCGGCGGGCGAGGCGTAGGCCGCGCCCTCGAACGGGGTCAAGGTGGCGCCGTAGATCTTCAGGCCGGCCCGGTGGGCGGCGGCGATGATGTGCTGGTAACCGGCGATGATCTGGGCGGCCGACACGTCGGTGTTGGGGGCGGTGCAGCCGGAGTCGGGGTCCTGGCTGAAGCCGATGTCGTTGATGCCCTCGAGCATGATCACGTAGCGGGCGCCGCTGCGCTCGGCCACGTCGCGGAAGAACCGGGACTGGGCGTTCACGCCGAAGCAGGCCGAGTCGTGCAGGACCCGGTTGCCGCTGATGCCCTCGTCGGCCACGGCCCGGTTCTGGCCGGCCGCCAGGAACCGGCGGGCCAGGTCGTTGGGCCATCTTGTGTTGGCACCGACGGTGGACTGGTAGCCGTCGGTGATCGAGTCGCCGAACGCCACCACCCCGGCCGGGGCGGCCGGACCGGCCGGGGTAGCCGGGGTGGCCTGGACGTCGACGTCGTCGAGGAAGTACCAGCTCTGACTGGTGGTGGTGAACGGGGTGGCGGCGGCGTTGGCGGCCTGGTCACCAGCGGCGATGTAGTTCACCTGCTGGGCGTCGCTGTGGTAGGTGGCCGGGCCGGTGGCGGTCGCGGTGAACAGGCTGACGGCCAGGTCGGTGGCGGCCGGGACGTTGAGCGCGACCGGGTCGCTGACGACCTCGGTGCCGGGCCGGATCGTCACCGCGGCCCGGCCGCCGAAGGTGACCCGGTGGCTGGTGCCGCCGGTGACCGCCCCGCCACCCGCCGACCGGCCGATGTCGACCTGCCGGAACGTGATGGGCTGGGTGCCGAAGACGTTGGACAGCCGGATCCGGGCCGACCGGCCGCCCGCGCTGGCCCAGACGACGTTACGGATGGTCTGGTCGCTGAACCCGGCCGAGGAGAAGTCGGTCGAGGAGGTCAGGCTGGGCGGGGTGGCCGGGGACGGGCTGGCGGCCCAGGTGGATACCCAGTGACTGCTCGGGTGGCCGACGAGGCCGGTGGCGGCGGCGCCGGCGCTGGCGGCGGGGACGGCCAGGCCGGCTGCGAGGGCCGCCGCCGTCAGCAGGGTGAGACTGATCCGGGACCTGATCATCATCGGCGCTCCCATCTCGGCTCTGAGACAGGGCGATCGTAAGACATTGAACAAGATCAATCAAGGTCGCCCAGAGTCGCGCGAGGGGTGGGGTGAGGCACGAGGGGTGGGATGGGCGGCAGGGGTGGGCGCGAGGCTGGCTGTGGGTGGAGCTTGCGGTATGGCGCGCGGGAGTCGAGTTCGAACCGGGGGTGCTCACGAAGTCTGAGGTTCTGGTGGTGCATGGGGCTTGAGGGTGCAGGCCGCCCGGTGTGACAACGCAGCGCGGGGCCGTTGGGGCGGCGGGGGCATGTGGGGTCGGGCCTCGGCTAGCTGTGGGTTCGGGAAGACTTTTTTACAAATGCTGCACAAAAGTCTTCCCAAACCGGGAGTGCACCCGTAGTGCGGAGGCTCCAGTGGCGGGTGTGACTCGGGGGTTGGGCCGGGCGCGCGCACGTCACGCACACTGCAGGGCGGGCTGGTCCCCATCCCGTCGCCGTCGTCCCGGCGGTCGGGTCGGGCCGGGGCGGGGAAGCGACGCCGCCCGGCGGGGCCTACGGGCGGGCCGGGGTGACGGCGGGGCGGGGTGAGCGGGACGGGACCGGAGCGGGGAGCGGAGTACGGTCGGGGCTGGCCGGTCACGGGAGATAAATAGCGCGACGGGGCGGCTGGGGGCCACCATCGGGGTGTGATCGCCAGCGGTGGTGGCCCCAGCTGCGGTTACTTCTGTTCGTAGGAGGCGGTGATGGCGCCGCGGGCGAGGGTGGCGCCGCCGAGGTTGAAGACCAGGAACGCGGGGGTGGAGGCCGGGTCGAGGTCGAGCTGGTCGGTGCTGAGCGCGTGCACCACGAACTGGTAGTGGTGCAGGCCGTGGCCGGCCGGGGGGGCGGCGCCCAGGTACTGGGTCAGGCCGGCGTCGTTGCGGAGGGTCACCGCGCCGGTGGGGAGGTCGGCGCTGCCGGGGTCGCCGGCGCCGGCCGGCAGCTCGGTGACCGAGCCGGGGATGTTGAACACGGCCCAGTGCCAGAAGCCGCTGAGGGTCGGGGCGTCGGGGTCGTAGCAGGTCACGGCGAAACTCTTGGTCTCCGCCGGGAAGCCGGACCAGGACAGCTGGGGCGACCGGTCCTCTCCCCCGGCCCCCATGACGCCGCTCACGTGCGGCTGCGGCAGCGGGCCGCCGTCGGTGATGTCCGTGCTGGTCACCGTGAAAGTCGGGGCCTCCGGGAGGCCGGCGTAAGGGTCGTTGGCTGAGCCCGCCATTGGACGTCCTCCGTTTGCGATCGATAGTGAAGTCAAAGGGCAGGTTACGCGGCTGGGTGGCGGCGGGTGATCACGGCCTCGTACAGGCGGGGCGGGACCGGCAAGAAGCCACTGGTCCGGCGGGCGTAGTCGGCGTAGCCGGGGCGGCGGGCCATCGAGCGTTCCAGCAGCCGCTTACCGGTCCCCGCCACCAGCAGGAACGTCATCAGCAGGGGGCTGATCACGGTGAGCACGCCCGGCCAGCGTTCGGCCGTGATCAGCCACAGGCCGGTCCAGACGGCGGCGTCGCCGAAGTAGTTGGGGTGCCGGGTCCAGCGCCACAGGCCTTCGTCGATGAGCTGGCCGTGGTGGGCCGGGTCGCGGCGGAACCGGTTCATCTGGTGGTCGCCGACCGCCTCGAACGTGAGTCCCAGCAGCCACACCGCGACGCCGAGCCAGCCGATCGCCGCGACCGGGCCGGGCTCGGCCAGGCCGACCTGCACGGTCAGCGACACGACGTAGAGCACCAGCGCTTGCGGGGCGAAGATGAAGCGGATCGCGTTCAGGGTCGGCGGGCCGGAGTGCTTGGCCAGCAGGTCCACGTAGCGCTGGTCGTCGCCCTTCCCGGCGCTGCGGCGGCCCACGAACCAGCCCAGCCGCAGCGACCAGACCGCGGTACCGCCGAGCAGCAGGCCCTGCCGCAGCGGGTCACCGTGCCGCCCGGCCGTGACCGCGCAGGCGACGGCGGCGACCAGCAGAAAGCCCAGCGGCCAGAGCGTGTCGACGATGTTGTTGCGGTGCAGCGCCCGGGACAGCGCCAACCCCGTTCCCGCCCAGAGGACGACCGCGGCCGCCGACCAGGCCAGGACCGGCCACAGGCTGGCAAAAGTCATGGACCGTGGGGGGCGGAGCAGGGGGTCATCGACGGTGGCTGGCCACGGCGGCCAGCAGTTCGAGGGCGGCCCAGCCGGCCGCGACCCCGGCGATCCTGGCGCGCTGGCCGGGCGGGACCAGGCGGGCGAACCAGGCCGCGTCGGCGCCGTCGGACAGCACCCGGGCGGCGGTCAGCAGGTCCATCGGGTAGCCGGCCGGAGCGACCGCCAGCGCGGCCGCCAGGGTGGCGTCGCGGGTGCCGATCGACCGGGTCAGCTCGGCCACCGCGGGCGGCACCGAGCCGTCGGGATCGGTCAGGCGGCAGGGCTTGGCCAGGACCTCGGGCCGGACGGTGATGGCGATGCTGTAGGCGGCGGTCAGCACGGCCACCGTCCGGGCCGGCCAGCCTTCCCGCCAGCGGAAGTTCACGACGCTCATAGTGCGACGGTGCTACCCCGCTGGCGGGAAAACATGTCTGACCTGCGGGTCAGCCGGAGTAGCGGGTGCCGTCGGGGCGGGCGCCGGAAGGGTCAGGGCTCGATGCCGTGACTGGCGAGCAGGCGGCGCAGGCTCACCACCTGATCCTCGTTCAGGTCCTTGGCGCTACCGGGGCGGTGCAGGACCTCAGTCTCCGAGCCCAGCGTCACCGAGATCTTGTCGCCTTTACGGGCGTCGATCGTGCCGACCGCCTCGAGCAGGCCGAGGACGTCCTGCCACTCGACGTTGTGGCTGACCGGGTGGGCGAAGATCTTCTGCAGGGTGTCGCGGTGTCGGTTGTTCAGATGCTGCGGGGGCATCAGGCCACCTCCGGGCTGGGGATCTGGGGCTCTGGGCGCTGGGCTCTGGGCGCTGGCGATCGATGACGCGATCTTAGTGCCGGGCGAAGGCGGCCAGGTCGGCGAGGGCGGGGCGGTAGCCGTCGGTGGTGTCGACCTCGATGGCGGGGACGCCGAGGTCGACCGGGTTGAAAGACCGCAGGCGGACCAGGAAGTCGGCCGCGTCGGCGGGGGCAGGGTCGGCGTGGGCCTGGCGGTGGGGGTTCTCGGCGCGGCGGCGGAGGCTGCGGGCCAGGGCCAGTTCGGGGTCGACCGTGCAGTGGATGATGCGGATGCGGGCCAGCGGCAGCAGCGGTTCGAGGCCGGGGCGCCACCGGCGGTCCTGGAAGGCGGCCTCGGCGACCGTGGTCACGTTGGCCTGGAGCAGGGTGGCCAGGAGGGAGAAGAAGACCTGGTTGGTGGCCGGCGAGAGGTCGTCGCGGTCAGGAGTAAAGCCGGGGGCGTTGGCGACCATGCCTTCTTTGATCTCGTCGCGGCAGATCGCGGGGCAGCCGACGGCCTTGGCCAACTGGTGCGCCAGCGTGGTCTTGCCGGCACCGGGCGGGCCGCTGACCACGACGAGCGCGGGCTGGGTCAGGACAGCGCGCCCAGATCAACGGTGACCGCCAGCGGCTCGGTCACCGTCAGGCGGCCCGTGTGCGCGCCCGCTGATGTGTAGCTGCCGGTGGTCGGGTCGAGCCGGTAGGCAAAGACCGTCAGGCCACCTTCGTCGCTCTGCTCGACGCGCCAATAGTGGCCGATCCGGGCGGCGGCGTACTCGCCCGGCTTGTCGATCTGGTCCGCGGTCACCGAACCAGGCGACATGACCTCGGCGACCAGCACGCAATGGCCCGGCCGGAGCACGGCGTCGTCGGGCACCGAAGCGTGGTAGATGACGATGTCCGGCCGCCGGTTGAGCAGCGGGACGTCGCGCAGCCGCAGGTCCACGTCGGTCGCTACCGCCAGGGCGGGCCCGCAGGCGTCTTCGAGGATGTTGGCCAGGCGGCGGGCGATGATCTGGTGCGACCGGCGCGGCACAGGATTCACGACGATCGCTCCATCGACGACCTCGATGCGACGGCAGATGTCTTCGGGCAGCGCCTCATAGCCGGCGGCGCTGAGTCCTTCCGCCGGCAGGTCCATCCAGCCCGGCAGGGCGGTCATGGTGCCGTTCTTCCGATCCCGGGGTGAGATCTGATCTGACTTTAACGATAACGGCCGGGTCCGACTATTGACCGGAGGCGGCGTACTCGGCGAGGAGGGCTTGCTCCTGGGCGGGGGTGAAGCCGCGGGCGAGCGGGGGTTCGCCGCGGGCGCGGTCCCAGGCCAGGACGTCGGCGGCGGTGGTGAGCAGGGGGGTGGCGGGCAGGCCGGCCGCCCGGGCGCGGGCGGGGCTGCGCTGCTGGGAGGGCCAGTCGGTGCGGACCAGGGGGAACATCCGGGGCCCGCGGTCGGGCGGGACCGGGACGATGTCGACCTCGGTGGCGGCCGCGCGGGCGCAGGTGCGGATCAGGCCGGCCAGGGTGGCGGGGTCGGCCGGGCCGACGGCGTGGAAGGCGCCGGGGCGATCATCGGCCAGCAGCTGGACCACCAAGCGGGCCAGGTCGCGGACGTCGATGACCTGGATGGGCTGGTGGGGGTCGGCGGGTAGCGCGACCCGGCCGCCGCGGGCGGCCCGGCGGGCCCAGTAGGTCAGGCCGTCCTGGTTGTCGTGCGGGCCGACCGCCTTGCCGGGGCGGACGATCGTGGCCCGGTCGTGGTAGCGGGCGGTCACGTCGTCCTCGCAGGCGACCTTGAGCGCGCCGTAGGTCTCGCCGGTCAGCTCCTCGGTGTCGCGGACGGGCGGGCGGCGCGGGGTGTCCTCGGTCGAGCCGGGGCCGACGCCATCGCGGGAGTAGACCGCGTGGCTGGAGATGAACAGGTAGCGGCCGGCCCGGTCGCCGAGCGCGTCCATGGCCTGCCCGACGTGGCGGGGCACGTAGCCGCTCACGTCCACCACCGCATCCCAGTGGCCGTCGCGCAGCGCGCCGTAGTCGCCGGTGTCGCGGTCGCCGGTCAGCCGGGGGACACCAGGAAAAAGGTCGTGGCCGGTGCGGCCGCGGCTGAACAGGGTCACCTGGTGGCCGGAACCCAGCGCGTCGGTGACGATGGCCCGGCCTACGAATGAGGTCCCGCCCAGCACGAGAATGCGCACGAAGCAGAACGCTACCGCCGCCGGGTGGGCCGGTGGTCAGCCGTTGCCGCTCGCCAGTCAGCCGTTGCCGCTGGCCAGGCTGACGACGCCGATCCCGGTCAGGGCCAGGCCGGCCACCGTGGCCACGGCGGGTACCCAGCCGGCCCGTCCGGCCCGGGTGTCGATCTCGGCCCGGGCCGGGTTCCGCGGGTCAGGCGGGCAGCCGGTCAGGCGGGCAGCCGGTCAGGCGGGCAGCCGGTCAGGCGGGCAGCCGGTCAGGCGGGCAGCACGGCGGCCAGGACGCCCGCGACCGTCCGGTGCACGGTCGCGGGCGCGGGCGGGGTCGCGTCCCGGCCCGCGAACAGCAGGTGGGCGGCCCCCAGCAGGGTGCCGGCCAGCGTGCCGACGTCGGCGTCCCAGGCCAGGCGGCCGAGGTCGCGTTCGGCGGCCAGGTAGGCGGCCAGCATGGCGGCCGCCTCGGTCAGCAGCGGGACCCCGGCCGGGGTGGTCGCCCGCAGCCGGGCCCGCAGGTCGTCGCGGAAGATGATGAGGGCGACGACGGCGACCGCGACTCCGCTGAACAGGTCGGTCAGCTCGGCGGTCAGCTGGCCGGCGACGGTGCCGGTGCCGGCCGCGGCCAGCAGGGCGGCCCGCCGGCTGTCCAGCTGGGCGATGCGGTCGCGGACCAGGTCGGCCAGGAAGTCGTCGAAGTCGGCGAAGTGCCGGTGCAGCACGCCCTTGGCGCAGCCCGCCTCGGCGGTGACCGCGCGGCTGGTCAGCGCCTGCGGGCCGTCGCGGAGGAGGATGCGCTCGGCCGCCGCGAACAGCTGCTCGCGCGGATCCTGGAGGGCCACCCCGGTTGGCACGGTCCTCCCCTGGGCGTTGGCGAGCGGGCACCCGTTGACGAGTGGGCGCTTGCCCACTTAGGGTGGGCGCATGCCCACTCTACCGGAACCGCCGGCCTCGCCGGACCCGCTGGAACCGCCGGACCCGCAGCTGGCGCAGCTTCGCCAGGTGGCTGAGGGGTTCGGGGCCAACGCTGACCAGTACGACCGGGCCCGGCCCGGTTATCCGCCCGCCATGATCGACCGGATTCTGGCCGCCGGCTCGGGCCAACGGGTGCTCGACGTGGGCTGCGGCACCGGGATCGTCGCCCGGCTGTTCCAGGCGGCGGGCGCCCAGGTCCTCGGGGTCGACCCCGACGAGCGGATGGCCGCGCAGGCCCGCCAGCGCGGGCTCGAGGTCGAGGTGACCCGGATCGAGGACTGGGACCCGGCCGGGCGGCAGTTCGACGCGGCGGTGGCCGGGCAGGCCTGGCACTGGGTCGACCCGGAGGCGGGAGCCCGGCGGGCGGGCCAGGCGCTGCGCGACGGTGGCCGGCTGGCGGTGTTCTGGAACGCGGGCCGGGCGCCGGGCGAGCTGAGCAAGGCCATGGCCGCGGCGATCGCGCAGGCGCTGCCGGGCACGCCCGCGCGGGACGAGATGCCGGGGCCGGAGGGGTACAGCCGGCTGGCGGACAAGGCGGCCGACGGGATGCGGGCGGCGGGCGGATTCGGGGAGCCGGAGGAGTGGCGGTTCGGCTGGGAGCGCGACTACACCAAGGCCGAGTGGCTGGACGCGGTACCGACGTTCGGCGGCAACAACCGGCTGCCGGCCGAGACGCTCAGCCGGTTGCTGGCCGGGATCGGGGCGGCCGTCGACGCGATCGGCGGCTCTTTCACCATGGAATATACGACCGTGGTGAGCACCGCGATCAAGACGGGCGCCTGAATTCCAGGGCGCTTCCCGGGCCTGCGCCGGAGCCCTCGGCATTGAGGTCAGGAACTGGCCGGAATGCTCTCTAGCGTGAAGGTATGACGACTTCGCCGAGCATTGACCCGTTCCGCATCGACGTCCCTCAGGCCGACCTCGACGATCTGTCCGCCCGGCTGGCCGCGACCCGCTGGCCCGGAGAGGTGACGCCGGTCAGCACCGCCTACGGCATGCCGCTGGAGCAGGTGCGGCGGCTGGCCGGGCGCTGGCGGTCCGACTTCGACTGGCGGGCGCAGGAGGCCCGGCTGAACCAGTACCCGCAGTTCACCACCGTCATCGACGGCCAGCAGGTGCACTTCCTGCACGTCCGGTCGGCCGCGCCGGCCGCGCCGGGGGCGCCGGGGGCACTGCCGCTGCTGCTCCTGCACGGCTGGCCGGGCTCGGTGGTCGAGCTGCTGGGCGTGATCGGGCCGCTGACCGATCCGGCCGCACACGGCCTCGACCCGGCCATCGCGTTCGACGTGGTGGTGCCCTCGCTGCCGGGCTACGGGTTCTCCGGCCCGACCACCGAGCCGGGCTGGGACAGCGCCCGGATGGCGCGGGCGTTCGCGACGCTGATGACCCGGCTCGGCTACGAGCGCTGGGGGGTGGCCGGCGGGGACACCGGGGCGCTCGTCGGCCGCGAGCTCGGCATCCTCGCGCCGGCCGGGCTGATCGGCGTGCACCTGTTGCAGATCTTCGCGTTCCCGTCCGGCGACCCGGCCGAGGCGGCCCGGATGACCGACGCCGACCGGGCCAGCCTGGCCGGCTCCACCGCCGACTTCCAGGACAAGGCCGGCTACCAGAAGATCCAGCAGACCCGGCCGCTGACGCTCGGCTACGGGCTGACCGACTCCCCGGTGGCCACGCTGGCCTGGAACGCGGAGATCTGGACGGGCTGGGGCGACTACACCGATCAGCTGGACGTGGACACCTACCTGACCCACGCGAGCATCTACTGGTTCACCCGGACCGGCGTCTCCAGCGCCCGGCACTACTACGAGGACGCGCACAGCGGGGCCGGGTACCGGCCGCTGCCGAACGAGGTACCGAACGAGGTGCCGACCGCGGTCGGGGTGTTCCCGTACGACTACCGGACCATCCGGGCCTGCGCGGAGCGGGCCAACAACGTCGTCCGTTACACCGAGTTCCCGCGCGGGGGGCACTTCGGCCACACCACCGACCCGGACCTGGTGGTGGGTGACCTGCGCGAGTTCTTCAGCAGCCTCGGCTGAGGCGGCTCGCGGCGGCCGCGGCTAAAGCGGCTCGCCCTCGGCCGATGCCACCGCCTTCACTGACAGCAGCGCTAGCATTGGATGCAGACTGGTGACAGTGGAGGTAATAGCAATGGCCACGCTCACGATCAGGGGTCTCGATCCGGAGACGCACGCTCGCCTCCGGATCGCGGCCGCCCGGCACGGGCGCTCGATGGAGGCCGAGGTGCGGGCGATCCTCACCGAACGCCTGAACTCGCCCGGCCACCAGCGCGGGCTTGGCAGCCGAATCCATGAACGCTTCGCCGGGCTGGACGACGAGTTGCCGATCCCCGACCGGGATCAGGAGCCGGCCCGCGGGTCGGTGTTCGACGAGTGATCGTCCTCGACACCAACGTCATCTCCGAGCTCACCCGGCCAGCGCCGGCGGTAGCGGTCCTCGCGTGGCTGGACTCACTGGTGGCGGCCGAGGTGGCCACGACGGCGGTCACGGCGGCCGAGTTGCGCTACGGCGTCGCCCGGCTCCCCCGCGGACAGCGCCGGACCCGGCTCGAGACCGCCGTCGACGGGCTGCTGAGCGAGGACTTCGCGGGCCGGATCCTCGCGTTCGACGAGCACGCGGCCAGATGCTACGCCGAGGTCGCGGTGGCCCGGGAACGAATCGGCCGACCCATCGGCACCGCCGACGGGCAGATCGCGGCCATCTGCAGCACGGTTGGCGGCATGCTGGCCACCCGCAACGTCGCCGGCTTCGAGAAGACCGGAATCGAGCTGATCAATCCCTGGCAGCTGTAGTAGCGCCGAGGTTTCGGTTCTCGGCGGGGACTGGGTAGCCTGGCGAAACTACGGGGAAGCGGTCATACGGGGTGATGAGCCGTGAAGAGAATCCTGACCATGCTGGCGGCCGTCCTGGCCACGGCCGGGCTGCTGGGTGGCGGCTTGTCGGTCGCGGCCGCGAGCGCGGCCACCAGCGGCGCGACCAACCACAGCGCGCGGGCGGCGAGCGCGGAGACGCTGGCGGACTGCCTGAACTCGCACTCGGTGTGCGTGGCCAACGACGCCCGCAGCGCGCTGACGCAGAGCCAGCAGGACCAGCTTGAGCAGCAGATCGGCAGCGCGCCGATCTACGTGGTGGCGGCCGCGTCCGGTTCGGCCGGTTACAACGCGGCCATGGACCAGATCATCAGCGACCTGAATAGCCACAGCCAGTTCGTGGTGGGGTTCTACGACGTCACCTCGAACCACTTCGGCGCCTACAACCACGGGATCCTCGGCAACAACGCGGCCGCCTCGATCGCGACAACCGCGGTCCAGGACCACCGCAGCGACCCGGCCGCGGCGCTGAGCGAGTTCGTGACCAAGGTGCGCGCGCAGACCGGCGGGGCGTCGACGTCGGGCTCCAGTTCGTCGTCGGGCGCCTGGATCGCGGTGGTGGTCGTGATCGGGGTGCTGCTGATCATCGGCCTGCTGGTCGGGCTGCTGGTGGTCCGCCCGCGCCGGGCCCGGCGGGCCCGCCAGCTCAAGGACGCCAAGGTCGCCGCCCAGGACGACCTGCTGGCGCTCAACCAGCAGATCACCGACCAGGACAGCAACGCCGCCATCCAGCAGCATCCGGACGCGGCCGCCGAGCAGGCGGCGGCGCTGGCCGCCTACGAGCGGGGCACGGCCGCGCTCGACGCCGCCCGCAAGCCGCAGGACATGGTGGCCGTCAGCCGCAACATCGGCGAGGCCCAGTACCGGCTGGCGGTGGCCGACGCGCTGGCCCACGGGCGGCCCCGGCCGGACCGGCGGCCGTCGTGCTTCTTCGACCCGCGGCACGGGATGTCGGTGGCCGATGCGCCGTGGACCCCGCCCGACGGCGGTCCCACCCGCGACGTGCCGGTCTGCGCCGCCGACCTGCACAAGATCGAGCAGGGCATCGAGCCGGAGATGCGCACCGTGCAGCAGACCGGCGCGCCCGCCCCGGTCTACTACGCCAACTCCGGGTTCGCGCCCGCCTACTGGGGCGGTTACGGCCTCGGGCCTGGGTTGTTCACCGGCTTCCTGCTGGGCTCGGCGCTGTCTGGGGGTGGCTTTGGCTGGGGTGGCGGCTGGGGCTGGGGCGGCGGTCCCGGCTGGGGCGGTCCCGGCTGGGACGGCGGGAACGACTTCAACGGCGGCGACAACAACTTCGGCGGCGGGGACTTCGGCGCGGGCGGCGATTTCGGCGGCGGGGGTGACTTCGGCGGGGGCGACAACTTCAGCGGCGGCGATTTTGGCGGGGGCGACTTCGGCGG
>Ga0213875_10001153_pt1 | contig 18129 bp, 11 predicted proteins | sample BarmaccomBMRX_R8_FD_160105 | JGI IMG/M metagenome (GOLD analysis project Ga0213875, IMG submission 160105) | Root-associated microbial communities from Barbacenia macrantha in rupestrian grasslands, the National Park of Serra do Cipo, Brazil - RX_R8 | ecosystem: Host-associated > Plants > Roots... | reverse complement strand
GACGCCGCTCAGACTTTTGAGGCCGGCAAGGATTGGCCGGCAGCGCTACTGTGGCCAGACCCTGAACGCCAATGGTTTGCCGCCTTCGCGGAGTTGCGACGACGGCTCGCTGCCCAGCGAATCGCTCTTTATGCCTGTGGCGAGTACTCGCCTGAAGAGGGCATCGGCCCCTCGATCTGGCTCCGTTGTCTGGTTGAAGGACCTAACGCGCCCGGCTTGAAAGGCGCGGTTCCTATCGGCTTTCTAGCGGTCATTCTACTGCCCAACGTGACTTGGCGTGCTCTGCGCGAGCCACTCACCCTGGCAAAGGGGCTGCAGACTCTGGTCGAGATGCAATACCGCGGCGACGTCTTTCGCCAGCGGCGGCAGGCCCGCGACTGGACGGTCGCGACCTTCCTGCGCGACCCGGACCAGGGCCTCGGCCTCAAAGTGGCGACGGATTCCCGCACCGACGAGGCCGCACGTCGCGCACTTCCAGCGTTGCTTGACCTGCCACTCGAGGGCTGGCGCGACCGCAATCTCGGCGCAGAGGATTTTGATGGGCTCCTCGTCGATGACAAGGAGCGCGACCTCCTTCGCTGGATCGGCGACCCGGATGCGGCACGCGCCGGAATGGCGGATGCAGCGTGGAGCGCGTTTCGAGATCAAATCAAGCGCGACTACAGCGTCGATCTCGACCAGAAGGGCGCTCTGCAAACGGCCATCGAGCGTCTGGCGCGCCGAAGCGGTCCGTGGCGCAAGGTGTGGGATAGAGTGGCAGACTCGCCGCAGCAATTCCGCTCGGTATGCGAGCGCATTCGTGCAGAAACCCAGCAGAAGCAGGGCGATCTCCTCCCTGGTCTGGGAGAAGGCGATCCGGTGCACAACCCTCACGACAATTTCGTCGCGGAGAAGGTCCTGGCGCAGGATCTGAGCGAGCTGGCGAACTTGTCGAGCCGCGAAGCGGCTGAGAAGGTGATCGTACTCGAAGAACAGCATCGTTCGCGTCGTGCCTCGCTATGGGCACGGCTCGGAGAAGCCCCGCTCGCCACTGCGCTCGAACCGTTGACGCGGTTGGCGGCAGCCACCGAACGAGGCCTGCCGGGCGATGATCTCTCCGCCCTCGCTAGCTCCTACACAGAGGACGGTTGGCGAGTTGATGCTGCGCTGATTGAAACGATCGCAGCCGCCGGAACACGTGAGGATGTGGTCGCGCGCGCAGCTGGAACATTGTATCGGCCGTGGGTCGATACGCTCACCCGACGCTTCAGGGCTGTATATGAGACGGCTGGCGACGCGGCACGTCCGGCGCCGCTCGCGATCGAACCGGGGACGCTTGTCCTGTTCGTCGACGGACTCAGGATGGATGTCGGCCAGTCGGTCACTCAACACCTCGGCAACTCAGGTACGCAAGCGTCCCTCGCTTGGAGGCTTGCGGCAATACCGACGCTTACTGCAACCGCCAAAGCATTGGTGACACCTGTTGGCGACAGCATTGCGGGCAGAGGGAAGGTGGACGCGTTCCTTCCGCTCGAAGTGTCATCAGGACGACCTGCCACTTTGGATGTCCTACGGAAGGCAATGCTCGCGCGCGGTATTCAGGTGATCGACAGTGGGACCACATCGCCACCCGAGAAGCTCATTTCGATCGGGTACGCCGAATGCGGGAATATCGATAGCGATGGGCACAACATGGGATTGCGCCTTGCTGCGCACCTCCAGACTGAGATCACCCGGATTTGCCAATACGTTCAGGATCTGAAGGGTGCAGGTTGGTCACGCGTCCGAATCGTCACCGATCACGGCTGGCTCATGATACCGGGCGGCTTCGAATCAATCCGTTTGCCAACTTCTGCCCTGATCGCGAAGGGTCATCGAGCGGCAATCCTCCAGGAAGACGCGGCGGCCGAGCTCGCCTTCATCCCGTGGCATTGGGATAAATCGGTACGCATCGCCGTGCCGCCGGGCGCCGAAGCGTTTCGCGCTGGTCAGGTCTACAGTCATGGCGGTCTCTCACCGCAGGAATGTGTCATTCCGGACATAACCGTAGGCGGTGAGTCGAGCGCGAAAGGCGAGAGCCCGCGCATCAGCGCGATCACTTGGCGCCGTCTGCGCCTGACCGTCGAGATGAGCGGTGAACTGGCGGACGTGTCTGTGGAAGTGCGTCGCAAGGAGCGCGATCCCGCCTCCCGCGTGGACGTCGCCTCGGCTGTTGAAGGGACGCGCGCACGCTTGACCGTGTCGGACGAGGTTGAAGAAAGCGATCCAGTCCTCGTCGTGCTTATCGACCGGCACGGAAGCGTTGTTGACGCGCGTGCCACCCGTGTTGGAGAACGCGGATGACTTTGGAACTCGACCGGCTCGACCACCTGGGCGCAAGCGCCTTTGAGGGTTTCATTGTCCGTAAAGACTTGGTTCGCCGCTATGCGAGAGCCTATCCCGTTCCGGCTTATGTCGTTGAGTTCTTGCTGGGCCGCTATTGCGCCTCCACGGACGAAGCGGAAATCAAAGAGGGGTTAGAGATTGTCGATAAGCAACTTAAGGATCGCTGCGTACGAACCGGACAAGAGGAGGTCTTTAAGAACGAAGCGTACCGGAAAGGTTCAGTCCGTATCATCGATACAGTTCGTGCGCGTCTTGACGCTAAGAACGCCTGCTATGTTGCAGAACTTCCCAGTCTCGCACTCCGGGACGTGCGCATTCCCGATAGGATTGTCGAAGAGAACGATCGCATCCTGATCGACGGCTTTTATGCCGAGGTGACGCTCACATACGATAGCGTCATCGCGCAGGAGAAGAACGGCCGACCATTCGGGATTGATACGCTTCGGCCAATTCAGATGTCACGCGCCGATGTGCTTGACACTTTGTATGAAGGGCGTGCGAAGTTCGAAACAACTAACGACTGGATTGACTTCCTGCTGCGCTCGATCGGCTTTGAACCTAGCGAATTCAACGAACGCGCGAGGCGCGTCGCCCTGCTGCGGATCGTCCCGTTTGTCGAACGCAATTTCAACCTCGTCGAACTTGGCCCGCGCGGCACAGGCAAGAGCCACCTGTTCCAGCAAATCTCGCCCTATGCCCATCTGATCTCCGGCGGCAAAGCGACAGTCGCGCGCATGTTTGTCAACATGGCGAACGGGCAGCGCGGCCTCGTTTGTCAGTACGACGTGGTCTGCTTCGACGAGATCGCCGGCGTCTCCTTTGATTCCAAGGATGGCGTGAACATCATGAAGGGGTACATGGCGTCGGGCGAATTCTCGCGCGGCAAAGATTCAATCAGGGCCGAAGGTGGGATTGTGCTCGTCGGCAATCTCGATATGGATCTCGATCAGGCACAGCGCGTCGGGCACCTCCTCGGGCCGCTTCCGCCGGACATGCGGGACGATACAGCATTCATGGACCGGCTCCATGCCTATGCGCCAGGTTGGGATTTCCCGAAGCTAGATCCGCGTCGTCATCTGACCGACCACTTCGGGCTCGTTTCCGATTTTTTGTCGGAGTGCTTCACGCGGTTACGAGCAGGTTCACGCGCCGGCGCATTGGACGGACGCGTCCATTTTGGAGGCGCGTTATCGGGCCGTGACATTGAGGCCATTCGCAAAACCGTAAGCGGATTAGCAAAGCTTCTATACCCTGCGCCGTCCAGCCACATTCCCGACAGCGACTTGGAATGGATCGTACGATTAGCGCTAGAAGCCAGACGTCGTGTCAAAGAACAGCAACGACGTGTGTTCAAGAGTGAGTTTCGCAACACGCACTTTAGCTACACGCTCGGCGCGGATGGCGTCGAGACATTCGTGGCCACGCCGGAACTCCAGTCTGACCAGGCGATTGAGAGCGATCCGCTCCCACCGGGACAAATCTGGGCGATCTCTCCCGGGTCAAAGGACGGTGGAGCTGGCCTCTACCGTATCGAGGTGTCGCATCAGCCAGGCTCGGGCATACGCATTCTAAATCAGCCATCCCCACCCGCATTCCGAGAAAGCGTCAAGGTGGGTGAGCAAATCTTGTTCGCACAGGCGCGCAGCCTTGTGGGAGACCGCGATCCTAGAGCGCAAGAATTCACACTCCAGTTGCGTGCGATCGATACCGACAAGTCCGGAGCTGGGCTGGGCGTGGCAGTGCTCACCGCACTGTGCGGCTCAGTTCTGGGGCGTAACACTCGAGGCGGAACCATTCTCGTTGGATCGGCAAGCCTCGGCGGATCGATCGAACTGGTGCCGAATGCAGTACAGCTCGCGGAGCTAGCGATCGAAAAACAAGCGCAGACAATTCTCATGCCGGTTTCGGCCCGCCGTCAGCTCAACGATCTGCCTGACGAGCTTTGGACAAAGATTAGCATCGAGTTCTACAAAGACGCTGCCGACGCAGTGTTTAAGGCGCTTGTCGAATAAGCAGATCGATAGGTTTGCGCTATGGGCGAGGCGATGCCTCATCGACCTACTTATGACCCTCTATCTCGACCACTGAGCCCCCCAGGTCGTGACTGTTCCGTCCGCACGCACCGTGAGTAGCGCCACGCCAAGCCTGGCCAGACCGCCGCGCGTCTCTTCAAAGAGCGCCCGATAGCGCGGAAAGTCCGGAAGACCGAGCGCAACCACGGCCTCCGGATGCTTTGTTTGCAACCGCATCACCTTAAGCAGCGCATGCGAGTACCATTGCTGCGCCTGGTTCGTCGGATTGGTTGGCTTGACCTCCGCGGCGCGTCGTGGGTCACGATAATTTTTCGACGGATAGCCCTTTGCTTCAAGAAGGAGCGTCCGGCCGTGTCTCGTTGCCTGAATATCGACGCCGCGCTCCTTGGAATGCGTGTCGGCCCTGCCGACAATCGCCCAGCCGTCCTGTGTGAGGAAACGGGCGATTGCTTCGACGACATTGCCCTCCCAGTACCAATCCGCGGTGACGTCCATATCGCTCTCTCCGACCATCCTGGTGTTCATCCGAATAGCCGAGTCAGCGTGTCTTTTTGTTCGGCGAACTTCCGGGGGTCGGCCTTCCGCAGCCGTTCGAGGTTCTGAAGTTTCCATCGCAGCCCCGGGAGCTGTTCAAGATGGGGCACGCCGAGCACTGCCCATTCGGGTTCGGCCGTGACCAGCGACAACAGGAACCGCCGCTCATCTTTCGTCAGCCCCTGTTGGAGCTCGTGCATCATCCGCTCGCGCGCGGCAAGCAGCGCGTCAAGTTCTACGGGTTGGACCGTCATGCCGACGAAATTGCTCTCGAACTCCTGGCGGACATCCCGGAGCGTCGGATACAGCACCTCATGCACCGGCCGGTTATGACTCCCGAGATAGACGACGAAAGCGCGGCGAATATCGGATGTGATCCCTTCGTACGCGAAGAGCTGCATGACGTCGAACAAGTCGCGGGGATGTTGCCGGTCCATCGCCGCTACCAGCTTGCCGCCATACACGTCTTCGAGCGAGACGACCGGGATTTCGAGATCCGCCTGCAGCGTGTCGCGTGCACTCTGCGTCAGCGACGCCATGCGCACCGGATTGACCGTTCCGCGCATGACGAAGTTGACCTCGATCTTCACCTGGGTGACGCCCTGGCGCACCAGCAGCTTGGTCTCACCGGCATCCGCCGAAGCAGGCGCGTGGGTCTGAAAGCCCTGCTTCTTCAGGCGGGCGACGGATCGCCGGATGGCTTCGTTGATGCGCTTGAGTGCCTCCGCGCGCGGCACCGTGTGGTCGGGAAACACCAGATCGAGATCGACCGAGAGCCGCGGCATGTCGCGCACAAAGAGATTGATCGCGGTGCCACCCTTCAGCGCGAACGTGTCGTCGACGAGCACGAGCGGCGCCACGCGCGTCAGCAGCCGTGCGCTGTCGAGATAGACTTGGTTCACGGTTTCAACACCAGGAGCCCGTCGGCCGAGCGCGACACCCAGGGCCGGTTGCTGCCCTTGGGCAACTGCGATTGATCGAGCTTGCCAAACCAGGGCTGCGAGAGTTCGCGACCGAGCTGCAGGCAGAGGCGCACCGTCTTCACGCTGACGCATCGCTTGAGCAGATCGCGCAGCACGTTGGCGCGCAGGCTGTAGCTGCTCTCGACCAATTCGCGCGCTTCCTGCAGCGGCTGCCGCACGCCCACCTCGCTCAGCACCTCGAGCAATGCGCGTTCGGGCGCCGAGATCAGCGGTCCGCCTCTGCGATCCTCGAACGGCCGGACGTGCAGAAGCGCCTTGGGGCGCTCATCGAAGAGCCGCTTACGATGGTATTCGGCCGGAAAGCGGTGAGTGAACCAGTCAGGGAGGCGCCCGGCCTTCCAGCCGTAAAGATGAAGGACGGGGCGTGGGGCCACGTATTGGCGGATGCCGTGCCAATCGAGCGCCGATTTGCCACCGACATGCAGCCCCTCGAATTGTCGTTGCAATATCGCAATACTCGGGTGCAAGGCAGGCGGATCGTTGGGACGGCAATAGACACCGCGCGCCAGCCGCTCGAGCCAGCCCGCCCGGACATAGTGGACGGCCAAGTCGGCCGATATTCCGAGGCCGGTGAGGTCCTCGGACGTGAGCGGGGTCCCAGGCGCCAGGTGGGTGTAAAGCTTATTTAGCTTGTCTCTTTGGGTCGTAGCCATACTACGATAATAGCGATTATTCAAAACAGCAGCAAGCTTGGATAAGAGGCCCGAATCGTAGCCAGGCTACGATAATTGATACCGTCTCAAATTGGTTTGGGGAAAGCCTTCCCCTGCGGCCGAGCCTGTGGTCTCGGCCGACCCCTTCTGCGGGGATACCCCGCAACGCCCCGAGAGGGAGAGTGCGGACGGGTTGTTTTCCGTGACGGGTTGAGGACTGGGAGAGAGGCTCCCGGCGCCCGTCGCGGAGATCCGCGATGCCTAGAGATGCCGCTCGCGCTCGGTCCGGCGCCAGCCGGACGAGCCTCTATGATGAAATCACCGCCAAGATCCTTGCCGAGCTGGAAGCCGGCCGCGTGCCCTGGGTGCAGCCTTGGGGGACGGCGGCGGCGAAGGCGCCGCTCGCCATGCCGAAGAACGCCAGCACCGGCCGGTTCTATTCCGGGATCAACGTGCTGATCCTCTGGGGTTCCGTGATCGAGCACGGCTTCCCGGTCCAGGCCTGGCTGACCTTTCGCCAAGCCCTCGGTCTCGGCGGCAATGTCCGCAAGGGCGAGCACGGCACCACCGTCGTCTATGCCGACCGCTTCATTCCCGATGACGAGAAGAAGCGCGCCCAAGAGACCGGCGAGGAAGCCCAAGCGATCCCGTTCCTCAAGCGCTTCACCGTCTTCAACCTCGCGCAATGCGAAGGCTTGCCGGAGAATCTCGTGGTCGCCGCGCCGCCGCCCGACCCGGGCCTTATCGAGCCTCGGGTGGAAGCGTTGATCAAAGCCACTGGCATCGATTTCCGCATCGGCGGCAGCCGGGCCTTCTACATGCCCGCGCAAGACTATGTGCAGGTCCCACCGCCGCAAGCCTATTTCGAGCCGATCAACTGGCACCGTACCGCGCTCCATGAGCTCGGCCACGCCAGCGGCGCTCCGCACCGGCTCAATCGCGATCTATCGGGTTCCTTCGGCTCCAAGAAGTACGCGTTCGAAGAACTCGTCGCCGAGATGAACGCCGCGTTCTGTTGCGCCTCACTCGGCATCGTGCCCACCGTGCGCCACGCCGATTACATCGGCTCCTGGCTCGAGATGCTGCGCGAGGACAACCGGGCCATCGTTCGCGCCGCATCGCAGGCGAGCAAGGCCGCCGACTTCCTTCTCGGTTTTCTTCCTGAGGGTGACGCACAGGCCTCCACTGCGAATGAGCAGGAGGCGGCATGATGCGGCCTCAGTCGCGACGGTGAGTAGGCCGTCACGCAAAGCCGGATTTGTGCGAATGCGCATCTCGGGTTCGCTGGATAGCCGGCGCTTCAGAGTGAGAGGGCTGCGCCGGTCTTCGTGACGGGTTGGAAGCTGAGAGAGAGTCTTTCGGCGCCCGTCGCGGAGCCAATCCCGATGGCTACTGCCGTTCAGAAGATCACCCTGTCGTCGTCGCGCGACATCCCCTTCAACAAGCTCGTTCTGTCTCAGTCGAACGTCCGGCGCGTGAAGGCCGGCGTTTCGATCGAGGAGCTTGCCGAGGACATCGCTCGGCGCACGCTCCTACAAAGCCTCAATGTCCGGCCGGTCCTCGACGCCGAAGGTGTCGAGACCGGCATGTTCGAGGTTCCGGCCGGTGGCCGGCGCTATCGCGCACTCCAGCTTCTCGTCAAACAGAAGCGCCTCGCCAAGACCGCGCCGGTGCCCTGCGTCGTGCGCGACGCCAGCGTCGACATCTCAGCCGAAGAAGACTCGTTGGCCGAGAACGTTCACCGCGCGCCGCTCCATCCCCTCGACCAGTTCCGCGCGTTCCAAGCATTGCGCCAGAAGGGTCAATCCGAGGAAGAAATCGCTGCCGCCTTCTTCGTCGGCGTGAACGTCGTGAAGCAGCGGCTGCGTCTCGCGACGGTGTCCGAGAAGCTGCTCGACATCTACGCCGAAGACGGCCTGTCGCTTGAACAGCTCATGGCGTTCACGGTGACGAACGATCACGCGCGTCAGGAGCAGGTCTGGGAATCACTGCAGCGCTCGTACAGCCAAGAGCCCTATCAGATCCGCCGCATGTTGACCGAGCGCACCGTGCGCGCGTCGGACAGGCGCGCCCTGTTCGTCGGCATCGATGCCTATGAGCAGGCTGGCGGCATCGTCCTGCGCGATCTCTTTCAGCAGGACGACGGCGGATGGCTGGAGAACGTCGGGCTGCTCGATGCGCTGGTCGCCGAGAAGCTGAAGGCCGAAGCGGAGAAGATCGCCGCCGAAGGATGGAGGTGGATCGAAGTGAATGTCGATTTCCCGTTCGGCCACACGCATCATCTACGCGAGATCGAAGGGACGCCGACGGACCTCACGGCCGAGGAACAGGCGACGCTCGAGGCGTTGAAGACCGAGTACGCCAAGCTCGAGGCGGAGTACGAAAACGCCGACGAGCTTCCCGACGACGTCGATGCTCGTCTCGGCGAAATCGAGACGGCGCTCGCCGCCTTCGACGATCGGCCGGTGCGCTACGGTCCCACCGAGATCGCTCGCGCTGGCGTCTTCGTCAGCATCGATTCGGATGGCAGTCTCTCGGTCGATCGCGGCTATGTCCGCCCGGAAGATGAGGCGCTCGCCAGTACAAATACGGACGGTGAAGCCGGCAGCGACGGCAAAGCGAGCGAAGGTGGCGAGCCCGCCGCGCCCACCGTCCAGCGTGCCGTCATCACGATCGGGGGCCAGCCCGAGGCCGAGGACGACGAGGAGGACACCATCAAGCCGCTGCCGGACCGGCTCATGAGCGAACTCACCGCCTATCGCACGCTGGCGCTGCGGGATGCGGTAGCGAACAACCCGCATGTCGCGATGACAGCGTTGCTGCACAAATTCTGCCTGGACACTTTCCAGCACAGCGCGGCGGGGCCTTGTCTCGAAGCCTCCGTGCGGCACGTGTTCTTCTCAATCCAGCCGGCTGACTTGAAGGACAGCGTGCCCGCGAAAGCGGTCGCGGAACGGCACGAGGCGTGGAAGGCCGACCTGCCGAAAGACGAGGCTGCCCTCTGGGACTGGCTCGCTGCTCTCGACGACGCCAGCCGCGCCGCGCTGCTGGCCCATTGCGTCTCCTTCGGTGTCAATGCGCTCTATGAGAAGGGCGACCGCTACGGCGGCCCAGGCGTCTCGGTTCACGGTGTCCAGCGCCGTCTCGTCCAGGCCGATCGTCTCGCGCGCGCGGTCGGGCTCGACATGGTGGAAGCCGGCTGGCGGCCGACCGTCGACAACTATCTCGGCCGCGTCACCAAGCCTCGCATCCTCGAGGCGGTGCGCGAGGCGAAGGGCGAACGGTCCGCGCAGCTCATCGACCACCTGAAGAAGACCGACATGGCGAAGGAGGCCGAGCGCCTGCTGGAGGGCACCGGCTGGCTCCCCGAGCCGCTGCGCACATCGGATGCCGACGGCGCGGAGGCACTCGATGGCGATGTCGCGGAGGGTGACGAGGCTCTGCCCGCCTTCCTCTCGGACGACGAGGAAGGCGCTAGCGAAGAAGACGTGGACGAGCCTGCCGTGATCGCCGCGGAATAATGACCACGAGCGGGGCGGCATTTGCCGTCCCGCTCATATCTCTGATTATCGCCCACAGCGCCCGGCCATCGCGTCGGGTGCTTTCGTTTTGAAGCATCGCCATCATCAACAAGAGAGCGAGAGGCCGGCCGGGAGGGGCTTGAGCCGATCGGGATCGAGAGAGAGCACCCGTCGGCTCGGCCCGCACTCGCTCTCCCGAGGTTCCCTTCATGACGACTGTTTCCCACGACGCGGCCGCCTGTGCGGCTGCGCCATCGCCCACATCCGCATCTGCCGGCATCCTCCAGGCCGCGCGACTCCTCCTTCCCGATTTCGAACGCGGACGGCGCATCGATGCCGGTGTCCTGCGGTTCGCAATGGAGACAGCCTTCGGCGCTTCCGATGCCGCCGGCGCATGGGACTGGAAGCAGGCCTATGACGCTTGCGAGGCCGCGACCGTCCTGTTCCTGCGCAAATACGGCAAGCCGCTTTTCCGCAAAGCCGACTCTCCGGCTTCACGGCTTGCCGCGCTGACGAAGATCGCCGGCCGTCTGCCCACCCACACACGGCGTTCCGAGGAGAGTCAAGCGCTCCAACAATTCTCGACGCCGGTTACGCTCGGCCTCGCGGCCTGCACCGCAGCCGCCATTACGTCGGACGATTGCGTGCTGGAGCCTTCGGCCGGCACAGGGCTCCTCGCCATCCTGGCTGAGGTCGCCGGCGGCGCGCTCGCGCTAAACGAGTTGGCCGACACGCGCGCCGCGCTCCTCGACCACGTCTTTCCCGGCGTCACCGTCAGTCGCTTCGATGCGGCGCAGATCGACGATCATCTCGACGCTGCGATCACGCCGAGCGTCGTGCTGATGAACCCGCCATTCTCCGCAATGGCGAATGTCGACCGCCACATGGCCGACACCGTCTATCGTCATGTCGCGTCAGCGCTGGCGCGCCTCATCAACGGCGGGCGGCTGGTGACGATCACCGGCGCCAATTTCGGCCCCGAGGCGCTGGCCTGGCGCGATGCCTTTGTCCGCCTGCAGGAGCGTGGCACCGTCGTCTTCACCGCGGCGATCGATGGCGCGGTCTATGCCAAGCATGGCACGACGATCGAGACGCGGCTGACGGTCATCGATCGCGTGCCGGCGCCCGACCCAACGCAGTTTCCGCCTTCCGCAGGTATCGCTCCCGACGTGGCGACGCTGCTCGGCTGGATCGGCCGGCGCGTTCCACCCCGACGCCCGGTCGCCGCGCAGACCGCCGGCGGTCTCGTCGTGCCGAGAACCGTTCGCGGCTATCTCGCGCGCACCGCTTCGCGTCAGCCGGCCACCGCGATCGCAGAGCCGGAAGGTGTGGAGCTCGCCTACGACACAGTCGAATGGACACCTCCCGAGGGCAGCCATCTCACGGAAGCGCTTTATGAAGAATACGTCCTTCAGTCGATCCATATTCCCGGCTCTCAGGCGCATCCGACGAAGCTCGTGCAATCCGCGGCGATGGCCTCGGTCGCGCCGCCAAAGCCCTCCTACCGGCCGCATTTCTCGGCAAACCTCATCACAGACGGCAAACTGTCCGACGCGCAGCTCGAAAGCGTCATCTACGCCGGCGAGGCCCATGCCGATTTCCTCGCCGGGTCGTGGACGGTCGATGAAACCTTCGACCTCGTCACCGCCGCGCGCGACGACGCCGAGAGCGCCGTGCGCTTTCGCCGTGGCTGGTTTCTCGGCGACGGCACTGGCGCCGGCAAGGGCCGCCAGGTAGCCGGCATCCTGCTCGACAATTGGCTGAAGGGCCGGCGGCGCGCTGTCTGGATCAGCAAGTCCGACAAGCTGATCGAGGATGCACAGAGGGACTGGTCGGCGCTCGGCATGGAGCGGCTCCTCGTCACACCGCTCTCGCGCTTCCGCCAGGGCACACCGATCCGACTTGGCCAAGGCATCCTATTTGCAACCTATGCCACGCTGCGCACCGACGAACGCGGTGAGAAGCTTTCGCGCGTCAGGCAGATCGTCGAATGGTTGGGCTCCGACTTCGACGGAGTGATCATTTTCGACGAATCCCACGCCATGCAGAACGCCGTCGGCGGCAAGGGCGAGCGTGGCGAGCAGGCGCCGTCGCAGCAGGGACGCGCGGGCCTCCGGCTTCAGCACGCGCTGCCGAACGCCCGCGTCGTCTACGTCTCAGCGACCGGCGCCACCACGGTCCACAACCTCGCCTACGCCCAACGCCTCGGCTTGTGGGGCGGCGAGGATTTCCCGTTCGCCACGCGCGCCGAGTTCGTCGAGGCGATCGAGGACGGCGGCGTCGCCGCCATGGAGGTGCTGGCGCGCGATCTCAAAGCACTCGGACTCTATGCCGCCCGCTCGCTCTCCTACGAAGGCGTCGAATACGAGCTGATCGAACACCAGCTCACGCCTGAGCAGATCCGCATCTACGACGCCTACGCCGGCGCCTTCTCGATCATCCACAACAACCTCGACGCGGCGATGCGCGCCGCGAACATCACCGGCGAGACCGGCACGTTGAACGCCCAGGCGAAGTCCACCGCGCGCTCCGCTTTCGAGAGCGCCAAGCAGCGCTTCTTCGGCCATCTGCTGACCAGCATGAAAACGCCGTCCCTGATCCGCTCGATCGAGCGCGATCTCGAGGCGGGCCACGCCGCCGTCATCCAGCTCGTCTCGACCGGCGAGGCGTTGATGGAGCGCCGGCTCGCGGAGATCCCGACCGAGGACTGGCGCGATGTCCAGGTCGACATCACACCCCGCGAGTACGTGCTCGACTATCTCGCTCATTCCTTCCCGGTCCAGCTCTATGAGCCGTTCACCGACAGCGAGGGCAATCTCTCGTCCCGGCCCATCTATCGCGACGGTCAGCCGGTCGAGAGCCGTGAGGCGGTCGCGCGTCGCGACCGGTTGATCGAGAAGCTCGCCTCGCTCCCGCCTGTGCCGGGCGCGCTCGACCAGGTCGTACAGCGCTTCGGCACCGATATGGTGGCCGAGGTCACCGGCCGGTCGCGCCGCGTCATCCGTAAGGGCGACCGGCTGCTCGTCGAGAACCGCGCCGCCTCGGCGAATCTCGCCGAGACCGCCGCCTTCATGGATGACACCAAGCGCGTTCTCGTCTTCAGCGACGCCGGAGGCACCGGCCGTAGCTATCACGCCGAGCTGTCGGCGCGGAATCGCAGGTTGCGCGTCCACTACCTGCTCGAACCCGGCTGGAAGGCAGATGCCGCCATCCAGGGCTTAGGTCGCACCAACCGCACCAACCAAGCGCAGCCGCCGCTGTTCCGGCCGATCGCGACCGACGTGAAGGCGGAGAAGCGCTTTCTCAGCACGATCGCGCGCCGGCTCGACACGCTGGGCGCGATCACGCGCGGCCAGCGTCAGACTGGCGGCCAGGGCTTGTTCAGGCCCGAGGACAATCTCGAAAGCCATTACGGGCGCGATGCGCTGCGCCAGCTCTACATGCTGCTGGTGCGCGGCAAGGTCGAAGGCTGCTCGCTTCAGACCTTCGAGGACGCCACGGGTCTCAAGCTCACGGACGCGAACGGCATCAGGGACGAGCTGCCGCCGATCACCACCTTCCTTAATCGCTTGCTGGCGCTGACGATCGACCTGCAGAACGTGCTGTTCACCGCGTTCGAACAATTGCTCACCGCGCGCATCGAAGGCGCGGTCGCGTCGGGCACCTACGATGTCGGTTTGGAAACGCTGCGCGCCGAAAGCTTTGTCGTCACCGACCGGCGCACGATCTACACCCATCCCAGCACCGGCGCGGAGACGCGGCTGCTCACGATCACCGAGCGGCGGCGCAACCGCCCGGTCACGCTCGATGACGCTCTCGGCCGCCTCTCCGACCCGCGCGCCATCCTGCTCATCAACGAGCGCTCCGGCCGAGCCGCCGTTCAGGTCCCGGCGCCGAGCCTGATGCTCGACGACGGCGAGATCGAGCGACGCGTGCGGCTGATTCGCCCTATGGAGAGCCACAGCCTTCCCCTGAAGATGATGGCGGAGAGCCACTGGGCGGAAGCCGATCGCGAAAGCTTCGCCACCGTTTGGCAGGCCGAGCTTGCCGAGGTGCCCGCCTTCACCGACAGCACGATCCATATCGTCGCGGGCTTGCTGCTGCCGATCTGGAAGCGCCTGCCGAACGAGTCGACGCGCGTCTATCGGCTTCAGACCGATACGGGCGAACGCATGATCGGCCGCAAGGTCTCGCCGGCTTGGGTCGCCACTGCGCTCGCGGCGGACGCACCCACACTCACAGCAGAGAGCGCCTTCGCCGCCCTCATGGACGGCCGCACCATCCTCGATCTCGCGGAAGGCCTCCAGCTCCGCCGCGTTCGCGTCATGGGCGCCGCCCGTATCGAACTTTCGGGCTTTACCGACACAATGCGGGACCGGCTTAAGGCCTACGGCCTCTTCCACGAGATCATCTCCTGGAAGCTGCGCATGTTTGTGCCCACGGACGCGAGCGGCGCCGAGATTCTGGCGAGGGTCCTGGAACGCTATGCGATCGAGCGCGTCGGCGAGCGGGAGGCCGCGTGACGCCGCGCGACGCTTCCGAACTGGCGCATCGTCTCGCGCGCGAGGCCGAGGCGGTGTGCCGTCATTATCTTTCCAACGGCCGGCGCGAAGGGCGTTATTGGCTCGTCGGTGACGCCCGCAACACGCCGGGAAGATCCATGTTCGTCCGGCTCAAGGACTCACCGAAAGGACCGGCCGGCAAATGGACCGACGCCGCGACGTTCGAGCACGGCGACCTACTCGACGTGATCCGCGAGAGCTGCGGCCTTGTCGACTTCCACGAAGTCGCCGACGAAGCACGACGCTTCCTGAGCTTACCTCGTTTGGACCCGGAGCCATCGCCCAAGCGGGAGCACATATCGGCGCAGACTGGATCGCCGGAGGCGGCGCGGCGGCTGTTCGCCATGTCGCAGCCGATCGCACGGACTCTCGCAGAAGCGTATTTGCGCAATCGCGGCATTACGCCTTTGCACGAAGCCGGCAGCCTGCGTTTCCACCCGCGCTGCTACTATCGCCCGGACATCGACTCACCAACCGAGACCTGGCCCGCGATGATCGCGCGCGTCACCGATCTCGACGGCCGGATCACCGGCGCGCATCGCACCTGGCTCGATCCCGACGGTTTCGACGACATTCGTCTCGGCAAGGCGCCAATCGATACGCCGCGACGGGCGATGGGCGACCTCCTCGGCAACGCGGTACGCTTCGGTGTGGCGAACGACGTGCTCGCGGCCGGCGAAGGCATCGAGACCATGCTATCGCTGCGCTGTGTGCTGCCGACCCTGCCGATGGCCGCTGCGCTTTCGGCCAACCACCTTGCCGCCATTCTGCTCCCGCTGACGCTACGCCGGCTCTACATCGCCCGCGACGCCGACGCGGCCGGTGACACGGCGGTGACGGCTCTGACGGAGCGTGCCAACGGCGCCGGTATCGAGGCGATCGCATGGTCGCCCAGGCTGGGCGATTTCAATGAGGATCTTCGCACCTTCGGCATCGACGCCCTTCGGGCAGCCCTGCGCACCCAGCTCGCGCCACAGGACGTCGTCCGCTTCCTGCTGTGGGCGACCGCCGAGACGGGGTGAACGTCGGCCCTTCGATGTCCTCGTAGCCTGTCGGGCGAGGCGCATGATGCCGGACAGGGTCGCGCCCCTGGCCTTCTAGAGGGCGATCGGACGGCAGCCGGCCCGGCCCGGCAATGGCTGCGCCCGGCTATTTTCCGCCGGCCCTTCGGGCCTTTGCAGCGCGAAACAAAATAGCCGGGCTTCGCCATCCTCCGCTGCGCTTCGGCCCTGCGCTTCGCTCCGGGTGCAGGTCCGTTCCGCCCGCCGTCTGGTGATCGCCACGAAGGCCGCGATGGGCGCGGCTCATCCGGCAAAGGGCCTCACCATGACGACCAACCACGACGACACCGAATTCGAACCGCCGCACAGCTCATCTCCGACCGATCGCGTCCTCAACGAGCTTCAGCTCTATGGCTTCCGTCCTTTCCACGACGAGCCGGACCCGAGACCTCTTCCCGAAGGCGACGCCGTCGCGGGCGCTGTCGCCGACATCTTTGATGCCCTGGTCTCAACTTTGAGCGATACGCGCCTCGAACCGGACCTCGAGGACTTGCTCTGGTCGACCGTCAACCTGTTTCACCGCGCCATCGACCGCATTGGCCGCGAGCTCGACGACAACGAGCAGGCGCAGCAGAAGAGTCAGCGCGAGCAGAACGGCTCGGAGGTGCGATCGGTCGAACTCGAGCGGCTCACCGCCGAGGGCATCACGCTGATCGAACGCCGCGACAGCATGGAACTCTTTCGCGATCAGGCCGCCGAGCGTTTCGAAGTCCACACCGGCTCGCCCTGGCGGCCCCGCTCCGGATCATCGGTCAACCATCGCACTCTGACCGCCGCGCTGATCGACAGCCGCGACTTCCTTGCCGCCAAACGCCGTGCGGAGACCGAGGTGATGCTGCCGGCAGGACCGAAGATCGCGCTCACCGGCGGGCTCGACTTCAACGATCATCGCCTGATCTGGGACCGGCTCGACAAGGTCCACACCAAGCACCCGGATATGGTGCTGCTGCATGGCGGATCGCCGAAGGGTGCCGAACTGATCGCCGCCAAATGGGCAACCAGTCGCAAGGTGCCGCAGATCGCGTTCAAGCCCGACTGGACGAAGCACGCCAAAGCCGCGCCTTTCAAGCGCAACGATGCGATGCTCGAGGTCTTGCCGATCGGCGTCCTGGTATTCCCCGGCACCGGCATCCAAGGCAATCTCGCCGATAAGGCGAGAAAGCTCGGCATTCCCGTGTGGAAATTCGGCGAGGGCGGCGCGTGAGCGCCGTCCCGTTCTCCGACGTTCGTGGCTCAACAATGATGAGTCGCCACATGATTTTCGAGTGCTAGGCGCGCCTCTTCTGACTTCAGGCGCGCCTCGTCCGTCAATCGCTGAAGCCGCTGATACTCGTTCAGCGATGACGTTCCTATGTTTCGGTGCAACTCATCAACTGCGGCGGCAAAGCTCCGTGTTGTCGCCTGGTAGCTCGCGAGCAACCGCTCTTTCAGTTCACATGTCATGCGCGACCTACCTCCCTCCACAGGTCCACAGGGGATACCGGACTAATATCCGGATTCCAACCCAGTTCGCCATCTGCTATTCTTTGGGCGCGCCGTGGTGGTGGTGGAAGGCGCGACCGTCACAATCTTTGTCACGGAGGCACCACCATGCTCGTCATCGGACTCATCCTGAGCATGTTCGGGATCGGCCTGTTTTGCTGGCTGATCTTCATGCTCGCGGTTTATGCGCTGCCGTTCTTCGTCGGGTTGACCGCTGGCATGGCCGCATTTCACGGCGGGGCGGGCGTCCTGGGCGCGCTGCTTGTCGGCATTGTCGTCGGCGCTCTCACCCTCGGCATCGGCCAGATTGCGTTCGCGGTCGTTCGCCCGCTGCCGCTGCGCGCCGCCATCGCCGCCGCCTTCGCGATTCCGGCGGCGATTGCCGGCTATCATGCGGTTCTAGGACTCTCGCAGATCGGCGTTCCATCGCTCGTCTGGCGCGAAGTGTTCGCTTGGGTCGGCGCGCTCTTCATCGGCGGCACGGCTTGGGCGCGGATGACAGTCTTCGCAGAATCTCTCCCGCTGCGGCCGAGCGGGGCTCACGAGACGGGCCTCAGCCGATTCTGACGGCCGCCACGCGCGAGGGATGAGCATGGTCCTCATCGTCGACTGAGCTTGCGTTGACGATCGGGCGCTTCAGGAACACGTGCTCACGTCCCGTAGCATGCGGCCCAGGTCGAATGCGCGCTTCGTCAACGTCAGTCCGATCTCTGACGGCCCGCGACCCATAGGACAGAGCGTTTCGTTGCAGCACGTGCGCGGCAAACGATCCCGCCTTTTCCTACGCCACGGTTTCTTTCTCTACGCCCGGACTGTCCGACGTCTTGTGCAGGACAACCGACATCCGCCACGTCTTCTCCCGAGGATGCTGTTCAAGCACGGACGCACCTGGCCTCGTGATGGCCTGATCTGGCCGAAGACCGGCTGCGCCTCGAT
>Ga0213875_10001151_pt1 | contig 18173 bp, 17 predicted proteins | sample BarmaccomBMRX_R8_FD_160105 | JGI IMG/M metagenome (GOLD analysis project Ga0213875, IMG submission 160105) | Root-associated microbial communities from Barbacenia macrantha in rupestrian grasslands, the National Park of Serra do Cipo, Brazil - RX_R8 | ecosystem: Host-associated > Plants > Roots... | reverse complement strand
CGAGACCGAGCCGTCGGCGTTCAAGGTGATCAGGATGCGATCGCAATGGCCTGCCAGCGCCTCGTCGATGGCATTGTCCGAAACCTCGAACACCATGTGATGCAGCCCCGAGCCATCGTCGGTGTCGCCGATATACATTCCGGGGCGTTTGCGGACCGCGTCGAGGCCCTTCAGCACCTTGATCGAATCGGCGCCGTACTCGTTGTTCGCAGGGGATGTAGCCATGCCAAGCATATAGGGATTGGCGCCGAAAATCGGAAGCGAAATGGGGTGGGTTCGCACGGGCGGCAAAAGCCCTCGTCATTCCCGCGAAGGCGGCAATTCAGACGGGCTGGCCGGTCGATTCGATCGGAACGTCAGAGAATATGGATCCCCGCCTTCGAGGGGATGACGATCGATCGCACAATTCGTCGCGCGCAACAGCATCTTCGTCGAACCGTCGACGCGCGACGCGCCTGTGTCGAACGTCACTGAAAGCCGGGCACGCTCCCGGCTATCGCGCCGCCAACGCTGATATTGGACATGCGACCACGGAGGAAGCGATGCTGTTTCATGTTTCGATCGAGGCCGATCGGCCTGCGCATGTCGCCGAGGTGCTGGCAGAATTCTGGGGCGGGCGGGCGATGCCGTTCCCGCCGGTGGGCGTCGGCTCGTGGATGGCGTTCGCGGGCGACGACCGTTCTACGATCGTCGAAGTCTATCCACGCGGCACCGAGCTGCACCCGGCCGAAGGCGACGCCATCGGCCTGCCCAGCGTGGCGCCGCGCCGCCACAACGCCACCCACATGGCGCTCGCGACGCCGCTCGCGATCGAGCAGGTGCTCGCGATCGCCGAGCGCGAGAGCTGGCCCGCCAAGGTCTGCCACCGCGGCGGCAAGTTCCGCGTCATCGAGCTCTGGATCGAGGGCGTGCAGATGGTCGAGCTGCTCACCGCCGACATGCAGCGCGAATATCTCGCGGCGGTGACGATCGAAAATTGGGAGCGCATGCTGGCAGCGCACGCACCGGCTTTGGCGGCTTAGCGCTTATACCCACACACGCTTGCCCTCAGGCTCAGATAGGCGCCTTGACTGCAGCCGAACGGCCCAGGGCGAGCGGATCAGGGTGGGTCAGCCGGATCGAAACAGTTCTAGCTACTGATCCTGCACCTTGTTCTCGCCCGCCGTGCCAGCGACGCCGTCCTCGACGCCCGGCGGCTCGAGCAGGCTTTCGCGAGCGGGCTTGGCGCCCGGCTTAGGCGCGCCTTCGGGCGTAATCTCGCCCGGCTTTTCGATGTCGAGACCGCGATCATTGGCCATGGCACACCTCCGTGATGTGCTGCTTCAACCATCGACCGCCTGGCCGGGTTGCGCTCAGCCGCCCAGATGCAGGCGGGTCGCCTCCCCGACACCCGCGAACAGCGCCGCCTCCGTGCCGGTCATCCAAACTTGATCGGCAGCGGCGAGCCGCTCGAACAGCGCGGCGCGGCGCGACGGATCGAGATGCGCCGCGACCTCGTCGAGCAGCATCAGCGGCGCGCGACCCGATCGCTCGGCGACGAGATCGGCGTGCGCGAGCACGAGGCCGAGCAGCAACGCCTTCTGCTCGCCGGTCGAGCAGCGTTCGGCGGGTTGCCCCTTGCCGGCGTGGGTGACGGCGAGATCGGAGCGATGCGGGCCGGCGAGCGCGCGACCCGCCGCAGCGTCCCGCCCGCGCCCCGAGCGCAGCTCCGCGGTAAACGCGGCCTGGGCGTCACCTGCCGCGGGCTGCCAGCCGGACAACGCGATCCGCGCGCGCGCGAACGGCCCCGCGGGCGCAGCGGCAAGGTGGGCGTCGAGCGCTGCGACCGTGTCGGCTCGCGCGAGCGCGATCGCGGCGCCATGTTCAGCCATGCCTCTTTCGAGTGCCGTCAACCATGCCGGATCGGCGCCCTCGGGGTCGGCGAGCAGCTTGTTGCGCGCGCGGGCTGCCGCCTCGTAGCGCGCGGCGTGGTGCGCGTGTGCCGGCGCGAGAGCGAGCACGAGGCGATCGAGGAAGCGGCGCCGTCCGCCGGGCGATTCGCTGAACAACCGGTCCATCGCCGGCGTCAGCCACAGCACCGAGAGCCGCTCGCCCAGTGCATTCGCCGCCGCGTTGGCGCCGTTGACGCGCACCTGGCGGCGTTCGGGCGCGGCGGCCTGTGTGCCGGTGCCGATCTCGCTATCGTCCCGCAGCCGGGCGGCGACGGCAAAACCGCCCGGCCCGTCGCTCCGCGCCATTTCCGATAGCGCGGCACCGCGCAGTCCCCGGCCTGGCGTCAGCAGCGACAGCGCTTCCAGGATGTTGGTCTTACCCGCGCCGTTCTCACCGGTCAGCAGCACGAAACCTGCCTGCACCTCGACGAACAGGCTGGCATGATTGCGGAAGTCGGTGAGCGCGAGGCGGACGACGGCCATCGCCGGCGCTCTACCGGCAAGGCGCGGCCGCCGCTACCGCGCGGTGGCAGCCATGGGTCGTCAGTGGCCGTGCTCATGACCGCCGCCGCCACCGCCCGGATGACCGCCAGCTCCCGGAGGCGGTGCATGCGCCTCAACGTGGGGAGGCGGCGGCGGCGCGGCATGTACTTCGACATGCGGGGCTGTGGGCGCGGCATGCGCCTCGAAATGGGCCGCCGGAGGGGCGTGTTGCTCGGCGTGCGCGGCCGCTATCTCCGGCCGGGCGGAGAAATGCGCCGCCTGCGCCTCATGGCCGCGCGCCATCTCAGCGTGGAACTGCGCCTGCTGGCTGTGCTCGGCCGCACGCTGCTGCGCCTCGGCGGCGTGCGCCTCCTGCTCTTGCGCCTGCTGCGCATGGGCGGCCGCCATCTCGTCACCACGATGCACCGCGATCGCGCCGCTCTGAGGCTGGCCATGCCACGCCGCGTGGCCATGCCATTGCGGTTGCTCGTGCGCCTGCACCTGCTCCTGACCGTGTAGCTGCGCCTGTTGTACCTGCTGACGCGCGGCGACCTTCTCGCGCCAAGCCTGCGCGGCCTGCGCATGGGCGTTCGCCGCTTCGGCGTGTTGCAACGCGGCCTGATGATCTACCGCGATCTGCTGCTGATGCGCGGCTTGCGCCTGCTGCTGATGCGTCGCTTCGACCTGCTGATGGGCGGCAAACGCCTGATCGTGCGCCGCCTGTGCCTGAACGTGTGCGGTTTCCGCCTGCTGGTGCTGCGCGGCGGCGGCACGTGCCTGATCCGCCTGCTGGCGCTGCTGCGCCTCCAAGGTGTCGCGCTGCTGCGCCATCGCCGCCGCCGCTGGCTGCCCGCCGAACCGATGCTCGGCAGGGCTTCCGCCCGGAACACCCGGTTCCTGCGGCCGGTAGAGCGCGGGCGCCGCGCCGTGGAAACCGGTCTGCTGCCACTGCTGGAAGCGCTGCGCGGCGCCGGCGCGGCGATCGCGCTCGGCCGCCCAGTGCGCATCCTCCTGCGGCGCGTGATTGTCGTGATAGGCGCGCCAGTCGGGATCGCGTTGCTGTTGCGCCGCCCAGCCGCTGCGCGCCGCCGCGATGCCGCCCGCGCGCTGTGCCCAGCTCGCCGCGTTCACCGGCTGATGACGATCGTGCGCGGCCGAGCGGAGATCGCGGCCGCGCGCAAAATAGCGCCCGGCATCCTCGGCATGCGCCGCGAGCAGCGCACCACCGAGCAGCGCCCCCGTCGCTGCGTAGAGAGCGACGAGCCGGCCATGATCATAGCCGTAGCTGTAATGCGGATCGCGAACGAAATAGGGTTCGTCGGCTCCCGGTGCATAATAATAGTAGCGATAGCCATCGTCGACCGGCTCGACATATTCATAAGAGCCGTCGTCGGTCTGCCACGCCCAGGGCCGGGCGCCGTCATAGTCGAACGCATAATCGGGTGGCGCGTAGCCGATCGCCTCGCTGGTTCCGTACGCGCGATCGACATAGGCATAGGCATCGGCGGGGTCGGCAACGCGGCCGAGCGGCGCGGGCGGTGCCGGCGGCAAAGCGCTCACCGGTGGCGCATAGGGGAGCGGCGCGGCCGGCCCGGCGGTCATCGGCAGCGTCGCGGGCAGCGCCGGCAAGCCTGCGCTGTCATTGCCCATCGCGTTCGCAGCGCTGGTGTCCGCCAGCTGCGCCTGGTTCGCGGCCGGCTTGCACGCGGCGAGCCCCAGCACCGCCGCGATCGCCAGCATCGCGCTGGCTTTGTTCAGTCTCCCCCGCATGCCTTCCGAGCGTCGCATCGTCGGCCTCCCGATTCTGTGGGAGCGCCACCTGCACCACGCCGGCTGAACGCCCGGCGATCCGAACCTTTAGCGGCGGTTAAGGTTGCGAAACGTTCGTCGGCGGATATCCGCGGCTCACACCCGCATCGGCATCAGCACGTAGAGCGCGGCGGCCTTGTCGTTCTCGCGGATCAGCGTCGGCGCGGCGGCGTCGGCGAGATGAACCTCGACGTCGTCGCTCTCGATCTGGCCGAGGATATCGAGCAGATAGCGCGCGTTGAAGCCGATCTCGAGCGGTAGGGCCGGATAGTCGCCCGGCACCTCCTCGGCCGCCGTGCCGTTCTCGGGACTGGTCACCGACAGCGTGACGCGATCGCGATCGAGCGCCATCTTGACCGCGCGCGTCTTCTCGCTGGCGATCGTGGCGACGCGGTCCACGCCCTGCATGAGGCTGCGCGCGTCGATCCGAAGCAGCTTGTCGTTCGCGGTCGGGATGACGCGGCTATAATCGGGAAAGGTGCCGTCGATCAGCTTCGAGGTCAGCACCGCCGAGCCCAGCCCGAAGCGGATCTTGGTCGCCGACAGCGACACCTCCACCGATCCGTCGACCTCGTCGAGCAGCTTGCGGAGCTCACCGACGCATTTCCGCGGCACGATGATGTCCGGCATGCCGTCCGCGCCGTCGGGCTTCTCGAGCGTCACGCGCGCGAGGCGATGCCCGTCGGTAGCCGCCGCCTTGAGCTCGTCGCCGGCGACGTGGAGAAAGATGCCGTTCAAATAGTAGCGCGTCTCCTCGGTCGAGATCGCGAAGCGCGTCTTGTCGATGATCTGCTTCAGCGTCGCGGCGGGCAATTCGAAGCGCACCGGCAGCTCGCCCTCGGCGATGATCGGGAAATCGTCGCGCGGCAGGGTGGCGAGATTGAACCGCGCGCGGCCGGCGACGACGAGCATCTTGCCCTCGGCAACCGTCAGCTGGACCTGCGCACCCTCGGGCAGTTTGCGGACGATATCGAACAGCGTGTGCGCGGAAACGGTGGTGCCGCCGGGCTGATCGATCGCCGCCGCGACAGTATCGACGATCTGCAGATCGAGATCGGTCGCCATCAGCTTGAGGCCGCCGTCGGCGGCATCGATGAGCACGTTGGAGAGCACAGGAATCGTGTTCCGGCGCTCGACCGCTGACTGCACGTGGCTCAAGCCCTTGAGCAGCGCCGCGCGCTCGATCGTCGCCTTCATCGTCGTCCCCGCTGATATGGGCGGCCGTTATAGCGCGGGCGACAGGAACTGAAAGGGCCGAGGGATGCGATCCCCCCGGCCCTTCCCGGCATCCCAGCGAAAGCCGGGATCTTACTCGATCGACGCGATCGCGTCGCACGAGATCCTGACTTTCGTCAGGATGTCGCGGCTGCCGCCGCGTCAGAACCTTACGCCGAAGCCGCCGAGGACCTGATTGCGCGAGAAGTGGTCCTGATAGTTCGAGTAGCGATATTCCGCCTTCACATAGGCGCGCGAGAACAGCGCGTGCTCGATGCCCGCGCCGACGCGTACGCCATCGAGATCACGATGATCGAGCGTCGTCGTGCCGGTGCCGTCGTCGCCGGTGAGACGGACGCGGGCGTTGGTGTAGCCGGCCTTGGCGTAGAGCAGCGTGCCCGGCGCGAGCACGGTGCCGACGCGGCCGCCGACATAGAGGTCACGGCCAGCCTTGGCGCAGATGCGCGGATCGGCGGCGGTGAAGCTGCCGACGCATTGCTTGGTGCTGGAACCGTCCGCCTCGCCTTCGATGCCGACGACGGCGGGGCCCATCTGGACGTCGTAGCCGGCACCAACGCCGTAAGCGACGCCATCCTTGTGGCCGTCGTTCTGGACGCGATCCCAGCCGGCGAGCCCCTCGACGCGCAGACCCGTGAACGAGCCGCCACCGACCTGCGCCGAAGCGGGCGCCGAGAGGCCGACAGCAAGCGCAACCGCCCCGAGGGCGGCGGTATAAGCAACGCAACGCATGAACTTACTCCGTCATGTCGCCCCCGGACGAGGGAGCCGCGCATCAGTGATCCAAAGCGCGGCTTGTTGCATGAACCTCACCTAAACGCGGCTTTCTGTTGCCTTTGGGTCACAGATTGGGCGATCAGGCGTACCGATGCGGCACAAGGCATTCCTGATCCTCGGCGGACTTGCCCTGATCGCGGCCGCCGCGCCGGCAAGCGCTCGCGAGCGCATCGCCGTGTTCGGCGACTGGGGCGCGTTCCGCGACAGCGCGCCGGTCTGCTACGCGATCGCCGAGCCCGCCGAACCCTCCACCGGCAACTATCAGCCGTTCGTGACGGTGAGCTTCTGGCCGAAGCGCGGGATCGCGCGCCAGGTCCATGTCCGCCTCAGCCGCATCGCGCGCGCCAACGCACGCGTGACGCTGTCGGTCGGCGATTCGACCTTCGTGCTCGCCGCGCGCGGTCCTGACGCTTGGGGCAACGACCGGCTCGCCGATGCTTATATCGTCGCGGCGATGCGCAGCGGCAGCAGCATGAGCATCCAGTCGATCGGCCCGCTCGGCGAATTCACCGACGTCTATCGCCTGCGCGGCGCCGCCAGCGCGATTGATGCCGCGGCGCTGGATTGTCGGGGGCGGTAGGCCCCCTGCCCTGCAACCAGGAGCGAAGACTGGCATCCCAGCGCCCTTTCCACTATGTGGCGCGTCTCCATGAACGTGCTGATGCCCATCCCCGGCCATGTCGATCCGGTGCCCGTGCCGCGTGCGCCTTCGGTGCGTGCCGATGGCCGCGTCGATCTCGTCGGGCTCTCGCGTGCGGCGATCCGCGAGGCGTTGGAGGCGGCGGGCCTCGAGCCGAAGCAGGCGAAGCTGCGCGCCAAGCAGCTCTGGCACTGGATCTACAACCGCGGCGCCATCGATTTCACCGCGATGACCGATATCGCCAAGGCGCAGCATCCCTGGCTCGCCGAGCGCTTCGTGGTCGGCCGGCCGGAGGTCGTCGAGGCGCAGGTCTCGACGGATGGCACGCGCAAATGGCTGCTTCGTTCCGAAGACGGCCAGGATTTCGAGATGGTCTTCATCCCCGACGCCGATCGGGGAACCTTATGTGTGTCCAGTCAGGTCGGCTGCACGCTGAACTGCCGCTTCTGCCACACCGGCACGATGCGGCTGGTCCGCAACCTCACCGCCGGCGAGATCGTCGGCCAGGTGATGCTGGCGCGCGACGCGCTCGGCGAATGGCCGTCCCAGCCCGAGGGGCGCCTGCTCACCAACATCGTGATGATGGGCATGGGCGAGCCGCTCTACAATTTCGACAATGTCCGCGACGCGCTCGCCATCGTCATGGACGGCGACGGGCTCGCGCTCTCCAAGCGCCGCATCACGCTTTCCACCTCAGGCGTCGTGCCGATGATGGCGCGAGCCGGCGCGGAGATCGGCGTCAACCTCGCCGTCTCGCTGCACGCGGTGACCAAGGAGATCCGCGACGAGATCGTGCCCTTGAACCGCAAATATGGGATCGAAGCGCTGCTCCAGGCGTGCGCCGACTATCCTGGCGCGAACAACGCGCGCCGCATCACCTTCGAATATGTCATGCTGAAGGACAAGAACGACAGCGACGCGGACGCGCGCGAGCTCGTCCGCCTGATCCGCAAATACCGCCTCCCCGCCAAGGTCAACCTGATCCCGTTCAATCTGTGGCCCGGCGCGTCCTACGAATGTTCGACGCCGGAGCGGGTCCGCGCCTTCTCGAACATCATCTTCGAGGCAGGCATCTCGGCACCGGTGCGCACGCCGCGTGGCCGCGACATCGATGCCGCCTGCGGTCAGCTCAAGACCGCGTCCGAGAAGAAGAGCCGCGCCGAGCTCGATCGGCTGGCCGAGGAAAAGCAGGCGGCGCTGGGCTGAAGTCGCTCGATTGAAGCCTCCGCCGTTCGGTTCGAGCTTATCGAGAACAGCCTCGGGCGCTGAATTCTCGACTGTGGGTCTCGACAGGCTCGACCCTTCGCTCGAAGCGAACGGATGTCATTCGTTTCTTGGAACGGTAAGGGATCGGCGTGAGCTTCGCCCTCCCGTCTCCCCTCCTCGCCGCCGGCGCGGGCCTCGTCGGTGGCACGATGAACGCGCTCGCGGGCGGCGGCACCTTCGTGACCATGCCGACACTGACCGGGATTGGCCTCGCCTCGACGATCGCCAACGCGACCAGCAACGTCGCGCTGCAGCCGGGCGCGATTGCCAGCGCCTGGGCCTACCGCGGCGGCCTGGAGCCTCTCGGCGGCATCCGCATCCGCACGCTCGTCGCAATCAGCTTCGTCGGCGGCACGGTCGGCAGCCTCCTTCTCGTCAACACGCCGACACACGCCTTCGACGTCATCGTCCCCTGGCTGCTGCTGCTCGCGACCCTCGCCATCGCCTTCGGCAGGCGCGCGTCGGGATGGCTGCGTGCGCGCGTGACGATCGGGCGACGGACGCTGCTCGCGGTGCAAGTGCTGCTCGGCATCTATGGCGGCTATTTCGGCGGCGGCGTCAGCCTGATGATGACCGCGACCTGGGGCTTGCTTGCCGGCGCCGAGCCGCACCGCATGGCGGCGCCGCGCACGCTCGTGCTCGCCACCGCCAACTTCGCCGCGACGATCGTGTTCATCGCCTGCGGCATGGTGCGCTGGACGCTCTGCCTGCCGATGCTCGTCGGCGCGGTGGCGGGCGGCTATTGCGGCGCGCTCGTCGGCCGCCGCCTGCCGCCCGCGGTCGTGCGCGACTGGACGCTGCTGGTGACCGCGGTGACGACCGCGATCTTCTTCCACCGCGCCTATGGCGGATAGATCACTCGCGACGACCCGATGATCCGGCCCGGCCTCACCGGTGCCGATCCGGGCCGATCCGGGGGTCTTCGCCGCAGCACGGTGCGGAGTGCTGGATCGAGAGCTGACCGGTTACGCCCCGAGCGCTCCTGCCAAAGCAGGAGCCACGGCCGCAGGCGCCGCGGCCGCAGGCGCCGCGGGCGTCCCCCCCAAGCTCCGGCCTTCGCCGGAGCACGGCGAAGGCCTGGAGCAATCGCGTGCTCGCGGCTTAAGCGAGCTCGACCTTCAGCGCGTCGACGAGATCAGTGCGCTCCCAGGTGAAGAGGTCGCCCTCCGCCTTGCGGCCGAAATGGCCATAGGCGGCGGTCTTCTCGTAGATCGGCTTGTTCATGCCGAGATGGGTGCGGATGCCCTTGGGCGTGAGCCGCACGAGCTTGGGCAGCACCGCCTCGATCTTCGCCTCGTCGACCGTGCCGGTGCCGTGCGTATCGACATAGAGCGAGAGCGGCTCGGCGATGCCAATGGCGTAGCTGAGCTGGATCGTGCAGCGCGTCGCCAGGCCCGCGGCGACGACGTTCTTGGCGAGATAACGCGAGATGTAGGCCGCCGAACGATCGACCTTGGTGGGATCCTTGCCCGAAAAGGCGCCGCCGCCATGCGGCGCCGCGCCGCCATAGGTGTCGACGATGATCTTGCGGCCGGTGAGGCCGGCATCGCCGTCGGGGCCGCCGATCTCGAACAGGCCGGTCGGGTTGACGTAGATCTGGCTCTCGTCTTGCGGCAGCCAGCCGTTGGGCAGCGTCTCCTCGAAGACGGTCAGCACATAATCGCGCAGGCGCTTCTGGCCCGCATCGTTGCTGATCGCGCCCGAATGCTGCGTCGCGACGACGAGCGCGGTCGCGCCGGTCGGCTTGCCGTCCTCGAACCTGAGCGTCACCTGGCTCTTGGCGTCGGGCTCCAGGAAATCAACCTTGCGGCCATGGCGATCGGCGGCCATCCGCTCGAGGATGCGGTGCGAATAGTAGAGCGTCGCGGGCATGAGATCGGGCGTCTCGTCGCAGGCGAAGCCGAACATGATGCCCTGGTCACCGGCGCCCTCATCCTTGTTGCCGGCCTCGTCGACGCCCTGCGCAATGTGCGCGCTCTGGCCGTGCAGGTGGCAGGCGAAGTCGGCGGTCTGCCAGTGGAAGCCATGCTGCTCGTAGCCGATGCGCTTCACCGTCGCGCGCGCAGCCTGCTCGATCTCGTCGAGCGAGGGAAAGCTATCCTGGTTGCAGCGAACCTCGCCGGCGAGCACGATGCGCTGCGTCGTCACCATCGTCTCGCAGGCGACGCGCGCGACCGGATCGCGCGAGAGAAACAGATCCACCACTGCATCCGAGATCTGGTCCGCGACCTTGTCGGGATGGCCTTCGGAGACGGACTCGGACGTAAAGAGATAGTTGCTGCGCATCGCGGAGATCGATCCTTCGGCTATGGCGTCGCGGTGGAACTGCGATCGACGATATAAAGATATGCTTATGTGATTAAGCGCCGTAGCGCGCGCGACGGCGCAGCGCAATCGCCGCCGCCGCAAGCGCGATCGCGAACAGAACGGGCAGGAGGTTGCCGAAGCGCGCGAACAGGGTCGGGCTCTCGGCCATCGGCAATGCCGTCTCGATCGCGCCGCCGCTCCGCCACGGGAGGGAGGCGACGACGCGGCCATGCGCATCGACCACCGCGGAAATCCCGGTCGGCGTGGAGCGGACGATCGGCACCGCTTCCTCGATCGCACGCAGCTGCGCCTGCGCAAGATGCTGCGGCGGCCCCCAGCGCCCGAACCAGGCGTCGTCCGAGGGGTTGAACAAGAAGTTCGGACGATGCGCCTCGTCGATCACTTGCCCAGAGAAGACGATCTCGTAGCAGATCTGCGCGCCGACCGCGCCGAAGCCGGGCACGGCGAGCGTGCGCGGGCCAGGTCCGGGGACAAAGTCGATCTCGCCGGGCACGAGGCGGGAGAGGCCGACCCGCGAGAGCAACGGCCGCATCGGCAGGTATTCGCCATAGGGCACCAGATGCGCCTTGTCGTAGCGGCCGGCGAGGTGGCCGGCGGGATCGAGCAGGAACAGGCTGTTCCGCGCGGCGGTGATCTCGCCATTCGTATCGAAGATGAGCGAACTCGCATCGATCAGCAGCCGGTCGCGCGGCCCGAGCAAGCGGGCGAGCGCGGCGCGGGCGTCCGGGTCGATCTCGAGAAAGGCCTGCACCGCCCCTTCCGGCCAGAGCAACAGGCGCGGGATCGGGCCGGGCGCGCCGGACAGACGGAACAGTCGCCGGACGTTGGCGACCTCACGGGCGGGATCGTTCTTGACGTCCTGGGGCGTATCGGGCTGGACGACGCGGATGCGCCGCGCCGGATCGAACGGGCCGCGGCTCGTCGGCAGCGCCAGCGCGATTGCGCCGAGCCACAGGGGCGCGGTGAGCGCGATCCCAGCACGCCAGTTGCGCTCGACGAGCAGCAGCAGTCCGCCGCCGGTCAGCACGGCCAGCCCGGAGAGCCCATAAGTGCCGATCCATCGCGCGAGCTGCGCCGTCGGCAGATCCAGCCACACCACCCCATTGGGATTCCACGCGAATCCGGTGAAGACCGTCGCCCGCAGCAGCTCGTTGACGATCCACGCTCCTCCCGTCATCAGTGTCAACAGGATCGTCCCGCCGCCCAGCCGCCGCGCGCTCCACCACGCCGCGCCAGTCGCCAGCATCGGGAAGACCGCGAGGTAGAGCGAGAGCAGCACCACCGCGATCCAGCCGAGCCAGCCGGGCATCTTCGCCTGGTAGGTGAAGGCGGTCGCGATCCAGTTCAGCCCGAGCACGAACTGCCCGAAGCCGAAGCACCAGCCCAGCGCCAGCGCGCCGCGCAATTTCGTCGCGCCCCCCAGCAGGTGGATCAAGGCCGCCAACGCGAGCAGCAGCAGCGGCCACAGGTCGAGCGGCCGGAACCCGGTCGCGGAGACCAGCCCGGCGAGGAAGGCAAGCAGCAGCGGCACGCCCGCGCCCCTAGCGGGATGGCGACGGCGGCGGAAGGCGCTACTGAGGCCCGATGTCGCTGCCGCCCTTCCACCTCGCCTTCCCGGTCCATGACCTCGCCGCGGCACGCGCCTTCTATGGCGGCGTGCTCGGCTGTCCCGAAGGGCGCAGCAGCGCGACATGGATCGACTTCGATCTCCACGGTCACCAGATCGTCGCGCATCTCGCCGCCGGCGCCGGCGATCGCACGGCCAACCCGGTCGACGGGCATGACGTGCCGGTACCGCATTTCGGCCTCGTGCTGCCATGGGACGAGTGGCACGCGCTCGCGGCGCGGTTAGATGCGGCCGGGATCATATTCGGCATCGCGCCGCATGTCCGTTTTGCCGGCCAACCCGGCGAGCAGGCGACGATGTTCTTCCGCGATCCTTCGGGCAACGCGCTCGAGTTCAAGGCCTTCCGCGACGCCGCCAAGCTTTTCGCGACGGAATGAGAACGCGCTCACCGTTCGTCCCGAGCGAAGTCGAGGGACGTGAAGCAACGTGACGCCAGCGTGTCTCGACTTCGCTCGACACGAACCGAGCGCGTGGGTGTAACCATCCCTAGTCCGCGACGATCATCCGCTGCAGCGTCGCGATCAGATCGGCCTCCGCCGCCGGCTTGTCGTGGCGGATGCGGGCGATCCTCGGGAAGCGCATCGCGACCCCGGACTTGTGGCGCTTGCTGGCATGGATCGAATCGAACGCGACCTCCAGCACCAGGCTCTTCTCGACCTCGCGAACCGGGCCGAAGCGCTGGAGCGTGTGGTTGCGCACGAAGCGGTCCGTCTCGCGCACCTCCTCGTCGGTAATGCCGGAATAGGCCTTGCCGACCGGCAGCAGCTCGCCGCCTTCCTCCGGCGGCGCGGTCCAGCAGCCGAAGGTATAGTCCGAATAGTAGCTCGAGCGTTTGCCGTGGCCGCGCTGCGCGTACATCACGACGCAATCGGCGGTGAGCGGATCGCGCTTCCACTTGTACCAGAGGCCGACCCGACGGCCGGCCACATAGGCGCTGTCGCGGCGCTTGAGCATGACGCCCTCGATCGCGGCATCGCGCGAGCCCGCCCTGATCTCGGACAGCTCCGCGAAATCCTTGGCTTCGATCAGCGCCGAGACGTCGAAGCGTTCGCGATCGAGCTTCGCCGCGAATGCCTCAAGCCGCGCGCGGCGTTCGATCCAGGGCAGCGCGCGCAGGTCCTCGGGGCCATCGAACAAGATGTCGTAAAGCCTGACGAAAGCGGGATAATCCGCCTGCATCTTGGCGGTCACCGCCTTGCGGCCGAGGCGCTGCTGGAGCGCATTGAAGCTCGCCGCGGCGCCGCCGTGGAGATCGGCCGCACCCTGCGCTTCGCCCTTCACCAGCAGCTCGCCGTCGAGCACGCCGTCGCGATCGAAGGCGGCTGCCACGTCGGGGAAGCTGCCGGTGACGTCGTCGCCGCCGCGGCTGTAGAGCCGCACCTGACCGCCGGTGCGGACGAGCTGGACGCGGATGCCGTCCCACTTCCACTCGGCGGCATAGTCGGCGAGATCGACGACAGTCTCCTCCAGGCCATGCGCGAGCATGAAGGCGCGGAACACGGGCGTGTCGGCGGGCGTCGGCTGTGCGCCGCCTTCCGCCCAGGCGAACAGCGGCGCATAGGGCGGCGTCAGGCCGTGCCACACCTCCTCGACCGCATCGACATCCAGCGCGAACGCCTGCGCCAGCGCGGTCTTGGCGAGCCGCGCCGAGACGCCGACGCGAAGCTCGCCGGTCGCGAGCTTGATGAGCGCGTAGCGGCCGGAGGCGTCGAGGTGGTCGAGCATCGTCGCGAGCGCACGCGGTCCTTCGGCGCGCCCCAACGAACCGAGCCGCTCGACCACCGTCGCGAGCCGCAACGAGCCGTCGTCTAGCTCCGGCGGCTCGCCTTCGGGCTTGGGCCAGATCAGCGCCACCGTCTCGGCCATATCACCGACGAAGTCCCAGCTCATCCGGAACAGCGTCGGGTCGACGCGCTCGTCGACGATGCCTCGAATGGCGGCAGGCTTCACCGCCTTCAGATCGAGCGCACCGGTCAGCGCCGCCATTGCCCAGCCCCGGTCCGGATCGGGGGTCGCATGCAGATAGTCCGCTATCAGCTTGAGCTTGGCGTTGCGCGAGCGCGTGTAGACGAGGCCATCGAGCAGCTTCGAGAATTCACGCATGCGCTCAACCTAGCCCAGCAGCCCTGCGCTCGTCCTGAGCGACGTCGAAGGACGTGCCTCAAACCCAACCTGACGTGCCTCGACTGCGCTCGGCACGAACGGGAAAGGATGCGGCGAGCGGCTAATCGACCACCTTCCGGCCTGCCATGATCCCGAGCACGAGAAGCACGACGAACACGATGAGGAACAGGATCAGCAGGATCCTGGCGATCTCCATGAACGTCCCTTCCGCGCCGTAGAAGCCGAGAAGGCCGCAAACCAGTCCGAGTATCAGGAAGATGACAGCCCATCTGAGCATCTCGGGTCTCCGAATGTGATTCCGGGGACAGAACGACCGGTCGCGGTATGGCGTTCCGATCAGCGGCCGCCGAACAGCGCGACCAGCCCCGCAACGCCCAGCCCCGCAAGCACCAGAGCCGCGCCGACGCGGACCCAGGCGAGCGGCACGATCCGCGTGATCCGTTCGCCGAACAGCACGGCCGGGGCATTGACGATCATCATGCCGAGCGTCGTACCCGTCGCGACGAGCTCTATCGCGTGCGGCACCGCCTCGTAGCGCGCGCCGAGCGCGATCGTCGCGATCTGCGTCTTGTCGCCGATCTCGACGAGGAAGAAGGCAACCAGCGTGGTCACGAACGCGCCGCGTCGCGCCGGCTCGGCCTTGTCGGGATCGTCCATCTTGTCGGGGATCAGCGTCCACGCCGCCATCGCGAGGAAGCCGATCGCGACCGCCAATCGGAACCAGAAACCGTCGAGCAGCCCCGCGATCGAGGCGCCCGCCCAGGCCGCGACGAGATGGTTGGCGATCGTCGCGACCAAGATACCGAGGATCACCGGTAGCGGCCGCCGGAAACGCAGCGACAGCAGAATCGCGAGCAGCATCGTGCGATCGCCGATCTCGGCCAGCGCGACGACGGCGAGCGAGGTGAGCACGATGGCGGCAGGCGTCATGCGGCCGCCTCTAGAGGATAGCGCCCGCCACAGAAACAGCGTTCGTGCTGAGCGAAGTCGAAGCACGTGTCGCAAGTGGCGCGTCCGCCGCACGTCCTTCGACTTCGCTCAGGACGAACGGGATTTCAGTTCTACACGGAGAGAACCCGCACCCTAACCCTTCTCCGCGAGTAGCTTCGTCACCGTCGTGTCGAACTGCGCCTCGGCCTGCTTGTTGAGCGCGCCGGTGGCCGGACCCGACCAGCCGACATGGATCGCGCGTAGCTTGCCCTTGCGGTCGATGAACAAGGTCGTCGGATAGACCTTCACGCCGCCGATCGCGGGCAGCGCGCGCTTGCTGTCCTCGGCCGTCGCCTTTCCGGCAATGAGCAGCGGGTAGGCGATGGCATAACGCGCCGCGAAGCTCCTGATCTGGCGAGCGGAGCGCGCGTGATCCCCATCATATTCGAACTGGAGCCCGATCATCTCCAGACCCCGCGCCGCGTGCGCCTTGTAGTAAGGCGCGAGGAAAGCCGCCTCGTCATGGCAGTTGGGGCACCAGGTTCCGCCAATCGCAACGACCACCACCTTCCCGCGGAAGCGCGGATCGGCGATGCTGACCATGTGCCCGTCGGCATCGGGAAAGCTGAACGCGATGTGATCGGTCGGCGGCTTCTCCTCGGCGACCGGCACGAAGCCCGGCGCCGGCGCCGCGCCGCGCTTGCCGCTCGTCCACCCACCGGGCTTGGCGCTGGCGAGGCCGAAGCTGTCGCCGGCGAGCGTGCCGTCCGGCCGGATCTGGCCGCGCCACACCGAACCCTGATTGCCGTCGAAGGTCGAGAGCGCAAAGCGATCACCGGAGACCTCGCCGGCGAGATAGCGCTCGTCGCCGCTCGGAAACTGGATGCTGCCGCTGAGCGCGTTGCCCCGGCGGCTCAAGAGCAGCACGCCCTTCTCACCGTCGGCACCGTCCTCTGCGATCGGCCAGCTGCCGGCGAGCTCAACGGCCGGCGGCGCGGGATTGGGGAAGAACACCGGCCCGGCGCCCGGCACCAGGATCAGCGGCAAATCGAGCCGTCCGCTGCGGCGATAGAGATGCGCGGCGCCGGCAAGCGAGCCGTCCTTGCCGATCTTCGCCTCGAGGCTCGATTCGTAGGAGGGGAAGTCGAGCGTCAGCATGCCGCCGGAAAAGCGCGTGGCCTCCGCGATGAAGCGATGGCCGCCGTCCACGATGCTCGCGACAGGCTTGCCGTCTTGCTCCTCGACATCGATGCCGAACGGCACGCTGCCGGCCTGCGCGGCGATGATCGCGCGATAAGACCCGTGCGGCGCCGCCGGCTCGCGCACGCAGGCGGCGAGCAGCAGCAACGGCAATGTCGCGCGAAAGAGGCGGCGCATGCTGCCTTCTTGCCGTGCCGGCGGACGGGCGTCGAGACGCTGGATATTTGCAGGTTCAGCCGCCATCCTTCTGATCTGGGGGAGGCAATGATGATCGACAAGGACGGCGCCGTCGACGATGCGGGCGCGCACGCAGCGCACTCGGCCGGGCGGCTGTACCTGCAGGTGATCGCCGCGATCGCGCTGGGCATCGCGATCGGCGCGCTGTGGCCGCATGTCGGCGCCAGCCTCAAGCCGCTCGGCGACGGCTTCGTGAAGCTCGTCCGGATGACGATCGCGCCGCTGATCTTCCTTACCGTCACGACCGGCATCGCCGGGCTCGGCCAGCCCGGTGCGTTCGGCCGCGTCGCCGCCAAGGCCTTTGCCTATTTCCTGACGCTCTCGACGCTGGCGCTGGTCGTCGGGCTGATCGTCGCCAACGTCGTGCGGCCCGGTGCGCTGCTCCACATCGATCCGCGAACACTCGATGCCCACGCCGTCGCCGATTATGCGGCCAAGGCGCACGAGCAGAGCGTCACCGGCTTTCTCACCAACATCATCCCGGACACGCTGGCGAGCCCGCTCGCCGGCGGCGACATCCTCCAGGTGCTGCTCGTCGCGATTCTCTCCGGCATCGCGATCGCGCTCGTCGGCCAGCGTGCGCAGCCGCTGCTCGACGTGCTCGTCGCGGCGAACGCGATCGTGTTCCGGATCGTCGGCATGCTGATGAGGGCGGCGCCGATCGGCGCGTTCGGGGCGATGGCGTTCACAATTGGCAAATACGGCGTCGGCGCGGTGATCGGCCTCGCCGGCCTCGTCGCGACCTTCTACTTGACCTCGCTCCTGTTCGTGATTGTCGTGCTCGGCGCGGTCGCGTGGGGCTGCGGCTTCTCGATCCTGCGGCTGCTTCGCTTCATCGGCCCCGAACTGCTGCTCGTGCTCGGCACCTCGTCGTCGGAAGCGGCGCTGCCGAGCCTGATCGCCAAGCTCGAGCGTGCCGGCGCCGCCGCACCGGTGGTCGGCCTGGTCGTGCCGGCAGGCTACTCGTTCAACCTTGACGGCACCAACATCTACATGACGCTCGCCTCGCTGTTCATCGCGCAGGCGATCGGAGTCGAGCTCAGCCTCGGCCAGCAGCTGCTCCTGCTCGGCGTCGCGATGCTGAGTTCGAAGGGCGCGGCCGGCGTTACCGGCGCGGGCTTCATCACGCTCGCCGCGACGCTTCAGATCGTGCCGGCGGTTCCGGTTGCGGGCATGGCGCTCATCCTCGGCGTCGACCGCTTCATGAGCGAATGCCGCAGCCTCACCAACTTCGCCGGGAACGCCGTCGCGGCGCTGGTCGTCGCGCGCTGGGAGGGCGCGCTCGACGAGGACAAGCTGCGGGCGGCGTTGGGCGGGAGAGATCGGACGCGGCTCGAACCCCTTGCCCGTTCGTCCTGAGCGAAGTCGCAGGACGCGTCGCGAGCGCTGTCCGGCATGGCACGCACTGCGACTTCACTCCGTGCGAGCGGGTGGCGTGGGAGATGGAGATGACGGATCAACTCCGCTAATCCCGCGCGCGTGACCCCCGACCGCCCAGCCGCGCCCGCGCCGCCGCAGGAGCCGATCGTCGACGACGATGCCGCGCTCGCGGCCGATCTTGCCGCCGCTATCGCCGAGCCGGAAAGCG
>Ga0213875_10001150_pt1 | contig 18193 bp, 21 predicted proteins | sample BarmaccomBMRX_R8_FD_160105 | JGI IMG/M metagenome (GOLD analysis project Ga0213875, IMG submission 160105) | Root-associated microbial communities from Barbacenia macrantha in rupestrian grasslands, the National Park of Serra do Cipo, Brazil - RX_R8 | ecosystem: Host-associated > Plants > Roots... | reverse complement strand
TAGGTCGAGGGTGGCGTTCAGGTGGCCGTGGGTGGCGAAGCAGGCCGCGAACCGCTTCATGCCAGCGTGCAGGATCTGGCCCTGCCGGGCCGGGTCGAGCAGGTGCTCGAGGTCGTACTCGCCGTCCAGGACCCGCTCGATGAAGCCGTCGCCGCCCTCCAGCGCCCGGGCCGGGCCGGTCAGGCCGTTGCGGGCCAGGTAGGCGGCGGTCACCCCGAGGTGGGCGGTCAGCGGGTACCGGAGGTTCTTGGCCATCGAGTTGACCTCGGACGGGTGGTCCATCACCTCCAGCACCAGCCCGCGCGACAGCGCGATGCCGACGGCGTTGGCGATCTGGTCGGCGGTCAGGCCCAGCAGCCGCCCGGCGATCAGCGGCACCACGAACGAGGCCCGGGTGTCCAGGTTCCAGCCGCGGAACTCCAGCGAACGCCCCGGGATCGACTCGGTGAACCGGGTCGAGATCTCGTAGCTCAGCCAGGCGGCGGTGAGCAGGTCACGGCCGCTCGCGCCCTCGCGCTCGCCCAGCGCCAGCAGCACCGGGTAGATCTCGCTGTTATGGCCGTGCCGCGGCCCCGGCCGGCTGGCCGAGGACTGCACGTCGTTCAGGTCGAGGAACCGCACCATCGCGCCGTTGGCCAGGATCGCGTTGAGGGCCGAAGTGCGCTCGCCGGTGCCCAGCACGGTCGCCTCCGGCCGCCCGCCGAGGTCATCGAGGCTGGCCACGACCGCCTCGGCGGCGGCGCAGTCGCGGCTTGCGAGGGCGCAGCCCAGAGTGTCGAGCAGCAGCCGCTTGGCCTGGTGCACCTCTTCGGCCGGGATGTCGTCGCAGGAAACGGACAGGACCTCCTCGGCGATCGAGCGTACGGCCGAGGTGAGGCTGGGACGTTCTGCGAGCACGGTTCCTCCACTAGGTGATGGGGATGGTGGCGCGAGCGTGCTGGCCGGACGGGGCCGGCTTGAACGTCGTGTCGTAGCGCGACGACATCGCCTCGACCCGGTCGAGAATCGCGGCGCCCACCTCGCCGGAGGCCACCCGCGGCAGGCCCCGCTGATGGGGCGGCAGCTGCCGGTCCAGCGTGAGCGGGATCAGGTCCAGCTCGGCCCGGCCGCCGTTGAAGACCAGGCGCGCCAGCACCGCCTGCCAGAACTGCTCGTGGGCGCCGAAGCCGCCGCCCAGCGCGGCCTGGCCGTAGTCGGTGACGGTCGCGGTCTGCGGGTCGAGGCCCTGCTTCTCGTAGGCCTCGGGCGGCACCAGCGCCCTGGTTTCGTTGGTAAAGAAAAAGTTGCCCATTGAGTAGAGGATCGGGCGGCCGCCGTAGATCTCGACCCCGCGCATCTGGTGCGGGCCGTGGCCGAGGATGACGTCGGCGCCGGCGTCGATCCACCGGTGGCAGGCCTCGGCCAGGAAGGTCGGCGGCTCCGGGGAGTTCCAGCCGTCCCCCGCGCTCTCGTGGCAGTGGATACTGACCGCGACCACGTCGGCCTGGGTCCGCGCGAACTCCACCGAACGGGTCACCGCCTCCAGGTCTCCCGGGTGCGGGTGCGTGATCACCCCACGCTGGTCCCCCACCACGAACCGGCGGCCGGCGAACGGCAGCGCGAACGCGCGGGCCGGGCCGGTCTGGCCGTCCATGGCCCGCGAGCGGCTGGTGACGATCAGGATCCGCCGGGCCTGGGCCGTCCCCAGGTCCTCATCGATCGCCTGCAGCTGCCGCATTTGCTCGGCGGTGACGTGATACTCGGTGGTGAACCGCAGCGGGTTGATCCCGGCCCGCCCGGTGGTGAGCGGCCCGGGGTCAGCCGCCAGGCTGGTGTCGGAGTTGCTGGAGGACACCCCGATCAGCGCGAACCGCCCGGCTGGGGTGTCCACGAACGACGGCGCCCGCGCCTCCCCCAGCGTCCGGCCCGCCCCGGCGAAGGCCAGCCCGGCTCGGCTGATTTCGCCGATCGCGTCGAGCGCGCCCCGTTCGGAGAAGTCCATCACGTGGTTGTTGGCGAAGTTGACGATGTCGACGCCCATCCAGCTGAGGTCGCTCAGCGCCGACGGCCGGCCGAGCGCGTGCGACCCGCGCTGGAGCACGGCCGGGGTGGGCGGGAACGCCGGCACCGCCATCTCGAGGTTCGCGAACCCGATGTCGGCCCGCGTCATGAGGTCGCGAACCGGTCCCAGTGTGTCCTCGAGGGAGTTGATGCCCCGGGTGAGCAGAGCGTCTCCCGCAGCGACGACCTCCATTGGATGCCCCTGCCTGTCGACTGTTTGAGGTTGGCCGGACCGGCTCTTCCGGACAGCCGCCCGAGCTAGCCAGATGAAGAATATTTTATCAAGTTGATCTGAACAAGAGGTGGGAGCGCCCTGGCTCGGGCTGGCTGGCTGCCGTCAGACGGTGGATAGGTCGGGGGTGAAGACGATTGGCTGGCAGACGGCGATGTCGATGGTGGCCAGCTCTGATTCCGGTACCGAGCGCAGGAGCCGGGCCAGCACCCGCAGCGAGTTGCTGTGGCCGACCACCAGTAGGTCGCGGCCGGCGGCGAGCTGCGGCCGGACTTCGGTCAGCCAGTACCGGACGACCCGATCGGACACCTGGGCCAGGCTCTCCCCCGCACCGGCGTCCGACCCCAGCTGGCCGGGACATTTTCTCGGATATCGCTGCCGGGCACGTAGAGCATCATCGTTGACCGGGAGACCCTGGGGCGGGGCCTCGCTCCAGCCACGGTGTACGGCGTCGTACTGGCGCTGCCCCAGCAGCCGCCGGACCTCCGGGCGCCGCCAGCCCTCCAGCTCCCCGTAGTCGCGCTCGTTGAGTTGCCAGGCGTACCGCACCTCGGCGTCCGGCCAGCCCGCCGCGGCGGCGAGAATGGCGACCGTTTCCGTCACCCGGCTCAGCTCGGACGCGTACACGAGCGGCGGGGCGGGCCAGCAGGACCGCATGCTCTCCCTCAGGCTCGCGGTCCGCCGCCGGCCCGCGTCCGACAACGGCACGTCGGTCCAGCCGGTGAACCGGTCTTCCTCGTTCCACTCGCTGGCGCCGTGCCGCAGCAATATCAGCACTGGTTAACCGCGGATCGCGCTGATGCCGAGCAGCTCGCGGCCCGCGATGAGCTTCTGAATCTCGGTGGTGCCGTCCGGTATCGGCAGCATCCGGGCATCACGGTAGAGCTTCTCCAGACCGGCCTCCTGGCTCAGGCCGAGCGCGCCGTGGACCTGGATGGCCGAGCTGGTGACCTTGACCGCCGCCTCGGTGGCGTAGTACTTGGCGACCGACGACTCGTAGCGGGCGTCGTGGCCCGCATCAAGCCGGGCCAGCGCCCGGTAACAGAGGAAGCGGCTGGTGTCGACCAGCGTCTTCATCTCGACGAGCATCTCCTGGACGAGCTGAAAGCCGCCGATCGGCCGCCCGAACTGGGACCGGTCGCGCGCGTAGGCGAGGCTGGCGGCGAGCGCCTCGGTGGCCAGGTGCACCCCGATCAGGCCGATCGTCGCCCGCTGGGACAGCCACGACCGGGCCAGCACCGCCGTGCCGCCACCGGCTTCGCTGACCAGGTTCTCGCCGGGCACCAGGCAGCCGCCGAAGATGACCTCACCGATGCCCTGCCGTTCCAAGCCCAGCATCTTGACCAGGCGGACCTCAATTCCCGGCCGGTCCCGCTCCACCACGAACGTGCCGATCGCGCCCGGCTCCCCGTCGCCGCGATCCAGGCGGGCGGTGACCAGGAAGACGTCGGCGGCGAGGGCTCCGCTGCTCCAGAGTTTGGCGCCGGAGATCCGGTACCCGGAGCCCGACCGCTCGGCCCGGGTCCTAATGCCGCCCAGGTCAGAGCCTGTGTCCGGTTCGCTGATGGCCGACGCCGCCAGCAGCTGGCCGCCGATCAGCCCCGGCAGGAACCGCTGGGCGACCTCCGCGTGCAAGCCGAGCCGGATGCGGAACGCGGCCAGGTCATTGACCGACGCGATCATCGCCGCCTCGGCCGGCAGCTCTTCGTACAGAATCCCCAGCTGGACGTGGGTGAGCCCGCTGCCGCCGGCTTCGGCGGGCAGGCGCGCGCCGACGATGCCCAGCGGGCGGAGCATCTCCAGCAGCTCGAGGATCGCCGGGCGGGGCAGCGGCTCGGGTGGACGGCGATCGAGGAACGGTTTGACCAGCTCGTTCCCGATGCGCCGGGCCGAACTCCTCAGCAGCCGATCCTCCTCGCCGGAATCAAAGTCGAGATCCATCCGCCGCCTCCTGCGGGCGCAACCCGGCGCCTTCCTCCGGAGCCGGGACCGGGTCCGGGGCTGGGGCTGGGGTCGGGGCCTGGGTCGCGGCCTGTTCGGATTGTGCCCGCTTGGCGTCGATCCGGGCCAGCACCGGGTAGGCGGCGATTCCGCAGATGAGGGTGGGGACGCCGCCGATCAGCAGGGACCAGCGCGCACCGAGCTCCTGGCCGACCCAGCCGACGATGGCCCCCCCGATGGGCGTGGACCCGAGCCAGGCCACCCCCCACAGCGCCATCACCCGGGCCCGCATGGCCGAGGGCGCGGACAGCTGCAGCACGGTCTTGGCCAGCGAGTTGAACGAGATGCTGCCGTAGCCGACGAACACCAGGATCGCGTATTCGGTCACCTCGTTCGGGGCCAGCGCGGCCAGCGCGACCGCCGTGCCCCAGCCGATCGCGGACAGGGCCAGGCCCGCCCGCCGGACCTTCCGCCGGGAGGCGGTGATCAGCCCGCCGACGACGGCCCCGCCGCCCATGACCGCGGTCATCGCCCCGTAGGTGCCGGCCCCGCCGTGCAGGATCTGCCGGGCGAACAGCGGCAGGCTGATGGGGAACTCCCAGGCCAGCGCCCCGACGACGAAGATCAGCAGCAGCGGTACCAGCAGTTCCGGTTCGCGGCGTACGTAGGACAGCCCTTCCCGGAGCTGGCCGCGCTGTCGCGGGTTGCGCTGATGAGGGATCATCTGGCTGGCCCGCATGGCCACCAGGCTGAGCAGCACCGCCCCGAACGACACGGCGTTGAGGTCGAAGCTCAGCGCCAGGCCGAGGGCGGCGGCGATCCCGCCCCCGAGGGCCGCGCCGAACACCCGGGCCAGGTTCACCGTCACCGAGTTCAGCGTGACGGCGTTGCTCAGCTGGTCCCGGGTGACCAGCTCGGAGATCAGCGACTGCTGGGCGGGTTTGTCGAACACGTTAACAAAGCCGAGCGCCAGCGCCAGCAGGTACACCATCCACATCTCGATGGTGTGGGTGCCGACCAGCACGCCGAACGCCAGCGCCAGCAGCCCGGACAGCGTCTGGGTCACGTAGAGCACCCGCCGCTTGTCCAGCCGGTCGACGACCACGCCCCCCCAGGGGCCCAGGAACAGGACGGGCACGAACCGGGCCGCGGTGGCCAGCCCGAGCTGGGTCCCCGAGTTCGTCAGGTCCAATACCAGGAACGACTGAGCCACCGTCTGCATCCAGGTGCCGCAGATGGAGACCAGCTGACCCCAGAAAAAAAGCCGGTAGTTCCGTGACGAGAGCGACTGGAACATTCCCCGGCTAGCGGGCCGCGTGGTCTCCCCGGGCACTGCACACCACCTGGCCTTAAATTAGATGCCTGCTGGCAAGCATCTTAATAGCGGACCGTGACCTCAGTCACCACTGCTTGTTAACAGTCATGCGGCTAAGTACTGTCCGATGGTATCAAGTATCAAGAATCATTGGCTGGATGCTGGGCTCCTCGGCGCCGCCGTCGGCGCGTACCGGGCGGTGACCGACGCCGGCTGGTACCCCCACAAGTTCCAGGTCGGCCAGACCGGCACCACCGTCAGCCCCCAGCTGTACATGGCCAACGGAATCTCCGGCGCGATCCAGCACCGGGCCGGCATGCAAACCAGCAAGACGATCATCGCCGTCAACAAAGACCCCGAAGCCCCCATCTTCGAGCTGGCCGACTTCGGCGTCGTCGGCGACCTATTCCAGGTCCTCCCCCAGCTCATCGAAGACATCCACAAGCGGTGACGCCCGGCTGTCAGGGCCGGGAGTAGGCTCGCGCAATGGCGTACGAGGTCTCGGAATCGATCATGATCGCCGCACCGCCGGAGAAGGTGTGGGCGGTGCTGACCGACCTGCCCGGGTACCCGGCCTGGCATCCGGCCTACCAGGAGGTGACCGGGCAGCTGACCGTGGGCAGCGTGCTCACGATCAGGACCACCTCGCCGTCGACCGGCAATCCGGTCAAGCTCAAGGTGACGGTGACGGCGGTCGAACCGGCCAGCGAGCTGCGGTGGGCCTCAAAGGTGCTGGGGATGACCGTGATCACCCGCCGCTTCCTGCTGCGACCGGCTGACGGCGGCACCGAGCTGACCCAGGCCGGGACCTACCGGTGGCTGGGTGGTTCCCGGGGCCGGGGGGGCGCCCGCGGGGCGCTGAAAACGGTCAGCAACCTCCAGGACGGTTACCGGGAGATCGGCGAGGCCGTAAAACGTCAGGCCGAGGCCTGAGCCCCGCACCCTGCGTCAGGCCTGTCACACTCGGCCGCACCCCGGTGTCATCAGGGTGAGCCGCTCTCAAGGCGGAACCCATTACGAGGGAGGGCTCATGGAAGCCCGGATGAAGCACCCCGTCTACGTACTGCCCGACGCGCTCAAGGCGCTGTACGCGCTGAGCCAGTCGGCCCAGGCCAGCGGGGTGCCCGACAGCACCCACAAGCTGATCCAGCTGCGGGTGAGCCAGATCAACGGCTGCAGCGTGTGCGTGGACATGCACGCACGCGAGCTCAAGGAGTCCGGTCAGAGCGACGAGCGCATCTGGGGCATCGGCGCCTGGCGGGAGTCGCCATACTTCACCGACGCGGAGCGGGCGGCGCTGGCGCTGGCCGAGTGCGTGACCCGGCTGGCCGACCAGTCCGACGCGGTGCCGGACGCGGTCTGGGACGACGCGGCCGACCAGTACGACGAGCAGGAACTGGCTTGCCTGCTGGTGTCGATCGCGGGGATCAACGTCTGGAACCGGCTGAACGCGGCCACCCGGACGCCGGTGCCGGTACCCGAGACCGCGTCCTAAGCGGCGCGGGCGGCGGTTCGCCACTTGCCCGGGGACAGGCCGTGGCGACGGCGGAACGCGGTCGCGAACGCGTACTCGTTGCGGTAGCCGACGTTGGCCGCGATCTTGGCCAGGGTCGCGTCCGACCGGGTCAGCGCGTCCTCGGCCCGCTGCATCCGCACGCTGGTCACGTAGCTGCCCGGCGACTGGCCGGTGACCTGGTGGAACCGGGCCGCGAAGGCGGCCCGGGACAGCCCGGCCAGCCGGGCCATGACCGGCACGGTCCAGTCGGCGGCCGGGTCGGTGTGGACCTGCTCGAGCACCCGCCGCAGGCCCGGGTCGGCCAGCGCCCGGTACCAGCCGGGGGCGGCGCCGCCCGCCTGGGCCCAGGCCGAGCGCAGCGCGAACACCAGGTTGAGGTCGAGCAGCCGGTCGAGCAGCGTCTGCTGCCCCGGGGCGTCCCGGCTGATCTGGCTGGCCAGCAGTTCGATGGCGGCCGCGTGGGCGGGATCGGCGTCGGCCGCCCGTACCACCAGCGCCCGGGGCAGCGTGGCCAGCAGCGAAGTGGCGACGCTGCCCTCGAGCACGTAGGCCCCGCACAAGATCGTCGCCGCCGTCCCGGGGCCGGCGTCCGATCCGCGCAGGCGGGCGTCGGCGATCGCCTCGGCGGCGGCGCCGGGCGCGCTGACCAGCGCGTAGGGCGGCCCGGAGGTGACCAGGGCCATGTCCAGGGGGAGCAGCCGGATCGGCTCGGCGCCCGGCTGCTCGAGCCAGCCATCCCCCTCGATCAGCACGCTGACGGTGAGCGGGCGCTGCCCGCTGAACGCCAGGCCCCAGGGCTCGACCCGGCGCAGCACCGAGAACACGGCGCCGCGGGCGCGGGCCAGCGCCAGCTGGTCGGCCAGGATATCCATACGCCGATGATAGACGATCTCAAATGAAAAGCAGATATTCAGACATTGTTCGTCCAAGCTGGTGCGCCTAATGTCAGGGCTATGGCCACCTTTCTCATTCTCGGCGGCACCGGTAAGGTCGGCCGCCGTCTCGTTCCCGCCCTCATCCAGGCCGGTCACCAGCCCCGGCCCGCCAGCAGGCACGCGGCCGTCCGGTTCGACTGGGCCGACGAGTCCACCTGGCCAGACGCGCTGGCCGGAGCGGACGGGCTGTTCATCGTCGGGCCCGGCTCGGCCACCGACTGGAGCCCGCGGCTGGCCCGGCTGCTTACCTTGGCGGCGGCCGGCGTCCAGCGGGCGGTGCTGCTGTCGGCCCGCGGCGTGGAGTTCCTGCCCGGCGGGGCGGTCGACCGGGCCGAGCAGGCGCTGCGGGACGGCCCGCTGCCGTGGACGATCCTGCGCCCAACCCACTTCAGCCAGAACTTCACCGAGGCCATGTTCGCCCCCCAGGACGGGCTGATCGCCGCGCCCGTCGGCGCCGGCCGGGAACCGTTCATCGACGTCGCCGACCTGGCCGAGGTGGCCGCCGCCGCGCTCGCGGGCGGCTACGAAGGGCAGACGCTGGAACTGTCCGGCCCGGCCGCGATCGACTTCCCCGCGGCGGCCGCGACCCTGGCCGAGGTGACGGGCACGCCCGTCCGCTTCGCCGACGAGAGCGACGCGGCCCACGTGGCCCGGCTGCGGGCGGCGGGCACCCCGGAGGGTTACATCGAATGGCGGATGGCCATGCTCGGCGGCATTCGCCACGGCGACGACGCCTACCTCAGCGACGGCGTCCAGCGGGTGCTGGGCCGGGCGCCGGCCAGCTTCGCGGACTGGGCCCGGCGCGAGGTGCCAGCGGCCGGCGCCGAGCGCCCGGTGGAGCGAGCCGGGTGAGGAGGGAGGCGGCGGTGCGAGCCGGGTGAGCTGGCGGCAGGGCAGGCCGGGTGGCGGGGGGCGGCGCCAGGGGCTGACCGCGCCGCGGGGCTGGCCGCGCCGCGAAGCTGGCCGCGCTGCGAAGCTGACCGCGCCAGGGGCTGGCCGCGCTGCGAGGCTTACCGCGCCGCGGAGCTTCTTGCTGTTATCAGGGTCCGGTCTGGCGGCTGGGGTGACGGTCGTCCGGCCGCTCACTTCTTGCTGTTATCGGCGTGAAGGGTGGAAGGCGGTTCATATATGGCTGGGATCGGGCGCAGGTGGGGTATAGCCTCCCCCGGGTGGCGACCTATTTCGCGGGCGGGATACCGGATGAACAGTGGCGCCGGCTGCTGGGTTACTGCCTCGACCGGGCCGACTCGTTCGCAGTGCACTTCCCGGACGGGCCGGGGATGCTGAGCTGCGGGCGGGAGGAATTCCCGGCGCTGGCCGGGGTGCGGGTGGCGCCCTGGGCCGGGATGCGGGAATCGGTCGAGGTGAGCGGGCCACTGACCACCGAGAGCAGAGAGCTTTTCCGGCGGCTGGAGACGTCGGTGACGTCGTACGAAGCCGAGCGCAAGCTGTGGGATTACCGCCTTTTCCGGGCAGGGGACATTGTATTGCAGGTCGGCGACTTCAGCGACGTGCTGGTGACGGCGGACGACGGAGAACTGGCGGCCCTGCGGGCCGAAGGCGTCTCGACCGGCGGCTGGGATCTGGCCTGACCCGAGCGGGTCATATTGATGCTAGAAGCTACAGTAGCTGTCAATGACAGCGATTGGCCGGGGCTCGGGCGCGGGGACTCGGGGGCGGGGGCCGGGAGCAGCGAGGTACCCGGGGAGCAGCAAGAGCCCGAGGCGACAACGAGAGCCGGGAGGCAGCGGTGAGTCCCGAAGGTAAGCCCAGCGAGGTCGGCGACGATCCGACCCGCGCGTCGGACGCGGACCGTGACCGGACGGTCGAGGCGCTGGCCGCCGCCAGCGCCGAGGGCCGCCTGACGCTGGCCGAGTACTCCGAGCGCAGCGAGCATGCCCTGAACGCCCGGACCCGCGGCGAGCTGACCCGGCTGACCGGTGACCTGCCGGCCGACGGCCAGCCGGCGGGGGTCCCGGGCGCGGTGGCGACGGTCCCGGACGAGATCACCGCGATCCTCGGCAACGAGTCACGCAAGGGCCCCTGGGTGGTGCCGGCCCACCTGGAGGTCCGCTCGGTGCTGGGCGACTGCCACCTGGAGATGCAGCAGGCGGTGATCAAGCAGCCGGTCACCACCATTGAGGCCAAGGTCCGGCTCGGCTCGGTGACGATCTACGTGCCCGACGGGATCGACGTGCGGCTGACCGGCCGGGCGGTGCTCGGGGCCAAGTCCTCCGAGCTGCACGCCGAGCCGCGGCCGGGGGCACCGGTGATCATGGTGCACTGCGACGTGCTGCTCGGCTCGATCACGGTCAAGCGCCCGGAACGGCACATGCGCTGGCGCGCGGCGCTGGGTCAGTAGCCCTTGCGGCCGACGGCGCCGTAGTAACCGACCTCGGCGGGCCGGGGCCGGGGGCCGTCGGCTGGGCGCCATTCCGACACCGGCACCAGCCCCGGGTCGGCCAGCCGCAGCCCGCCGAACGCGAGCCCGGTGAACTGGGCGGCCGTCCGGACCTGGAACGGCAGCCCGGCCTGATGAACCGCCTGCACGCCATCGGCGGCGGTCCCGGCGTCGGCCGTGAAGTCGGCGGTGGTGTGCGAGGCGACCAGGTAGCTGCCGGGCGCCAGCGCGGCCAGCAGGTGGGCGACGATGCCGGCCGGGTCGGCCTCATCGGGGAAGAAGTGCAGCACCGCCACCAGCATCAGCGCGACCGGCTGGGTCAGGTCGAGCGTCTCCCGCAGCACCGGGTGGTACAAGATCGCGGCCGGGTCGCGCAGGTCCGCCTGGATGAACGCGGTCTGGCCAGGCACCCGCCCGGGCCCCGCACCGGCGGGCTGGCCGTCCAGCAGCTGGCGGGCGCGGGCGAGCACCAGCGGGTCGTTGTCGACGTACACGACCCGGCTGGCGGGGTCGATGGACTGCGCCACCTCGTGCACGTTGTTCACGGTCGGGAACCCGGACCCGATGTCCAGGAACTGCCGGATACCGGCCTCGGCGACCAGGTAGCGCACCGCCCGGCCCAGGAACGCCCGGTTCTCCCGGGCGCCGGTCCGCGCGCTGGGCACCGCCTTGAGCAAGCCGGCGATGGCGGCCCGGTCGGCCTCGAAGTTGTCCTGGCCGCCCAGCAGGTAGTCGTACATCCGGGCCGGGTGGGCCTGGGCGGTGCCGAACTCCGGGTCAAAGTCTGGCAACCGCCCACCTCCCTAAGCTCCGGCTCAGATCGTACTGGCCCCGATGCCGGCGCCGACCAGGCCGGCCTGCTGATTCGTGGTCAAGGGCTCGGGTAGGCACCAGCCCGGCATGCGTCGGTAATGCGTCGACCAGAAGGGGGCGTGGTGCCGGGTGCCGACATGGCCAGCGTGACGGTGGTGCGAGACGGCCAGATCGCGGCCCGGATCGTCGGCGACACCAGCCGCCCGGGTCGCGGTACGGCGACGTGATCGTGGGTATGTTTACCATGGGCTTGCGGAGCCCACCGCAGTGCAGGTCCGAAAACGTGGCCCTCTGCTTGACCAAGCAATGGGACACCCAATGACCACGACCCTGACCCTTTCGACCGCCGAGTCAGCGCGGGTCCAGGAGCTGCTGGCCGACGCCTACGGAGCCCGGTTGCTAGCCCAGCGGCCGGGCGAGCACGGCGTGGCCGCCGCCATGACGCACACCGACGTGGGCCCGTTCGCGGTCAGCGATGTCGCGTTCGCGGACGACCTGTCGTTCGAGGTCGACACCGCCGCCGCGCTGGTCATCAGCACCGTCACCGCGGGCTCGATCCAGGTGGTGCGCCAGGACGCCAGCGACTGGTACCGGCCCGGGGACGTCCGCATCAGCGGCACCCCCAACACCCGGCACCGGGTGCACACCCACGGCCTCGCGAGTCACAATTTCGTGCTCCCGATGAGGCTGTTCTACGAGGTCAGCCGGACCGAGCCGGGCCAGGACGGGCCGCTGCGGTTCACGTCGCTGCACCCGGTCAGCGTGACCGCCCGGATCCGCTGGCAGAATGCGGCCCGCTACGTCGATGACCTGCTGACCAACCAGGACGCGGCCGCCAGCCCGCTGCTGGTCGGCAGCGCCGCCCGGATGCTGGCGGCCACCGCGCTCACCGTGTTCCCGAACAACCAGATCGCCGACCCCACCGCCCACGAACCGGCCGACACCTCGACGGTGGTGCTGCGGCGCGCGATCGCGTTCATCGAGGAGCACGCCCGCCAGGACATCAGCGCCGGCGACATCGCGGCCGCCGCCCACGTCACCGTCCGCTCGGTTCAGCTCGCGTTCCGGCGGCACCTGGACACGACCCCGATGGGGTACCTGCGCCAGGTCCGCCTCGGCCACGCCCACCACGAGCTCCAGGACGCCGACCCGGCCCAGCAGACCGTCACCGACATCGCCTACCGGTGGGGGTTCAGCAGCGCCAGCCGGTTCTCCGCGTGCTACCGCAACGCCTACGGGCTGGTACCGAGCATCACTCTACGTAACTGAACACGTGCGGGCCACGATTCGTTTTCCGTAGTAAAGGTGCCCGGAGCCTTCGTCTGACTCGTTTCCGGGATTGCACGCAGGCTGCCAGCGTGGAGGTATGCCCCGTCAACAGCTCGATTCACTGTCCGACCTGAGCGACGGTGAGCTGGCCGGGCAACTGCACGACCCCGACCGAGGTGAGGCAGCGCGGGAAGCGCTCGTGCTGCGCTACCAGACGCTGGTCCGGGCGCTGGCCCGGCAGTACCAGCTGCCCACGCAGTACTACGAAGACCTGGTGCAGGCCGGTTACGTCGGCCTGATGAAGGCGATCAACAGCTTCGACCCGGCCGTCCGGCCTGAACTGAAACCGTATGCCCGTGCCTGTGTGGCGGGAGAGATCAAGCGTTACTTCCGGGACAAACGGTGGCTGATCCGGGTCAGCCGTCGGGACCAGGAACTGCTGCTGACCGCCCGTAAGGCGCGCGAGGAGCTGACCGCCGAGCTGGGCGGCGCGCCCTCCGACGAGCAGGTCGCGGCCCGGGTCGGCGTCCCGGTGGCCAAGCTCCGGCACGCCTACCTGGCCCAGGACGCGTTCGCGGCCGAGTCGCTGGACGCGCCGTTCTCGGCCGATGACGCCCGCGAGACGGGCGAGCTGATCGGGGCCGAAGATCCGGGCCTCGAGCAGGCGGTGGCGATGGACGCGGTCCGGCTGCACTGGGAGGAACTGCCGCCCCCCGAGCGGCGGATCCTGCTGATGCGGTTCTACGGCAACATGACCCAGTCGCAAGTCGCGGACCGGCTGCACTGTTCGCAGATGCACGTCTCGCGGCTGCAGACGCGGGCGCTGGCGTTCCTGCGCGGCCGCCTGCTCACCGAGTGAGCCGCCTGCTCAGCGGCTGAGCCGCCTGCTCACCGGCTGAGCAGGCGGAGCCGGGCCGCCAGTTGCAGCGGGTTGCGGGCGGGGCTGGTCACGACCTGGCTGCGGCCAGCCATCAGCGCGTGGAAGGCGTTACCGGCCACCCGGGCCGGCTCGTCGAGCGACTCCGGGGCGGCCAGCCCGGCCCCGCCGAAGAACCCGGTGGCGGTCGGCGCCGGCAGCAGCGTGGTCACGGTGACCCCGCTGCCCGCCAGCTCGGCCCGCAGCGCCCGCGCGAACGAGCGGATGAACGCCTGCGAGGCGTGGTAGGTGGCGCCGTAGGGGCCGGGCTGGGACGAGGTGAACAGGACCCGGCCGCGACCGCGCCGCACCATGCCCGGCACGATCTGCCGGGCCAGGTGGACCGGGGCGGCCACGTTGACCCCGATCAGCTGCTGTTCGGCCGCCAGCGGGATGCCGAGGAAGGCGCCGCCGGTGCCGAGCCCGGCGTTCAGCGCCAGCGCGTCGACCGGCTTGCCGGTGGCGGCGATCGCCGCCACCACCCGTTCAACGCCGTCGGTGCGGGCCAGGTCGGCCACCACCTCGCGGACGACGATCCCGGGCTGGGCGAGGTCGCCGGCCACGTCGTCGAGGCCGCCGCCCTCGGCGGTGATGAGCAGGTCGTAGCCGTAGGCGGCGAAGTGGCGGGCCAGTTCGAGGCCGATGCCGCTGGACGCTCCGGTGACGACGGCGAACGGCCGGGCTTCGGCCATGGCGTCCCCCTGGGTGGCGCTGCGAAAGATCCCTCTTGTCACGGTAACGCCGCGAAGCCTCATCCAGAAGATTCCGCGTCCAGGCTGGCGGGGGCGGCCGGAGCGGCCTAACGCGTGCCGGTACGTTGAACCGGTGAGCAGGCCACGGCTTCTTCTGGTCAACGACGACGGCATCGGCGCGATCGGGCTGCAGAAGCTCAAGACCGCCGCCGACTCGGTCAGCGACGACGTGTGGACGGTGGCCCCGGCGGCCGAGCGTTCCGGTGCCTCCAACTCGATTTCGCTGACCCAGCCGCTGCGGGCCCGGCAGCTCAGCGAGCGCGAGTTCGCGGTCGACGGCACCCCGGCCGACTGCGTGGCGCTGGCGCTCGGCGCCCTGCTCGACCGCCCGCCCGACCTGGTGCTGTCCGGCGTCAACCGCGGGCCCAACCTGGCCGGGGACATCATGTATCGGGCACCTGCGGGGCGGCCCGCGAGGCGGCCCTGCGCGGGCTGCCGGCCGCCGCCCTCAGCGTGGCGTCGGTGCCCGGCAAGGCGGACGAGTGGGGCGGCGTCGAGGGTTACCTGCCGACGTTGCTGGGCCAGCTCATGGCCGCCGGGGTGAGCACGTTCCTCAACATCAACTTCCCGTCGCTCCCGGCCAGCGAGGTCGCGGGCACCCAGGTGACCCGGGCCGGGTCGTACCCGCCGGACCGGTTCCTCGCCCATCCCGGTGAGGACCCGCGCGGAGTCCCCTACTGGTGGCTGGAGCTGCGGCACCCCCTCGACTCGGGTGCCCCCGGCACCGACGTGGCCGCGGTCGGGGCGGGTTATATCTCGATCACCCCGCTGCGGGCGGACATGACCGACGACGCCTGGCTCACCGACCTGGCCCGCATCCTGTCGTCGGCGCGCTGAGCTGTCCCGCTGCTGCCGTCAGCGGGCGGGACCCGGGGCCGGGCTCAGCGGGTCGGACCGGGCGCCGGGCTCAGCGGGTCGGACCGGGCGCCGGGCTCAGCGGGTCGGACCGGGCGCCGGGCCGGCTTCGACCAGCCGCCGGACCGCGGTAAGGGTGTCGGTGATGCCCTGGTCGACGTCGCTGGCGTCGTGGCGCTCGGTGTGCAGGAAGACCTCGACCGAGGAACCCGGGCCGTCGCTGGTGACGTCCAGGTAGCCGTGGTAGTTGTCTGGTCCTTCGGAGCCCCACTCCAGGTGCTGGCGCGCCCGGTCCACCCGGAACCACGCCTCACCCTCATAGGTGTTCCCGTCCCGTTTCGCGGTCACCGCCACCGCCTCCGGCCCGGCCGGCTCGGCGCTGGTCATGGCGGTGAAGTACTCCGGCAGATGGCGCACGTCGGACAGGTACCCGAACAGCTGCGCGGCCGGCGCGTTCACCTTGATCGACTGCTTGTAGTCCCCCACGCCGTCTCCTCTCGATGGGCCCTCGATGGGCAGGAGCGGCTGCTGTCCGCCCCGGCCGGAGCTAAACAGCCTGCGCAGAAAGAGCTGCGCGGCATGTCGAAGGGCTAGGCTCACGGGGTGCCCGATACCTCCCCGTCTTTGCCGCCGCGGCCGTTGTCCGAGCCGGTCGAGCTGGTCCCGGTCGACCGGTCGCACCGGGCGGTGCTGGAGAATCTCGGCCAGCTGTACCGGCATGACCTGTCCGAGGCGCTGGGGCACCTGCCCAACCAGGACGGCACGTTCAACAACCGGCGGCTCGACCGGTTCCTGGCCGAGGTTGACCCCGGCCACCGGGCCTGGCTGATCACTGCGGCCGGGCGGCTGGGCGGCTTCGTGATGACCGCGCCCTTTGAGGGTGATGGCGATAGTGGCCCCGGCGGCACCTCGGTCAGCGACTTCTTCGTGGTGCGGGCGCTGCGCCGCTCCGGGGTCGGCCGGGCGGCCGCCCGCGAGGTGATCGCGATGTTCCCTGGCCGCTGGAGCATCGGCTTCCAGTCCTACAACCGGGGCGCCCAGCGGTTCTGGTCCCAGGTCGCGTCCGACGTCGCCGGCGACCAGTGGACCAGCTACGACGACCCGCCGGTGGCGGGCCGCCCGCCTGATTCCTGGATCGTGTTCCAGAGCTAGTTCTGAAGTATCGTCGGGCGATGGAGGAATTGGACTATCACCGGCTGCTGCAGCTGCGGACCAACCTGCGGCAGTTCCTCCGCTGGAGCGAGCAGCAAGCCGAAAAGGTCGGCCTCAAGCCGGCCCACCACCAGCTGCTGCTGGCCATTCGCGGCCACGACGACCCCCGCGGCCCCACCATCAGCGACGTCGCCGGCTACCTGCTACTGCGCCACCACAGCGCCGTCGAACTGACCCAGCGGGTCGGCGCCCTCGGCCTCATCCAGCGGATCGCAGACCCGGACGACGGGCGAGTGGTGCGCCTGGCCCTGACCGCCAAGGGCGTGGCGGCGCTGGGGAAGCTGACCGAGCTGCATCTGGAGGAGCTGGGGAGGCTAGCGGGCAGCATCCGCCCGTTCTGGCCGGACGCGGCAGGGTGAGTTGTCCGCACCGGCTAAGAGCCAGGCGCACGGTAAGCACGCCACGTTCGTTTGTCGGCAATGTGACATCGCCTACATAAGAGTGTCGTCAATGTTGCATTGAGGACAAACGAGCCCGGGACGGCCGGGGCGGGTGTGGTTCCAGGCGCAGGCGCAGGCGTAGCGGGTGCGGCCGCCGGAGTTATCAAGGGTGCAGGCATTCAGACGACGTTCGCCCTTTCGGTGCGGTGAATCCCGCCGCGGATGCGAGGTCCACAGGCGAAGACCGGTGCCGACGTCCGGTCTAGTGCAGGCAGAGGCAGAAGGGGTGACCGACGGGGTCGGCGTACACCCGCCAGTTGGCTTCCGGCCGGAGCTGGTCGGTCCGCTCCAGCACGGTGGCACCCAACGAGAGGACCTGCTGCTCGTCGGCCTCGATGTCGCTGACGTCGAAATCAAGATGGAACTGCTGGGGGTGCTCCGGGTCCGGCCACCGCGGGGCCTGGTAGTCGGCGACCTTCTGGAAGGCGAGGGGGGTGCCGTCGAAGCCGCGCACCTCGACCCAGTCCGGGTCGTCGGGGTCCACTTCGACGGTGCCGCCGGTCAGGGCGGCGTAGAACTCCGCGAGGGCGACGGGGTCGGGGCAGTCCAGCGCGACGGCCTGCAGTTTGCGGATCATTGAGCGGCCCCTCGGGTCAGACGCGGATGGCCAGGAGGCTGGCCTCGTTGGCGGCCAGGCGGGCGTGTTCGAAGAAGTCCGGCGCGGCGCAGGCGAACAGCGTGCGGCCGTCGGAGCCGCCGAGGGCGCAGGCGTAGACGTTGGAGCCGGGGCGGATTTCGTGGGTGATCTCGCCGCCTTCGAGGACTCTCAGCAGGCGGGCGTTGTCGGCGTCGGCCAGCCAGAGGGCGCCGTCGGGGTCGAGGCAGCAGCCGTCGCCGGCCACCTTGAGCTGGGGGAACAGTTTGTCCATGGCGCGGTCGGTGGGGAGCGGGGCGAACTCGGCCCAGACGCGGCGGTTGACCAATTGTCCGTCGTCGGTCAGGTCGAAGGCGGAGCTGCGGTTGCCGAACGTCTCGTTGACGATCAGCACGTTGTCGGGGGTGATGACGGTGCCGTTGGGGAACCACAGGTCATCAGCGACCTGGGTGACGGTGCCGTCGGGGTCGACCCGGTGCAGGGCGGCGGTCTGCAGCGGGGAGCCGGTCATCAGGTCGAAGCCGAAGTTGCCGACGTAGGCGCGACCGGCCGCGTCGACCGCCATGTCGTTGGTGTGGCCGGTGGCGGCCGAACTCAGGTCGGCGTGGGTGACCAGGGTGCCGTCGGGTTCGCGGCGCAGCAGCTTACGGTCCTTCATCGACACGATCAGCAGGCGACCGTCCGGCAGCCAGCCCAGGCCGGCCGGCTGGCCCTCGACGACCGCTTCTTCGCGCAGGTCGGAGCCGTCCTCGCGGGCCGACATGACCTGGTGGGTGTAGAAGTCGGAGAACCAGATGCGGTCGTCCCGCCAGCGCGGGGCCTCCAGGAACTTGAAGCCGCTCACCACGGTGGTCGCTGCGTCGGTCATGGCAGAGTCCTACCCCAACCGGGCCGCCACTCTCAAGGGGCCGGCCAGTTCCGCAGCGCGACGTCGAGCGCGTCGAGGATCTGCGGGCAAGGT
>Ga0213875_10001149_pt1 | contig 18195 bp, 17 predicted proteins | sample BarmaccomBMRX_R8_FD_160105 | JGI IMG/M metagenome (GOLD analysis project Ga0213875, IMG submission 160105) | Root-associated microbial communities from Barbacenia macrantha in rupestrian grasslands, the National Park of Serra do Cipo, Brazil - RX_R8 | ecosystem: Host-associated > Plants > Roots... | reverse complement strand
CCGCGCATTGGCAGCGTCACGATCATTGCACCCGGACCGACGGTGACGGTGCCGCCGTTCTCGGACCAGAGTTCGATCTCGACCGTGCCCGCACCATTCTCGATTGTCTTCGAGCGCACCCGCCCTTTCACCGTCACGGTTGTCCCAGCGGTGTTGAAGCTCTTCATGCGGAAGCCGCGGAGCTGTCGGATCGTGCCGGCGAGACCAATGAATTCGCGCACCACGCATTCCCACATGCCCTGCAGGAACAGCGTGTTCGCGTACATGTCAGGGGCACCGGTGCCGCGCGCAAACTCGCTGTTGTGGTGGATCGCGTTGAAATCGCGATTGGCGCCCGCCACCATGATCAGCCGATAGATGGTGAGCGGGAAGTCGATCGGTGCGAGCTCCTGTCCGACCTCGACGTCCTCCCAATGACGCTGATGCATTCAGGCGCCCTCCCCATGCGGCGTGTAAAGGAACATGCCTGTGCGCATCTTCGAGATGAGCTCACCGCCATCGGTCACGATCTCGGTTTCAAACTTCAGAAAGGCGCCACGCCCAACCCGCGTTTCCTTCGGCTCGCATGACAGCAGCGTGTTGCCGCGCCGAACGACCCGCTCCCCGGCGTGGATCGGCCGGACGAAGTCAACGTCGATGTCGGTCGCGAAATAGCCGGTGAAGGGCGGGAAGAAATCCGGAAAAGCAGGTTTCACCGCGCTTTTAATTGGTTGCGCATCGCGATCGGCGGTGGGGAACAATGTCTCCTGTCCCGGCTGCCACATCGGCGGGATGGTGAAGGTGGATGACGCCGTGTAGGGCGCAATCACATCCGCATAGCCATAGGCGCAGGCGACGGCGCGATCATAATGCAGCGCGCAATCGAGCTCGATCGGCTCGACATATCGCCGTATCGCGCCGACCTCGACGGCGTCGGCTGGCGCGGAGCTGCGGCTATCGAAATCCATGCCGACCGCATCGACAACCGACTGCCAAGCCCGCTTCCAATCCTCCACCGCGATGCTCCTCTATTTCAGCACGTCGGTCGCGCGCAGCGACGCGATCCTCTCCTCAGAATAGCCGAGGATATCACCCAGAACATGATCGATATCGCGGCCGAACGACGGGGCGGCAAGCGTGGGCTCCACGCGCGTATCGCTCAGCTGGAAGCGCGATGCCTCGATGATGCTGTCGCCGCCGAGCGGATGCGGCAGCCGGACGAAATGGCCGAGATGCGCGAGTTGCGGATCGTTCATCATATCATGGGTGTCCGCCACGACATGCGCGGGGATCCGCTCCGCCTGCAGCCGATCCTCGATCGGCTGCGCCTCCTGATCGAGGGTCCAGCGCGATACCAATGCTTCGAGTGCATCCTCATCGGCTTTGCGCCCCTGGAGCGTCCTGTAGCGCTCATCGAGCGCTTCGCCTTGGATCATCGCAGCGAGCCGACTCCACTCCGCGTCCGATCGCACCGCGATCGCGACCCAGCGATCCTCCCCCGCGGCTGGAAAGACGCCGTGCGGCGCCATGTCGTCGACCCGATTTCCGGTCGCAACGGCCACGCGCCCGCTCGCGAAATAGTCCGCGAACTCGGCACCGAGGAACTGTATGCCAGCCTCGACCTGGGAAATATCGAGCCAGGCACCGTCGCCGGTCCGGTCGCGTTCGGCGAGCGCCGCGAGCAGCGCGGCAGTCGCGTAGCGAGGACCTACATAGTCGGTGTAAGGCCCGAACGGGCCGATCAGCTCGCCATCCGGAAATCCGACGAGCGACTTGTATCCCGACAGCGCGGCTCCGACGTTGCCGAATCCTGCGAGCTTGGACAGTGGGCCGCTCTGGCCCATCAGCGAGGTGCTGACCATGATCAGCCTCGGATTGCTTTCGCTGAGCACGTCATAGCCCAAGCCCCATTTGGCCATCTGTCCCGGCGCGAAGCTTTCAACCAGCACGTCCGCCCAGCGCGCGAGATCGAGAGCAACGTCACGCCCTTCCGACGAGGAGAGGTCGAGGGTCATGCCAAGTTTGCCGGCGTTGCAATTTTCGTACGATGCGGATCGCTGCGGATCGAAGTCGCCGTTTGGGAACGGCCCCATGATCCGCGCAGTTTCGATACGCTGCGACGACTCGATCCGGATTACCGTCGCACCCGCGTCCGCCAGCACGCGGCCGATCATCGGACCCGCCACCACCCACGCGAGATCGAGCACTTTCAATCCGGCCAAGGGACGGACGCTGCTCATATCACGTCCTCGCTAACGAGCGCGGCAAGGTCGTCGGGTCCGAGCCCGAGTTCACCATAAACAGCGGCGTTATGCTCGCCCAAAGCGGGCGCGCCCGCGGCGGGCGACTCAGGCAGGCGACCAGTGAGCGCGAACGGCACCCGGCGCCGATCGCTTCCCTCCGCCACATCAACGAAAACGCCCCGCGCCTCCAGGTGATCGCTCTCCGCCAAATCGGCGACGGTCATGATCGGGGCAAGCAGCAGCTTGTGCCGGATCGAGACCTCGAGCAGCTCGCACTTGGTGAAGCCGGCTAAGGCCGCGGCAACATCCGCACGCGCTTCCTCCATGTCATCATCGCTGATCTCCCCGGATTCGATCTGCGCCGGCACCGTCTCGGCCCAGTTCCAGGCGAGGAAACGATCCTGACACGCCCCGATGCTGTGCAGCCACGCGAACAGGTTGTTCGTGAAACGTCCGCCCGCCGGTCCCATGGCGAGATGAAGTTCCACGAAGCCGTCTTTGACCGTCCATTTCGATCGCCGCGTGCGCACGCCGCTGCCGCTGAGATCGAGGACCCGTTTCTCGCCCGGCTTCGCCTTCTGCGTCGGCGCCATGATCGTGTAGCCTTCATGACCGACCGGTGCCGCGAGCACAATCGAGAGCGTCGCCTGCGCGGCGCTCTGCTGCGCCGAGACGGTGACCTTTTGGCCGCGGCCAGTCCGTTCACGCGCCGCCAACGCGATCAGCGCCCCAAGCGCGGCATCGGATCCGGCGTGGAGCAGTGCCTGGTCGGAGCTGATCCTGAGCGGCGGTCGCTCACCGTCGCGGCTCGGGTGCAGCGGCCCTCCCGCGGCCCAGATGATAAGGTCCGTGGCTGCATAGCCGCTCTTGGGCCCATCTTCCCCGAACGGGGTTACCGACACCAGGATCAGCCGCGGGTTGTCCGCCAACAGCCTGTCCCAATCGAGCAGCGGAAGAGCATCGCCCGACAGATCGTCGCCGGTGATGACGATGTCGGCTGTGCTCGCCAATCGCGCGAACAGCGTACGACCTCCCTCGCTTTGCAAGTCGCAGGTCACGCCGCGCTTGCCCGATGCGAACGCCGACCATGTCGCAGGCGCGGTGCGCCGCGCCGCCACCCGCGCCGGCGGCTCGACGGCGATCACGTCGGCACCTAGCTTCGCGAGCATGTTGCCGGCGACGAGCAGAGGCCCCTGCGTGAGATCAAGGACGCGAAGCGAGGCGAACGCCATCGTCACGCGCGCGGCTCCGCAGCCGCAACCAGGCGGTCGATACTTCTTAGATATGGCATGCCTTCGCCTGCTCCACCCCGCTCCCGCACAAGTATCCGGGACCGTGCGCTTGTCAAGCGATGAGACAGGTCAGATATGCGGTGAGATTAGGTTCGGTCGCGAATAGGGCAACGCCAACAACATGACGGATCAGGAGTCGCGGCCCTGGCGCTTGACGGGCCGACCTTCGCCCGAAGAAGCGGTGGCGCTCGGCCAGCGCGTGATCGAGACGGCCTACGCCATCTTCATCACGAGAGGCTTCGTGGCGACCTCGTTCGAGGCCGTCGCCGCGGCCGCCGATGTCAACAAGCGGACGATCTATCGGCGCTACGAGACCAAGGCCAACCTGTTCTACGCAGTCATCCGATGGAAATTTGGGCAGTTCGTCCAACGCCACGCATCGGAGCCGCCGAAGGGCGACGAGCTTACTTTCCTGCGGACGCTGTTTCGCAACCTGCTCGACTTCACTCTGGAGGCGGACGTTCTGAGACTGCTGAAAGTCATCATCAGCGAAAGTGACCGTTTTCCCGAGATCATCGAGCAGGTGTTTCTAGGGCGCACGACCCGGCTCGCCCTCATCATCGAGGATGCGCTCTGCGCGCTTGCCGATCGCGGCATGCTACATATTCCAGACGTCGTTGCTGCGCGGAAGCGGCTCGTCTCCGGCGTCTGCGCCGACGCTTGGCTGATGCCCATGCTCGGCCTCAGCACGTTGCAGACGCGTGAAGAGCGTGACCTGTTCTTCGAGGAGCGGTGGGCATCCGTCCTCACTCAATATTCCGCAAAGAGCGCGAACCTCTGAGCGTCTACGGCCGAGCATAGGCGGGGGGGATTGGCCGCTGGCCTCCGCGCCCGCCTCCGCTCCAGTGTGTCGTTACAATCGGTTGAATGCTGCACGCACGGGAGCCTACTGCGAGTCAGTCGCTCGAGGGCCGCCGATGCCGGAAAACAGAATAGACAAGCTAACCCAACGACAGCGTGAATGCCTGCGGCTCGTGCTGACCGGACGCGGTGCAAAGGAAATCGGCGGCGCGCTGGGCATCCCCTCTCAGACCGAGTTGAAGCTCTTTGATCGGCGTTTCTTATTTATTCCCTTCCAAAAGGGAATCAGAGACGAGTTCGCGGCAGACTGCCCGGCGCACCACCCAGTCGCTCGCGCCGCGCCCTCCCGAGGCTGCGCGGCAAAGCGATGCGCGACGCCGCTGCCCCCGGCGATCGGTCGACCGTCGTCCGCGACCAAATCCCTCGTGACGCGTTCACCCGTACGGAGGTGTGCAATGGACGAGCATCGCAAGCCCGACGCAAGCGACGACGGCAGCCAAGCCGCGGACAGGCCGGTGTTGACGGAGACCGTGCGCGATCCGGAATCGGGCAAGCGTGCGGCCGAGCAGATCGAGGAGAAGGGCGAACCCGCCGGCGGCGGCAACTTCGCGTGAGGAGAGGATGATGGCGACGCGCCCGACCGACTTGCCGCCCGAGATGCCGGAGAACCCGCCCCCAGGTGCCGATACGCCGGACGGCCCGCCGCCGGAGCCTTTCCAGGAGCCGCTGCCGCCCGCCGACTGACGCCGCGCCCTTCGCCTATTCGGTGCTGCCGGCGAGCGACGCCATGATCGATGGCAGCAGCGGCAAGAGTTCGCGCGCCAGGAACCCGATATCGCCAATGTCGCTCGCGGCCCGCCTCCCCGCCTTGCCGTGAAGCCAGACGCCCCAACATGTCGCGGTGAGCGGATCGGCACCCCGCGCCAGCAGACCGGCGATCGCGCCCGCGAGCACGTCGCCCGATCCTCCGGTGGCCAGCCCTACGCCGCCGCCGGCATAGCGCAGGAGCGATCTCTCCGGCGCGGCGATCACCGTCTGCGAGCCTTTGAGCGCAACCACCGCGTTGAATCGCACGGCGGCGGCGCGCGCATGATGCTCCGGCCGCTCGGCGATCGCCCGCTCCTCGACACCCATCAGCACCGCCATCTCGCCATAGTGCGGCGTGAGCACGAGCGCGCGTCCGCACGCCGGCAGCGCTGCGGCGCAGATCTGTGCGCCCGCAACTGCGGCGCCGTCGAGGATGCAGGCGAACGCGGCCTTGTCACCGAGCAGTCGTTCGGCAAGAGCACCGGCGCGATCGCGATCGCTGATCGCGGGCCCGAGCAGCAGCACGTCGGAGCGGTCGAGCGTCCGCTGGAGCAATGCCTCCGCGCCGAGCGCGATTTCGCCGTCCTCGCCCGGCAGCGCGATCACCCCCGCTTCGGGCATCGCGACGCCGATCGTGATCGCCGTTTCGGCGATCGTTCCGATGCGGACCTTCCCGGCACCGACGCGCAGCGCCGCCTCCGCCGGCAGCAGGATCCCGCCGGGAACGGTCAGCGAGCCGCCGACGACCACGACGCAGCCTCGACTGTTCTTGGTGGTGTTGTCGCCATGGATCGGGAGCGGATGCGACGCGAGCCACCGCCGATCGAGCGGAATGACGCCGTCGCTCAATGCCGCGCCCTCATGCCGCATGCGCCTTGGCGTCGGGCTCGGCCGTCACCGCAGCGCCTTCGGCCTCCATCGGCGCGGTAACATTGTAGCGATCGAGCACCAGCTTGCCGTCGCTGCCCTGGCTGCGATCGATGCGATATTCGGTGATCGCGCAATTGGCGACGTCGCCCGCGCTATCGACCGCCAGGATATCCGCTTCGGTCATGCTCTCCAGGATGTATCGGAAGCAGAGCACCACGACCTGATGCGCCACGATCATCACGCGCTTCTCGGCATAGTGCAACGAGATCATGTCGAGCACCGAACGCAGGCGGAAGATCACGTCGCACCAGCTCTCCCCTCCCGGCGGCCGGTGGTAGAACTTGCCCAGCAGGCGGCGGAATTCGGCCTGATCGGGCTGCCGGACGGCGATGCCGCTGTGGGTCAAGCCGTCGAGCACGCCGAACTCCTTCTCGCGCAGCCGTTCGTCCAGGCAGATGGGCACGTCCCGGTCCATGCCGCCCTGCGCGCGGAACCGTTCGGCGGTCTGCTGCGCGCGGACATAGGGTGAGGACAGCAGCACTTGGGGCCGGCTCTCGGCAGGCCCTTTCGCGAACCAGCGGCCAAGTGCGTCCGCCTGCTCCTCGCCCCGCGCGCTCAGCGGCACGTCGACATCGCGTCCGGCGAGCGCGATCTGCTCTTCGCCGGCGGCATTGGCCGCCTTGCGGGCGACGTTGCCCGCGCTTTCGCCGTGGCGGACGATCAGCAAGTGGGACGGCCAGCGCGCTGCCATCAGGTCGTCGGCCCGGTGAAGCGCGGTGTGTCTCGCATGCCTCAGGTGAGACGCCGCGCCCTGGGCTTGGTTCCCGATGCTAGGGCGTCGCGAACGGACAGCCGCCGGGCGGCGGCGCGGCCGCCTCGACGGGTGCCGCGCCCGGCCAATGCGCCGCACCCGCGCGCGCATGGAGCGTCATCGGCAAGCCGTCGCCGCCCGGACGCAGCGTCAGCCGGCAGACCGGCTCGACCAGCGCGCCGGGCCGCAGCCGCAGCGAGAAACGCTGCGCCAGCGCCGCGAGGCAGAGGATCGCCTCGGTAAGCCCGAACGCCAGCCCCGCGCACACCCGCGGCCCGGTGCTGAACGGGACATAGGCATATTTGTCCGGCTGCCGCGGCGCATCGGGCAGGAAGCGATCGGGATCAAAGCAGTCGGGATCGTCCCACAGCAGGCGGTGGCGATGCAGCAACCAGGGCACAACGATGATCAGCGATCCGCGCTTGACCTCGCGGCGGCGAAGCGTCTCGTCCTTCACCGCTTCGCGCGCAAGCAGCGGCACCGGTGGATAGAGCCGCAGCGTCTCCTCGATTACGGCGCGCGTATAGACGAGGCGCGGCACGTCCTCGAGCGTCGGCGCCCGGCCGCCGAGCGTCGCGTCGAGTTCCGCGTGCAGCCGTTGTTCGACGTCCGGCGCCTGCGACAACAGATACCAGGCCCAGGCGAGCGTGTTGGCGGTCGTCTCGTGCCCCGCCATGAAGATCACCGCCGCCTCGTTGCGCAGCGCCTCGGCATCGAGCGGTTCGCCCGTCACCTGGTCACGCGCCTCGATTAGGCGCCGGATGACCGCGATCTCGCGATTGGCGGGATCCTGCGCGCGATAGCTCGCGATGATCTCGTCGAGCACCGTGACGATACGCTTCACCGAACGGCGAATGCCCGGCAAATGGACGCGCGGCATCCAGTCGGGCAGGCCGATCAGCGAGGTGATGTCGATCTGGCCGATCTGGCGCTGATAGTCCGAAAAACCTTCGACGATCTCGTCGGCATGCTCGCTGCCCAGCTGTCTGCCGAAGATCGTCCGGCAGATGATCTCGGCGGTGAGCTTCGCCATCTCCTTAAGCGCATCGATCTCCATGCCCTCGGGCAACGCCGACCATCGCGCTGCGGCCTCCGCCGCCGTCTCGACCATGATCGGCGCGAACTCGCCGATGCGCGAGGCGTGGATCACCGGGCTGACGATCCGGCGCCGCCGCTGCCAGGTTTCGCCGTCGCTGATGAAGAGGCCGTCGCCAAGCAGCGGCTTCAGCGCGTGCCGCATCTGCGGGCTCTTCCGCTCGAACGCGTCGTTATGCGTGACGAAGGCGTGGCGGACGGTGTCCGGGCTGTTGCAGATGAAGATCCGGCGCGAGAGCAGCCGCATGCTCATCAGCTGCTGCTCAAATGCCTTGTCCTCCCAGATCGCCAGGAAGTTCCGCGCGCCGAGCTGCAGCAGCTTGGCCGGCGACAGCGGACGCGCATGTCGCGGCGGATAGGGCGGAACGAACTGGCTCACCGGCCCGGCGCTACCATAGGTCGAGCGCGGTTGCGTAGCGGGAAGCGGAGCCCCCGGCTCTGGCGCGCCTTGCCACGTCGCCCGATCGCCTGCACGACGGGCGCATGAGCGGATGGAACAGGCGCAAGCCGATCGACGCGTCGCGCGGCGGCCCCCGCCTCGCGCCGACCCTTTCCTGGCCGCACCTGATGGCGATGGGCGTCGGCGCGATCGTCGGCACCGGCATCCTCACGCTGATCGGCGTCGGCGTCGATCGTGCCGGGCCCGCGGTGCTGCTCTCGTTCGGGATCGCCGGTGCGATCTGCGCCTGCGCGGCGCTCGCCTATGCCGAGATGGCGACGATGATGCCCGCCGCCGGCAGCGCCTACACCTACAGTTACGCGGTGCTCGGCGAGACGATCGCGTGGGTGGTCGGCTGGAGCCTGATCCTCGAATATAGCTTGGTCGTCTCGACTGTCGCGGTCGGCTGGTCAGGCTATGCCGCACCGCTGCTCACCAGCTTCGGCTTTCCGCAGATGCTGACGCGGGGACCCGCGCTCGGCGGGATTGCCAATCTGCCGGCCGTCTTCGTCATCGCGGCGGTGGCCGGGCTGCTCTGCGTCGGCACGCGCGAGAGCGCGCGGCTCAACACGATCCTGGTGCTGGTCAAGATCGCGACGCTGGCCCTGTTCGTCGCGGTCGCGCTGCCCGCCTTCGACGCGCACCATCTCCACCCGTTCATGCCGCATGGCTTCGCCAAGACGGTAGAAGCCGACGGTGTTCCGCGCGGGGTGATGGCGGCGGCGGCGATCATCTTCTTCGCCTTCTACGGCTTCGACGCGATCGCGACTGCGGCCGAGGAAGCGAAGCGACCCGAACGCGACCTCGCGATCGGCATCGTCGGCTCGATGCTGGCCTGCACGTTGATCTACGTGGCGGTAGCAGCGGCGGCGGTCGGCGCGCTGCCCTACACCGCATTCGCGAACAGTCCCGAGCCGCTGGCGCTGATCCTGCGTGGAATCGGGCGTGGCGGCTTCGCGCAGATCATCGCGGTCGCCGCGGTGATCGCGTTGCCGACGGTGATCCTCGGCTTCCTCTATGGCCAGAGCCGCATCTTCCTGGTGATGGCGCGCGACGGTTTCCTGCCGCGCGGTCTCGCCGCCATCTCCACGCGAGGAACGCCGGTTCGGATCACGGTCCTGACCGCCGTGCTCGTCTCCTTCCTGGCGGGCCTGTTGCCGATCGACCAAATCGCCGCGCTCGCCAACGCCGGCACGCTGATCGCCTTCATCGCGGTCGCGACCTGCATGCTGGTGATGCGCCGCCGCGCCCCCGCCCTCGCCCGTCCGTTCCGCACGCCGGCGGCATGGCTGCTCGGGCCGGTCGCGATCGTCGGCTGCCTCTATCTGTTCGCCAGCCTGCCAGCGAAGACGGTGAGATGGTGTCTGCTCTGGAACGCGATCGGGCTGTTGGTCTATCTGGTCTATGGCCGGCGCCGCAGTCTGCTGCGGAACGCCTGACGATTTCGGGAGAGCGACAATGGCGGATTTCCGGCTGATCGTCCGGCAAACCGGCGGCCCCGAGGTCATCGAGCAGGAGCCGATCGACGCCGCCGCGCTGCGCCCCGGCAAGGGCGAGGTCCGGCTGCGCCAGAGCGCGATCGGCCTCAACTTCATCGACACCTATCAGCGCTCGGGCCTCTACAAGATCAGGCTGCCGAGCGGCCTGGGTGCGGAGGGCGCTGGCACGATCGAGGCGGCCGGCGAGGACGTCGAGGGTTTCGCGGTCGGCGACCGGGTCGCCTACGGTACCGGCCCGCTGGGTGCCTATGCGACGGTGCGGCTCATGCCCGCCGATCATCTCGTCGCGCTTCCCGACGATATCGCGACGAGACCGCCGCGGCGGCGATGCTGAAGGGCATGACCGCCTGCTATCTGATCGAGCGCTGCGCCAAGGTCGCGGCGGGGCAGACGGTGCTCGTCCACGCCGCGGCGGGCGGCATGGGCTCGATACTGGTGCCGTGGCTCAAGGCGATCGGCGCGATCGTGATCGGCCATGCGGGCTCGGCCGAAAAGGCCGAGCAGGCACGCGCGGCCGGTGCCGATCACGCGCTCTCCTGCCCGATGGACGCGCTTGCCGCGCGGGTGCGCGAGATCACCGATGGCCACGGCGTCGCGGTGGTGCTGGACGGCGTCGGCAAGGCGAGCTGGCAGGCCTCGCTCGGATCGCTCGCGCGGATGGGGCTGCTCGTCACCTACGGCAATGCGAGCGGACCGGTGCCCCCGTTCGGCGCGCTCGATCTCATGACCGCGGGCTCGATCTTCGTGACGCGGCCGACGCTGGCGCATTACGGCGCCACGGCCGAGCAGCGCCGGCAGCTTGCAGCGCGCCTCTTCGCGATGATCGAACAGGGCCTCGACATCCCGATCGGCCAGCGTTTCGCGCTCGCTGACGCCGCCGCCGCCCACCGCGCTCTCGAAAATCGCCAGACAAGCGGTGCGACGGTGATGACGGCATGATCGTCGCCGCACTGCCGGCAGCCTGCTCGCCGCCCCCGATCGCGGGACGACTCGACCGCCTCCGCCATTGCCGCGAAGCAGCGCCTGACGGCTGCCTCGCGATAAACATCGCCGAATGTTAGGCGGCTGGGCGACTCGTTAGAGCAGCGACGGGAGCTAGACTATGCGGATCGACAGACTGGCGGTCTGGCTCAACACGATCGGATGGCGTTCCGCCGATCTCGTCGCGCTGGCTAAGCGGGTTGAGGACTGGGGCTACGGCACGCTCTGGATCAACGACGGCATGGGCAGCGATCCGATGGTACTCGCCGCCCGCCTCCTCGCCGGCACCGATCGCCTGCAGGTCGCGGTTGGCGTCGCCAACATCTATTCCCGCGACCCGACCACGATGATCGGCGCGCAATATGGCCTCAACGAGCAATGGAGCGGCCGCTTCCTGCTCGGCATGGGCGTTTCGCACGCGCCCATCGTCGAAGGCTTGCGCGGCCATGTCTACGCCAAGCCGCTGGCGACGATGCGCGCCTATCTCGAGGCGATGGCCGCGATCGACTATCCGGAGCCACGCCCGGCGGAGAAGCCGCTCACCGTGATCGCCGCGCTCGGGCCGAAGATGCTGGAGCTGGCGCGGACGGCAGCGGACGGCGTTCACCCCTATGCGACCACGCCCGATCACACCGCGATGGCACGCGAGATCGTCGGACCCGGCAAGCTCCTCCTCGTCGAGCAGAAGGTCATGCTCGAAACAGATGCGGAGAAAGCGCGCGCGGCGGGGCGAGCGCTGGTAGCGGGGCTCACCCGCCTGCCCAATTACCGCAACAGCTTCCTGCGCATGGGCTTCACCGAAGCCGATCTCGCCGAGGGCGTCTCGGACCGCGCGGCCGACGCCATGCTCGCCTGGGGTGACGAGCAGGCGATCCGGGCACGCATCCAGCAGCATTGGGACGCGGGCGCCGATCAGGTCGCCATCCAGGTCATTCCCAAGGAAGGCGGATTGCTCGCTCGCGACGACGAGGCGCTGATCGAGCTGCTCGCGCCGTCCGCCTAGAAGGTCGGGCAGCCCTATTCGAGACGGGCAAGCCGATCGCGTTCGAACGGCGCGAACGCTTCGCCCGCGACGGCGCGGCGCGTCCACTCGGGATCGTTGATCAGCGCCCGGCCGACCGCGACGAGATCGAATTCGCCGGCATCGAACAGCTGCTCGACCTCATCGAGATTGTCGACCGACAGCGTCTCGCCACGACCCGTAGCCATGTCGCGCAGCCAGTTGTTCATGCCGACGCCGCCCACCGCCATCGACGCCTTGCCGGTCAGCCGCCGCGCCCAGCCGGCGAGCGTATGCTCCTCGCCAAACACGCGGCGGTTGAAACGGCGGATGCTGGCATCGAACACGTCCACGCCGGCTTCGGCGAGCGGCACGAGGATCGCGGCGAGCTCGTCGGGCGTTGTGGCGATCTCCGCGTCGTAATCCTGCTGCTTGTGCTGCGAGAAGCGGAAGAAGATCGGGTAGTCCTCACCGATCTCACGCCGGATCGCCGCGACGATCTCGACGCCGAAGCGCGCGCGGGCGGCGGCATCGCCGCCATAGCGGTCCTCCCGGCGATTGGTGTCCGCCCAGAAGAACGTGTCGATCAGGTAACCATGCGCGCCGTGGATGGCGATGCCGTCGAACCCGACATCGATTGCGCGCCGCGCGCTGCGGCCGAAGGCGGCGATGCTGTCGGCGATCTCCTCGTCGGTCATCGGCGCATGCGGCGCTTCCATCCGCGCGACATAGTCCGCCGGCGACGAGGTGTTGCCGACCGTCCCCCACAAGCCCGACGGGCGATGGCCGCGCCATTGCGGATTGTCCGAGATATCGGGATCGCGCATCGCGCCCTGGTGCCAGAGCTGCGGGACGATCTTGCCGCCGGCGGCGTGCACGGCGTCGACGACCGCTTTCCACCCCGCCATCGCCTCATCGCCATGCATGACCGGGATGCGCGGGCTATCAATCGCCTGCTGCTCGTCGACACCGACGCCTTCGGTGACGATCAACCCGACTTCGCCCGCCGCGCGACGGGCATAGTAGCGTGCGACATCCGGGCCAGGCACGCCGCCGGGCGAGAAGTTCCGCGTCATCGGCGACATGACGAAGCGGTTGCGCAATTCCAGGTTCCGTACCGACCAGGGCTGGTAGAGAGCGTGCGTTCGGACAGTCATCATCGTCTCCCGGAGGTTCGTCGTTAGTGGATGGCACCAGAGCTCAATCAGCGATGCCGGAGGTTGGAATAGTCGGCCGCCGGTACCCGCTCGGTGCGCCCGAAGAAGCAGTCGCCGTCAGCACGTTCGCGCTGCTCGATCCGCGGAGACCCAAGCTCTCGCTTCGCATCGATCTCTCCCGCTGCCACCCGCGCGGTTAAACTCGCCGGCCGCTACAAGGCGATCTTTGCCATCGCCTCGATCGCTTCGGGCGCGCTGCGCTGGACGCGGAGCTCGGTGAAGCCGGCGTCGCGCCATGCGGCGTAGCGTTCCTTGAGGCGGGCGGCCGGGCCGATCAGCCACTCCTCGTCGACATATTCGTCAGGCACAGCGTCCGCCGCCTCGTCCTTGCGGCCGGCGAGGTACAGTTCCTGGATCCGCAGCGCCGCGTCCCTGTAGCCACGGTTGATCATGCCTTCGACGTGGAAGTTCTTCTCCTTCGCGCCCATTCCACCGACGAACAGGGCGATGTGCGGCTTGCGCGCGGCGAGCCCGGCCTTGACGTCGTCCGTCACCATCACGCCGAGGCCGCAGACGATCTCGAAATCCTTGAGCGTCTTGCCATCGGTGCGCTTGGCGAGCCCCTCCTCGATGATCCGCAAATAGTCCTTCATCATCGAGGGCACGACGTGGAAGCAGAGCCAGCCGTCGGCCACCTCGGCGGTCATGCGGATGTTGAGATCGGTGCCAGTGCCGAGCAGGATCGGGATGTCGGGGGCGGCGTGAAGGATGCTCTTGAGCGGCTTGCCGAGGCCGATCGATCCCTCGCCGGTGTAGGGCAGGCTGAACGCCTTGCCGTCGTGGCTGACCGGCCCTTGGCGCCGGAAGATCTTCTTCATGATCGCGACCGTATCGCGCAATTTCGGATTGGGTTTGCCCCAGGGGCGGCCATACCAACCCTCGACGATCTGCGGCCCCGAGACGCCGATGCCGATCATGACGCGGCCGCCCCCGGCCATCGCATCGATCGTCTGCGCGGTCATCGCGAGGTTGGCGGGGGTGCGCGCGTCGAGCTGGACAATGCCGGTGGCGAGCTTGATGCGTTCCGTATGCGCCGCGATGAAGGCGAGCGGGGAGAGAGCGTCGGCGCCGTAGGTCTCGGCCGTCCAAACAGTATGATAGCCGAGCGCCTCCGCATGCAGGATGCTCTCGATCGGAACCTGGTATTGGGGCTCCCCGTAGCCGATGCCGATGCCCAGCTTCATCTTCGCTCCCCTGTTCTGCCGACTGCGCGATCACCGACCTAAGACATGAATCAGCACACTAAAAGCGCGATCATTGCCTTGGCCGATGGAACCGCGGCAGATTCACGTCAGCGCAACGGCGCCGCAGTCTCTTCGAGAATCCGCGCGATGCGGTGTTCGACGACGGTGAACGAACCCGGATTCGTCGCCAGATAGAGGTGATTGCGCTCGATCGCCGCCACGATCTGCTCGGCGACATTCTCCACCGACAGAGCCGCGGAAGGTGCGTTGCTGGCCGGCTTCGGCATCTGCTTTGCATTCGTCGCCTCGTGCTCGGTGGCGCCGCCGGGACGGTTTCGCGCCGCCTCGTGGATCTTCGTGGGCACGATGCCGGGGCACACCACCGTCGCGCCGACGCCGGTGCCGCAATCGTCGAGCTCGCCGCGCAGCGTCTCGGTGATCGACACCACCGCGTGCTTGGTCGCATTGTAGACGCCGTTGTACGGAATGACCGCGAGGCCGGCCATCGACGCGGTGTTCACGACATGACCCGAGCCCTGCGCGACGAGCAGCGGCACGAACGCACGGATGCCGTTGATCACGCCCCAGAGGTTCACGTTCGTCACCCAGCGCCAGTCGTCGAGCGTCGCCTCCCACAACGGCCCGTAGGCGCTGACGACGCCGGCATTGTTGACGACGATGTCGACGCGGCCGAACGCGGCGAGCGCGCGATCGCGCAGCCGCTCGAAATCCTCCGAGCGGCTCACGTCCGTGACGACTCCGATCGCCTCGGCGCCGGTACCGGACAGGCGGCTGACCGCGGCATTGAGCGCACCCTCCTCGATATCCGCCAGGACGAGCCGGACACCCGCCCGCGCCAGCCGTTCGGCGAGTCCGAGGCCGATGCCGCTTGCACCGCCGGTGATTACCGCCACCTGCCCTGCTTCGATCTTCACGATCCTTCTCCCGCTTGTGCCTGCGCTCGCACCGCGCCCTCGGAGGTTCGGAGCGCGCTTTGGATATCCGCATGTGCCGCCTCATCGAGCGGAAAGCCCTTGAGCAGCGCCGCCGAGAACAGATGCGCGATCGCCGGGCCGAGCGCGAACACCAGGAGCAGGCCGCGCAGCGCCTGCGGACTGTTGTGGTGACCGCTCGGATCGAAGCCGAGCCACGCCACCAGCGGCAAGGCGATGCCGACCGCGCCCGCCATCGCCGCCTTCATCGAGACGCTGAACACCGAGAAGAACAGCGCCGTGCGATCGTGCCCGGTTTCCAGGCGGTGCTTGTCGGCGACGTCGGCTACCATCGCGCGCAGCATCTGGTTGCCCGAGCCTTGCGCGAGCCCCTGCGCAACGGTGAGCGCGACGAGCAGCCACATCTGCCCGGGCACCACCAGCAGAAGACCGAGGTTGATCGCGACCTGCGCGAGCTCGCCGGCGATCGCGGTGCGGTGCTTGCCGAGCGATCGCGCGATCCGGTTCCAGATCGGCCCCGCCGCGACCCCGAAGACGAACTGGAGCAGGAAGAGCGCGCTCGCCGATCGCGGCAGCCCGACATAATCGGTCACGAAGAAAAGGAAGAGCGCGGCGCGGATCGCCTGCGCCAGCGCGACGCCGAAATCGGACAGCAGCACCCGCATCAGCAGACGATCCCACCCGATCACCCGCACCACCTCGAGAAGCGGCTGCTTCGGCGGCAGGCGCGCCGGCGGCGGCAGCTCGGCCACCGAACGCAGCGTCAGCACCAGCGACGGCAGCAGGAAGACCAGCAGCATTGCCCCCATCGCACCGAGCTTGAGCGGCGCATCGTTCGGCTGCACGCGATCGATCAGCGCCGGCAGCATCAATGTGAGGAACGGCGCCAGCGCGCCCGCCACGGTTTGATAGGTGACGATCCGCGTGCGCTCGCGATAGTCGCCCGAGAGCTCGCCCGACCAGGCGAAATAGGGGATTTGGAGCATCGAGAGCCCCAAGTAGAAGGTGAACAGCGCACCTCCGAGCAGCAGCGGCGGGAATGGATCCGGCGGGAAGAACAGGACGAGCGCCGAGGCCGCATACACCGCCGCGCCGGCGACAATCCACGGCCGCCGCCGGCCGAAGCGACCGCGGGTCCGATCCGTCAGCGAGCCGACGAGCGGATCGGCAAGCGCACCCCACAGCTTCTCGATCAGCAGGATGGTGCCGAGCAGCGCCAGCGGCACGCCATAGCTCTGCGCGTAGAGCGCCGGCATATAGACGCCGAGCGGCAGCTGACAGCCGAAGATCGGCAGCATCAGCGTCGAGAAGGCCGCCAGCCGCGCCGGCCTATGATCGCGACGTGCCTGATTCATGCCGCCGCGCGCACCGCGGCGATATGGCGATCGACATTGGCCTCCAGCACCGCGAGCGGCATCGATCCGCCGAGCAGCACCGCATCGTGAAAGCGCCGGATGTCGAAGCGGGTGCCGAGCGCGGTTCGCGCCTTGTCGCGCAGCCGCAACATCGTGCGCTTGCCGATCATGTAGCTGCACGCCTGACCCGGCCAACAGGCGTAGCGCTCGATTTCCTGCCCGCTCAACGACACCGGATCGCCATCGATGCCGCTCAGCGTCGCCACCGCCTGCTCGCGCGTCCAGCGCTTGGCATGGATGCCGGTATCGACCACCAGCCGGCCGGCGCGCAGCAGCGCATCATGGACATAGCCGAGCTCCCAGGCCGGCTTGTCGGCGTAGAAGCCCATTTCGTCGGCGAGCTGCTCGGCATAGAGCGCCCAGCCTTCGACATAGGCGTTGAAGCCCTGCATCTTGCGGATCAGCGGCAGGCTGGATTCGCGCTCCAGCGTCAGCTGGAGATGGTGGCCGGGAATGCCTTCGTGGAAGGTCGTCGTCGGCATGTCCCAGAAGGGCGTCTCTGCGGTATCCCGCAGGTTGAGCCAGTAGATGCCGGGGCGGCTCCCGTCGAGGCTGCCGGCGCTATAGTGGTCGGACGCGCCCGCCTCGGTCTCGCGCGGTATCCGCCGGATTTCGAGCGGCGTCTTCGGTAGCGTCGCGAAATATTGCGGCAGGCGCTTCTGCATCGCCTGCACCAGCGCATTGAGGTCGGCGATCTCCTTCGCCTTTCCGGCTTCGTCGTTCGGATAGAGGTAGCGCGGATCACGGAAGAGCGCCCGATAGCGCTCGGCGACGCTGCCTTGGCTCATGCCGATCCGGCGGAACAGTTGATCGGCGCGCGCGCCCAGCTCGCGCGTAATTTCGAGGCCGGTGCGATGCACCTCGTCCGGCGCGAGATCGGTGGTGATCGAGCCCTCGAGAGCCGCAGCATAATAGGCTTCGCCATCCGGCAGGCGCCAGACGCCGGCATCGTGCGTCGCCTTGGATCGCAAGGACTCCATCAACGCGATTTGCCGTTCGAGCGCCGGCAGCACCTGAGCGCGATAGATCGCGCCGGCCCGCGCCGCCCACTCGCCCGCGATCTTCGCTTGTGCCGCGCGGGAGGCGAGCGACGAGACCAGCGTCGACTGTTCGGCGGGCACCTGCAGCGCCTTCATCTGCCGGATGGCACCGTCGATCGCGAAATCGGGAGGCACGATGCCGAGCCCGGCATCGTGCCGCACCCGCTCGATCTCCTCGTCCATGAGGCGGCCGAATGCCGTAAGTCGCGAGAGATAGGCTTCGCAGTCGCCGCGGCTCAAGACTACATGTTCGGTCGCGAGGAAATCGGGGACCGACTGATAGGCGCCGTCAACCTGGCTGACGACATAGGGGTTGCCGGCACCGTCTCCGCCGTAGGCGAAGCGGCGATTGTCGCGGTCGGTCAACGCCAGACCGTAGAGGATCGTGTCGTAGTTCACCGCGGCCATGCCGGTAAGCTCGCGACGATCGATCGCGCGCAGCGCCGCGAGCTGATCGGATACATGCCGCACCCGCCGATCACGCGCCGCAAGCGAGTCATGATCCAGCTCGGCCTTCGCCGCGGCGCGCGCGCCGGTGTCGAGCCCCATCGACGTCACCGTCATCGGGC
>Ga0213875_10001148_pt1 | contig 18202 bp, 12 predicted proteins | sample BarmaccomBMRX_R8_FD_160105 | JGI IMG/M metagenome (GOLD analysis project Ga0213875, IMG submission 160105) | Root-associated microbial communities from Barbacenia macrantha in rupestrian grasslands, the National Park of Serra do Cipo, Brazil - RX_R8 | ecosystem: Host-associated > Plants > Roots... | reverse complement strand
GAAAGATCCGGCCGCGAACCGCTCCCCGGCGCTCTCAATCGAAATCCCGCAGCGGTACTCGAGCCGTTCCGGATTGGGATGGAAGCCGTGCTCGAGACTGACGGCCTGATCGAAGCGCTCGCGTTCGCGTGGGGTGAGGGAATCGCGCAGGGCCCGGTAGATCGCAAGCTGCTTTAGCTCGTCGCGTTGGGCGAAGAATTTGTCTAGGCAGACAACCTGCGAACAGCCGGCGGCCAGCAGCCGGAGCGCCACCCCCAGGTTGTCGCCCGGGCCGATCTCGAGCACACGGCGGCCGGCCAGGTCCTCCAGCGAAAGGCCGGAATACGCCAGGTAATCCGCGAAGACCTCCTCGATATAGCCGAGGCTGCGCTCTAAAGACAGTTCGCGGTGCGTAGCCCCTTTCTCGCTCTCAATACGCCCGGCCAGAAACCGGAGCTTATGCGCGTAGTTGTGGCATACGTGGCTCGCGATAATGCGGAATTTGGATTTGTGAGGCATGCGAGTTGGTTGGGCTTTTATTCCAGGTCGGCGGGGGCGGGTGTGATGGAAAACGCCGCTTCGTTACGGCAGAGCAGGCCTTCAAAAAGCCGCTCATAGCCGTCCGTCATTGCCTGGAGTGAGTGGAACCGGAGAGCGTAATCCCGCCCGCGCATACCCATGGATGGGCGCGCCGCGGATGCGAGAGCAGCTTCCATGGATGCCGCCAGCGCCGCGGGGTCCCCGGGCGGAGCCAGCCACCCGCATCCCGCGCCGGCCACAATTTCGGGTATGGCGCCTACACTTGTGGCCACTACCGGAACACCGGCGGCCATGGCTTCAAGCAGGGTTAAAGGGAGGCCCTCGGTGAGAGAGCTCATGGCAAACACATTGACCCGCGCCAGAAAGACCGCTACATCCAATACCGGCGCCACCAGCCGGATCCGGTCTGCCAGTCCCAGTTGCGCCGCGAGATCTTCGAGTTGGGCGCGCAGCGGGCCGTCACCCAGGATCTCGAGCCTGGCGGAAGCATGGCGCCGGCTGAGTAGAGCGAATGCGTGTAACAGAGTCCGGTGGTCTTTAACCGGGGCCAGCCGGCCCACCGCGCCGAACACCATGTCCGGGCCGGAAGCCGGATGCTCGATGGATGTGAAGCGCTCCACGGGGATCCCGTTCGGAATGACCACCGATCTTTTTCCGGCCGCTGTTGTTACTTTCCGCAGGTGCCTGTCGAGAGCGTGACAGACACACACCACGCGCGTCGAAAACAGGCAGCTCGCATCGAAAATCATGCGCGTTTTCCGCGAGTCGTCCAGGTTGCCGAAACCGTGGAGCGTGTTGACAACAACAGGTACCCGGGCCCACCGCCCCCCGAGTACGCCGTAGTGGTGCACCAGGGGATTGTGCGTGTGTATGACCTCGATCCGGCGGTCTTTTAAAATGCCGGCCAGCCGCCCCAGCACATCCACGCTGAACCCCTCGGACTTGGAGAGGCTGGTAACGGCAACACCGGCCGCTTTGAGGGGGCCCGCCAACGGACCTTCCCCCCGCAGGCAGATTACGTCTACGGAGTGGCCCCGGAATTTGAGTTGGAGCGAAAGATCCGACAACAGACGCTCGGCGCCGCCGAACTCCAGGTTATTGACCAGTTGTGCGATTCGCATGGGGGAGAAGCATTTGCCGCCGGGGTTACAGAAATAACTTTGCAGAATAACTCTGCAGATGTACTTTCAATTGGCCAGAGCCGCGATCTCTTCGGGCGCCTGCTCTGCGGCCGGCGCCGCCAGTTCCCGCGGTTGGATCTGATACCAGGCGGCGGCGGTCATCAGCAGCATATACATCAGGTCGTATCGCTGGTGAGAGTAGAAGGTGCTGCCTACGGCAAATCCAATTAAAGGCGCCTGCAGCGCCAACGGGATATATTCCAAATCCGGGAGCCGCCGCTTCATCAACTTTACCGATTTGCCTAACCACAGGATGGTGCCCACGATCAATCCCGTGTAAATCGCAAAGGCGAAAATTCCGGAGTCGACCAGCATCTGCAGATAGCTGTTATGGACCACATTGATGTTCCTGTGCTTCATGTAGGGCTCCGACAGCCGGATGAAATTCCGTCCGCCGAAGCCCACCCCTACCACCGGGTAATCCTCCCACATCGCAAGCGCCGCCTTCCAAAGATCCACCCGGTTGGCGGCCGATTCTTCGTCCTCATAATGCTGGATCGTGGACATCCGGCTGACATACTGATCGCGAACCAGATAAATCGCCGGCCCGAGGGCGAGCAAAAGGCAGATGAGCAGCGGTAAGCGCCTCTTGGATTTCAACAAAAGGACCAGGAAGATGACGCCCATTGCAATCGAAGCCCCGCGCGAGTTGGAGAAAATCACGGCCGCGGCACAGGGCAGCATCACCAGCGTCAAACCCAGCCGGATCCATTTGCTCGATACCACCTGGCGGCAATACCAGCAGACCGGCATCAGCATGGCAATGGCCAGGGCGAGTTCGTTATTGTCATACACATACCCGTATGACTGGTTGAGCAGAGCGCCCCCCTGAAGCAGCCCGAAGGTCCCGAGCCGGCCGCCCAGCATTGCGCCCGAAAAGGCGAAGGTGTAGAGCAGATGCCGTAAGTCTTGCGAAGTCCGGAGGACTAAGGGGAACAGCAACAGCATTATGGTGGTGCGCTCAAACAGAACATATCTGTCCATGGACAGAAAAGGCCCTTCCGAAAACAGCACCGAAAGGCCGATGGGTATCTGAAGCAGCAGCAGCCACTGCACAATAGGGATGCGGAAAATCTGCGGCAGAAAGCCGGCATAGCGAAAACTTCCGGCTAAGGTGGCCACCGCCAACGCGAAAGAGAACGGGTACTTGTCGGGGCAATATGCCATCAGGTCCGGGCGGACGACGGCAAACCAGATATAGCCGAAAAGCCCGATGCTCGGCCGGAATAACGCGGCGCAGCAGATCGAGGGAATTACCAGAAGAAGAGCTAGTTCGCGGAAGGGCACGGGATGACGCGAAAAGAAATGACGCGAAAGGAAAGGAAGGAATCGTGAGAAACCCGGCGGGCGGGCCGGTTTTAAGCGCCCGCTCGCCGCGGTGGAAAGCCGGCAAACCGCCGGGAGAAGTTATGGGCCTACTTTACAGGCGCCGCCATTGGCGGCATTGGCGACTCTCTGGACATCCACTACCGTGCACAGGCCGTCTCCATTGAGATCCCCCGTGCAGGCCGATTGGCCTAATGCCTGACTCTGCGACAGAGCAAAATCGGCGCTGTTGGTCACCCCGTCCTGGTTCAAGTCGCACGGAGAGAAGCTGCCGCCGCCGCCACCGCCGCCGGTCCCGGGCCCAATCAAAATTTCACTGAAGTTTTGGGTGTTGCTGGTTGCCGTCATGGTACCGGACGAGCTTGAAGTGTAGCCCGCATAGGAGCAGGATCCCTGCACCCCCAGGTCTACCGTGTAATTGTCAATCACCGTGACCGTTCTTGTGCCGTTGGCCGCCGGGCAGAGATTTGCGATCGATACCTGATCCCCGGTCTGAAGCCAGTGGCGGTCGTACGGAGAACGGGTTTGCACCTGAATGTTCACTCCGGCGCCCTGCTGCTTTACGGTCCAAATGTTCATGTCCGGCCGGATAGCCACCCACAGGTTGGTCACCGCCCCCATTACCGGCGAGTTCCAATAGGTTGTCCCGTACGGCGAGGCGTCGGTGCTTCCCTGATTCTGCCCGCGCACCGCGCCGCCGCTGACGGTATTGGCGTTGTTCAGCCCGCAGACATGCATCGAACAGGTGGAATTGTAGTAAACGTGATAATTCGTAGCGCCTGGAATCAGCCGGTTGTCCTGCCAGGTCACTTCATAGGTCTGGCCGAAACCGCTTTCCTGGCCGGAACCGACATAGGTGCCGGTGATATTGGAAACAAAGTCATCGGGCTCTTGATAGGACTCGGCACCCAGGGTCATCGGCGTAAACGTAAAGTTTCCGACCCACCCCGCCAGATTCACGCCGGCCGCGAGATAGAAGTAGGTCTCTCCCTGCCACATGTGAACCGGCGCGTATCCCGCATTGTCCCCGCCGCAGCAGGCATTGTATTCCGGGTCTTCGGGATAGAGGTCATATCCGTTCGCGGCCGTATTGGAGTGCTGCACCTTCCGGTTCAGGACGAAATAGAGCGGCTGGCCGGCATAGATACCCGTGTCCATATTCCCGTAGTAATGATGGCCCTGATTTTGAGAAACGTTGTTGTTGAGAGACTTGATGTAATAACCGAATTGGAGGCCGTTGCCGTAGTTTCTCGAAAGCGTGGCGTTGGTGGTGTCGGCGGTGATGGTGAAGTACAGGCGGTTCAGCTTGGTCCAATCGGTTCCCGGCGGAATCACCTGCGTGTAGCCGTTTACGTATTCGCAGCCGCTGGCCTGCGTGCAGGGCGTGGCGCTGGGATTGCCGGAGTCATTCCTAGGGAAAAACGTGACATTCGCCATCCCGGGTCCGTTCATTCCATCGACCATTTGCCCGGTGCAGGTGCCGTTTTTGGGAGCGGCGATCACCATTTTGCCGCCGGAGAAACTGCCCATCGTGTCGCAGGTCTGATCGGAGTGCTGGCCGCCGGCCCACCATAACTGGTTCGAGCTTCCGGAAGTATCATTCGTGCGCAGGTTGGTAAACGTGTCGATCACCACGGGCCCGCTACTCTGGGTCTGCGCCGGCAGGACACCAGAGACTGTGATGGCGCAGAGGATCGTAAGCCCTAAGCGCGGGAGCATTGTCATCGCAAGCATTGACGAGGTCGGCTGTTTCATTAGCTTTGGTAGCCAGGTCCGGAAGACAAGGACACACCGGTTTGAGGCATGGCCATTGCTTCCGCATTCACCTGAAGGAAAAGGGTATCGGCTGTCAAAGCATACGGCAATAATGAATTTGGTTAAGAGCGCCCATGGTATTAGAACGCAGACGCAAAGCTGCGGTCTAATTTCCGGCGCAGGTTGGCGGCCGGAAGCTCGACGTCTTTCTGTGCCCGCATGCGGGCACAGAACAGTTCCACACGCAGCGGATCCGCATACGACATCTCAAGACCCCATCGATCGGGATCGGCCGCAATGACTTCTTCCACCAGATGAGAGTGTGGTGTGGCCGCCTCGTTTCCCGTGCGGCTTAAAATTATGGCGGATACCGGAATCCTGTTCAGTGCCGCGCCGGCGCTCTGCGCGCCGGCATAGCTCAAACGGTAGCCGGAGCCGGACCACGAGCTGTCCGCCATGAATTTTCCCGCCCGGATGACGGCGTGATTGTAGTTGGCATGCTCTACATCCGCCATTTCCGCTACAAAGCTCAGCTCCTCCCGCTCATCGAGCGCTTCGGCCGCTACCAGCACCGCGGTACGATCCAAAGCCCTTTGTCCCGCAATCTGCCGCGCGGCGCTGCGCATGTCGGCGTGGGGCCGGAATGCAGGCTGCCATACAAACCCTAACGCAATCATGCCGGGGATGGCGGCTGTACAGGCCCGAGGCAGAACGGAAGCATGCCCGCGGGACCGTAATGTCTCGGTGAGGGATTCCAGGCCGGCCGCGGCAAGCACGATCAGCGAGGGGATGGACATGAAGAGTTTGCGTGCTTCGAGGCTGGTCGGAGCAACCGCATGAAAGAGCAAAACGATTCCCACTAACGCCGCATGACACACCAGGGTGCTATCCACAGCCCGGCCGCGAAATCGCGGACGGATCACCGCGGCGAAGACGCCCACGCAAGCCAGAACAGCGAGCGGCACCCCCAGAATCATCAGATGAAAGCGGGCCAGCGAAGGCATGGCATGCATAAAGAACTGGACGCTCGGTGTCTGCTGATCCCATCCGTCGCGCGTCATCCGGAGTGTCGCCAAAGTCACCGGCAAGCAGCATGCGAAGACGGCGAGCATGGGGACGATTATGTGCCGCCGGAACGCGGAGCGGTATTGGCCGCTCAAGAAGGCGGCCGCAAAAGGCAGGGCGATTAAGGCCCATCCGTCCCCTTTGGTCAGGATCGCCAAGGCCAAGGACACACCAAAAACAAATGCCCGGCCCTTGGTAGGGCTCCTCATCAGCGCGGACAGTGACAGGGCGGTGGTGAATGTGAATAGGGTAAGCGGTATCTCGGCCATGACACTGCCGGTATGCTGCTGGACGATCGGGACCGCGAGAAATAATAGAGCCAGCGAGGCCCCGGTCAGCCGGCCGTACCGGGGGGACAGCACGTCGTAAAGCAGCTTGGAAATAACGGCGGCCAGAAGCGCGAGCAGCAGAAGCACCGAGAGACGCGAGGAGCCGAACGCCATTTCCCACCCGGCTTGCAAAACGTAAAAGGCCGGCGGCCAGTGGCCGAAGGCCACGGCAGGATAATGGGCATAGAACCGTTCGGCAAAGGCCATGGGGTTCGAGGGTATTCCGCCCGTCACATATTTGTAAACCATTAAACCTGTGACATAGTGCGCCGGTTCATCGGGATGGAAGCCGAAGCTCGAGCGGTATACCGCATTTTTCCACTGCAGCGCGGCAGCGGCCAGAAAGAAAACAAGAACCCAGGCCGCAGATTTCGAGAACCGGATGACGGGAGCGGCCGTCGCCGGCCTCCTGGAGGCCGGGGTCATCGCAAACTCGCTTTCTTAATGGAATGCTTTTGAACTGCGGCCAGCGGATCGCTCCCCTTTCTTACGGCATGAATCGCGCGCCACATCTCCCAGGCCGAGACAAAATAAAGACGATGGCCGCGCGCATCGCACGCGGCGCGGAGATCTTCGAAGCAGACATCCAAGCCGCCTTTGAGGAGCGCCTCGGCATGCGCATCCTGGGCACCGTGGGCGAATAATTTAATAAAAATGTGATTGCCGATGCGCGGAGCGAGGTTGAGCCACGAAGCGGCGCGCCCGGGAACCGGAAGGTCGTACGATGCCAGTTCTCCGGTTTCAAGACGCGGCCGCCACCGCCGGCCGCCGCGAAGATTGATGCCTAGCGGCCCGGGAACCATCAACAGATCGCCCGCGATACCGCCCCCCGGAACCAGAGGCATTCCCCGATTGTGGGACTTCGGCCGGCCCGGGTCATCGGTGGCCCAATAAATCGTATTGACCATGGCGGTCTGGGAAACGTTAGGCGCGGCCGGCAGGGTGAAGTCCGCGTAACAGCCCAGTTCCTTGAGCAGGCTCAGTTCGTTATTCAGCCCGCACCAGCGGCCGTCGGGCCGCGCATTGTCCAAGGCCCAGTTTCCATGGATAAATCCAAAGGCCAGCTTTCCGGCATGCTCGCGCAGCAGCCCGTGGCGGCAATAGAGCACCTCGGTAAATCGCCCCATGCGGTCCACAAAATTCCGGGCGCCTTCTCCATCGTGGTGGATGTGAACTTCCACGTCGGCGATCTCCGCCGCCGCCATTTCGGCGAGCAGGGAAATGGTATCGGGGTGGTAGTCCTCTTGGGGGTAAAAGAATGTGTACCGCGGGCTCCGGCCGGCGTTATCGGTATGCCGCGCCGCGACCTGCGGCCACAAAGCACGCCATCGGCGCACGCGCTCGAGCGCGGTGTGGTGGCCGGCGCCGTGCCAATACGGCTCGTAGTGGTCCGCAATCAGCAGCCACACATCACAGCCGTTGCGTGGCTCGCGCCGGGCCATGTAGCGGTCTTTTAAATAGCCCGGCGCCCATAAATGCGCGTTCTCAAATACTGCCGGCAACCTCAAAATTCTGCTCCTCAATGGTGCGGTGAACTACTCCGCGGCCGGTTTGATCAGCGGGGACGGCGGGTCGGCCGTCTCCGCCGGTGCCTGCTCCCGGGCAAACAGCCACTCCTCGTCGCTTTGCAGAATGGCCGCAATCCTGGATTTGATGGGTGCTTTCGGTTCGCGGAATCCGTTGACGATCTTACTCAACATGGTTTCATGAATGCCCACCAACTGGGCCAGACGATTCTGACGAATACCCGTGCGCCAAAGCTGTAGTTTTAGATTGGGATACATAACGAATTCCGGGACGGCACGTAAGTCCAGCATGGCCGCGCGGGCGTAGCTCCGCCCTTTCAGTCACAGGAGGCAACTCCCATAACCGCGGCGTCTGCTCAGACCCGAGTCTCAGTCGGAACTAAGCCCCAAGCGCTACCGTTGCCGTTCTTCGCGGCCCGGAATCGCTCAGACCCGAGTCTCGGTCTGAAACTTAAGCCGCCAGGCACTAAGCTGCGGCCCTTTAAAAAACAGCCTTTGCGCGCGAAGGTGGAAGCCCTCCCCGCGCAGGCCGGACGTACCTTATTTGCCGTTACCCGGAGTCGCGCTGGAGTAGTAGTAGGGCGCCGCATAAGACTGCCGGCGCGCCAGGAACCAGTCCTCCACGCAATTGATTACCACCCCAACCAACTTCTCTTTCGGAATGATCTTTAAAGCTCCTAAACAGGCCTGCCGTTTCGTATGCTCGGGACGCACCACCAGAATTACGCCGTCAAGACTGGCCTGCAGCAGCTCATAATCGGCCACGGTAGCCACCGGCGGCGAATCCGCAATCACATAGCGGAAAGTACTGCGCAACCGGCCGCAGAGCGTTCGCCACCGCTCCGAATCCAGTAATTCACTCGGATTGCTTCGCGGCGCTCCCGCCGGGAGGACATAAAGATTCGGAAACTGTTCGGTCCGGATTAGGGCCTCTTCCAAAGCGGCCGAGCCGCTCAGCACATCGCTGAGCCCCGGAGTGGCCGGAAACCCGAGCTGCGTATGGATGGTCGGGCGCCGGAAGTCCGCATCCACCAAGAGAACCTTGGCGTCGGTTTTGAGTGACAGCGCGCCGGCTATATTGATCGCCGTAATACTTTTTCCATCCCCCGGCCCGCCGCTCGAAATGAGCACCAGACGAGGCTGTTTCAAGTGCTGAATTAACCGGGTGCGGATCACCCGGTACTGTTCGGCGGCAACAAAATTCGCACTGTTAAAAGGCAGCAGCGGCGATTTATCGGCAAAATCGATGCGCAGCCGGCGAACCTCGCCCAGGATCTCCGGCTCCGCCGCGAGATCCGGAAATCGCGGCTCGTCGAATTCGCCCGGCCCGCCGGCGGGAGCGCTGCGGCTCCCCCCCGGAGCCTGGCCGGCAGATATGCGTTCCGGCAATTCGTCGGCCGCAATCGCGGGCGGCTCCGCAGAGAGCTCGAAAACATCCGCCGACCGGCCTTTTTGAAGCGCTTCGTAAACCTTGCTCATAGGCAGGTCCCATTGCCCTTCGAGGCCGCCCTCCCGCAGCTCATAGCAGAGCTGTGCGCCGCACGCCGCAAAGAAAAGAGAACCCCTGCCCAATCCCGTCCCATGTGCCTGATCACTCGATTCAATTTCACTCTCAAAATTTTCGGGAAAACAGATAGATTCCGGCCGCGCCCAATACGGATAAGAGGGCTGAAGACAAAATCGCCAGCTTCCACCCCGGCCGCTTCGGCGGGACTGCGCGGCCGCCTCCCCGAGCCGACGCCACGCCGGCCGTCTCGATATAAGGGAGCCTGCCCAAAATCAGCAGTCCTTCGGGAAGTTCCCATTCCCCTAAAAACACGGCCTTTTGAAACTCTTTTCCCAGTCCCAGAACCACGCCCAGAACCAGGCCGAAGACGGAGCCGCCTAATGCGAGCGCCATCCGGTTGGGCTTAAAAGGCTTGCTCGGAACTCGCGCGGGATCGACAATCGTAAACCGTTCCGATTTCTCGCGGCGCTCCATGTCCGAGGCCATCTCGGCCGCAATCTTCTTATCCAACAGCGAACGGTAATTGGCTTTGGAGATCTCGTAGTCGCGCGTAAGCGCCTCCATCTCCTGTTCCCGGATGGGCAGGCCGCCGACTTTGGTCTGGTAAGCCGCGATGTCGCTCAGAATCCGCTGCTGTTCCGCCTGCCGCGTTTCGAGGTCGCGCTCCGTTGCCTCGAGCTGCGACTTGAGTGAAGCAATGCGCGCCCGGGTCTGGATCAGCTCGGGCGAGGTCACCGGGGCCGGCGGCTTGGACGGCCCGCTCCCGGCTCCCGCGGCCGCCGGGACGTGCGACTCGGCGGGCTGGAAACTCTTGGCCTCCTGCTGCTTAGCCTGCGCGATCAGAATTTGCAGCCGCCGGACATCCGGATGACTGTCGCCGTACCGGAGGCGCAGGTCGGCTAACTGGGACTCTAACTCTTCTGAGCGCTTGCGCGGCTTGGGCTCGCTTGCCGCGGTAAAGGGCAGGCCGGCAGGGGCGGGAGGGGCCAGAGACGCCGCGGCTGCCGCCCGCAGCTCCCGTAACTGGGTGCTTTCCGTATCCTGCGCGAGGTTCAGTGACTGCTGCTCCATCACCTTCTGCTGCTGCGCCCGGTTAACAGCGTCGCGATTGGCCTCCAGTTGAATACCGAGCCGGGACAGAATGCCGTTCAAAGAGCCTTCCTGCTGCGGCAGTTCCCCGTTGTGCTTGACCTTATACTGGCTCACGGCAGCTTCCAGCTGATCGAGAGACTGCTTGGCCTCTTTCAGTTGGTTGTTGATGAACTCGGTTGTACCCTCGGCCTGGGTCTCCCGGGCTTTCAGGTTCTCTTCTACATACAGGCTGGCGATCTTGTTGGTCACCTGCGCCACTACCGCCGGGTCGGGGCCCTGATAGCTGATGCGGAAGGACGCCGTCCGGCCGTTCCAGTTCCGTTCCGGAGTGATCTCGACGTCTTGCCGCATCATGGCCAGGATCTCTTCCATAAAGCGCTTCCCGCGTTGCGCGTGGTAGAGGTCGAAATCATCGATAATCTTCTGTAGACGGCCGCTGCTCAAAATCTCCTGGCTGATGCTCGCCAACCGGTCCTGAGCATCGGAAACGACCGTGGAGGCGACATACTTATCCGGAATCTTCTGTGTGTCCACCAGAATTACGGCCTCGGCTCTATACCTCCCGGGAATCCGCTTCACCACCAGGTAAGCACCGATGGATACGGCGATCCATACCGCACAAATAAGGAGCTTGCTCTTCCATAGCATGCGCGCCAGGGAGAGCGGAGAAAACGCCGGCGAAATTTCTGGATTTAGGTCCGAAGGCATAGAAACTAGCGCGAATCCGTTACAAATCAAGCCAACATCTTGTTGTTTTCACTTAGGGCACGGAGGGGGCCAAAATGTATGCCATTGATTACCGGGGATTTAATTGGAAGGCAGGAAAGTGCCGATGGAGATTGAATCTTACTGTTGCACTTTATCCCAAATCTTAGCCGGCACGGGGGCTCACCTAAACAATGATGCCCGCGGCCTAAAAAAAGCCCGGGCATCATCGGTGTTTCTGGTGTCTTGACGGCTACGCGGAACGGCGGCGGCGTACGATAGCTACGCAACCGAGCAGCACCGTCCCCAACAGAACCATGGAGGCCGGCTCCGGAACGGCGGCCGCAACGTTTCCGCTGAAGATCTGCGTGCTCTCGAAAGAGCCCGGATTCGGGCCGTTCATGGCCGTAAACACGATTCCAAATGCGCCGCCGTATTGCGGCGGCGAACTGGGCATTCCATAGTAGCTCGTTAGCCCCGGATTCACGTTAGAGGTAAAGAACGACGTCTGCACGTCCCAGCCGTAGACATAGTCGATAATGGTGCTGTCCAGGCTTCCGGATAATAAAGTCCCGGTAATGCCGGCCGCGGTTCCCGTAATCGTGAAGCTTCCGCCGCCGGAGAAATCGTACTCTCCCGGCGATGAGGAAGCCAGATCCCCGGTGGAGAAATTCAGCAAACAGTTGTAGCAGCCGACGGCACTGCCGCTGTTTTTAGAACCGCCCAACCCCTCGAGGGACGATACCTTGATATCGTTGCCCACCAGCGGCTTGTTAGAGCCGGCATAAGAGATCGAGCCCGCTGCAAATGCGGGAATCGTAAAATCCAATTGATAATCTGCCAGTGCGAGCCCGCTGCACAGCAGTACACCGCTTATAAGACGGCTTACAGATATTAGTCTTTTCACCTTAGTCTCCCCTACGTAAATCACTCGTCTTTCCTAATAGAAACTACTTACGCAATCCTTCAGCCAAATGATAAGTTACTTGATTTCTTCAGCTTGCTTAGGGACAGGGCCGGAACCGGTCTAAAACTGGGGAACTGGGGCCAGCATTTGGGAAATCCAAATGCTGGGTGCTCAGTTCGACAAATCCGCCGATCCCGCCATCAATTCCTGCGCCTGCCTCACTTCCGGGACCTTCGGATCCAGTTTCAGCGCCTGCTGGAGCATGGCGCGCGCTTTGGCCGGAGTGCCCACTTTCAAATAGGCCATGCTCAAGTGCGAGACGCGCCGCGCCGTGCTCTCCAGACGGTTGGCCTCCTCCAGTTGCTTGACCGCCAGACTATAGAGCCCGTTCTGGTAAAGTATCCACCCGAGCGTATCGGCGACGGCCGCGTTGGCCGGCGCCAGTTCTTTGGCGTGCTGTGCAAGCGGCAGCGCCTCTCCGGGAGCGCCCGTCTGGGCCAGCAGAAATGCCAGATTATTTAGTGCCGCCGTGTTGCCGGGATCGGCCGCAATCACTTTCCGGTACTGCTCGATGCTCTCCTGGCGGTGTCCCTGAATCTCTTCCACCTGGGCCAGCCAGTAATGCGCCGTGATGTTTCCGTTATTGGCGCGCAGAATCTCGACAATCTGCTGCCGCGCATCCTGCCATTTGGCGTCCAACAGATCCACCTGGGCGAGCGAGAGCCCGACATCGGTGGTATCGAATCCCGCTTTTTTAGCCGCGTAAAAAGCCTCCCGCGCGCGGTTCCGGTCGCCCTGCTCGAGCAGCCATTGGCCCAGGAAAAACTGCACCGATGCCGATTGCGGCTGTTGCGCCGCGTAATCTTCCAGCTTGGCCAGAGCAGCCGCAGCTTGATCGTGCCCGGCGTAGGACCGCGCCAACAGCTCCAGTCCGCGAATCTCCCCCGGGCTTGCGCGCAGCGCCTCTTCGGCCGCATTTTTGGCGCCCTCGAAATTCCTCTTCCCCAGTTTTAAAAACGCATCCTGAATCAGCAGATCGGGCAGCCGCTGCTGCCTCAGCCCCTGCTCGACTCCCTTTTGCATGGCTGCGAGATTGCCCTGGCCGGCCAAAGCCCAATTGCGCTCGACCACCAAGGCGAGCGAAGCCTTTTGCGGCGCCGGCGTCTCTTCAAGCACCTCCAAGGCGGTTTTGGCGGCATTCATTTGCGTCAGCAGCCGCGCCAGCGCGACGCGGGCGGGGAGAAATAATGGATCCAGGCGCAGCGCCTCGTTCAGCTCCTGCCTCTGGCTCAAGCGGGCGCCGTTTTTTTCATGAATTCTCGCTTGCACGTAGTGAGCCTGGGCCATAGCCGGATTTTCGTGCAAAACCTGGTTGAGATCGCCCTGGGCATCGGCATAATTGCCGCGCGCCAGACGCAGCGTGCTTCTTTCAAGCAGCGCCCGCCAATCTTTGGGGTTGCGGGCCAATACCGTATTTACGAGTTTCTCCGCGTCGGCGGTGCGGTTTACGGCCCGGTAGATACCGATCAGACGGGTTTGCGCCGCCGGATCGTTGGGGTCGCCCCGATACAGCCGCTCGAATTCGCTCACCGCCTCGGCGCTCCGGCCCTGCTCGAACAGAAACATGCCGTAAAGCGGCCAGTAGGTCTTTTCCGGATGCGTGGACAGCAGCTTGAAATGGGCTTCCGCCTCCTGCTTCCCGCCCTGGGTGTTCTCAAGCATAGCCAGGTAGAACAACGCCGGCCCGTGCTTCGGCGCCACCGCGAGCGCGCGCTCAAATTGCTGCTCGGCTTCGGCAGTGCGTCCCAGGGTGGTGTAGAACCGGCCCATCACGGCGAAGGCATCCGGAGAGCTGGGATTCTGCTCGCAGGCGCGTTTCAGGGCCGCTTCGGCGCCGGCGGCGTCTTTCTGTTCGAGCCTGGCTTGGGCCAGCAGGACGGCGCTGCCTAACTGCTTCGGGCTTTGGGAGAGGACCTCCTGCAAATGGCGGATAGCATCGTCGTGATCTCCGAGCTTCAGCTCCGCAAACGCCAGCGTATTCAAAGCCGACATGTCGGCCGGAGCAACATCCAATAAGGCGCGCAGCCGCTTTTCGGCGTCTTCCACCATGGCGCGGTCGCCCAGCACGGCCATGATCTGCGCCAGCCGGTTTTGCGCCTCCTGATGGTGGGGATTGATTTCGGCAGCTCTGCGGTAGGCCGCGGCGGCCCCGGCCAGGTCACCCGTTGCGGCCGACGCATTCCCCAACTGGTATTGCGATTCCGCATCGCGCGGCATCGCCTGCACCGCATTTTTAAATTCCAGCAGGGCGCGGCGGAAATCGCGGGCCTGCATAAATTTCCGGCCGGCCACAAGCGACCGGTCGCGCGTCGCCTGCGGCGAGCGGGCGCAGCCCGTAAGGATTGCCAATAAACACAAGGAAACTACCGGATACCCAAATCTGCCCGAGGTCTTCATATCTTTGTTTCACGGGTCTAGCGGCCCCCCCTGCCGGCCACTATGATCCGCACCGTTTTGAAAATAATCAGGAGGTCGAAAAGCACCGACATGTTTTTCAAATAAAACAGCTCATACTCCAACTTGCGGCAGGCATCTTCCACGCTTGCGCCGTAGGGATACTGTACCTGCGCCCAACCGGTCAGGCCGGGGCGCACGGAGTGGCGCTCATCGTAGTAGGAAATGACTGTCCGCAGCTGCTCCACGAAAACGGGCCGCTCAGGACGCGGGCCCACAAAACTCATCTCGCCGCGAATGATATTTAGAAACTGCGGCAGCTCGTCCAGGCGGTATTTGCGCAGAAAGCGCCCGACCCGGGTAACCCGCGCGTCGTTTTGCTTCGCCCATTGGGCGCCCGAAGCCGCTTCCGCATCCACCCGCATGGACCGGAATTTTAAAAGCCGGAACGACTTTCCCTGAAAGCCTACACGCGTCTGCGAGAACAGCACCGGCCCTTTGGAATCGAGGCGAATGATAAGTGCCGTCACCAGCATGACGGGAAAAGATAGCACCAGGCCGAGTAATCCGAAAACCAGATCGAGGAGGCGTTTCAAAATCAACGTGGCGCGCGACCGGTGGAAGCCGTCGGTAAAGATAAACCAGCTGGGGCGCACCAGATCGAGCCATATCCGGCCGCTCAGGGCGGCAATGGTGGAGTGGGCATCCTCGATATCCACCCCCTGCACCCGCAACCGGACGAGTTCCCGGATCGGCAGCACGCCCCGCCGGTTCTCCATGGCTACGATCACCCGGGAAATCTTCCGTGTTTCGACGGCCTCTTCCAAATCTTCGGCCCATCCCAAAAACGGAACTCCGGACAGGGCCGCATTGCGCAGTTCGCCCGAACCGGGACGGGTTTCGACAAAACCGGTGACACAGATATTCAAATCCGCTCTCCCGGCCAACTCACATGCCACCGTCTGCGCCAAATCTCCGGCGCCCAGGATCAGGATGTTCTGCTTGGGCGCGGCCATCTGCCAGGCATGATCCAGGGCTCCGCGCGTGATCGAGATAAAGCCCGCAATCAGCGCCGTGCTGATAAAGAACACGCCCCGGCCGATGAGCAGGCCCGGAAAAAAGAAGTACATCAGCCCCAGGCACAAGGAAGCCACACCCAGCGATTGCGCCAGGCACACGAACTGGTCCCGCGGGCTGCGAACGGCATTCAGGTCATAGAGATCGCTATAGTAGAAACACATCTGCAGGGTGACTACAAATACCAAGGCCTGAAAAGTAAACATGGGGGCCTGAACGTACGAGTCAAATGCCTCGGGACTGCCCCAAAAACGCAGCCGCACGCCGGTCAGAAGACCGAGCAGAATGAAGCCGACCTCGAGAAACACCAACAGGACGCTCTTCGGCGAAACGTACTGGTTAAAAATACGAATCATTGGCGTTTACCCAATCGGTGCGGCATCAGAGCCCCGAGCCTCGGACACTCCAGTTGAGAGCCACACGTATCATGTGCTCCCCGCCCCCGGGCTGGACGCCTGCGAGAAATCCCACACCGCTCAGGTAGGCATATTCGGTAGAAACATTCACCTTCGGTCCCAGGCTCCTTGCCAGCCTGGCGGTGGCCTGCCAACTGGTTAAAGGACGGAAATTCGTCCCGGAAAACCTTTGGTCTGCAACGCTCGCTTCAAACAACCAAAGCCGCCGTCGCGGCATCCAAGTCCAGTTCCCGCTGATCGATAAGTCACTCGAGCCCAGGGCGTAGGTATCATAAAAACCACGCTTAACGGAGGCCAAAAAACTATGGGAAGCCATCTTGTAGCCGATACTTCCGGTGACTTCGTATTGCGGACCTCCGGGAGCTGCGTACAAGCCCCGGACAGGCACCACAAAACCGATTCCGGTACGCATTTGCGCCACCCAGTTCCGGCCCAAATTCCGGGTCAGTGACACGGACGCCGAATTGGCATAATTATCTTGAACATTCGAGATTCCGCGGAATGCCGTTAAATCGGCGCTCACTCGCGTCACCGGGCTAAGTGAATAGTCGATACCGATATCGGCCGCAACTCCGGTGGTACGCGCGATCAAGTATCCGTTCTGGCTATCGGGTAAACCCGGGCCTTTCAAATTTTGCGCACGGTTGAGTGTCCCCGTGGCGCGAATTGTCAGCCGGGATGAGTAGTAATCAGTGAGGCTCGTCTGTAACGTTGTAAATAGATTCCGCTGGCCGTAGAGCAACAGAACGCTCGAAGGTTCGACTGCCGGGCTCAAGCCGCCCGCAGGCATAAGGCCGGCGGCGTTTGATACCTCAGGCGTGCCGGCCGGTCCGGCTGGGGAGAACACGGATTGAGTCACGTCCGCCAGAGAGCCCACGATCTCCGCTTTAAGTACTAACCTCGGTGTCAAACTCCGGTTCCAACTGGCGCTCAAAGAATGACTGATGGACCGGCCCCCCAAAGACTGGAACTGCATGGCATAGCTGGGCGTGTAATTGATGGAAATATTAGAACGTTCCGTGGATTTGAAATAGCCGATGTTTGCGGCTCCCCCCACTTGCATTGCCTCTCCGGATCCATACCCGCTGTTATCCAGTAATATTGGACCGTTTCCGGCAGACAAATACGTAAAGAACAACGACACTCCCTGCAGATGGATACCGCCCGGAGTGTTACTGACAGGGTTGAGCGCCGTTAAATCGGCGGACTGGGCGGAAAGCCAGGCAGCTCCCGCCGAAATTGCTAAAAGTGGGCCGACGATGAATGCACGCATGATCACTCGCTACGACTGTTCCAACCACGCCCCATTTCGCTTACCGCACCGCCCCCCAGTCTCCCGCCGGTCCGCTTACCCGGCACAGGTATTCTCTGGATCCAGGGTAGGCAGGACGGCAGCCCCGGTTTTGAGGGCCAAGATGCAACCGCTGTTGCCGTTGCAAGGCGCCCTATAGAGTGACGTCTTTGGCAATTTCTATTCCACACGCAACTCTCCTTTTTGCTGCTAGTTCCAACTATGCGGAGGATGGCGGAGAAATTAGATTGGCCTAAAAACAGGTCTAAAACCCCAGTTTGGAGAATGTGGGGCGAACGTTTAGGATTCTGTCCGAATAGCCACCGGGAAACTATTCTAAAGGGCCAGCATTGATACGGCTAACTCGTGATTTCTTAGGCATACCGGCGTACTGGTCTCTTAGCGATCTCCCGATCCCAGCTTGGAAAGAGACATGCCTGATGACGATAGAATGGCCGAAAGCGCTATCCCTTTATGCCAGAACCGGCTGACGGTCCCTTCCGGACTGGATCCGGCACCGTCTTTTCCATGGGTTAAGCTCAGTTTGTTTTGGGTCTTAGTAGGGTTGATTTATTACCGCGTATGGGTGGACTTACTCCACGACTGGTGGACAGACCCGGCCCTCTCTCAGGGAATGATTATTCCGCCGCTGGCACTGTATATTGCCTGGGTCCGGAGGTCCTGGACACTGGACCTTCCTGCCGTCCCTGACAATCGCGGCCTGATGGCAATCTTTCTTTCCTCACTCACCTTCCTGGTAGGGAAGCTGGGGGCAGAGTTTTTCCTGCTGCGGATTTCCTTTGTCGTGCTGCTTATGGGAGTGACCTGGACCTGGTGGGGGTATGCCCGGCTGCGCTCGCTTTTTTTACCTTTTCTTCTGCTGGCTACCATGGTTCCTCTTCCCAAGGTCGTCTATAACTCGCTTTCCACCCCGCTACAGCTTTTTGCGTCGGATGCCTCCGCCACGCTGGCCGGCAATTTCGGAGTGACCGCCTTCCGCGACGGCAATGCCATTCATCTGGCCAATGCCACCTTAGGCGTGGAAAGCGCCT
>Ga0213875_10001147_pt1 | contig 18209 bp, 13 predicted proteins | sample BarmaccomBMRX_R8_FD_160105 | JGI IMG/M metagenome (GOLD analysis project Ga0213875, IMG submission 160105) | Root-associated microbial communities from Barbacenia macrantha in rupestrian grasslands, the National Park of Serra do Cipo, Brazil - RX_R8 | ecosystem: Host-associated > Plants > Roots... | reverse complement strand
TGGGGGGGGGGGGGGGCACCCGCCGGCGAACTCTAATCATCGGCCCCCTCACCCCTCCCTCTCCGCCGGCCAGCAGGAGAGAGGGAGAAAGCGGCTTGCCCTGAATAATGGAAAGCGGGACCGACACGGACGCAATCGCTTATTTCCTCGCGGACCTGAGGTCAAAGCGGGGGTGGCGGTGCGATGAGCGTGGTTTCGAGATCAGGTGCGTTAGGGTCGGCGGACTCGATCGAAACGCGCGCGTCGTGGATCGTGGCGCCGACGGCACTGACGATCTATGCGGTGTCGTTCGGGGCGCCGGTCATTACAGTGGTGGCGTTGAAGCCGATCGCCGCGGAACTCGGCAGCGCCCGCTCGGTTCCTGCGCTCGCCTATTCGCTCGCCTGGCTCGGCTCGGCGGTCGGCGGCATTGCGATGGGGCGCCTCGCCGAGCGCATCGGCGTGCGTTGGACGGTGATCTTTGGCGCGCTGATGATCGGGACAGGGCTGGCGGTGTCGAGCGGCGGCGGGCGCATCGGCCTTTTTGTCGGGCACGGGGTGTTCATCGGCCTGCTCGGCAACGCCGGGATCAATGCGCCGCTTTACATCTATGTCAGCCAGTGGTTCGACCGTCGCCGCGGCACGGCATTGGCGCTGATTTCGAGCGGCCAATATGTCGCCGGCGCGATCTGGCCGCCGCTGTTCGAGCGGGAGATCGACGCATTCGGCTGGCGCCACACGATGCTGATCTACGCCGCCGTCGAGATCCTCGCCATCGTGCCGGCGGCGGCGCTGGTGTTTGGGCCGGCGCCGGAAGCGCTGCGCGGTCCGGGTGCGGCGAGCGGCCCCGTGGCCGGAGCGCGGGTGCTGGGGTTGCCGGCCGACCTCGCGCTCGGGCTCTTGTGCCTGGCCGCCTTTTTGTGCTGCGTGCCGATGGCGATGCCGCAGGGGCACCTCGTCGCCTTCTGCAGCGATATCGGGATCCCGGCGGCGCAGGGCGCGGAGATGCTGTCGCTGCTGCTCGGCTGCGCCTTTGTCAGCCGCCAGTTCTGGGGCGTCGTCGCCGACCGCATCGGCGGGCTGCGCACGATCCTCGCCGGCTCCGCCTGCCAGCTCGGGGCGATGCTCGGGTTTCTGCTGACCCAGGACGAGGCCGGGCTGTTCCTGGTCGCGGCGGCGTTCGGGTTGGGGTTCAGCGGCATCATCCCGGCCTATGTGCTGGCGGTGCGCGAGCTGTTTCCCGCCGCCGAGGCGTCGTGGCGGATTCCGACCGTGCTGCTGTGCAGCGGCTCCGGCATGGCGGCGGGCGGCTGGCTGGCCGGCGTTATTTTCGATTACGCCGGCTTTTACGGCGCGGCCTTCGCCGCCGGCATCCTGTTCAACGCCTTTCACCTGGTCGTCATCGGCACGCTGGTGTGGCGCCAGCGCCGGCGCGCGCCCGGGCGCGATGCTTCTCGCCCGGACGCCGCGCGCGCGCCCGCTTGAGGCCACTCGCGGTGCGTGGACGGGAACCGGCGGACGGGCTAGAACCGATCCGGCAATAAACCAAGGAGGCGGCGATGCGGCTCAGCATCCTCGACGATTATCAGGGGGTGGCGCTCGACATGGCCGATTGGGCGCCGGTGCGCGCCCGCGGCGTCGAGATCATGGTCGAGCGCCACGCCTTCGCCGACGAGGACGCGGCGGCGCGCGCGCTGGCCGACAGCGAGATCGTCGCGGCGATGCGCGAGCGCACGCCGTTTCCAAAGAGCCTCGTCGAGCGCCTGCCGAAGCTGAAATTACTGATCACGACCGGCATGCGGAATGCTTCCTTCGATATGGCCGCGCTCACGGAGCGCGGCGTCACGGTATGCGGCACCGGGGGCGGCAACGAGGACACCGCCGAACTGGCCTGGGGCCTGATCCTCGGCGCCGCCCGCCGCATCGCCGAGGACCACCAGACGATGCGCGAGGGCGGCTGGCAGACCCGCATCGGCTATCGGATCGCCGGCAAGACCCTGGCCGTGCTCGGGCTTGGTCGGCTCGGCAGCGCCGTCGCCCGGGTCGGGCTCGCCTTCAAGATGCCGGTCATCGCCTGGAGCCAGAACCTGACCGCCGAGCACGCCGCCGCCGCGGGCGTCGAGCGGGTCGAGAAGGACGAGCTGTTCCGCCGCGCCGACATCCTGTCGGTGCATGTCGTGCTGAGCCCGCGCAGCCGCGGCCTGGTCGGCCGCCGCGAGATCGGCCTGATGAAACCGAGCGCGATCCTGGTCAACACCTCGCGCGGGCCGATCGTCGACACCGACGCCGTGCTCGAGGCGCTGGACACCGGGCGGCTCGGTTATGCCGCGTTCGATGTTTACGACAAGGAGCCGTTGCCGGCCGACCACAAGCTGCGTCGGGCCCGCAACGTACTGCTGACGCCCCACATCGGTTACGTGACCGACGAGAACTATCACAGCAGCTATCCCCAGATCGTCGAGAACGTGATGGCGTTTCTCGACGGACAGCCGCGGCGCGTTATCTAACGGGACTCGCGGGTGGCCGCGATGAACCGTGCTGAGACCACGATCCGGCCGTCGAGCGACGGCGATGTTGACGCGATTGCGGCGATCTATGGGCATCACGTGCTGCACGGGGTCGCCTCGTTCGAGGAGGCCCCGCCTTCACCCGACGAGGTGGCCCGCCGGCGCCGCGACATCCTGGCACGCGGCCTGCCCTACCTGGTCGCCCAGTGCGACGGCCGGGTGCTTGGATATTGCTATGCCGGCCCGTACCGGACGCGCTCGGGCTATCGTTTCACCCTTGAGGATTCGATCTATGTCGATGCCACCGAGACCGGCCGCGGCATCGGGCGGCGGTTGCTGGGGGAATTGCTCGAGCGCTGCACCGAACTGGGCTACCGGCAGATGATCGCCGTCATCGGGGGCAGCGAGACCTGGCCGTCGATCCGGCTGCACGAGGCGCTCGGTTTCACCCGCGCCGGCGTGTTGCATGCGATCGGCTATAAGTTCGACGCCTGGGTCGATACCGTATTAATGCAGCGGCCGCTCGGACCCGGAGCCGGTGCACCGCCGCGCTGATGCTTCGAGGAGAGCCGCAATGTCCGAGGCGTTCGCCGATCCCGCCGCCATCACCGGCTATCATGCGCACATCTATTACGATCCCGGCACCCGCGACGCGGCGGAGCGGTTGCGCACCGCGATCGGCAAGCTTTTTGCGGTGCAGCTCGGCCGCATGCACGACCGGCCCGTCGGCCCGCATCCCGGGGCGATGTACCAGATCGCCTTTGCGGTCGAGGAACTGCCGCGGCTGCTTCCCTGGCTGATGCTGAACCGCAACGGTTTCGACGTGCTGGTGCACCCGAATACCGATGATGCCTACACCGATCATTCCGCGTTTGCGATGTGGCTCGGCAAGCCGCAGCCCTTGCGGCTGGAGGTCCTTCGCCGCTCCGCGCCGGGCTGAGCCGCCCCGGCCTCACGCCTGGGCGCAAAGGGCTGCGAAAGTCCCCGGCCTCACGCCTCGACGCAACCCGCGTCGAAAGTAACCAGACCGCTTCATACAAAATCAAACCGCCCGGCGCAGGCTCCTGCGGCCGGGCGGTCTGGAGGTGATCACCGAATTCGCGGGGCTGCTTACAGCTTGCCGGCGATGGTGTTGAACGTCGAGCTGAGGTTGGTGCCCACCGTGCCCATGACGGTCACGGCAGCCACCGCGATCAGAGCGGCAATCAGGCCATACTCGATGGCCGTCGCGCCATCCTCGTTTTTCATCAACTTGATGAACGTTGCACGCATTAAGGAGTCCTCCTAGGGGGCTAACGAGCGGCAGATTGAGGGCAAAAGCTTGCCGAACACTTAATTCTGCTCCGCCGCCGGCGGGAAATGGGCCGCCGCGAGAAGATTATTCTTTGGAATACGATGATATGCAGTCTAAATATTGCAAGCATGTTTCACGAATTTGATATAATTGAAGGGAGGGAGAAAGCGGCAAACGCGTCCCTTTCGGCCGTGATAGTCGGACAGGTGTCATTCTTGCCCTCCGTTCCGCTTCGATCCGGCTTGAGGGCTGGTCCGATTTACAGGTCGAGTTCCAGCACTTCGCTGTGCGAGCGCGACAGGCAGATCAGCATGTAGTTGCGGCGGGCGGTGTCGGCGAGAATCTGGTCGCGGTGGTCGGGGTCGCCGCCGACCACCCGGGTCAGGCAGGCGCAGCAATAGCCGAGTTCGCACGAGGTGGTGACCGCGATGCCGTGCCGACGCAGGACCGAGATGATGGTCTCGCCGGCCGGAACCTCGTATTCGCCGCCGCTTTTCGCGAGACGCACCCGAAACGGGCGATCCTCGATCGGCACCGGGGCGGGCGCGGCCGGGCCCTTGAAATACTCGCAATGCACCGTGCCGGCCGGCCAATGCGCGGCCGCCGCCGCCGCCGCGACCATCAACCCGCCAGGCCCGCAATGATAGACATGTGTACCGGGCTGCGGCTCGCGCAGCAGCGCGGCGATGTCGAGCGCGCGCGCCGGGTCGCCGCCATCGTGGTGGAACACCACCCGGCCCTGCGCCGCGAGCAGCCCGAGTTCGTCGCGGAAGGCGGTCGTTTCGGGCGAGCGCGTGCAATAGTAAAGGCGGAAATCGGCGCGACGGCGCTTCAGTTCGGCGATCATCGCCATGATCGGGGTGATGCCGATACCGCCGGCGATCATCAGGTGGCGCTCGGCCTCGGCGGCGAGCGGGAAATTGTTCCGCGGCATCGACACCTCGACGAGGTCGCCGACCCGGACGGTCTCATGCAGATGTCCCGAGCCCCGCCCCTCCTTCTCGCGCAACACGGCGATGTTGTAATGCCGCCGTTCGGCCGGGTCGCCGCAGAGGGAATAGTCGCGCAGCAATCCGTCGCCGAGCCGCATCGAGACATGCGCCCCGGCCTCGAAGCGCGGCAGGTCGCGGCCGCGCGGATCGACCAGCTCGTAGCCGTTGATGTTGTCGGCGAGATAGGTGATCGAACGGATGCGCAGCTGCATCGTGAGACCCCGCCCGCGGCTCTATCTCAGTTTATCGCGGCGAAGCGGGCGGGATGCAACGGGGACATGCCGTTGCTGGCCGTGAGTGACCGAGGCGGGCCAGCATCCGGCTCAACCCCTTTGAGGAGAGCCGTTCGGACGATGCTGCGGCCCAGAGCGCGGCCAAGCGAAACGATGGCAGCTCCGGGGTTGGTAATGGCTCAGCCTGGTGAAGCACACCCCGCCGGTTGACATTGTCGCCTAACCTGATATTTACCTTAAGCATGTACGGAGCGCGCGGCGAACTGCGACTTACGATCTCGGCGTCCTGAGGGCGTCGGCAGTCGTCTCGTCCCCTTCGCGGGGTTGATTTTGCGCTTCGGTAAACCCCATGTCCGTACCCGTCATATCGGTCCGTCGCCGCGCCGGGCTGCGCCTGCGACTTAGCACCGGCCGCGCGGAGTAAGCCGCCGGTCGTTTGCTTCAAGACCCGTCAGGCGACCGCAGCCCCGGTTGGCGTAGATCCCAGCGGGGCGCGGTCTTGCAGCAGGAGTTTCCGATGCCCGGCATGCCGATCCATAAATATCGCCCGTTTCCCTCCATTGATCTGCCCGACCGGCAATGGCCGGGCCGGGTCATCACCAAGGCGCCGCTGTGGTGCAGCGTCGATCTGCGTGACGGCAACCAGGCGCTGGTCGAGCCGATGGGGCCCGAGCGCAAGCGCCGCATGTTCGATCTCCTGGTCAAGCTCGGCTTCAAGGAGATCGAAGTCGGGTTTCCGTCGGCCTCTGAGACCGATTTCGCCTTTTGCCGCGAGCTGGTCGAGCAGGACCTGGTGCCCGAAGACGTGACGATCCAGGTGCTGACGCAGGCGCGGCCGGAGCTGATCGAGCGCACCTTCGAGTCGATCCGGGGCGCGCGGCGCGCCATCGTGCATCTCTACAATTCGACCTCGACCCTGCAGCGCCGGGTCGTGTTCGGCCTCGACAAGCCGGGCACCGTCGACATCGCGGTCAAGGCCGCGCGGCTGATCCGCGATTTGACCGAAACGGTGCCGCAGACCGACATCGTCTATCAGTACTCGCCGGAAAGCTTCACCGGCACCGAACTCGATTTCGCGGTCGAGATCTGCGAGGCGGTCATGGATGTGTGGCGGCCGACGCCGCAGAAGAAAGTGATCCTGAACCTGCCGGCAACGGTCGAGATGGCGACGCCGAACATCTATGCCGATCAGATCGAATGGTTCGGCCGCCACATCCGCGACCGCGACTCGATCGTTCTCAGCCTGCACCCGCACAACGACCGCGGCACCGGCGTCGCCGCGGCCGAGCTGGGGGTGATGGCCGGTGCCGACCGCGTCGAAGGGACGCTGTTCGGCAATGGCGAGCGCACCGGCAATGTCGATGTCATGAACCTGGCGCTGAACCTGTTCAGCCAGGGCATCGAGCCGGGGCTGGCGATCCGCGATATCGACGACATCGTCCGCACCGTCGAATATTGCAATCAGCTGCCGGTGCATCCGCGCCACCCCTACGCCGGGGAACTGGTCTACACCGCCTTTTCCGGCTCGCATCAGGACGCGATCAAGAAAGGCTTCGAGGCGCTCGAAAAGCGCAACGACGATCTCTGGGAAGTGCCGTACCTGCCGATCGACCCGAAGGATCTCGGCCGCAGCTACGAGGCGGTGATCCGGGTCAACAGCCAGTCCGGCAAGGGCGGCGTCGCCTATGTGCTGAAGGCCGACCGCGGCCTCGATCTGCCGCGCAACCTGCAGATCGAGTTCTCGAAAATTGTGCAGGAGGTCACCGATCGCAGCGGCAAGGAGATGAGCAGCACCGATATCTGGTCGTTGTTCGAGGACACCTATTTGACCGGGGGCATTCGACTCGTGGATTACAGCCTGTTGCCGGAGCCGCGCGCCGGCGAGCGCCGCATCGCCGCAACAATCGCGGTCGCCGGCGCCGAGCGCCGGGTCGAGGGTGTCGGCAACGGGCCGATTGCGGCCTTTGTCGACGCGTTGCGCCGCGATTGCGGGCTTGATCTGACGGTGCTCGATTATCACGAGAACGCGGTCGGGGCGGGTGCCGACGCGCAGGCAGCGGCCTACGTGCAGATCGGTGCCGATGGTGCCGGCGCCCTATTCGGCGTCGGCCTCGACAGCGACATCGTCACCGCCTCGCTGAAGGCGGTCGCCAGCGCCGCCGCCCGCGCACCGCAAAAGCGGGCATGAGCGCCGCCCGCGGCCGGTGATCGCGGCCGGCAGAGCCGGTCGGCGGTGACGCCGCCGGCTCGCTCGGGCCACCTCCTTTTTGCCGGGGCGCCGACGTGCTCACCAGAGACGACTGGTCATGTGCAACGATTTCGGCAACCACATTGCATACGACGAATATCTGCGTGCCTTCAGCGCGGCCGGCATTGCGGTGAAGTGGCCGCGCGCGGTCCCCAACCTCGAACCGCGCGAGGACATCTGGCCGACCGACCCGGCGCCCGTCATTCGGCGGCTTGAGGACGGGAGCAACGAGTTCGCCGTAATGCGCTGGGGCTTCCCGCCGGCACGGCCGAAAGCGGCGCCGATCATCAATTTCCGCTCCGAAGGCCGGCGGTTCCCGGTCGGCCGGTGCCTGATCCCGGCGTCGCACTTCTTCGAGTTCACCGGCAGCAAATCTCCAAAGAGCAAGTGGAAATTCACGAAAGCCGGCGAGGACTGGTTTTGCTTTTGCGGCCTGTGGCGCCCGCTGCCGCAGGGCGCAGCGGCCTTCACGCTGCTGACGACGGAGCCGGGCCCGGACGTGGCCCCGATCCACAATCGACAGATGGTCGTGCTGGACCGCTGCGACTGGTCCGCCTGGCTCGAACAGGCCGGCAACGAGGCCGACCTGCTTCGTGCCTTGCCGGCGGGGAGCCTGCAAATCGAGCAGGCCCGCTAGAGAGCGCGATCCGGAAGTACCCTGCTGCCCGTCATCGCGGCGAAAGCCGGGATCCATGGCGCCCACCCGCGGAAGGGCCGGAAGGATGGGTCCCGGTTTTTCGCCGGGACGACGGAATTTGGGGCACCAAGGGTTGGATTGGGTATCGCGGGAAGACCCGACCCGATGCCGGCGCGGCGCGGCGGCGCATCGCAGCGGCCGAGTTTCGGCGCCGATCGCGGCCGCGCCGGCGCGGCGCTCAAGGCGGAGTCGGCATTTCCTGTGCTATGGTGACCTTAAACAAGATCTTGCGGCAGGCTGCGGCCGTTTCCTGCTTCCGCCGCGGCTCGCCCGTCCCAGGATGCTGTCGAGAGGTTTGCCGATGCGCTCCGTCCTTTTTTCCGCGCTGCTGTCTTTCGCAGCCGCATCGGCCTTTGCAAACGACTCGACCGCCGAGCTGGCGACCGGCGGGCTCGTGTTTGTGCAGAACCCGAATGTCGAGATGCGCTCCGAGCAGCTGTTCATCTCGTTGCAGCAGGTCCGGGTGACCTACCATTTTCTCAACAACAGCGACCAGGACGTCACCAACCTGGTCGCCTTTCCACTGCCCGACATCGTGTTCGACAGCCCGGACAGCGACATCGCCATCCCGATAAGCGATTCGTCCAACTTTCTCGGCTTCAAGACGGTCGCTAATGGCCGGCCGGTGACGACGCAGGTCGAGCAGAAGGTGTTTGCCAAGGGTGTCGACCAGACTGCACTGTTGCAGCAGCTCGGCATCCCGCTCGCGCCGCAGCTTCCCTCGACCGATGCCGCGCTCGACAAGCTGCCGCGCGATCAGTGGCAGAAATTGGTCGATCTCGGGCTCGGCTACATCGATGAATACGACGATACCGGCACCGGAATGAAGCAGCATCTGGAGCCGCGCTGGACGCTGAAGACCACATTCTATTGGCAGCAGACCTTTCCGGCGCATCAGGAGCTGGTGATCGAGCACGAGTACCAGCCCAGCGTCGGCGACAGCGTCGAGACCCTGATCGGCAACCCGCAATTTTCCGAGCCCGAGGGCTACAAGCAGAAATACTGCACCGATCCCGATTTCCTGGCGGCCGCGGCGCAATCCTGGCAACGGGCGAACCGCGCCAACGCCCGGCCTGATGTCGAGCAGCGGATCGACTACATCCTGTCCACCGGGGCAAACTGGGCCGGCCCGATCGCCGATTTCACGCTGGTCGTCGACAAGGGGGCGCCTGCCAATTTGGTCAGCTTCTGCGCCAATGGCGTCAAAAAGATCTCGCCGACACAGTTCCAGGTGCATTACACAAACTTCACGCCAAAATCCGAACTCGCAATCCTGATTTTGTCGCCGCCATAAGACCGCGCCGGCGACAAGCGATAGCCCAGCCGACCAGCCAAGCGGGAGGGGAGCGGTGGAAAAACGCATCGAGCAATGGGCACCGGAGCTGGAGCGCATCGTCTCGACCTCGGAGCCGATCCACGACCTGGCCGACGGTTTCGGCGGGGTCCAGGGTCCGGCCGAAGGGCCGTTATGGTGGCACGAAAGCGGTTACCTGCTGTTCAGCGACATCCACAACAACCGGCGCATGAGATACCAACCCGGCGAGGGCGCGTCGCTGTTCCAGGAGCCGACCAACCGGGCCAACGGCCTGACCCGCGACCTGCAAGGCCGGCTGATCGCCTGCGAGCACGACACCAGGCGGGTCACGCGCCAGGAGCTCGATGGCAGCCTGACCGTGATCGCCAACAGTTTCCAGGGCCGCCAGCTCAATCGCCCGAACGACGTCGTCGTCAAATCAGACGGCTGCATCTACTTCACCGATCCGTGGACCAGTCCCAACGCTCCCGAGCAGTGGGATTTGACCTTCTCCGGCGTCTACCGGGTCACTCCCGATCTCGGCACGATGAGCCTGCTGGTCGGCGATTTCGTATTGCCGAACGGGCTCGCCTTCTCGCCCGATGAAAGCGTGCTCTATATCAACGACACGCGCCGCGGCCACATCCGCGCCTTCGAGATGATGCCGAACGGCACCCTCGCCAAAGCCAGCGACCGGATCTTTGCCGATCTGCGCGGCGACGCGCCCGGCGTGCCCGACGGCATGAAGGTCGATGTCGAAGGCAATGTTTATTGCGGCGGCGCCGGCGGCATCTGGGTCCTCGACAAAACCGGCAAGGCGCTCGGCCGCATCGTTCACGGCGCCGCGGCAACGACAAACATCGCCTTTGGCGGGGCCGACTGGAAGACGCTGTACTTCACCAGCCGCAACCATCTCGGCGCGGTTGCCGTTAAGATTCCCGGCATCCCGGTCCCCGCGCGCGAGCCGTAACGTCGCGCGGCAATCTTCGGCAGAGAGGCAAGCGATGATCGTCGAACAGATCTGGACCGCCAATTCGGGCCGCAACTTCAACTATCTGGTGGCCTGCGGCGAAACCGGCGAGGCGCTGGCGATCGACCCGCTCGATCACCAGAAGTGCCTTGCCGCGGCCAAGGCGCGGGGCTGGAACATCACCCAGATCCTCAACACGCACGAGCATCGCGACCACACCGGCGGCAACCAACAGGTTATCGCCGCGACCGGCGCCCCGGTGCTGGCGCATGCCAACGCCAAGGACAAGATCCCGGAGATGAGCCGCGGCCTGCGCGCCGGCGATGTGATCCGGGTCGGCAGGACCGTCGAACTGGAATGCCTCGATACCCCCGGCCACACGATGTCGCATATCTGCGTGCGCTCGCATGGCGACACCCCGGCGCTGTTTTGCGGCGATACGCTATTCAACGCCGGCGCCGGCAACTGCCACAATGGCGGCCACCCGAACGAACTGTACAATACCTTCGTCAGCCAGCTCGCGAAATTGCCCGAACACACCCTGGTGTATCCCGGTCACGACTACATCGCCCGCAATCTCGCCTTCACGCTCGACCGCGAGCCCGACAATGCCAAGGCAAAGGACATGCTGCCGCGGATGGAAGGCCAGGACCCGTCGCGCGCGGTGGTCACGACGCTGGCGCTGGAACGCGAGATCAACACGTTCTTCCGGCTGTCGAGCCCGTCGCTGATTCGGCGCTTGCGCGAAGCCTTCCCCGACCTGCCCGACAACCCCGACCCGAAAACGGTTTTCCTGCGCCTGCGCGAATTGCGCAACAAATGGTGATCTGAGCCGGCGCCTGTTTCAATCTGCGGCCGCCTTGTCGCGCAGCCCGGCGACCTGCCGGCGGATCAGGCGAGCATAAAGCCCGTTGCGCGCCAGCAGCTCGGTGTGGCTGCCGGTCTCGGCCACCCGCCCGTGATCGAGCACCACTAGAAGGTCGGCGTTGCGCACTGTCGACAGCCGGTGCGCGATCACGATCGTCGTGCGGTCGCGCATCAAGGTGTCGAGCGCGCCGCGAACCTGCGCCTCGCTGACCGCGTCGAGGTGCGAGGTCGCCTCGTCGAGGATCAAAGTCGGCGCGTTCTTCAGAAAGGCGCGGGCGATCGCCACCCGCTGGCGCTGGCCGCCCGATAATTGCACGCCGCGCTCGCCGACCCTGGTGTCCAGCCCCTCGGGCAAATGCGCGACGAAATCGGCCAGCGCCGCCTGCTCCAGCGCGCGATGCAAGGCGGCCTCGTCGGCCTCGGGGCGGGCCAGCAGCACGTTCGCGCGCAGGGTGTCGTTGAACAGGTAGGTATCCTGCGACACCAGCGAGATGCGGGCGCGCAGATGGTCGAGCACGAAGTCGCGCAGGTCGCAGCCGTCGATGACGATATCGCCGGTGCTCGGGTCCCAGAACCGCAATAACAGGTTGGCGAGGGTCGTCTTGCCGGCGCCGGAGGGTCCGACCAGGGCCACGGTGGCGCCGGCCGGGATGTCGAGATTTACATCGGCAAGCGCCGGCCGCGGCACCCCGGGATAGACGAAGCCGACCGCCTCAAAGCGGACACTCGAGCCGCCCGCCGGCGCCGGCGGCAGCAGAGCGCCATCGCGCACCACCGGCTGCTCGCGATGCACCGCATAAAGCCGGCGGGTCGAGGCTATCGTATCGGCGAGCTGCCGCCCGACCTGGGCGATCTCGGAAATCGGCAGGAACGAGGCGACCGCGAGCAGGATCAGCAATGGCAGCATCGTGGTGGCGAGTTCGCCCTGCGCGACGAGACGAGCGCCGACCACGGCGACCGCGAGGCCGCCCAGCCCGGTCGCGATCTCGAGCTGCGCCGTCTGCGCCGACAGGTCGGAGAGCAACGCAAGACGCACGCGCTGGTAACCGCGCACCGCCGTCATGAACCCGTCGCGGCGCCGCGCCACCGCCTGAAAGGCGACGAGGTCGGACAGGCCCTGAATGGTCTCAGTGACATACGCGCCGAGCAGGCCGAGCGCCTCGCGCGCCTGCGCCCCGAGCCGGTCGATCTTGCGCCGCGTCAACACCGGCGCGAGCCCGGCATAGAGCACGAACGGCAGCAGTGCGAGCGCGATCGGCCAGGCGATGACCGCGAGGGTGACCAGCACCGTCGTCGGTACCAGCACCGCGACCAGTGCCGGCGCCACGGTATGGGCAAAGAAATATTCGACGGTCTCGACATCCTGGCTGGCGAGCGCGATCAGATCGCCCGAGCGACGTCGCATCAGATAGGCCGGCGCGAGGCTGTCGAGCTTGTCGAACAGCTCGATCCGCATTTCGGCCAATAGACGGTAGGCCATGTCGTGGGCGAGCCAGGACTCGATCCAGTGGAGCAGGCCGGCGAGCGGCGCCGTCAAGGCCAGCAGGATCAGCAGGTATCCGTAGGGTCCCCCCGTCTTGACCGCGGCCACCGCAAGCGCACTGATCACCCCGACCCCGATCAGCGCCGCGACCCGGCCGATGCCGGAGACCACGACCACGCCAAAGCGGCGGCGCCACGGCTTGATGATGTCGATCAGCGTGGCGAGGGTGGCGCCCCAGCCGATCTCGGGGGCTGCCAGGCCTGAAGCGCCCCCCGCAACCGCGCTGGGCGCCGTTTCGGCCATCCCGACCGGCGATTCGTCCTCGCCAAAGGCGCGGTCGTCAAGGGTGCCGCCCGAGCCGCGCTCCTCGGCCTGCGCCCCCATCAGCCGGCGATAGGGGCCGTCATGCGCGATCAGTTCGGCATGGCTGCCGCTTTCGACGACACGGCCGTGATCGAGCACGAGGATGCGGTCGGCGCCGATCACGCTGGACAGCCGGTGCGCCAGGATCAGGGTCGTGCGCCCGGCGGCGAGCCGGTCGAGTGCCTGCTGGATCACCGCCTCGTTCTCGGCATCGACCGAAGACAATGCCTCGTCGAGGATCAAGATCGGCGCATCGCGCAGCAGGGCGCGGGCGATCGCCAGACGCTGGCGCTGGCCGCCCGACAGGTTGACCCCGCGCTCGCCGAGCATCGTGGCGTAGCCCTGCGGCAGGCTGGCGATGAAGTCGTGCGCGTTCGCGTCGCGCGCCGCGGCTTCGATCTCGGTCTGGGCGGCATCGGGCCGACCGAGGCGCAAATTCTCCTCGACGGTGCCGTGGAACAGGTAGGTGTCCTGATGCACGACCGCGATCTGGCTGCGCAGGGTATCCGGGTCAAGGCGGCGCAGGTCGATGCCGCCGACCCGCACCGACCCGGTCTGCGGGTCGAACAGTCTGAGCAATAGGCGGGCAACCGAGGATTTGCCGGAGCCGCTCGGCCCGACAATCCCGATCTTCTCGCCGGCCGCGACCGTGAAGGACAAGCCGTCATGCGCCGCCCGCCGCCCCCCGGGATAGGCAAAATGCACATCTTCGAACGCAAGGGTCGGGGCAAGCCTTGCGGCCTGATGGGCCCTCGCGACCCCCTCTCCCCCGTTGGGGGAGAGGGCCGGGGTGAGGGGGTGATACGCAAGTGCGGCGGCAGCACCCTCACCCGGCTCGCCCTCCAGAGGGCGAGCCGCCCTCTCCCCCACTGCGGGCGAGGGTTTTACTAAAGGCTCGGCGGCGAGCAGTTCGTGGATGCCGGCGGCCGCCGATTGCCCGACCATGCCCTGATGCAAGACCGCGCGCAGATCGCGCAATGGCCGGAACACTTCGGTGCCGGCCATCAGCACGATCAGCAGCGCTTCAAGGCTCATCAGACCGTGCGACACGCGCCAGACGCCGAGCGCCAAGGCGCCCGCGGCGCCGATCGCAATGCCGGCATCGGTGACGCCGCGGGTCATCACGCTGGTCGACAGCACCTGCATCGTGGTTTGCGACAGCATCCGGGCGCGCTCGGCGAGACGGCGGCCATAGGCGGTGCTTTGCCCGAACGCTTTCAGGGTTGGCAATCCCTGCACGGCGTCGAGGAATTCCGAGCCGAACCCCTTCATCGCCTGCTGCCGCGCCATGCTGGTACGGCGTTCGAGGCGATGCAAGGTGGTCGGCGCCACCAGGGTTACCAGGGCCGCGACCAGCATGACCAACGCCACCGGCACGTCCCACCAGGCGATGAAGGCGAAGATCGCGATCGGGGTCAGCGCCGCGATCGAGACCTGCGGCAGATACTGGCCGAAGAAGGTCTGCAATTGCTCGACGCCGTCGACGACCGACAGCATGACCCCGCCGGTGCGCTCGCCGGCGAACCAGGCCGGCCCGAGTTCGGCGATCTTGTCGTAGAGCCGCCGGCGCAAATCCTCCTGCACCCGCGCCGCGGTGCGGTGCGCAATCGTCGTGCGGTGGTGTTCGAGCAGGCCGCGCACGATGACCGCGGCGGCGACGCCGCCGGCCGGCAGCGCGATCGCGGCCAGTCCGGCCCCGGCGAAGACGCGCGCCAGCAGGCCGCCGAGCAGCACGAAGCGGGCGATGCCGAAGGCGGCGGCGATCAGCCCGATCAGCACCGCATAAGCGATGCGCCCGCGCAAGCCGCGGGTCAGCTGCCACAGGCGTCGGTCGAAATACATCGGCGCTCTCCCTCGCCGCCGATGATAAGCGAGAATCCCCGCACCGGCGCAGCATTCTCCTCAAGGCTGCCGCGCTCGCCGAGCCTCGCGTCCGCCGCCCGATTACCGTCGTTTCCGTAGATCGGCCGCGGCAGGAAGATGCCGCACGCACCCCCGGCGATGCAGTGCGGAAGCGGACGAGAGGTAAATCTTTCGGAGCGGCCGCCGTTCCCCGAATATAATGCACGGCAGAATTGCCCGAGGCTCCCGGTCCCCGCTGCGGGTCAAAGGGCTGGGCGGGCGAAGCAGTCCACGGCCGAACGGCTGGCCCAAGGCGACGGCCTGGAGCGCACGCGCTTGGTGCCGCGCTGCAAAGGGCCCGGAGAAGACCGCTATGGAGACATCGCCGGCAAGGGAGACAAGACAATGAGGCTCGCTGGTCGCGGACGCCGCCTGTGGCTTGCCGGCGTCTTGGTGCTTGCGGCGGGCGCGCTGATCGCCGCCTTCGGGCCTGGGGCGCGCGCAGCCGGGTACGGCCCGGAGCAGGTTCCCTACAGCTTTTGTGCGTATCTCGGCTGTCCGGACGGTTATCGCCCCAATGGCGCCCTGGTTATGGACGCGGCGGGGAACCTCTACGGGACCACATTTAGTGGCGGCATCCAGAACACCAGCAATCTCTGCGGCGTCAATCGGTGCGGCGTGGTGTTCGAGTTGACGCCCAACGGCACCGGATGGACGGAAACCGTGCTTTACCGGTTTTGCTCGCAAACCAACTGCGCCGACGGACAGCGGCCGAACCCTGGCAGTCTCGTCATCGACGGGGCGGGGAACCTTTATGGGACGACCGGCTACGGCGGCACTGGTGTCAGTTGTGGAAACGGCTGCGGCGTCGTGTTTGAGCTGTCGCCCAACCGACAACGGACCGCCTGGACGGAAACCGTGCTTTATTCGTTTTGCCCGCAATCCAAGTGCGCCGACGGTGCCTTTCCGAATGGCGGCCTGCTGGTCGACGCGACCGGAAACCTCTATGGCACGACAACCGAGGGCGGCGGTACCGCCTGTCCCAGTAACAGCGCGGGATGCGGGGTGGTTTTCGAGCTGTCTCCCAACCAACAGCAGACGGCATGGACGGAAACGGTCCTTTACCGGTTTTGCCAGAAGAGCAAATGCACGGACGGCGGATTGCCCAACACCGGCCTGATCATGGACGGGTCGGGAAACCTTTATGGGACGACCAATACCGGCGGCGCAAACACCGTCGCGAACGTGTGCTCGTATGGCTGCGGCGCCGCCTTCGAGCTGACGCCAAACCAGGCCCGAACCGCCTGGAGCGAGGCGGTATTGTACAGCTTCTGCTCGCAGGCGAATTGCAGCGACGGCGCTCTCCCCTCAGCCGGCCTGGTCATCGATGCCTCGGGTTATCTTTATGGCACAACCTATGGAGGCGGGTACCAAAACTTCTGTACCGGGATTATCGGCTGCGGCGTGGTGTTCGAACTGGTGCCGGGCCAGCAAGCCGAGTGGACGGAAATGGTCCTTTACGATTTCTGCGCGCAGACCAATTGCCTCGATGGTTTCCAGCCCTTTGCCGGGCTGCTGATAGACCGAACCGGAAACCTGTACGGCACGGCCCAGAATGGCGGTGCCTACACCTTCGGCACGGCTTTCGAGCTTGCGCCAAACGAGGCCCGAACCGCATGGACGGAAACCACGCTTTACACCTTCTGCTCCCAGAGCCAGTGCAAGGATGGTGCTAATCCCACATCCACTCTGATCATGGATGGCGAGAGAAATCTCTACGGGACGACCATCAGCGGCGGGAACTCAGATACCATCGACGGCACGGTGTTCGCGCTGATCTATCGTCCGCAGCTGGTCTACGCCAAGGGCGCCGATTTCAATGGCGACGGCAAGGGCGACATCCTGTTGCGCTATAGTGACGGCACGGTGACGATCTGGGAGATGAACGGGGCATCGGTGCTGGCCTCGGTCGGCGGCCAGACCGTGCCTTATACCTGGCAGGTCGCCGGCGCCGGCGACTTCAACGGCGACGGCAAGACCGACATCCTGTGGCGCTACCTCGACGGCACCGTCGCGGTGTGGCTGATGAACGGCGGCACGGTCACCGCCTCGCTCGGGGTCGGCTCGGCGGCGGCGGGCTGGACGATTGTCGGCACCGGCGATTTCGACGGCGACGGCACGACCGACATCCTGTGGCAATACACCGACGGCACCGTCGTCGTGTGGTTCATGAAAGGCGGCGCGATCGCCTCGGTCGCGAACATCGGCATGGCGGGGCCGGGCTGGCAGGTCGCCGGGATCGGCGACTTCAACGGCGACGGCAAGGCCGACATCCTGTGGCGCTATACCGACGGCACCGTCGCAATGTGGCTGATGAACGGCGCCGCGGTCGCCTCCGATGTCGGGGTCGGCTCGGCGGCGGCGGGGTGGACGATCGCCGGCACCGGCGATTTCAACGGTGACGGCAAGAGCGACATCCTGTGGCAATACACCGACGGCACCGTCGCGGTGTGGCTGATGAACGGCGCGACGGTGACCTCCTCGACCGGCATCGGCGCCGCCGCGTCGGGTTGGACGGTCGCCGGCACCGCCGATTTCACCGGCGCCGGTACCAGCGACATCCTGTGGCAATACACCGACGGCACCCTTGCCGAATGGCTGATCAACGCCGGCACCGTCACATCCTCGCTCGGCGCCGGCACTGTCCCAACCGGCTGGGCCACCCTCGAATAAGAGTGGATGCCGGCTCTGCGCCCGTTTCCGAGTGCGGCGCTGCCGCCCGGCCAATCTCGATCCTGTGCCTCCGAGGGCCGGCGCGAGGTGCCGGCGATCCCGGGTGAGGGCCGTAAACGCCCCAAACTTGGATCGCGCGGGCGGTCGTAAAATCCGGCTAATCTCCGGGATCAACGATCGGGGGAGAAGGGATCATGCATCGGGTTCTGATTACCGGGGCGGGAGGGGGCATCGGGAGCGCGCTGCGCGAGACCTTGCGCGGCATCTACCCGGTCCTGCGGCTGTCCGACCGCAGGCCGATCGCGGCCGCCCGCGACGGCGAGGAGGTCGATCATACCGAGCTGGCCGACAAGGCCGCGGTCGAGCGCATGGTCGCCGGGGTCGACGGCATCGTGCATCTCGGCGGCATCTCGGGCGAGAACACCTGGGAGAAGATCCTCGAAGGCAATATCGTCGGTCTCTACAACGTCTTCGAGGCGGCGCGGCAGGCTGGCGTCAAGCGCATCGTCATGGCGACGTCGAACCACGCCGTCGGCTTCTACCCCCGGGCGCAGACGATCGACCACAAGGTGGTTCCCCGCCCCGACAGCCGCTACGGGGTCAGCAAGGCATTTTCCGAGGCGCTCGCCAGCCTCTATTCCGACAAGCACGGCATCGGCTTCCTGTGCACGCGCATCGGCAATTTCGGCGGGAAGCCGATAGACAAG
>Ga0213875_10001146_pt1 | contig 18219 bp, 18 predicted proteins | sample BarmaccomBMRX_R8_FD_160105 | JGI IMG/M metagenome (GOLD analysis project Ga0213875, IMG submission 160105) | Root-associated microbial communities from Barbacenia macrantha in rupestrian grasslands, the National Park of Serra do Cipo, Brazil - RX_R8 | ecosystem: Host-associated > Plants > Roots... | reverse complement strand
CGGCGGCGTCCTCGACCGCCAGCGGGTGGATCGCGAACACGTCCCGCAGCAGCGCCAGGGTCTCGTCGCTGGAGTCGTGCAGGTCCAGCCAGAGAATCTGGTCGCTGTGCAACGCCTGCTCGACGTCGTCCCGCTTGAAGTCGTCGTCCGTCGTCCCGTCGACGCGGATCAGATGCCCGTTCACAACAACATGCTCCCAGATAGGGTGTCGTGCGATGACCGAGTCATTCAGTGTGCCCATCGTCGTCCGCGGTTACGAACTCGACGTGAACGGGCACCTCAACTGGGCCCACTACCTGCACTACGCCGAGCACGCCCGGTGGGAGTGCCTGCGGGCGGCCGGGCTGACCTACCAGGTGCTGGCGGCGGCCGGCCTGGGCCCGGTCAACCTGGAAGCCAACGTCAAGTTCCTGCGCGAGCTGCGAGACGGCGACGAGGTCACGGTCAGCGCCGCGTTCGACTGGCCGGCCGACCCGGCCAAGAAGACGTTCCGGGTGCGGCAGCTGGTCACCCGGGCCACGGACGGCGAGACGGCCGCCGAGCTGACCACGGTCAGCGGGGTCATCGACGCCCACCAGCGGCGGCTGGTGGGCGACCCGGCCGGGCGGCTGCGCTCACTGGCGGCCGTGCCGGAGGTCCTCGGGCTCTGACTCCGGCCCGCCGGTGATCGGCGCGGCCGGGGGCACGCCCCGGTTTCGGCCAGGTAGGCGCCCGCGTCCCGGACCCCGCGCAGGTAGGCCGCCAGCCCGATCGCGGCCACCACGACCGAATCCCACGGGGCCCGGATCAGCCCGATCCCGCCGAACGTCTTGCTGCCTATGCCCGACATCAGCAGCACCAGCGCCACGTACACCACCACCCAGGCGCCGCCGCGCAGGTCGGCCCGCAGCCCGCCGCGCAGTGCTCCCAATTGGGCCCCGGCCTCCTCATCAGGCTGGGCGGCCGACCGGCGGCGGGCGAAGCGCATGTTGAACGCGTAGACCAGCACCGCGATCAGCAGCAGCAGCAGCGCGATCCGCAGCTCGGTCCAGGTCGCCCAGTACAAGATCAGGGTGGCGATCACGAAGCTGGCGGGGGCGATGGCCGTGGTGCTCTTGATCCAGTTGGCCTGGCCGGCGGGTCGGCCCGGCGGAAGGCCTGCTGGGAGATGGCGGTCATCGAGTAGGCGAACAGCCCCAGCTCGCTGGTGGCGGCGACGATCGAATGCCAGCTCGGCAGCAGGAACAGAAAGATGATCGCGATGACGAAGTTGAGCAGCAGCGCCCGTCGCGGCACTCCCGACCGCGGGTCGATCCGGGCGATCGCGGCCGGGATGATCTTGTTCTTGGCCATTCCGTAGGCCTCGCGGCTGATCGTGGCGGTGAACGTCGGCGCCGATCCGCCCGGGGAGACGATCGCGTCCGCGTACAGCACCCAGGACAGCCAGGACAGGTTCAGCGCCAGCGCCAGCTGAGCGAACGGCGAGGTCAGGTCGATGCTGGCCCAGCCCCTGGCCAGCAGGCTGTGGGGCAGCGCGGAGATGAACACGGCCAGCCGGTGTAGGCGTAGATGACGCCGGCCGTGGCGATGGCCGACAGCGACGGCAGCAGCCAGCCGGAGCCGATCACGCCGCTGACGGCGATGGCGGTCAGCGGCCAGAATCCGAGCTGCCGGCGCAGGTGCCGGTCTTCTGCGTAGGTGCCGTCGCGGGCCGGGCTGCCATCAGTCATAACCGGCGGCCACTGCCCGGTCAGCCTGGCACTGAACGGCCCTGGTAGACGGTCCCGGTCAGCTCGGCGTGCATCTCGTCCAGCTCCGCGCGGGTGACCGCGAGCTCGCCGGCGAAGCCGGGGTTCCCGGCCCCGTCGTCGTCGGGGGCGAGCGCCTCGAGCTGGGTGAGCTCGGCCACCAGGGCCGCCATCGTCCTGATCCCGGCCTGGGCGGTCTCGTCGCCGGCGCCGGCCCGGAACTCCAGCCAGGCGGCCGCCCGCAGGCAGCGGGCCCGGCTGGCCACGTCACCGAGCCCGGCGTACAGCTCGCCCGCCCACCGGTACACCGGCAGCGCCTGCCCGTCCTGGCCGGAGCGCTGCAGCGAGTCGGCGGCCAGGTCGGCCAGGTGCGCGACCGGGCCGGCGCTGTCCGGGTCATCCCGGATCAGGGTGGCCGCCTGCAGGAACTGCTCGGCCGCCTCGCCGTGCCGGTCCAGCGCCCGCAGCGAGTTGCCGTACTGGTCGCGGGTCATGGCGATCACGGCCGCCTCGTAGGGCAGCTCGACCCGGGCTATCACCTCGGCGAACAGGCTGGCCGCCTCGCCGTGCCGCCCGAGCCGGCTGTAACCGCGGGCGGCCTGGAACGTCTGGTGGACGGCGTCCGCCTCGGACAGGCCGTCCCAGCGCGCGGCCGCGGTCAGGGCCGCCTCGACCAGGTCGGTCTCGCGGCCCGGCTGGGCGCTGAGCGTGTCCGCCAGCAGCGCCCGCAGCCCGGCCGCCCGCGGCGGCGGCAGCACCGCGTCACCGTGGTCGATGGCCTCCTGGGCCAGCGCCTCGGCGGCCGGGGCGTCGCCTTCGTACAGGGCGGCCTGGGCGAGCACGGCCGCGGTAGCGGCCGCCTGCCACGGTTCACCGGCCTCCAGATAGCAGGTCTTGGCCGCGTCCAGGTGCTCGCGGGCCTGCCGGTGATCCCCTTGCCGGGACCACAGCTGGCCGAGCAGGTCGTAGTAGGTGGCCTCGTAGCGGACGACGCCGAGCCGCTGCGCCTCGGCCAGCTCGGCTTCGAGCAGGCCGGCCGCCGCGTACAGACCCGCCGGGTCCTGCTCGGTACTGGCCAGCACGTCCTGGAAAGCGGTCAGCGGGCGGGCCCGGCGCACGGCCAGGTACTCCCGGTCGGTGATCGTGCCCTCGCGGTGGGCGTCGCCGGCCTCGGTGATCGCGGCCGCCAGCAGGCCGGCCGCCTCGTCCTGGTCACCGGCCCGGGTCAGGGCCATGGCGGCGCTGGCCCGCGCTTCGCAGGCGCGGGCCTGGTCGCCGTGCTCGCTGAACTGGCCCGCCACCGCCAGCAGGGCCTTGTACCCGGCCCGCGGGTCGGCGTCGGCCAGCACCCCGGCCCGCTGGCGGGCCAGCTCGGCGGCCACGTCGTCGGCCAGCTTCTGGCCGGTCTGCTGGCTGGCCGCGGCCACCTGCTCCCAGGCCGCCCGGGCCTCCGGGCGGCGCTCGTCGCGCAGCCGCCGGGCCCGCGCGACCAGGTCGTCCAGGCCGCCGCCGGCCCCCAGGCCGCCAACGGCCGCCGCGGCCTCGGTGGCGACCGCCTGCCCGGTCCGCGGGCCGGCGGCTCCGGGCAGCCGGGCCGGGTAGCCGAGCGGCAGCTCGCCGGTCAGCGGCGCCTGGGCCAGGCGCTGGGCGATGCGCTCGCTGACGGCGGCGGTGCCGTTGCGGACGTCGTAGCGGCCGCTGGTGAACTGAATCTCCGGCTCCAGCAGGGCCAGCCAGCCGTTCACGGTGTGGTCGGCGATGACCAGGCCGCCGTGCCCGAGCCCGGCCAGGCGGCGCAGCAGCACGCACACGCCGGTCGCGAACTGGACCTGGGCCAGGCTGCCGCCCTCCACCCCGGCCAGCCAGCCCGCGTGCTCGGCGAGGATCTGCAGGCCCCGGGCCTCGTTGCCGGTCAGCGCGCAGAACTCAAGGTGCTGGCCGACGGCCGCCTGCTGGTGCCAGTTCTGCCGCACCAGCGGATAGCCGCGCAGGTGGGCGGCCCGGGCGGCGCCCCGCTGGCCGGTCCGGGTCAGCGGCAGCAGCGCGTCCGCCAGCGCCCGGTGGGGCTGCTCGGGGCAGGGCGGGGCGGCGTCGTCGAGCACCGGCGCCCAGTGCTCGAGCGCGCCCGGGTCATCGGCGAGCGCCGCCCGCCAGCGCCCGAGGTCACCGGCGTCGCAGGCCGGGCAGCTGCCAGGGGCCGACGGCGCCGCCTGCGCCCCGGCCATGTGCATCGACGCCACCGGCAGGTCGCCGGTCGCCAGCGCCAGCGCCGCCCGGCCGAGCAGGATCGACCGCAGGCTGTGACGCTGGCGCAGGTACTCGTGCCCGAGCCCGTCGAGCCACCGGTTGATCGCCACCAGCGGCACGGTCGGGTCACCGATCAGGCCGTACAGCTCGGCCCGGAACGCGTGGGCCCACGTGTCCGCTTCGTCGGGCATGTACGAGATCGTAACCGGGACCGGCCGCACCAGGTGACCGCCTTGGGCTCAGTAAGCTCAAGCCATGAGCCCAACGCCGCCCCCGGCCAAGCAGGTGCCGTCGGTCCGCAGCTTCCACGGCGACTCGGTGACCGACCCGTACGCCTGGCTGTGCGACAAGGAAGACCCGGACACGATCGCGTTCCTCAACGCCGAGAACGACTACACGCAGGCGCTGACGGCCGGCCAGGAAGACCTGCGCGGCGCGATCTTCGGCGAGATCAAGGCCCGGGTCCAGGAGACCGACCTGAGCGTCCCGGTCCGGCGCGGGGACTGGTGGTACTACGGGCGCACGGTCGAGGGCCAGCAGTACGGGCTGCAGTGCCGGACCGCGGCCAAGCCCGGCGACGACACCCCGCCGCTGGCGGCCGACGGCGCGGCCGGAAAAGATGGAGCACTGCCAGGCGAAGAAGTGATGCTGGACGCCAACCAGCTGGCCGGCGACTCAGAGTTCTTCTCGCTGGGCGCGCTCAGCGTCAGCCCGGACGGGCGGCAGCTGGCCTACTCGACCGACTACGCGGGCGACGAGCGGTTCACGCTGCGGATCAAGAACCTCGAAACCGGCGAGCTGGCCGCCGACGAGATCCCCAACACGTTCTACGGGGCAGCCTGGTCGCTGGACGGCAGCGCCCTGTTCTACGTCACCGTCGACGACGCCTGGCGGCCCTGGCGGGTGTGGCGGCACCTGGTCGGCACGCCCCACAGCGAGGACGCGGTGGTGTTCGAGGAGGCGGACGAGAAGTTCTGGGTCGGGGTCGGGCTGACCCGCAGCCAGCGCTTCCTGGTGGTGTCCTCGGCCAGCAAGGTGACCAGCGAGGTGTGGCTGCTGGACGCGGCCGAGCCCGAGGGCGAGCTGCGGGTGGTGCGGCCCCGCCAGCCCGGCCTGGAGTATTCGGTCGAGCACCAGCTGTTCGCCGACGGCCGCCAGCGGCTGCTGGTCCTGCACAACGACGGGGCGGTCAACTTCGAGCTGGCCGAGGCGCCGGTCGACGACCCCAGCCGGTGGACCACGCTGATCGCCGGGCAGGACAGTACCCGGCTGCTCGACGTGGACGCGTTCACCGAGTTCTTGGTGGTGGACTACCGGCGGGACGGGCTGACCGGGCTGCGGGTCATCCGGGCCGACGGCAGCGGTTACGACGTGGACTTCCCCGAGCCGATCTACACGGTCTCCCCCGGCGGTACCCCCGACGCCGACGCCAGCCAGTACCGGCTGCACTACGAGTCGCTGGTCACCCCCGACTCGGTCTACGACTGCGTGATGGCGACCGGTGAGCTGATCCTGCGCCGCCGCCAGCCGGTGCTGCCGGCCCCCGACGGCCGCGAGTACCGGCCCGAGGATTACCAGCAGTTCCGGGAGTGGGCGACGGCCCCCGACGGCACCCAGGTGCCGATCTCGCTGGTCTGCCGGCGCGGCACCCCGCGGGACGGCAGCGCACCCGGCCTGCTGTACGGGTACGGCAGCTACGAGATCTCGATGGACCCGCACTTCTCCATCTCCCGGCTGTCGCTGCTGGACCGCGGGTTCGTGTACGCGATCGCGCACATCCGCGGCGGCGGCGAGCTGGGCCGCACCTGGTACGACGACGGCAAGATGCTGCACAAGAAGAACACGTTCTCCGACTTTGTGGCCTGCGCCCGGCACCTGGTCACCGAGCACTGGACGACGGCCGGGCGGCTGGTGGCCCGGGGCGGGTCGGCGGGCGGGCTGCTGATGGGGGCGGCGGTCAACCTGGCGCCGGACGCGTTCGCGGGCATCGTGGCCCAGGTGCCGTTCGTGGACGCGCTGACCTCGATCCTCGACCCGTCATTGCCGCTGACGGTCACCGAGTGGGAGGAGTGGGGTGACCCGCTGCACGACCGCGAGGTGTACCAGTACATGAAGTCGTACACCCCCTATGAAAATGTGCGACCGGTCGAGTACCCGCCGATCCTGGCCGTGACCAGCCTGAACGACACCCGGGTGCTGTACCGGGAGCCGGCCAGGTGGATCGCCCGGCTGCAGGCCACCGCCCAGGGCGGCCCGTTCCTGCTCAAGACCGAGATGAACGCCGGCCACGGCGGCCGCAGCGGCCGCTACGACGCCTGGCACGAGGAGGCGTTCGTCCTCGCCTGGATCATCGAGACGGCTAAGGCAAGTCGAACAGGGAGCTGACCGATTCGCCGTTGTGGATGCGGCGGATCGCCTCGCCCATGGCCGGGGCGATCGACAGCACCTTCAGCTTGTCGTCACGCTTGTGCTCGGGCATCGGCGTGGTGTTGGTGCATATCACCTCGACCACGTCGGGCTCGGCCGCCAGCTTGCCGAGCGCGCCGTCGGCAAACAGCCCGTGCGTGCAGGCGATGCGGACGGTGCCCGCGTTCTGCTCGCGCAGCCGGTCCAGCAGCTCAACCAGGGTGGTGCCGCGAGCGATCTCATCGTCGATGACGATGACGTCCTTGCCGGTCACGTCGCCGATGATCGCGCTGATGGTGACCTTGTCGTCGGCGTGCCGCTCCTTGGAGCCGGCCGCCACCGGCAGGCTCAGGCGCCGGGCGAACGCGGCCGCGCTCTTGGCGTAACCGAGGTCGGGCGAGACCACCACGGTGTTGCTGAGGTCCTGCATCCGGAAGTGGTTGGCCAGCTCGCGGAGCGCGTTCAGGTGGTCGACCGGCACCGAGAAGAACCCGTGCACCTGCGGTGAGTGCAGGGTCATGGTCAGCACCCGGTCGGCCCCGGCCGCGACCAGCAGGTCGGCGATGAGCCGCCCGGCGATGGAGATACGCGGCTCGTCCTTCTTGTCCGAGCGGGCGTAGGCGTAGTACGGCATGACCGCGGTGACCCGGGCGGCCGACGCACCGCGGGCCGCGTCGGCCATCAGCAGCAGCTCGACCAGGTGCTCCTGAACCGGCTCGACCAGCGGCTGGATCAGGAACACGTCCCGTTCGCGGCAGTTGGCCTGGAGCTGGACCTCCAGGCAGTCGTTGGCGAACCGCTGGATACGCACCGGGTACAGCGGCACTCCCAGGTGCAGGCAGATCTCACGGGCCAGTTCGGGGTGGGCGTTCCCGCTGAAGACCGCGATCTCGCGCACTATTTCTCCTCTGGTTCTTCCACGACGGGCGGCAGGCCGAGCTGACGGCGGATGTCCTGCTGGATCGTGATCGGGTCGGGCCGGGCGTCCACCGTGATCACGTACTCCTTGCGCCGGAAGAGGTCCAGCACCGGGTTGGTCTTCTCGTGGTAGTCCTTCAGCCGGACGGTCAGCGCCTGCTCGTTGTCGTCTTCCCGGGTGGTCAGCGGGCCACCGCAGGCGTCACACTGACCGGCCTCGTGCGGGCTGCCGGCCAGGCTGTTGTAGTCCATGCCGCAGTTGGCGCACAGCCGGCGGCCCAGCACCCGGCGCCGGACCTCGCTGTCCGGCAGGTCGAGGTGGATGACCCCGTCGATGTCGTAGCTCTCCAGGAAGAACAGCGCCTGCCGCCGGTTGCGAGGGAAGCCGTCGATGATGAAGCCGTAGTTCCAGTCGTGCTGGGTCAGCCGGTCCTGCACCACCGACTCGGCCATCTCGTCACCGACCAGGTTGCCCTCGGCCATCACGCGGCGGACCTGGGCCCCCATCTTGGTGTGGTTCTGCACGTTCCAGCGGAAGATGTCCCCCACGCTGATGTGGACGAGATCGAGGTCGCGGGCGAGCAACTGGCTCTGGGTGCCCTTACCGCTGCCCTGCACCCCCATGATCACGTATTTACGCATGGGGCCCAGCCTAGAGGGCGGGCAGCCCCAGCCGCCGCTCACAGGCCCGCCGGGTGCGGCGGCTGAGCAACGCGGCCAGCGCCGGCCCGTCCTGGGCCAGCCGGCCCTCGTTCCTCGCTTCTCGCTCCTCAGTCCAGGCACCCCCGCGGCCCTCCGCTCGCTCGAATAGGGTCTCACCCGTCACAGCATCGGCTCGGCGGCGTTACGCTCAACCCATGACCGAGGCCAGGACGTGGTGGGGCACGTGGCGGTTCCTGGTCACGCCGCGCTGGCTGGCCTGGCACGCGTTCGCAGTGGTGGCCTTCTGGGGCATGTGCTGGCTGGGCGACTGGCAGTTCCACCGGGCGCTGGCCGGGAACGCGCTGAGCTGGGCCTACACCTTCGAGTGGCCGCTGTTCGCGCTGCTCGGGGCGGTGTTCTGGGGCAAGACGATCCGCGACGAGTACCGGATCCGGACCGGCAAGGTGGCCCCGCCCGACGAGGTGCACCTGCCCGACGGCGCCTACACCGCCGAAGGCACTACAACGGGTAGTATGAGCGGCGTCATGGAGGTCTACGACCCCGAGCTGGCCGAGTACAACGCCTACCTGGCCAAGCTCAACCGCCAGGCGGAGAGCAGCGGCCGGTAGGGCCCGCCCAGCCGCCCCGACAGTCCCGCGGAGGTAGCCCCGGTGCGTGGAATCGTGCTCCGGTACCGGGTGATGGCCTACATCACCGGTGTGGTCCTGATCGTGCTCTGCTTCGTCGGCATCCCGCTGCAGATCGCCGGGTACCCGGCACTGGTCAACGTGGTCGGCACCGTGCACGGCATCTTGTACATCATCTACCTGATCTTCGCCGCCCACCTGGTCTGGAAGCTGCGGCTGCGCCCGGACAAGAGCCTGGTGGTGCTGCTGGCGGGCACGATCCCGATCCTCACGTTCGTGGTCGAGCGCTGGCTGACCCGCCGCTACATCAACCCGGCGCTGGCCGCCGAGGCCGCTGCCGCCAGCCCGCCCGCCCCGGCGCGGACCGCTTGAGCCCCGAGCCCGCGGGCGATCACTACTTCACGGCGCAGCCGGGGACGGCACACCGGCCGGGCCGGGTGCACGTGCTGCTGCCCGATGTGCACCTGGACCTGGAGACCGACTCCGGGGTGTTCTCGCCGTCCCGGCTGGACGCCGGCACCCGGTTCCTGCTGGACGTGGCGGCCACTCCCGGCCGGGCCGGGGACCTGCTCGACCTGGGGGCCGGATACGGGCCGATCGCGCTGGTGCTGGCGACCCGGGCGCCGGACTCCACCGTGTGGGCGGTGGACGTGAATGAGCGAGCCCTGGAGCTGTGCGCCCGCAACGCCGAACGGGCCGGGCTGGCCAACGTGCGCTGCGCGCTCCCCGACGACCCGGCCCTGCCCGCCACCTTCGCCGGGATCTGGTCGAACCCGCCGATCCGGATCGGCAAGCAGGCCCTGCACGAACTGCTCGGCCGCTGGCTGCCGCGGCTGGCTCCGGACGCCGCCGCCTGGGCGGTCGTGCAGCGTCATCTGGGCGCCGACTCGCTGCACCGGTGGCTGGCCGAGCAGGGCTGGGCGGTCGACCGGCAGGCCGCCCGCACCGGCTACCGGGTGCTGCGCATCACCCGCCCGCAGGAGCCGGAGGGCACCCCATGACCGGACCGGACAGTATGACCGACGGGCGGCCCCGGCAGCTCCGGCCGACCGAGGTCAAACGGCTCAACCGGGCCTGGCGGCGCGGCACCCAGGCGCGGGTGGCGCTGCTGCTGGACTCGGTGACCCAGCCGTTCAACGTCGGCTCGATCGTCCGGTCGGCGGCCGCGTTCGGCGTCGAGCACGTGTGGCTGTGCGGCAACAGCGCCGATCTGGACCATCCGTCGGTGCGCAAGACCGCGCTCGGCACCGAGCGGTTCCTGTCCTGGGAGCGGGAGCCGGGACCGGCCGACGCGGCCCGGGCGGCGGCCGCCCGCGGGCTGCGGGTGGTGGCGATCGAGCTGGCCGATGGGGCGGTGCCGCTGTTCGAGGCGCCGCTGGACGGCGACGTGTGCCTGGCCATCGGCAACGAGGACCACGGCTGCTCCCCCGCCCTGCTGGCCGCCTGCGACGCGGCCGCCTACATCCCCCAGGTGGGCCGGGTAGGCTCACTGAACGTAGCGGTCGCGGCGGCGATCGCGCTGGCCGACACCCGCCGCCGTGAGTGGGAAAAGGCAGGACCAGCCGACACCGAAAGCTCAGCGGAATGAATCGCGCTGTTCACCCGGGGTACTCACGGCCCCTCGACACTGGAGGCGTGCTGCGAGCAGACGTTGAACAACGCCGCCCCGTCGCCTACCTCGACCAAGCGCTCCCGATCGCGTTCGCGCACCGCGGAGGCGCCGCGCACCAGCCGGAGAACTCCTGGCCCGCGTTTGAGCACGCGGTGAGCCTTGGCTACACCCATCTGGAGACCGACTGCCGGGCCACCGCGGACGGCACCCTGCTGGCCTTCCACGACCGGACCCTGGACCGGGTCACCGACCGCCGGGGCCGTATCGCCCACATGACCGACAAGGACGTGGCGCAGGCCCGGATCGGCGGTACCGAGCAGATCCCGCTGATCGAGGACCTGCTCATGGCCTGGCCGGACCTGCGGTTCAACGTGGACCTGAAGGACGTGCCCGCCATCCGCCCGATGATGGACGTGCTGCGGCGCACCGGCGCCTGGGACCGGGTGTGCGTGACCTCGTTCTCGGCCCGGCGGCTGCATGCGGCCCGGGCGCTGCTGGACCGGCCGGTGTGCATGGCGCTGTCGCCCGCCGGGGTGGCGGCGCTGCGGCTGACCGGCGGTATCCCCCGGTTCGGGGACGCACTGGCGGTCAAGCTGGCCCGCACCGGGGTGGCCTGCGCGCAGATCCCGCTGCAGATCGCCACCGCCTCGTTCATCCGCATGGCGCACGAGGCGGGCCTGCAGGTGCACGTGTGGACGCTGAACAAGCGCCAGGACATGGAGCGGGCGCTGAACCTGGGCGCCGACGGGATCATGACCGACGAGATCGTGCTGCTGCGTGAGCTGCTGACCGAGCGGGGCCTCTGGGGCTCCTGAGGCCTCTGCGCCGCCTGAGACGGCCGCAGCCGGCGCCGCCTGCGCACGTGCGGGCCAGGGACTTTGGTCCCGGATCGGCGCTCTCAGGGGTTTTCCGGCGCACCAACAGGGTTGGACCGGCGTGTAACCGGGAATCTTGTCCGCGTATTCGGCGTTGAGAAGCAAGACGGCTGAGCGCTTGGGAGGCAGCACCCTAATGGCCGAACGCGCACTACGCGGTACTCGGCTCGGATCCACGAGCTACGAGAACGACCGCAACACCGACCTCGCCCCACGGCAAGAGGTCGCTTTCGACTGCCCCAAGGGCCACCACTTTACCGTGCCCTTCGCTGCAGAGGCGGAACTCCCCCCAACTTGGGAGTGCCGGGTCTGTGGTGCAGTCGCCTTCGCGGCGACGGGCGAGTCACCCACCCCGAAGAAGGTCAAGCCCCCGCGCAGCCACTGGGACATGCTGCTCGAGCGGCGGACCGTCGCCGATCTCGAAGCGGTCCTGGCGGAGCGCCTCGAGGTCATCAGAGGACGGCGCGGCGCGCCCGCAGCGAGCGACACGGGACGTCGGCAACGCAAGAGCGCTTAAGACGCGAGGAGAGAGTGGGCAGGCGCACTGGTGACGCCTGCCCGCTTTCACATTTTCAGGGTTTCCTGACCGGCTGACTACTGCGCACCCGCACGGGACCGGTGCAGTCGCCGGGCGATGCCCCACTGGGCCACCCGCAGGAATGCCTCCCCGATGATCGCCCGGCTCATCTTGCTGGCGCCGCGTTCCCGCTCGACGAACGTGATCGGGACCTCGACGATGCGCAGGCCGGCCTCGACCATCCGCAAGGTGAGGTCGATCTGGAAGCAGTAGCCGGCCGATTCGACCGTGTCCAGGCTGATCGCCCGCAGCGCCGAGGCCCGGTAGGCCCGGTAACCACCGGTGGCGTCCTTGATCTTCAGGCCCAGCACCAGGCGGGTGTAGACGTTGGCGGCCCGCGACAGCGCCTCCCGTGACTTCGGCCAGTTCAGCAGCTTGCCGCCCGGGACCCAGCGGGACCCGATCACCCCGTCGGCATGGTCAAGGGCGGCCAGCAGCTGCGGCAGCTGCTCGGGTTGGTGGGAGCCGTCGGCGTCCATCTCGACGACCGCGTCGTAACCGCGCTCCAGTGCCCAGCGGAACCCGGCGATATAGGCGGGCCCCAGCCCGGCCTTGTCGGTCCGGTGCAGCACCTGGATGTGCGGGTCGGCTTCGGAGAGCTTGTCGGCCAGGTCGCCGGTCCCATCGGGGCTGTTGTCGTCGACGACCAGCAGGTCGGCGTCCGGCACCGCGTTGCGCAGGCGAGCCGCGATCGGCTCCAGATTCTGCCGTTCTTCGTACGTCGGCATGACGACGGCAACGCGCTCGATGGGTGATGTGGGCTCTGCCACGCTCCCTGCCCTTCGCCTGACTGTGCGGGTTAGGCCGATAAGGATATCGGCTGGCGGTCATCCAACGCCCAGGCGAAGCTTAGGGTTCCCTATGGGTCTGGACCACTGGGGGAAGGAAAAGGATCCGGGCCGCACCTTCGGACCGGGGGCCGTCCCGCCGGCAACGAGCTCGGCCTCCGTTGTCTACTGGGCGCCCGGATCCTTTCCCAAGCCCAACCCCCCGTCCAGCAGGTGCCGCGTAGCAGCCCATGTCACCGCACCTGAGCAGGCCAACGGCTGGATGCGAACGCCCCCGCCCCAGGTGCGGGCCAGATCACGGCCGGCTAGCTAGCTGAGGGCTAACCTGCCCGGGTCTGGACCGTGGGCAGAAACTTACCGCTGAAGCCAGCGATGTCAACCCCCCGGCGACGTCACTGAACTGGCACTCTTCGTGATGAGGACTGGCCAGCGGGTAAGGCCGGCGCCGTCCGGTTCCGGCCGGGCCGGGGCGCGATTTGCCGCTGAACCGTTACCCGGTCAGACCGCCCGCCCGGGTGCATTCGACGTGTGAGCATCATGGCATGAATCACGTCGGGAACAGGAAATCTTCTCGTGTCGTGGCTAGTTGCACGGAAACTTCTCATTTATGATGGGAAAAACTGAAGATTATCCGTAGCCGCTACCGAACGGGGAGGCGAACATGATCGATCAGCCATACGTGTACCAGCGCCGGGAGCTGACCGAGCCCGACTGGCGCCGTTTCCCGGGCTGGGCCGACGTCAGCGCGGCCGACTGGGAGTCCGTCCAGTGGCAGCGCGCCCACTGCGTGAAGAACGCCCGCCAGCTGCGCAAGGTGATGGGTGAGGGCCTGGCCGAGACGTTCTTCGCCGACCTGGACCAGGACCAGCGGTCGCGGGCCACCATGTCGATGCTGGTGCCGCCCCAGATGATCAACACCATGGTCCCGGCCCTGGCGCCGGGCGACCCCGGCTTCACCGACGCGTTCTACGCGGACCCGGTCCGCCGCTACATGATCCCGGTGTTCAGCGACCGGCGGGCCGACTGGCCGTCCCACCCGTACGCGCAGCGCGACTCGCTGCACGAGGCGGAGATGTGGGCGGTCGAGGGGCTGACCCACCGCTACCCGACCAAGGTGCTGGCCGAGGTACTGCCCACCTGCCCGCAGTACTGCGGCCACTGCACCCGGATGGACCTGGTCGGCAACCCGACCCCGACCGCCGACAAGCACAAGTTCACCCTGGCCCGGCCGGACCGGCTGGGCGCGATGATCGACTACCTGCGCCGTACCCCGGGCGTCCGCGACGTGGTCGTCTCCGGTGGCGACGTGGCCAACCTGCCCTGGCCGCGGCTGGAGGAGTTCGTCGCCTCCCTGCTCGAGATCGACTCGATCCGCGACATCCGGCTGGCCAGTAAGGCGCTCATGGGCCTGCCCCAGCACTGGCTGTCGGACGAGGTCCGGGCGGGCATGACCCGGTTGGCCACCACCGCCTCCGACCGCGGCGTCAGCATCGCCATCCACACCCACGTGAACAGCGCCCAGTCGGTCACCCCGCTGGTGGCCAAGGCGGCCCGGGCGATGCTCGACACCGGCATCCGCGACGTCCGCAACCAGGGCGTGCTGCTGCGCGGGGTCAACGACAGCGTGCCCGCGATGCTCGACCTGTGCTTCGCGCTGCTCGATGAGGCCAAGATCATGCCGTACTACTTCTACATGTGCGACATGATCCCGGGCAGCGAGCACTGGCGGCTGTCGGTCCGCGAGGCCCAGGAGCTGCAGCACCAGATCATGGGGTACCTGCCCGGCTTCGCCACCCCGCGGGTGGTGTGCGACGTGCCCTACGTCGGCAAGCGCTGGGTCCACCAGGTCTCGCGGTACGACACCGAGCTGGGCATCTCCTACTGGACCAAGAACTACCGGACCGCGGTCGAAGGCGAGGACGAGCTGGCCACCAGCCGCGAGTACGCCTACTACGACCCGATCTACATGCTGCCGGAGCAGGGCCAGGACTGGTGGCGGGCCCGGTCGGCGAGCATGGGCCGCCAGTCCATGGAGATCGTCCCGGCTTAGTCGGTGGCGGACTTGTCGGTGCTGATTTCCTCGGCGGCCGCAGTCGCCGGCTCGGGCTCGTCCGCGGTACCGGCGGCGGGCTCGGGCTCGGCGTCGCCGGCCGCGGGCTCAGCACCGGCGTCGTCGGCGGCGGCCGCCTCGGCCAGCACGCCGTCGGACTGGGCGATCCGGGCCTGGTAGCTGGGCTGGGCGTTGCCGGCCGCCAGCTCCGGCGCGGGCTGGCCGGCGATGACCCGGCGGCGGCCGCGCCGCTGGATCAGGTAGAACCAGGTGGCGCCGACCAGGGTCAGGCCGATGGCCACGTACATGTTCAGCCGCAGGCCGAGGAAGTGCTGGGACGGGTCGACCCGCAGCGATTCCTCGAAGATCCGGAACGCCGAGTAACCGGTCACGTAGAGCGCGAACAGGCCGGGCGCGAAGATCTTGGCGTGGTGGCCGAGCCAGACCAGGAACGCGGCCAGCGCGAAGTCCCAGATCAGCTCGTACAGGAACGTGGGCTGGAAGTAAGCGAAGGCGGTGTAGCCGGCCGGCCGGTAGGCGACCGGGATCGCCAGCCCCCACGGCAGGCTGGTGGGTCCGCCGAACAGTTCCTTGTTGAAGTAGTTGCCGATCCGGCCGATGCCCTGGGCGACCAGCAGCGCGGGCGCCACCGCGTCCATCGCCATCGTGATGCTGCCGCCGAACCGGCGCACCCGCCAGATGCCGACCAGCACCGCGACCGGGATCGCGCCCCAGATGCCGAGGCCGCCGTCCCAGACCGCCAGCACCCCGTACCAGACGTGCGGGATGTAGGCCGGGGTGGTGATGTCGAAGTAGATGCGGCCGCCGATGATGCCGGCCGGCACCGCCCACATGGCGACGTCGTACATCAGCTCCGGGTCGCCGCCCGCGCGCACCCAGCGGCGCCGGGTGATGTAGATCGCGGCCGCGATCCCGATCAGGTACATCACCGCGTAGTAGTGAATGAACGCGGGCCCGATGTGGAAGCCGCTGACCGGCGGGCTGGGGATGTGGGCGGCCGTCGCGCCGACGATCGGGGCCGACCCCTGGGACACCATGCGCCCCAGGCTAGTGCACGGCGGAAAAGGCGTAGCCCGGGCTGGGTCGGTTAAGTTAGGCGTGTGTCGCAGCGAAGTGAGCATATCGGCCTGCACCTGAACGCGTACCTTTGCGCGCACAGCACCCCGCCCGACGCCATCTTGCGCGAGCTCGCGCACGAGACCGCCGAATGGTTCCCCAACGAGCGGTCGCTGGCCATCGCGCCCGAGCAGGGCACCTTCATGACGATGGTCGCCCAGCTGATCGGGGCGCGCACCGGGCTGGAGATCGGCACGTTCACCGGTTACTCGTCGATCTGCCTGGCCCGCGGGCTGGCGGCCGGCGGCCACCTGCTGTGCTGCGACATCAGCGACGAGTGGACCTCGGTGGCCCGCAAGTACTGGGACCGGGCGGGCCTGGCCCCGCTGATCGAGCTGCGGCTGGGGCCGGCCCTGGACACCGTGCGGGCGCTGCCGCCCGGCCCCCAGTTCGACATCGCCTTCATCGACGCGCCCGGCTACGTACCCTACTGGAACGAGGTCGTCCCCCGGGTCCGGCCCGGCGGCGTCATCCTCGTGGACAACACGTTCTCGCACGGCCGCGTCATCGACGCCGGCAACGAGAGCGAGATCGTCCAGGCGGTCCGCGACTTCAACGACCGGGCCGCCGCCGACGACCGGGTGGACGTGGTCATGCTCCCGCTCGGCGACGGCCTGACGGTGGCCCGGAAGAAGTAACGGCCGACCCGCCGCCTAAGCCGGGACGGTGGCGTAGGCGCGGGCGGGGAAGGGACCGGCGCCCGCGAACGGGATCGGCGCGGCGCTGAACCAGAAGCCGGTCGGCGGCAGCTGGGCCAGGCCGGTCAGGTGCTCGACGACCGGGATACCGGCCGCCCGCAGGATCGAGCGGGCCGGGCGGCGGCCGTCCTCGATCGCATCGATGCTGGCCGCGTCGATGCCGACCAGGCGGGCGCCGTGGTCGGCCAGCCAGCGGGCGCCGTCCTCGGTCAGGTAGGGGGCGTCGGTCGCGTCGGCGGATTCACCCCCGGACGTGTCGCCGCCGGTGTGCAGCAGCACGGCCCGGCCGGTCACCTCGATCGCGGCCAGCGTGCCGACGCCGACCGCGCGGACGCCGGTCCCGGCCGTGCGGGCGAGCACGGCGGGCAGGTCGACGCAGGCCGCCAGCGGCAGCGCGGCCGGGTCGGGGCCGTCCGGGTATCCGGTGACCCTACCGTCCGCGATCGGGTGGCTGAGGTCGACGATCCGCCCCCGGCCGGGGACCGGTGCGGCCGGGCGGTCGCTGGGGCCCGCGTGGGTGCCCTTATGCGGTTCGGCGAACACGGTGAGGTTGCGCAGCTCGACCGACCCGACCAGCAGCAGGCTGAGGGAGGCGATGAACAGGCCCGCGACCTCGTCCTCGGTCACGCCCGGGCCGGGCACGTCGACCCGGAAGCCGTCGGCCCGCAGGCCGCCCCCGTTGGAAAAGGTAACGACGGCGTCGAACTGGGCGCGGTACTCGGTGACCCTCATAGTGGGCATGATGCCGGTTATGGCCATGCCTGTGCTTGCCCTGCCTGAGCCGACCGGGACGTCGGCGGTTGGCATCACCTCGCTGTGGCTGACCGACCGGTCGCGGCCCGATCCGTGGGCTCCGGAAGTGGACGGGCGCGAGCTGATGGTGTCGCTGTGGTACCCGGCCGACGGAGCCCCGGGCGGTGGGGCCCCAGCCGCGTACATGACGGTGGCCGAGTCGCGGCTGCAGCTCGCCAGCCGGGACATCGCCGGGGTGCCGGCGGAGGCGCTGAGCACGGTCCGGACCCACGCGGTCAGTGATGCCACCCCGGCTGGGCGGCCGCGGACCCGGCCGCTGGTGGTGCTGTCGCCCGGTTTCACCAACTCGCGCAGCGCCCTCACCGGGCTGGCCGAGGACCTGGCCAGCCACGGCTACGTGGTGGCGGGGATCGATCACACCTACGAGAGCCACGGCACCGAATTTCCGGACGGGCGGGTCGCCACCGGCCGCGCCCGGGAGGCCCGCCGCCGGGGTACCGATTTTTGGGAAAAGGCGGTCACCGGGCGGGCGGCCGACGTCGCGTTCGTGCTCGACACGCTGACCGGGTCTCATCCGCCCACGCCGGGGGCCGGCCTGATCGACCCGGCCCGGATCGGGATGGCCGGCCACTCGCTCGGCGGCGCCGCCACCATCGCCGCCATGCTGGCCGACGCCCGCATCGTGGCCGGGATCGGCATGGACGGCAGTTTGCAGGTCCCGATCCCCGGCGGCGGGCTGGCCCGGCCGATCCTGCTGCTCGGCAAGTCCAACTACCTGCCCGGCCGCGGCGGGGCGGCGATCACCTGGGAACGGGACTGGCCGCGGCTGACCGGCTGGAAACGGTGGCTGGTGGTGCCCGGCGCCGTGCATCCGTCGTTCACCGACCTCGGGCTGCTGGCCGACCAGCTCGGCCTCGACCTGGGCTCCGGCCTGCCCGGCGCCCGCGGCGCGGCGATCACCCGGGCCTACGTGCGGGCGTTCTTCGACCAGCACCTGCGCGGCCAGCCGCAACCCCTGCTCGATCAGCCGTCGGCGTCGTATCCCGAGGTCAGGTTCTGCGTGCCGGATCGGTGATTTCGGCCAGGCGGCGCTGCAGGTAGCGGCGCTCAGCGTCGGTACCGGCCTGGTCGATGGCGGTCCA
>Ga0213875_10001145_pt1 | contig 18237 bp, 18 predicted proteins | sample BarmaccomBMRX_R8_FD_160105 | JGI IMG/M metagenome (GOLD analysis project Ga0213875, IMG submission 160105) | Root-associated microbial communities from Barbacenia macrantha in rupestrian grasslands, the National Park of Serra do Cipo, Brazil - RX_R8 | ecosystem: Host-associated > Plants > Roots... | reverse complement strand
CCGCTCGGCTCGCTCGGTGGCCAGCTCGCCGAGAGTGACCCCGAGGCCCGAGCGCTCATCGCGGCCGGGTTCGATCAGTGGGCAGCCGTCATCGGCGATGCACTCAGATCCCTACATGCCGACGGGAAACTCCCGCCCGGCATCGACCCGGACGACCTCGCCACCACCCTGCTCGCCACGCTCCAGGGAGGCCTCCTGCTCGCCCAGGTACATCGGGATCCCCGTCCATTCGAAACTGCGGTCGACACCGTCCTCGCCCTTGCCATCGGCAAGTGAGCCCAAGCCAGATTCATTCACAGTAGGTGAGTGGACGATCACGATCGTGGCGCCAGGCCGACGGTGACCAGCCCGCCATCCGCGCCTGGCGTGTTCTCCTCCGGCCAGCGCCGCACGCCCGCTCGCGCGCCGCCGCCCCGGCGGACCGGCACACCAGCGCGTCACAGTTCGGCCGCCACAGCAGCCTCGGACTCGTTTGTCCGCGATGTCACATCGTCGGCACTCTTATGCCCGCAATGTCACATTGCGGGCATACCGGGCGGCTCCCGGGCGTGGCATAGTCCCGGGCATGACGGTCTTTGACGATCTGGGGGCGGAGCAGGATCGGCTCGGGGACATCCTGGCCAGGCTCGATGACGCCCAGTGGCAGGCGCCGTCGCTGGCGCCCGGGTGGACCGTCCACGACGTGGTGCTGCACCTGGCCCAGACCGAGGAGATGGCGCTGGCCAGGGTCGGCGGCGCCGCCAGCCCGGTCGCCAGCCCGGTCGCCAGCCCGGTCGCCAGCCCAGCCGCCAGCCCGGCCGCCAGCCCGGCCGCCAGCACCGGCCGGGCCAGACCGTCGAACAGATCATGGCCGTCCTCGTCGAGCAGGACCCCGCCACCCCCCAAGAGGCCCTCCAGCGCTGGCAGCAGGCCCGCCGCCCCGCCCTGGACGCCCTGAAAGCCGCCGACCCCCACCAGCGGATCGAGTGGGCGGCGGCCCCATTGCGGCCGGCCGCGCTGGCCACCACCCGGCTGGCCGAGACCTGGACGCACGGGCTGGACATCACCGGCCCGCTCGGGCTCAGTTTCCCCGATACCGAACGGCTCCGGCACATCGCCTGGCTAGCCCACCGGATGCTGCCGTACGCGTTCGGGCTCGCCCACGAAGAACCCCCAGAAATCCACGTCGAGCTGACCGCCCCGGACGGGACCACCACCTGGGAGTTCGGTCCGCCCGCGGCCGCCAGCACGATCACCGGCGACGCCGGCGCCTTCGGCCGCGTGGCCGCCCAGCGCCTCGACCCCGGCCAAGCGGCCCTGCACACGAGCGGTCCCGACGGCGCCCGCGCCCTCGCCCTCATCCACACCTACGCGGCCTGAACCGGGCCCCGGCCGGCTCCGTTCACCCAGGTAACCGGGTAACAGGGTGATCGCACCTGGTTGAACCAGCTTGACACTGTTTGTGGGATCTCGATAGCAATGGTCGCCATGGCCGACCTGAAGGTCGAGTTCGATCTGCTCGACTCCGCCGAGAAGACGCTGACCAGCCTGACCTCGGAGTTCCAGAACATCAAGACGAGCACCGGCGACTACGACGGCGCGCTCGGCTCGGGTGACATCGCCGGCGCGATGGGCTCGTTCTCCGGCAACTGGGACTACCACCGCGGCAAGCTGGTCGGCTCCATGCAGGCGCTGGGCCAGATGATCGGCGAGTCCAAGAAGCAGTTCCACCAGACCGACAACAAGCTGGCCGCCGACCTCAAGACGAAGACCGAGAAGAAGTAAGCGCGACAAAGCCACGCCTGGGGGTATACACGTGGGACGACCGCCTGGTTACCAGTGGGAACCGCTGGGCCTGGACTCCGACCCGGTCCCCGGCGACCCCGGCCGTGTCAGCCAGGAAGCCTCCCACCTGGCCTCGGTGGCCAGGGAGATCTCCAACCAGGTCGCCGAGCTGCACAAGATCGCGGGTGGCGGGGCCGACGGCGCGCTCAAGGGTGCCTACGCGGACAAGATCCATTCCTCGGCCGCCGACCTGGCCGGCCAGCTCGACAAGGTGGTGGGCCGCTACCAGAAGGTGTCGGCCGCGCTGACCAGCTGGATCCCCGAGCTGGAGCAGGCCCAGAAGCTGTCGCTGCAGGCCCTGAACGACGCCGAAGGCCCGTACAAGAAGCTCAACCAGACCGTCGCGCTGCCCAGCGGGAACAACCTCACCGCCCAGCAGAAGCAGGCCGTGAGCAGCTATCACACGGCGATGAGGCAGGCCCAGGGCGCCCTCGAGGCGGCCCAGGCACTGCTGACCAAGGCGACCACGCTGCGCGACAACCAGGGCAGTCACTACGCGGGCGTGATCCACAGCGCCTGCGACGACAGCATGAAGGACTCCTGGTGGGACTCGTTCAAGGAATGGGTCAGCCAGCACGCCTGGATCATCAAGGACATCTGCACGGTGCTCGAGGTGGTGGCGACCGTGCTGGCCATCGTGGCGCTGTTCATCCCGGGCCTGAACGTCATCGCCGCGCTGCTGTGGATCGGGTTCGGGCTGACCGCGCTGGCCCTGGTCGGCCGGGTCATGCTGGCCGTCACCGGCAACGGCTCCTGGCTGGACGTGGCCCTGGACGCGCTCGCGCTGGCCACCTTCGGCCTCGGCAAGCTGGCGAGCGGCGGGCTCAAGGCCGCGGCCACGGGCACCGAGGACCTGAGCAAGACCGTGGTGGCCGGCGAGCGCAGCGCGATGGTGTCCCGGGGCGAGGCGTTCCTGTACCGGGCCGACAGCGTGCTCTCCGACAGCGCCAAGGCCAACGCGCTGGCCAAGTGGGCCGGCCAGGCCCCCGACGCGATACCGGAGCTGGCCAAGTTCGAGGGCAAGCTGCCGCTGCTGACCCGGGTCGCGCTCAAGCTCGGCGGCACCTCCGAGGACGCCGAGAACGTGCGCACGCTGCTCGGCGCCGTGCAGCGCTGGGCCAGCAACCCCCAGTTCCTGAACAACCTGACCGCGGGCGAGAACTTCACCAAGATCCTGGGCCTCAACGCCGGCACCAGCTTCGCCGCCGGGGTGGGCGCCCCGGTGCTGGGCGGGGTCGAGATCGACGGGCCGTCCGGCGCCCCGGTGCACATCGGCCCGGTCCCGCTCCGCCTGCACCTGCCGGACAACCCGGTCAGCCGGGCCTGGGACAAGCTCGAAGACGGCACCACGGCCGACGACGGTTTCAGCACCGCCCAGGTCGACGACTTCCTCAAGCTGGCGGCGGGCTCCGCCGTGCCCACGATCCCGGCCTTCAGCCTGGCGACCGGCTCGTGGTAGCGGAGGCGGCCGGCTACACGCTGGTGCTGCCGCCCGGCTGGGAGCGGATCCCGGCCCGGGCCGGGGCCGACGAGGCGATCAAGGCCATCCTCGACGCCAAGTTCAAGGAGCTGCCGCCCGACCTGCCCCGGGACCAGCTGGCGCCCTATCGGGCCGAGATCGAGGGCAAGCTCCGGCGGGCCGCCGCCCAGGCCCGCAAGAACGGCGCCATCGACCTCTACCTGCCGGTCCAGCTGCGCAACGGGCTGCCGGTGCCGGCCTCGTTCGTGGTCTCCGAGGGCGCGATCCCCACCGCCGGGGCAGGTGAGCCCGAGCAGATCGTCGGCTACCTGGTGGCCGAGAGCAACGGCGGCGCCGCGGTGACGGTGGACGGGGTGACCGGCGCCCGCAGCGAGCAGGCAGCCGGCCCCGACCCCGATCAGGGCATCGACTACGGCTCCCGCCGGGTCGACTACGTGCTGCCGCTGCCCGGCCAGGACGGCCGCTGGCTGCTGTTCGCGTTCTCCACCCTGGGGGCTGGTGATCCCGACGACCAGGTCGCCCGGGTGCTGGTGCAGTTGTTCGACGCGGTGATGTCCACGTTCCGCTGGGCTACCGTGTGACGGGGGCCTCCCCAGGGAAGGAGCCATCCAGTGCCTGATCCCGAGATCTGGTCGATGACCAGCAAGCGGGGATGGCCCAGGATCGCCTACGACAAGACGGTCTGGATTCCGTGCCCGCAGCACTTCAACGAGCAGATGTCCCGGGCGGAGTGGGCGGAGGGCTTCGCCACGCTGTGGTGGGAGGCGTCCGGCTTCAAGGTCGGCCAGCGCGAGCTCCGGCGCCGGATCGAGGGCCTGGCCAAGGCCCTGCTGGTGCTCCAGCAGGGCATCTACGAGACCCAGCCCTGCCACTCGGCCGTGATCTACCTGCCCAACGTCGACGTGTCGCCGATCCCGGTCATGGTGGCCGCCTGGGACGCCGCGGGCGACGAGGAGACCCAGCTGCGGATGCTGGTGCACGCCGACGAGTCCGAGGCGGTCGAGACGCCGCTGGTCGAGCCGTTCACCACCGGGCCGCTCGGGACCGGGCTCAAGTCCGAGTACCTGCAGCGTTCGAACCAGGGACCGGACGTGACCGGCGTGGTCAACTACGCCTTCCGGGTCGCGGACCTGGAGACCGACGTGCGTGTGTTCACCGCCACCCCCGACCTCGGCCGCCTGCAGGCGGCCATGCCCGCCATCGACGAGCTGGTCAACTCGATCTCGATCGAGCCGCTGTGAACCTGCGCGGCACCTACTGGGCGTTCGGGCTCGCGTTCGTGATGCTGGTGGCGGCGGTCGCGGCGTACGGGCTGAACGCCCCCGATATCGTCGGTGACCTGTTGCTGGTGGCCATGGTGGCCTTCGGCGTGGTTGGCTTCATCGTCGGGGTACGCGACGTGAACCGGTTCAAGCACAACGTCCGCGTCGCCCAGCAGTCGCGAGCTCAGGAGAAGGCACGATGGGACGACTGAACGGACCGGCCGGGGAGACGCCCGCCGGGGCCACACCCGCCCGCGAGCAGGCCGCCGACCCGGCCCAGAACCTGTACCGGCGGAGCCAGATCGCCCTCGGGGCCGCGTTCGTGATGCTGGTCGGCGCGGTGATCGCGTTCGCCGAGCACGCCCGCGCGGTCGGCATCGTGCTGCTGGTGCTGATGCTGCTGGGGGGCATGGCGAGCTTCTGGTTCTCGGTCAAGTTCCGCAACCGCGCGGTCGCCGAGGCGCGGGTCGCCCGGGCCGAGCAGGCTGCGCGCGCGGCCGGTACCCGCAAGTCGCCCCGTCCCCGGCGTTCCTGATCTGGCAGGCCGCCGAGCGGCCGGTACCCGCAAGCCGGCTCCGCCCCGGCGTTGCTGATTGAGCAGGCCGCGCGCGGCCGGTACCCGCAAGTCGCCCCGTCCCCGGCGTTCTTGACCTGGCAGGCCGCCCGACCAGCCGGTACCCGTAAGCCGGCTCCGCCCCTGGCGTTCTTGATTTTTTATTTTTAAAACGTCGGACCGCGTGAGGTCAGTCGCTGGCCGGGACGGTCACGGTGATCAGGTTCCCGTCGCCCACGTTGAGCAGGGCCCGGCCCGGCTTGGGGGTCTCCCCGGTCATGCCGTGCGTCAGCCGCACCCCGATCAGGTCGCCCTCGGGCAGCGACTGGGGGGCGATCAGGCAGCCCCGCCGGGCCCGCCGGGCCTCCACGTGCCAGCCGCCGAACCCCATGCCCAGCGCCTCGGCGTCGCCGCCGATGATCAGCCCCTGACCCTGGTCGGCCCCGAACCCGATCAGCTTGCTGAGCTCGGCCTCGGCCTCGCAGTCGCGGTGCTGCTCGGCGTCGTCGATGATGACCACCCCGGGCCCGGTGAACGCGCCGACGGCGGCCGCGAAGCCGGCCGCCCCCAGCTCCGGCCCGGTGAACGAGGCGACCACCCCGGGCTCACCGGCCAGCGCCCTCAGCGGCGACGGCCGGGGCGTCACCAGCACCAGCGGGGTCCCGGCCGCCAGCAGCGAGCGGGCCATGGTGACCAGGACCGTGCTGCGGCCGGACTTGGCCGGCCCGGCCGTGATGAACACCGGCACCCCGTCGGCCAGGTCGGGGCCGACCGCGGTGAGCTCGTCGCCGCCCACCCCGACCATCGCCCACAGCGGGCCGGGGGCTGCCTGGCGGGCGGCCGGGCGCAGCTGCCAGGCCTCCGCGAAGCTGATCCTGGCCGGCAGCACGTCGACCCGGAACGGCCGGGCGGCGGCCGGCACCGCCTGGTCCCGGCGCTGGGCGGCCGCGGCCGCATCGGCGATCGCGGCCGCCTGCCCGGGCCCGGTGGCGTCGGCGGTCAGCAGCGCGACCTGGGTCTCGAGGCCGGAGCCGTTGCGGAACGCCCGCCCGGACGGCACCTGCTCGGGCAGGTCGCGCGGGCGCAGCCCGATCATCGCGTAGTCGTCCCGGTCGGGCAGCCGGAAGGCCAGCTTGTCCTCGGTCATCGAGGCGATCCGGCCCGCGATCAGCGACCGGTCGCCGGTCATGACCAGGTGCACGCCGGCGCTGGCGCCCTCGCCGAGGATCTTGGTGATCGTGTCGGCCAGCCGCCCGCCCGCCAGCTCCCCGAGCGAGGTGGTGAACCCCTCCCACCGGTCCAGCAGGACCAGGATGTGCGGCAGCGCGGCTGATCCGGCGTCGGCCGCGGCCGCCCGCTGCTCGTTGATGCCGGCGAACCCGCCCTCGGCCAGCTGGTCCTGGCGGCGGCTGACCTCGTCGCCGAGCCGGGTGATGAGCCGGGTCGCCCGCTCGGTCTGGGTCCGGGTCACCACCGCCCCGCAGTGCGGCAGCGCGGCCAGCGGCAGCAGCGCCCCGTTGCCGCAGTCGATCCCGTACAGGTGCAGGTCGGCGCAGGTGTTGGTGGCGGCCGCGGCGGTGGCGATGGTCCGCAGCAGCTGGGACCGGCCGCTGAGGGGGCCGCCCGCCGCCATCAGGTGCCCGAACTCGTCCAGGTCGAGCACGGCCGCCCGCTGGGCCTGGATTGCGGGCTGGTCGTCGCGCCCGTAGGGGATCGGGGCCAGCCGCCCGGCGGTCGCGGTCGTCCCCACCCCGTCCCGGTCAAGCTCGCGCTGAACGTCGCTCAGCAGCAGCGTCTCCGGCAGCGCGGGCAGCCAGGGGCTGTGCTGGGGCCGGATCCGCAGCTCGCGGGCGGCCGCCCGGATCGCCTGGACCAGCACCTTGAGGTCGGTGACCTCGTCGGCCTCGGAGCCGGCCACGGCCGGCCGCTGCGGCGCGGGCCGTCCCACCGCCGCCCAGCCGACCGGGGCCAGCCACGGGCGCTCGCCCGCCCCGGCGGTGGCGCCGGGCCGCTGGCCGCCGACCCGGCCGGCCTGGAACGGCACCAGCGAGGCGTGCCCCAGGCGCACGTAGCCGCGGCCGGGAGTGGACGGGGAGATGTGGGCGGCCTCGGGCGCCTCGATCACGTCGGCCGACTCGGCCGCGTCGGTGACCCGCAGCGCGATCCGCAGGTTGGTGTTGGCCCGGATGTCGGCCGAGACCGCGCCGGTCGGCCGCTGGGTGGCCAGGATCAGGTGGATGCCCAGCGAGCGGCCGCGCTGGGCGATGTTGACCAGGCCGGTGACGAAGTCGGGCAGGTCGCGGACCATCGAGGCGAACTCGTCGATGACGATCAGCAGCCGCGGCAGCGGGTCCAGCCGGCCCGGCCGGTGCTGGCTGGCCAGTTGGCCGGGCAGTCCGGCCCGGACCTGCTTGACCGTGTAGTCCTCGATGTCCTTGGCGTCGGCGGCGGCCAGGATGTGCTCGCGCCGGGTCAGCTCGGCCGACAGCGACACCAGCGCCCGCTCGACCAGGTGGGCGTCGAGGTCGGTGACCATGCCGACCGTGTGCGGAAGCTGCACGCAGTCCTTGAACGCGCTGCCGCCCTTGTAGTCGACCAGCACGAACGTCATCGCCTCGGGCCGGTTGGCGACCGCCAGCGACGCCACCAGCGTCTGCAGCAGCTCCGACTTGCCGGAGCCGGTGGTCCCGGCGATCAGGCCGTGCGGCCCGTCCCGGCGCAGGTCGATGCCGAACGGCCCGTCGTAGGACTCGCCGATCACGGCCGTCGTCGACCGGCCGCCGGCGCTCCAGACGGCCGCGATCGGGTCGGGGGCGGGCGGCTCGAGCCCGAGCACGTCCAGCAGCCGGCAGGCGTCCGGCAGGCCGGCCCCGTCGTCGCTGTCGCTGACGTCGCGGACCGGCGCCATGCCCCGGGCCAGCCGGGCGCACCAGGCCACGCTGACCAGGTCGGGCCGGATCCCGGCGACCGCGTCCGCGCTCATCTGCCGGACCCGCAGCCCGTCCGGCTCGGCCGTGGTCACCGCCTGGCACTCGGCCGGCAGCAGCCGCTCGTCGGCGTCCAGGCAGATCGCGAACACCCCGACCGGCGGGCCCTCGCGCAGGATCTGGACCGCGCCGGGCAGCATCCGCAGCTTGCGGGAGCCGTCGAACACCACCACGATGTCCGGCCGGAACCCGGCCTGCTCGATCCCCAGTCCCGCCTCGCGCTGGGCCCGCTGGCGGTCGGTCACGATGGCCAGCAGCTCGCCGATCCGGGCCGCCACCGTCTCGGCGTCGTTGCCGATCAGGGCGACCGACCGGCCGTCGGCCGGGCCGGTGTGCGGCAGCCACCGGGTCCACTCCCAGGCCGACCGCCCGGAGGAGTCGGTGAGCACGAAGATCTGCAGGTCGTTGGGGCTGTGCAGGGTGGCCGCCTGAGCGACCAGCCAGCGCCCGACGCTGCGCGGGGCGTCACCGGGCCCGGCCACCCCGAGCACCCCGCGGTCGCGCAGCGGCACCGTGACCGGCGCGTCCGGCACCTGCCAGTAGACCGTCCGGCGGTGCTCGTCCTGGGTCGGGTCGATCAGCTCGACGGCCGACGGCAGGTCGGCCGTGCCCACCCGCAGCAGCAGGTGGTCGGGGTCGGTCCGGCGCCGCTCCCACAGCCGCCGCCGGGGGCCGGACGCGATCGTCAGCACCACCGCCGGGTCCGGGCAGTCGCTGCGCCGCTGGACCCGCTCGGCCGCCAGCGCCGCCCGCGCGTCGGCCTCGATCCGGGCCTTGTGCTCGGCATAGGAGACCTGCTCCTGGGCGTGGGTGCGGCGGCCCTGGCGCCGCTCGCTGAGGTGGCTGCCGATCATCATGACCGGGCTCAGCGCGCACATCGCGAGCAGGTAGATCTCGTGCAGGAAGACCGCCATGGCGACCCCCGCCACCACCGGCAGCACCGCCATCAGGATCGGCAGCGGCCGCCGGTCGGGGCGGCCGGGCGGCCGCGGCAGCGAGAACCGGGTCGGCCGCTGCGGGGGCAGCAGCCGCGGCGGCCGGTTGAAGTCGACCCCGGCCCCGTCCTCGGACGGGTGCAGGGCGGCGTCCGGCGGCTCGTACGGCGCCAGCCCCAGCAGGGTGCCGCCCACGCTGATCAGCTGGCCCGGCGACCAGGGGGCGGGGCCGGTCAGCGGCTCGCGGTCCAGTTCGGCGGTCACCCCGCCGAACGGCGCGACCCGGCAGTCACCGCGGTGGTCGACGCTGACCCGCAGCGCCACCGCCGGCAGTTCGGGGTCGGCCACCACGATGTGGGCGGGGGTGGCCCCGCCGATGTCGGCCTCGCCCAGCGTCAGCCGGTGCACCGCACCGGCGGCCGGGCCGCCCGCGACCTGGATCTCCACCACCCCGCGGGGCTCCGGCGGCACGCTGCCGGCCGGGCTGCCCAGGCTGACCACGCAGCCGGCCCGGATCGGGGACTCGCCCAGCGGCTGATCGGGCGGCACCAGCCCCTGGTCCACGAACAGCCGGACGGCGGGCGCGGTGGCCGCCGCCCGCGGCCCCGGGAAGGCCAGCACCCCCGGCGGCGGGGTGGCCGGGACCGGCCCGGTCTGCAGCAGCCGGTCCAGCTCGGCCGCGACCTCGCTCACCGGGGTGGCCGGATCGGCCTCCAGCAGCACGTCGGCCTGGCGCCGGGCCGCCGGGGACACGATCGTCAGCGCGAGCCGCATCGCCGTCCTCCCGCCGGGCCCGCCGCCCCGGAGGTCCGGCCTGGCCCGGGCCGCCCGGGCCGCCCGGGCCGCGGTGTCACTTCTTGAGGGCGGCCGCGAGCTGGGTGTCGGTCTCGTGGAAGGCCTTGGCGGCGGCGTTGAGGTACTGCGCCATCCCGTTGAGGCCCTCCATCATCTTGTTGGCGCCCTGGGTGAATTCCGTGTAGGACTGCTCGAACTGCTTGCTCGAGGTGTCGGTCACGTAGCCGCCCTGCACCAGCTGGTTGATCATGGTCTGCAGCTTGGCCAGGTCACCCTTGATCTGCTGTTCGCCCGAGTTCAGGCGGGTGGCGGCGCTCTGCATCTCGGCGTACGTGACGTTGACGTTGGACACGAGCGGGATCCTCTCTGGAGGGCTCAGATCTCATAGGCGACCACGCACGGTGGTGCCTGGCGGTTCACCGGGCGAGCATGGCACCGGCCCGAGATGAGCCGCAACCAATTCATTGGGATATGTGCGCGAATTGACCGTATTGTTGCGCCGATCAACTTGAAGAATGAACCGTTTGCGCGTGGTGTCCGTATAGGTAGACGGTCAGTGATCGCGGCGCCCGGTCATGATCAGGTCGAATGTGTTACGGGGTTGGTCAAATAGGGCCCAATCGTGCATTTGCTGGGATACATTCGCACCGCTGCCCACAAGAACAGCGTCGTCGTGGTGCGCCGCCAAAACGTGCCGTAGGCAGGGAGACGCCAAGCCGATGTCCAGTGATCGTGGCACGACCATGCACCGCGGGCTGGCGCGGGGCGGAGAGCCCCAGGGGGACTGGGCCCAGCCCACCGCGCCGTCCGCCCGCAAGCTCCCGGGGTCGCCCCGCGAGCGCAAGCCGGCCCTGGCCGCGCTGGCCGTGGTGCTGATCCTGGGCGGCGCGCTGGCGGCCGGCTACCTGATGCTGCAGAGCGGCAAGCGGGCCGACGCCATCCAGATCAGCCGGGAGATCGGGCAGGGCCAGCAGATCCCGCTCAGCGCGATGCAGGAGGTCCAGGTCCCGGCCAACTCCGGCCTCCACTACGTGCCCTGGTCGCAGGCCAGCCAGGTCGCCCGCACGTTCGCGGCCACCGCGATCCCGCCCGGCACCCTGCTGACGCCGAACATGGCGGTCAGCATCAACGGCCTGACCAACGGCAGGACGGTGATGGGGCTGGCGCTCAAGGACGGCCAGCTGCCGTCCGGGCTGACGGTCGGCGACCGGATCAACATCTACGAGGTCAGCGACGCCAGCGAGGCGTGCCCGGGGGCGCCCGGGTCGCTGCTGTCGGGCGACGCGGTGGTGCTCGGGGTGAGCACGCCGTCGTCGGCCTCCAGCAGCGCGGTGGCCGACGTCGAGGTGGCGGTCAACCCGTCCACCGCCGGCCCGGTCGCCTGCAACGCCGCCAACGGCATCCTCGGGGTGGCGGTCGCCCCTGGCAGCTTCCTGCCCCAGAACGCGGGCCCGGCCACCAGCCCGTCCGGTTCGTCGTCGAGCTCGGCCGGTTAGGCGGGAGCAGGGATGGCACTGATCGCCGTCGCCGCCGACAAGGGCGCGCCCGGCGTCACCACCACGGTCCTGGCGCTGGCGGCGGTCTGGCCGCGGCCGGTGCTGCTGGCCGAGTGTGACCCGGCCGGCGGTGACCTCGTCTACCGGCTCCCGGCCGCCGACGGCGGCCGCCTGGACCCGCGCCGGGGGCTGCTCAGCCTGGCCGTCGCCGCCCGCCGCGGCATCGCCCCCCAGCAGATCTGGGAGCACGTGCAGAAGCTGCACGGCGGGCTCGACGTGCTGACCGGGGTGACCAACGCCGACCAGGGGGCCGGCCTCAACCTGCTGTGGGGCCCGGTCGGCCGGGTGCTGGCGGCCAGCGGCGAGGCCGACGTGATCGCCGACTGCGGCCGCCTCGGCGTCGACGGCCCGCATTACGACCTGCTGGCCGAGGCGGCCCTGGTCGTCCTGGTCACCCGGGCCAGCCTGGGCGAGGTGGTCCGGCTGCGCGACCGGGCGGCCGCCATCGGGGCCGGCCTGCGTAAGCGCAACCGGCCCGGCCAGCTGACCGACGTGGTCGTGATCGCCGACTACCGGCAGTTCCGGACGACGCTGGCCGAGGTCGGCGAGGCCCTCGGCCAGGTCTCGGCCCCCGCCCGGGTGGCCGGCGGGCTGGCCGACGACGCCAAGGGGGCCGAGCTGCTGCGCGGCCAGTGGGGCGGCAAGCTCGACAAGTCGCTGCTGATCCGGACCGCCCGCGACATCGCCGAGGGCCTGGTGTCCCGGCTACCGGCCGCCCCCGAGTCCTCCCCATCACCGGCGCACCTCCAGCCCCAGCGCTCCGCCCAGCCCCAGCCGCACCCTCAGTCACAGCCGAACCTTCAGCCCCAGGCGCAATCCGAGCCGCAACCCGGCGGCCGCCATGGCCGCCGCGACGAGCCGACCGGCCCCGCACCCGGACTGGACCTGTCGCCGGCCGACCGGGCCAGCCGCGGCTATCCGCCGGTCGGCCCCGACGGCCCCGAATCACCGCTGCCGGACGACTCCCATGCGGCCTCTCCCGGCCCGCCGGGGCGGTGATCAGCAATGGACCATAGCGTCGTCAAGCGGCTGCGCGGCGAGGTCGGCGACCAGCTGGCCGAGCAGCGCCGCCTGGACGCGGCCACCGGCATCCCGCCGATGTCGGGCGAGGACGAGCGCCAGTTCGCGCGGGCGATCATCTCCCAGGTGCTGGAGGAGTACGCCCGCGGCGAGATCACCGCCGGGCGCCCGCCGCTCAACGCCCAGGACGAGGAGGAGCTGGCCGAGGCCATCCACGCCGCCCTGTTCGGGGTCGGCCGCCTGCAGCCGCTGCTGGAGGACCAGCAGATCGAGAACATCGACATCAACGGCTGCGACCGGGTGTTCATCGGCTACGCCGACGGCCGCGAGGTGATGGCCCAGCCGGTGGCCGAGAGCGACGAGGAACTGGTCGAGCTGATCCAGGTGCTGGCCGCCTACTCGGGCCTGTCCAGCCGCCCCTTCGACACCGCCAACCCGCAGCTGGACCTGCGGCTGCCGGACGGCTCCCGGCTGTCGGCGGTGATGGACGTGACCATGCGGCCGGCCATCTCCATCCGCCGGGCCCGGATGGGCAAGGTGTTCCTGGCCGACCTGGTCGGCAACGGCACCATCGGCTCCGACGTCGGCTCGTTCCTGGCCGCCGCGGTCGCCGCCCGCAAGAACATCATGATCGCGGGGGCCACCAACGCGGGCAAGACCACGCTGCTGCGGGCGCTGGCCAACCAGATCCCCGGCCACGAGCGGCTGATCACGGTCGAGCGGGCGCTCGAGCTCGGCCTCGACCACTTCCCCGAGCTGCACCCCAACGCGGTCGCGTTCGAGGAACGGCTGCCCAACATGGAAGGCCAGGGCGCCATCACCATGGCCGAGCTGGTCCGCCGCAGCCTGCGCATGAACCCGAGCCGGGTCATCGTCGGCGAGGTGCTCGGCGACGAGATCGTCACCATGCTCAACGCGATGACCCAGGGCAACGACGGGTCGCTGTCGACCATCCACGCCAACTCCTCGCTCGAGGTGTTCAACCGCATCTCGACCTACGCGATCCAGGCCACCGAGCGGCTCCCGGTCGAGGCGACCCACATGCTGATCGCCGGCGCCATCGACTTCGTGGTGTTCATCGAGAAGCGCAACGAGTACACCAGCGGCGGCCGCCTGCGCCGGTTCGTCAACAGCGTCCGCGAGGTCACCGGGGTGGACGGCCGGGTGCTGTCCAGCGAGGTGTTCGCGCCCGGCCCGGACGGGACCGCGGTGCCGCACGCGCCGGTCTCCTGCCTGCCCGACCTGCTGCCCCACGGCTACGACCCGGCCGCGAGGTCCTGGATATGAGCAGAGGAGGTGAGCCGTGAGCGGCTCCGCATTCGCGCTGCTCGGCATCCTGGCCGGGGCGGTCGCCGGTGGCGGCCTTTTCCTGCTGATCATCGCGATCCGGGGTCTGCCCGCACGGCCGCCCAGCCCGCGCTCGGTCAAGCTCGAGCGGGCGCTGCGCGACCTGGTCGGCGCCCGCGGGGCGGCCGCCCTGGTGCTCGGCGCGCTCACCCTGCTGCTCACCCACTGGCTGGTGGCCGGGGTCGGGGTCGCGCTGCTGGCGCTGGGCTGGCGGTCGCTGGGCGGGGCCGCCTCCGAGCGCCGGGCCATCGCCCGGCTGGAGGGCCTGGCCTCCTGGACCGAGTCGCTGCGGGACACGATCGCCGGCGCGGTCGGCCTCGAGCAGGCCATCCCCGCCTCGCTGCGGGCGGCGGCGCCGTCGCTCCGGGAGCCGCTGACCCGGCTGGTGGACCGGCTGCACACCCGGATGCCGATGCCGGACGCGCTGCGCCGGTTCGCCGACGACCTCGACGACCCGGGCGCCGACCTGATCATCGCCGCCCTCATCATCAACTCCCGGCTGCGCGGGCCCGGCCTGCGCGACCTGCTGGGCGGGCTGTCCACCTCGGTCCGCGAGGAGCTGGACATGCGCCGCAAGATCAACGCCGAGCGCCGGTCCACCCGCCGCAGCGTGCAGATCGTGGTGCTGGTGGCGATCGGGGTGGCGCTGGCGATGGCGATCTTCAACCACAGCTACGTCAAGGTCTACGACCAGCCGCTCGGCCAGATCGTGCTGATCGTGGTGGGTGCCTTCTACGCGGCCGGCTTCTTCTGGATGCGCAAGCTGGCCCGCTTCGACAGCCCCGAGCGGCTGCTGTCCGAGCCGCTCGGCACGGTCTCGCTGAACACCGCCCCGGAGACGGTCGCGGCCTGGCGCGGGAGCGGCTCGTGACGGCCGGCATCGTCGCCGGGGCGATCCTCGGGGCTGGGCTGTTCCTGCTGGTGGTGGCCCTGATCCCGCGCCGTCTGAGCCTGTCCCGGCAGCTGGCTGCGTTCGACAGCCGCCCGGCCCGGGCTGCGCCGCAAACCCGCCGCAGCGGCGAGCCGGGGGAGAGCGAGTTCTCGCGCAAGCTGGGGGCCGGCCTGGCCGCGTTCTGCACCGAGCAGGGCTGGGAGTTCCCGGGCCTGCGCAACGACCTGGCGCTGGCCGAGAAATCGTTCGAGAATTTCCTGGCCACCTCGGTGCTGCTGGGCATTTTCGGATTCCTGATCGGGCCCATTCTGCTATTGCTGCTCAGCGTTATCGGTGTGCACATTTCTTTTGTCCTGCCGATCTGGCTGGGTCTGATTCTCGCCCTGGTTTTCTCGGTCTTCCCCTATGTCGAGGTCAAGCAGAAAGCCGATCAGCGCCGGAAGGATTTCCGGCACGCGGTCGGTGCTTTCCTCGACCTGGTCGGAATGAACCTGGCCGGCGGCCGGGGTGTGCCCGAGGCGCTGATGGCGGCCAGTGAGATCGGCGGCGGCTGGTCCATGTGGCGCATCCGGGACGCGCTCGCCAACGCCCGCATCACCGGCCAGACCCCCTGGCAGGCGCTGGGGGCGCTGGGCGAGGAGATCCGGGTCGATGAGCTGCGTGACCTGGCCGCCGCCCTCAGCCTGGTGGCCGAGGACGGCGCCAAGGTGCGCGAGTCGCTGACCGCCCGGGCGGTCAGCCTGCGGCGGCGTGAGCTGGCCGACCTGGAAGGCCAGGCCGGTGAGCGATCGCAATCGATGCTGGTGGCTCAGATGTTTCTGGTCGCTGGCTTTCTGGTGTTTCTTGTGTTCCCCGTTGTTGGAGTGCTGCTGGGTGCCTGACGACATTTGGAGAGGTCACTGCGGTAAGCAGGTTGAGGAGATTGCCATGAACCACTACACCACCGCGCTGCGGGTTTACCTGACCGCGCTGCTCGGCACCCACCGGGCCCGTTTCGCCCAGGCTCGCGAACGCGGCGACGCGGGCGCGTCCGCGGTCGAACTCGCCATCATCACCGCCGTCATTCTGGCCGTCGCGGTCGGCCTGCTCGCGGTGATCCGGATCTTCGTGCAGGACCAGAGCTCCCAGATCCACGGCTAGGGCCCGCCCCGCCGGCCCGGACTCCCGCTGTGAACCTGCGCCCCGCCCCGCCCCGGTCCGGTCGATCCCGGGCCCGGTCCGCCTGGACCGGGCTGCGCCGGGACGACCGGGGTTCCAACGTGGTCGAACTGGCCATCCTGGCGCCCGGGTTCCTCATGATCGTCATGCTGATCGTGCAGTTCGCGCTCTGGTTCAACGCCCGCCAGGCGGCCCTGGCCTCGGCCCAGGCCGGCGCCCAGGTGGCCCGCGAGGACGCCGCCACCAACGGGAACTGGCCGCAGCTGGCCCAGCAGGCCTCGACCGACTACTTCGACTCGCTCAACACCCGCCTGCTCGGCAGCCTGCGGGCGGAGGCGCACGGCGACCCGGCCAACCAGGTCTACGTCACCGTCCGGGGGCCGCTCGGGTACTCGGTGTTCAACTTCTTCCACCTGAAGTGGACGGTCACCGAGACCGCGGGCGGCCCGGTCGAATGCTTCCGCCCCGCCGCCGGAGGTGGCCGATGCGGCTGACCGCCACCCCCACCAGTCCCGCCGACACCGCCACCCCCGCCAGTCCCGCCAGCCTCAAGCGCCTCACCCACTCGCGTCCCAACAACCCCACGCGCCCCGCCAGCCCCAGCAGCCCCGGGCGCCGCTCGCGTGACCGGGGCTCGATGTCGGTCGAGCTGGTCGTCATCGCCCCCGCGCTGGTGCTGTTGCTGCTGCTGATCGGGGCGGGCGGCCGCTGGGTCGAATCGCACGGCGCGCTCGACGGGGCCGCCCGCGACGCCGCCCGGGCCGCCTCGATCGGCCGCACCCCGGGCGACGCCGACACCTTGGCCGGCCAGGCGGCCGACTCCGACCTGGCCAGCTCGGGCTGGTGCGACGGCGGCACCGTCCAGGTCGGGGTGACCGGCTTCCCGGCCGCGGTCACGATCGCCCCGGGGGCCTCGGTCACCGTGCGGGTGACCTGCAGCGTCAACATGGCCCCGTTCACGCTGCTCGGCTTCCGGGCCGCGTCCCCGGTCACCGCCACCGCGGTCGCCCCGCTCGACCCCTTCATGTGCCGGGGGGCGAACTGCCAATGACCCGCCCCCACGCCACCCGGCCCTCTGGCCCCGCCAACCTCACGAGCCCCGCTGACCCCATGTGCCTCACCAGCCCCGAGCCGGACCGGGGATCGGTGGCGGTGTTCACGGTGGTGTTCGCGGTCGCCGTCATCTTCCTGACCGCGCTGATCGTGGACGGCGGCAACGCCATGAACGCCCGCGAACGGGCCGCCGACATCGCCGGCCAGGCCGCCCGGGCCGCCGCCGACGACATCAGCCCGGCCAGCCTGCGGTCGGCCACTTTGGCCGGCAACGCGCTCCCGATCGACTGGGCCAGCGCCTGCGGCTACGCCCAGCAGGTGGTGCAGAAGTACGGCGCCGGCCAGCCCGGCGCCACCGCGATCATGTCGGCCTGCCCGGCCCCGGCGTCCAGCCCCACCCAGGCCGCGATCACCGTCCAGGTGACCACCCGGCCGCTGATCGGCGGCGGCATCCTCGGCCCGTTCACCGAGACCGCCACCGGTACCGCCACGTCCGAATGCGGCAACGCAGTCCAGCAAGGAGCGTGCTGATGGCACCCCCGATTCCGGGGCTCAGGAAGCCCGTGCAGGTCCCGCACCGCACCGCCGGGGACGTGCTGATTGGCCTGCTGGCCATCCTCGCGCTGGCCGCGCTGACCGTCGGGGTGCCGATCGCGCTGGTCGGCGTCATCGGGCTGCCCTGGCCGCACGGCTCGGTGGGCCTTTCGGTGCTGACCCACCAGCTCGACATCCCCTCGATCCTGCGGGTGCTGTCGATCGTGATCTGGCTGGCCTGGCTGCAGCTCGTGTGGTGCGTGATCGTCGAGATCCGGGCGGCCGTCCGCAACGTCGGGGTGCCGTCCCGGGTCCCGCTGGCGGGCGCCACCCAGTCGGCCGCCCACCGGCTCGTCACCGCCGCGTTGCTGCTGTTCACGGCCACTTCGGCGCTGTCCCCGGCCATCTCCCACGCCGCCTTCCAGCGGCCCGGTCACACGATCTCGGCGGTCGCGCCGGGTGTCCGCGGCGGCTCGCAGCCGGGCCGCCCGGCCACCGCGCCGCAGCCGGTCGGGGCGCCGGCCGTGGCCCAGGCGCCCCAGGCCGAGAAGATCTACGTGGTCAAGCCGCCGGCCGGGCGCTACCACGAGAGCCTGTGGGAGATCGCCCAGAACCACCTGGGCGACGGCCGCCGCTACGCCGAGATCTACGAGCTGAACAAGGACCACCAGCAGCCGGACGGCAGCAAGCTGACGATCGCCAGCCTGATCCGGCCGGGCTGGGTGCTGCGGATGCCGCGGGACGCCCACGGTCCCGGCGTCGAGGTGGTCAGCGACCAGCCGGCCGTCCCCGTCGCCCCCGGCGGAAACAGCCCCGAGTCCAGCACCGCAGGCCCGGTCAC
>Ga0213875_10001144_pt1 | contig 18243 bp, 17 predicted proteins | sample BarmaccomBMRX_R8_FD_160105 | JGI IMG/M metagenome (GOLD analysis project Ga0213875, IMG submission 160105) | Root-associated microbial communities from Barbacenia macrantha in rupestrian grasslands, the National Park of Serra do Cipo, Brazil - RX_R8 | ecosystem: Host-associated > Plants > Roots... | reverse complement strand
AACGTTGTGTCAGAACAAAGATGGCACGTGGAGGGTGACACGCGTGATCAGCTACGAACACAACCAAGGCTTGCTCGTGAAATAGTGTTTAGCAGGTCTCTGTACAGGTGGCACGCCTGCTGAAGGATGGTCAGCAAACCGTTTTATTAGGGAAGAGGTTCGACGTCTCGGTTTCGATGCGGCCTCGCTGACCCCATTGCGGATCCGCTGCTTGCGCCCGCCAGGGTACTGTTCGGGCGACTGCACCGGGTTCGAGGTTAGCCCACAATCGGAATCCAGATCTCCAATCCACCCAAACCTGTGCGACCGTCGAACTTTTCGTCGTAGCGCATTCGCACTTGCTATGAGAGCTAATTAAAGCGCCCGTGGAGATCTGCCACACGTCTGATCGCCGCTTTGTGTTGGTTCAACTGGCTGGTCAAGGCGAACGTTGTATTCACTCTGCACCAGGCCGCCCTTGTAGCATCGCGTCGCAATATGCTGAAGGCTGATGTCGTGCGGCACTGGACCAAACAACGGAATTCCTTCTCCGATCAAGACTGGCACGCGAGTGATTATCAACTTATGGATGAGGCCAGCCGACAAGAACCGCTGAATGGTGATTCCGCCATCTATGTAGGCGTGTTTGAAACCCCTCGCTTTGAGCTGGGTTGCGATTTCGGCCGGTTCGCTCCCCATTTGCTCAACGACGCCGCCAACGACCGATGAGAAGTCAACTCGGCCGTTGCTGAGCACCACGACCGGCTTGCTGCCGTAAAACCATTTGCCAAATTGCAGCACAACCTCGAACGTCTTGCGCCCGATCACAACCACATCGACGCTGTCGTAGAATTCCTCGAAGCCGTGTGGCTCTTGCCCACCAGTGTCCAGGAAATCGAGTCCGTGGTTTGGCCGAGCAATAAAACCGTCTACGCTCACTCCACAAAAAACTGAGAGCTTCATAGCCGCTCCTTATTCTTTCGATAGAGGCATTTTAATAAGGTTGGAACGATGCACGAAGATGCACAGAGTTTTTCAACGGCATCTCTCAACGCTTTCGCTCTGAAGCACGTATTACCAAATGGGGAGTTCAAGCGGCAGACGAGCAATGGCAGTTCCGTGGATGGGCCCCTTCATGCTGGAGCAGACCCGGATTCGCGAATGGATCATAGAAGCGAAAACCGGGGATGGCGCCGCATTTGAACGCATCGTGATCCTGCATGAACGAATGGTTTTGCGAACGGCCCAACGGCTGCTGATGAATGACGAGGACGCCAAGGATGCGGCTCAGGAGGCATTTCTTCGATTGCACCGGAACCTCCATCAGTTCCACGAAAGCAAAGAACTGCTCCCCTGGTTGTACCGCATCACTGTGAATATCTGCCTGGATGCCAAGAGACGCCAGCGGCCGAGTCCAGGTCTGGATGAGATTCCAGAGGCAATGGATCTGTCAGCCAGTCCGGAAGAGGTGGTCTCTACAAAACAACAGCGAGCGATCGTCAGTGCGGCATTGGGTGAGCTTTCTCGGCGGGAACGGGCCGCGATTGTGCTTCGCGATTTCGAGGGGTGCACAACGGCAGAAGTCGCCAAGATCTTAGGGAGTACGGAAGGAACCGTGCGATCGCAGATCTCGAGCGGCCGAACAAGAATGAAGAAGTTTGTCATGGCGCGGCTCAGGAGACGAACATGAGCATGCACGTACCGGAAGAACAGCTCGCGCTTTATGTGACGGCGGATGTGGGAGCTGACGAGTCGGAGAAGATCGAGAAACATTTGCAGATATGCTCCGAGTGCCGCCAGAGCTTGAGCGATTTTGAGTTGAGTCAGCAGATGTTTCGAGGATTTTGCACGCAACCGTCACAGGGCGATTTGCTCGCAATTCGCGAAAATGTAATGCGGCGCGTTGCTTCACGACGATCTTCTACTTGGCATTGGAAGTGGTTCGCGGGACTGACCACAGCAGGGATTGCCGTTCTCCTGTTCCTATCGCACCCCGCCCCTGTGCTGAATCCTTCGATTCGAGCTGTTCCGGCAAAGACGTCTTTGTTGGCCCGGTCCAAGGCTCCGGCGTTGCCGCCAATCCGAAACGTAAAGGTCGCGCACATCGCGCGGCGCCACACTGCGGCTGGCTTGCGCTCAGTGAATTTGATCGCGCAAGCAAACCAGCCATCGCTGATCAGAATCGCCACTTCGGACCCGCAGGTCGTGATTCTGTTGCAAAGCGCCGAAACGAAACCCGAGGAAAGGACGGAAAACAATGAATAGATTTGCTGCTCTCATCGCCCTACTAGGCGTGCCCGCTCTGGCTCTGGCACAAACGCCCACGGTCACCCAAACTCCGGCCGAGCCCGCGACACCCATCATCACAAAGGTGATCCGAGTCCGTTACGCGAGCCCCGAAACCATCGCGGAGCTGCTGCGTCCGGGAAATCCTGCCGTTATCGTAGGAGATAACGGTCTAAAAGCCATTGTTCTGAAAGGCCAGTCTACGGATATTTCATCCGCGGAGCAGGCGGTCAAGGAACTGGACACTCCTCCGCCCTCGGGCTCTGGGAAAAACATTGAGGTGACGGTTTATGTAGTCGGCGCAACGGCCAATTCGGAATCACGCGCGACCGCGCCGCGGGAGATTGAGCCAGTCATCAAACAGCTTCAAGGCATATTTCCTTATGGGAGTTATCAACTGCTGGATACTATGCAGATCCGTTCGGGGGAAGGACGGCAAGCGAGCACGAGAGGAATCATGAAGAGCTTCGCGACCGGTTCCACTTCGGGATCGAAGACGTATTCCATCGTTTACAACACCGATGCCGATTCGCAGGAAAATGGGCAACGGGCAATTCGGTTCCAGAGGTTTCAGTTCTATACAAACGAGAACGACAAAGACCAGGTCGGCTTCGACACAGATTTCGATGTTCGGGAGGGGCAGAAAGTAGTGGTCGGAAAAACCAATGTCAACGCTGGGGACTCCGCATTGTTTGTTGTACTAACGGCTCGAATTCTTGAATAGCGCGAAAACAGCGAGAATCCAGCGAACAATTGGATAAAGGAGTAGGGGCGGCAATGCGCAGAGGGCAAACAAGGTGACGCCGGTGACCAGGTTGCCGCCTCCGACAAAGGTCTGATAGGCGTTTGCTCCTCCCGGCGCGAGAAGGTCCTCTTGAAATCGCAAGTTGACGTCTTTGTCTCTCGCGCAGTCCTCCGGCGAGACACCCGGTTGCTTCAAACAGACCTGGTACGTTTCTTCGGCTTCTTTCGAGACGGCTTGCACATCTAGTCTGCGGGCATAGAACGGCCAACAGAGGCACCAGAGTACCCAAATTGTCGCAAAAACGGCGTACCTCCGACAAAACGCAGTTTTGCAGTTCAAAGAGGAATGGGGGCGGAAGGCGCGAAAATTCTCTTTCTAACTTAGCTTCAATGCGGGTAATCGAGAGGCCAGCGGGGGTAAAGGCGGAAAATCCGTGTATGGCTCCGTTTGATACCAGTAGCCGACGGAATAGAAGCAATCGGCGCGATCATTCGCGTGACCATGCTCGATCGTGTGTTTCAGGGAGTGCTCGAAAGCGACCGGATTGTCGGCGTGCCAGCGGTACAAGCAGTAGCGACCTCCCGCGCGTTCGGCAAGTGCGATGTAAGGAGCGCCGTTATAGAGGTTGGAAAAAGGACCACCATTGGGGCCGCCGAAATCCCATGCTCCGCAGAAATAATCCTCGGTTCCCGTACCATTGATGACTGGCTTTGCGCTATCAATGAAGGTCATCTCGTCGCCCTCGCCGAACCAGTAATCAAAATTCTGCACGACGCCGAGCGTCACGCCCATCATGTGCCCTCGTCCGTTGGTCTCGAGAAAGATGTAGTTGCGTTCGCCGGAGGGATTCAATTCAGCTTGCCCTGAGGAAAAAGTCACAGCCTCATTCGGCGTGGCCTGCCGATACTGCGCGTGGAAATAGAGTGCGTCTTGGGAAAGCGCGGGAACGAGTTGGTAATCGATATTGGAGTAGAAGGCGCCGACTGGCTTCTGGCCCTCGTTAGTGACGGTGATTCGGGCCGAGCGGCGAAAGGGCATCGCGAAATAGCAATTCAGAGCTTTGACATTCGAGCAATTCAGGAACGCGGACTGATACAAAAAATACTCTCCCAGGTTCAGGCCAAAAAAATCGCCAATCGGAGTTTCGACACTCGGTTTAGCCAAGTCGTCCCAATAAATGCGGAAGACTAATTCCTTCAGATGGTGGTCGCTTTGAGCGCTAATCGTGAACCAGATGTGAGTGATTACGCCAGGCCCCGCAGCCTTGAACACTTCTAACGTTTCGCCGGGGGACATGGGCCAGAAATCGTGATTTCCGCCAGTCCGGTCGTAGCTCGATTGCTTGAGCGTTCTATAGTTCTGTGCGCGAGCGTAGGAGGGAATGGAAGCGGCGGTCGGTTGCGGGGGAACTGCACTCTGCGCGCGAGAGGCGCTTCTGCCCGTCAATAATGCAGCAGCGCCTCCGAGTGAAGCCAAAAAGCGCCTGCGGCGTGGAGAGTCGGTCATCGGGAAAACTCCAAATCTATTAACTATAACCGTGGATGCTGTTGAAACGTGGTGCTCGCAGTCTTTTGTGTACTGTAAAGCATGATTATCGGGGAAGGCAGAGAAGATCCGGGCGTGGTCGCGCCGGAACTTACGGAGAAGCAGCGGGAGGAAGCGCAAGAGCGAACATCCGTCAGCGTGGATGTGGTACACGAAGCGATCCGCCACGACGGAGAAGAGGAACTAAACCGGCCCGTTTCGGCATTGGCGTGGTCGGGATTGGCAGCAGGCATGTCCATGGGTTTTTCGTTCGTCTCGCAGGCACTGTTGCGCTCACACTTGCCCGATTCGACTTGGCGGCCGCTCATCGTAAATATCGGATACCCAGTCGGATTCCTGATCGCCATCATTGGCCGGCAACAACTGTTCACGGAAAATACGCTGACCGCGATCATTCCACTGCTGGCAAAGCGCAACGTCGCGACGATCGCAAGGGTCTTGCGGCTGTGGGCCGTGGTGCTGGCGGCGAATCTAGTGGGCGCGCACTTATTCGCATGGGTGGTGGCCGACACGCCCATGTTTCGGGCGGAGGTGCAGGCTTCTATGCTTTCGATTGCGAAGGAAGCAGCCGCTGTATCGTTTGGGACCGCTATTCTGCGCGGCATCTTTGCCGGCTGGCTGATCGCGATGGTGGTTTGGATGCTTGCAGCTATAGACACCGGACGGATCGCCGTGATTGTGATTATCACGTATGTCGTCGGCATCGCTGGATTGACTCACATCATTGCCGGTTCGGTGGATGTGCTCTTCTTAGCCATGGTCGGCGCAAAGAGTTGGTTTGCGGTGGCGTGGGGTTACATGCTTCCCACACTCATCGGAAACACCATCGGCGGAGTGTCGCTGACCGCGGCAGTGAACCACGCGCAAGTGGTCGCGGGCATGCAGAGTAAGAGAAAGAGTCGCGTCTTGAGCGAGTGATTTATGCCGCGTTACCCCTGGGCCTCACCTCAGAGGCGATCTTGGTAGCTTTGGCTTGGCGCGCGGTAAGCAAATTGTAGGTATTTTGTAAGTTCAGCCAAAACTCGGCGCTGGTCCCAAAATACCTTTCAAGGCGCAAGGCTGTATCCGGCGAGATGCCGCGCCGTTCATTGACCAATTCGCTGATACGCGCGGCGGGAACCCGCAGCTTTGTAGCGAGCCCACTGGCGGATAAACCCAAAGGTCGCATAAACTCTTCACGCAACATTTCGCCCGGATGTATCGGCTTGCGCCTGACGTTCCAGCCTTTATCGGGCCGTTCGATGCTCATTCGCGAATCACACCTCCTTAATGGTAATCGACGATTTCGACGTTGTGTGGGCCATCCGCCTCCCACTTAAAGCAAACCCGGTATTGATTATTAATCCTGATACTGTGTTGTCCTTGACGGTCACCCTTCAGCGCTTCGAGGCGGTTGCCTGGCGGTAGATTCAAATCAACGAGTCTCACGGCTTCATCGAGTGCGACCAGTTTTCGGAGCGCAGAGGCGGCTATTCGGTTAAATTTGCGCGTAACGCCAGTTTCGAAAAAAGTCTTGGTCTCTTTGTCTGCGAAGCTTTGAATCACGAATGGAAAGTTAATTGAGGAGTCTAAAGGAGGCGCCCTAAGACGTCCCGAATGCCCCGATCTCTCTCCTTCTCCTACGAACTTCTGCCCGTGACCAGATCGACGATAGCTTGCAGCGCTCGTTGCGCGGGTGATTCCGGGAAGGCACTGATGATGCCGCGAGCCTTCTCAGTGAATGTATGAGCTCGATCATAGGCGCGGCGTACAGCGCCGTGTTGTTCAAGGATCTGGAGAATCCGCATGAACGGCACATGTTCATAGCTGCCATCGGCGATGACCGTCTCAACGGCTTGGCGCTCATCGGGGGGAGCGGATTCGAGCGCGTAGATCATCGGCAGCGTTACTTTGCCTTCGCGCAGGTCGTTTCCGGCGGGCTTCCCGAGAATCTTTTCGGTGGAGGTGAAGTCGAGGATGTCATCGACCATCTGAAACGCCATGCCGAGATTCCAGGCGAAATCACTCAGTCTCGATTCGGCAGCTTCGTCCGCGCCGGCGGCCGCAGCGCCCAGTGACGCGCAAGCGGAGAATAGGCTGGCGGTTTTACGATCGACCAACTCCATATAGTCGGCTTCCGTGATGTGGATCCGGTGAAGGCGATCGAGCTGCAGCAGCTCGCCTTCGACCATCATCTGGGTAAGCGTTATCAGCGTGTCGAGGATATGGAAGTTTCGCTCGCGAAGAGCAACCTGGAAGGCCTGCATATAAAGCCAGTCGCCGGCGAGAACCGAAACGTGGTTTCCCCAAACGATATTTGTGGAAGGGCGGCCGCGTCGGGTCTTCGCGATATCGATCACGTCGTCATGGACTAGCGTGGCGGTATGGATCATTTCCACGACGGCCGCCAGGCGGCGAGCGCAATCCGTAGACGGGCCGAAAAGCCGCGTACAGAGCAGAAGCAAAGCAGGTCGAAGGCGTTTTCCGCCGCCGGCCTGAAGGTACTGGTTAATCGTGGTAATGGCTTCAACGGAAGCCACGGATTCTACACTGATCTCGCGCTCGACTTGTTGGAGATCCGACTGAACGAGATCAAATGCCTCGCGAGCGGTCAAGGATTGCCGGATCTGGTTAAACATTCGAGATGGAAATCCTCAGTGTAGCTGGTGGGCTTCGCTCGCTGGCTCGGGGCGATGGATCTGGAAGAGTTGCTCGAAATTCGCCGTCGTGAAAGCGCCGAGTTCCACAACAGAAATGCCGCGGAGTTCCGCGATCACCTGAGCCGTGTGAGCGACGAAAGCCGGTTCGTTCCGTTTGCCGCGATAGGGCACCGGCGCGAGATAAGGGGAATCAGTTTCGAGCAGAAGGCGATGCGAAGGTGTAATGCGGGCCGCTTCACGAATACTCGACGCCTTGGGGAACGTGGTAACGCCGCCGAACGCCAAATAAAAGCCGAGATCAAGGCACTCACGGGCTTTTTCTACATTTCCCGTGAAGCAGTGCATGACGCAGGGCAGTCCCGTCGGCGCCCAGTGAACGCGAAGAACGCCGAGCGTGTCGCTCCAAGCGTCGCGCGTATGAATGATGACCGGCATACGAGCTTGGGACGCAATTTCCAACTGACGAATGAAAACCGGTAGCTGGACACCTTTCGGAACGCCCCAATGATAATCCAGCCCGATCTCTCCAATCGCCTTTACTTTCGGATGCATTAACAAGCGCTCGAGATCCTGGTACGTGCTGGAGCCGAGCTTCGGGGCATCGTTAGGATGCACGCCCACCGTGGCGAACAGAAACGGATGTTCGTTTGCGAGGCGGACGCCTGCTTCAAGATCCGGCGGACCGTTGCCGGTGCCAATCGTGAGCATATATTTCAGACCCGCTTCACGGGCGCGTTGAATCACATCGGTTCGATCCACATCGAACTGCGAATCATCGAGGTGGCAGTGGGAGTCGCAGAGCATGCGATCGTGAATTTCGTGTCTATCGGGCTTGGAACCGCAGCACTGCCGTGCCGAGGTGGATTTCATCGTCGGGTTTGAGAATCACTCCGCGCCCGCCACGATGCACGGGCTGGCTCAGACCCTCTCGAACAATCCAGAGTCCACAATTGGCTTCGCCCTTGTACCAGCGGTCGTTAAACAGCCGGTATTCGGCGCTTTTTGGCGAATACAGAACGTGCGCGTGTTCGCGCGAAACGGTGCGGTTGACCTCATTATCTTCCGTAAACGCCAGGTCATTTCTGCGCGACGGTCCAGCGCCTCGGAAGACTTCAGTGGTTCGTCCGATGTTGGTTCTGGTTTTCTCTAAACTGATTTGAGCCTGATTTGCCGTTCCATGAACCACGACCAGCTTGGCCGGTCGTCGTCCGCGTGGTGAAGTCTCACTGGCCTTGGCAGGATCCATGATGGTCTCGACGGAAAGCCAGGTCTCGCCCTTGGCAGGCAATTTCGGCGTGGTCCACATCTCCACGCGCAAATCGCTTGGAAATCGATAGCTCGAGCGGGCCAATCCGCTCTTCAGCTCTTCCATGAAGTAATTCGTCAGAAACTCGCTTTGAAACACCTCCGACTGGTCTTCCGGAACGCCCAATAGTCGGATCCGCACGAGGTTATAGGGGAACACATTTTTGCCGCTCGCGCGATGGCTTTTCGCTTTGATGGTGTCCAGCACGGCCAGCCGGATTTCGGCCAATTCCGGCGCGTCTTTGGCTATGCGGTTCACGCCAAATGGCGTCTCAAAAATCGCTTTACCCAACTTCTCGATCACGTTCGAAAGGGGCATGTATCACCTGTTTTCTGGAGCAGCCGTAATGATCCCCAACTGCTGCGCTGCTTCCACGATTTCGCGCGCTGCGGGCGCAGCGAACAGCGCTCCGTATCCTCCGTGCTCTACAACAATTGCAAACGCGATCTGTTTGCCCGGCTCAGCCTCATACGGCGCGAAGCCAGCAAACCACGAGTGGGGATCACCGGCATCGAGCTGCGCCGTCCCAGTCTTTCCCGCGACATCAATCGTCATTCCTGTCATGGCGCTTCTCGCCGTTCCTCCTGTCACAACGGAGCGCATGGCCCTTTGCAAAAACAACGCTGAGTCTGACGCAAGGACCGGAATTGGCGCTGCCGTTCGACCGTTACTCGCGTCAGATACCCAGCGTCCTTCCGGCATGCGGCCACCTGCCGCAATCGTGGCCGCCACGCGCGCCATCTTGAAAGGCGTAATGAGTACAGGGCCTTGGCCGTAGGCTGCAAACGGCATCATTTTTCTGATTTGCGCAAGTTCGCCCGCCGGAATCCCGAGTAAATCCGCAGTTTCGAGCAGCGCCTTCGCGCCGACATTGTAGACCCCGAGTTGGGCAAAATAAGCATTGCAGGACACCCGGATCGCATTCGCCATGTTTAGAGTTCCGTGCGCGTGATCCTTGATGTCATCGCGTACCGGACGACGCCAACCGGGGATGATCGTCCCCACCCGGCCATCGCCCAACCCGCGGCAGGTGTAAGTCTTTTCGGTCGCTTTCGGATCCAAGCGCAAAGCGGCCATCGCAGTCACCAGCTTGAAAGTCGAACCGGGCGGATATTGGCCGTAGCGGGCGCGATCCAGCAATTCATCGGGCGTGGGCGCGCCGGTTTGCGGCGGCATGGGCCAGCTAACCAGGGCAAGCACGTCTCCGCTCTGCGGGTTCATGATCACCAGGGCGCCTTTTTTGTTCGCGGGCTCGAGCCGGTTTTTGAGAATTTCCGCGGCTTTGAGTTGCAAGCGTATGTCAATTGTGGCGGTCACATCGCGATTGCGGTTCAGCAGTCCTTCCAGAACCGGATTCCCGCGCTGATGGCGGTATCGCACGACCGGCGCGAGCTCCGCGTAATCTTTATAGCCTTGCAAACGCGCATTCGAATCGTGCTCAATGAGTGACGCGTTCGTGGCATGGAAGTTCTCGCCGGTGCGCAGATCGCCGAGCAAGTGCAGAGTGGCCGGACCGAACGGATAATGGCGATTATCCAGCCTGGAGCAGGTCTGATCAATGGATATTCCCAAACGCTCGTAATCGGCGTGGTGTTTTTCGAGTTCTGTCCAACTGCTCGTGGCGAGCAGCAATCCGTTTCGATCGTAAATATTGCCTCGCGGTATAGACGCGGCCAGAAGATTCAGGCGGGGGTTGCGCTGCGGCCGCTTGACGCCATCCTGTGTGAAGACCAATGCATTTTTGGCAATGAGTTCCTGATCGTGAAGAACTTCGATGTATGCAGCGCGTCCTACCAGCGCAAGCGCACAACCAGCTAAAGCGACCGAGACCACCCGGACGGGTATGCTGAATGGCAGCTTAATAGCTTCACGACCGCTTTCAACGATCTCCTCATCCGCCGTTCTCGCGCGTGCCGATTGATTGGAGATTCCTAACAAAACAGCAAAGATGGCGAAATTCATGAGCATTGCAGTATTCCCGGAACTTAAGAACGGAGAAACCACGCCGGAAAGCGGAATTGCCCCGAGCGCCCCGCCCGAAATGAGCAACATCTCAAGCGCGATCAGAGTGCCTAATCCCACGGCGAGAAACATCGCATATTCCTCGGGCGCGTTGAGCGCGATGCGAAACGCGCGATGCACCAGAAGCGCAAAAAGAATGCAGACGCTCAGAACTCCGGGCAAGCCCCACTCCTCGGCGATGGAGGGAAGTACCAGGTCCGTGTGCCCGGCGGGAATCACGCTCGGGTCGCCCCAGCCCGGTCCAGATCCGAAGGGGCCTCCCGTGGCAAACGCCCATAACGAATGCGCCAGTTGATCGCCTCCGCGGACGTCATTGTCCCAAGGCGAGAGCCACATCGAAACGCGTTCAACGACGGTATGCGGCGCGCCCAAGCGATATCCAATCACAACGCCGCACACCAAAACGAAAACTCCAAGCAAGGCTAGGCCGGAGCGGCCTCTCGCAACGGCAAACATGGTCAAAAAGACAAAGCCCATCACCAGCGCGGGCCCCATATCCTTCAATAGGAAGAACAGGGCGAGAGCGCAGGAGACAGCGCACATCACGGGAAGCGCGTGGCTCGCTCTGGGGAGCTCCATCCAGCGCAGCCATCGGGGAACGAATCTTTTCGGGTGCAGATCTCGAAGCCGTTCCCAATTGTGCGCGAAATAACCCGCCAGGAAAAACACTAAGAGGACTTTGATGACTTCGACCGGCTGAAACAGCCCCAGATTCACCTTGGCATCGCTGCCCGTCGGTCCCGATCCGAGCCTCAATAGCCCAACAAAAAGCGCAAATGCGAGCAGCAAAGGCGTGTAAACCCAGCGTGAGAAATTTCTGTACTGGAACGATCGCAGCAGCGGCAACAGGAGACTCGCGCAGCCTACTACCGCGCCCCATGCGAACTTCTTGAATTCGAGCGTGTCTCGCAGGGGATCGCGGAGGCTGATCATCAAGATCAGCCCGATGCCGGTCAACAGGTGCAGAGCCGGGAGTATGGCCGGATCGCCACGAAACCGGCGGAGTCGCCAGGCGAAATGGACCAACCAGAATGCGGCGACATAAAGCGAAATCCAAATCGCGCAGGTGCGCAAGAACTCGCGCGGCGTTCGCACCACCACCAAAGGTTTTATCTTCGGGAGTGGAACCAGCGGTAAAGTCGATCGCCCCGTTTTGGCGCCGGTCTTATCAGTGAGCGATTTTTGTTGTGCCCGGAGCGAGCTCCATCTCGAATCGTTTTCAAGGTCCGCTTGGGTCACACGAAGCCGCGCTAGCACTCCGACGTTCGGCACAGGCTTACGCGGCTGAAGATAGCTGCTGATTCGTTGCGCGACGAGTTCGCGTTCTCCGGGATCGTTAAAGATCTGAAGAATTGCCGCCACCTGTTGCGATTCGCTCACCTGGTTCAAATTGAGCAGCTCACCATGATTGAGCCGGTCCTGCAGCTCCGGAAAATCCTCCGTCTTGGCAGCAATTACAAACGCCAGCCCGCAGAGTACGACGAGCGATGCTCCGAAAAGCCAGAAAGCCTCGCGACGGCGCTCGAACGGTTTGAACCTGGCCTCGAAATCGATGTTCGCGGCGGCTGTTGCCTGCCAGCTTTGAGTTACTGCCATCGCCGTGAACTCGAAACGTGTCGCGGGGTATGTTGTTTCGCCGGAACGTATCGCACAGAGTCGCTTTGCAACTTGATCTGCTCGCTTTGGTACTCGTAGACCTGTTCGAGATTTGTGCTTACATTCGAAAAGCCGATGATCGGCTCGTAAAGAGTGCGGGCGCGCTCAATGTCATCGCGGGCCATCTGCAGCCATTTCGCTTTGTCCGGCCGCGCCGTTGCGGGAGTTCGTTTTGCGCGGGATAGCTCCCACTGGGCGCGGAAGAGATACCCGTCAGCTTCTTCTTCGATCTCCTTCGGGCCGCGCTTGTATCCGAATTGCTCGGCCTGATGAAACTCGCCGAGCGCCTGGCCGATATTGTGGGAGACATACACGTAAACGCGCGCCAATCCGAGATGGGGATCGGCCGAGCGCGGCAGATACGATTCCGCCTGTCGAAAGTTGCTGATGCTTTGCGCCGCTTTCGGAGGATTCTGCGCCAAATCGTAATAGCCGTTGCAAAGCGCGAGCTTTCCTCGGGTCTTAGAATCCCAGGGATCGATCTCCAGCGCGTAGCGCAGGCACGTGCGCGCTCTCGCCCAGTCAAAATCGCCCAATTGCTCGTCCGAGCTGTTGCGGAAATGGTCCAGGATGTTATCAGCTGCGGCGACGAGGTTCGAATGGAACGGTCTTTCTATTCCAAGCACCGGCGAGAATTCGCCGAGCAAGCTGTTCCGCCGCTTCAAGTCCTGGTAGAGCGCCCAGTCGGCGGAAAGCGATTGCGCACTTTCGTGAACGTAATCTTTCTGAATTCGCAGCGGAGTGCTCATGGTCCAGAACCGGTAATAGTAACCGACGGGTATGAAAACAAGCAGCCCAACCAGGACGCCTGCCAGCAGAGCAATGGCCACATTGGTCAGATCGTTCCAGGCGCGCCTTGCGGCAAGAGGACGTATTTTCAAGGCCACTCGCGCCTTAGCGGTTGGAGCGGGCGGGTCCACGCCGGCCGGGTGCCTTTCAATAGTGGCGTTCGCATCCCAAGGCGCCAGGTGTTCGCCGGCAGCAACCGTCAACCGGCCATCTAGCGAAGCGCGCAAATCACTTTCAAACGCTTCTGCCGATTGATAACGGCGTGTCATGTCACCGGCTAGCGCCTTGGCGACGATGGCCTTCACCGAAGCCGGGCAGCCTTGCGGCAGGGCGCGCGGTGGCCTCCGCGACTGAATCAAATTTTCGAGCTTGCGCGTGTTTTGCGCCTGATACGGGGGCGCGCCCGAGACCATTTCATACAGGCTTATACCAACCGCCCAAAGATCGGCATGGGGATCAACCTCTCCCTTGCTGATTCGTTCGGGCGAGCAGTAGCTGGGGCTTCCCAAATTGTGGTGAGTCAGATTGTGCGTAAAAGTAATAACTTTTGCGATTCCAAAATCGAGGAGGCGCAACTCGTCGTCAGCGCCGATCTGCACATTCGCGGGTTTGATATCGCCGTGTATCACGGCGGTCTTCCGCCCATCTACGTCCGACACGAAGGAATGCAGAGTCTTGAGCTGGCTGCAGATTTCAGCGGCATAACGCGCAGCGCGCTTCGGATCGAGACGGCGCTCCTCGTGCAGGATCTGTGCCAGCGTCTTGCCTTCGAAATATTCCATCGCGACAAAGAAACAGCCATCCTGCTCGCCGCAATCGTAGATCTGGAGAATGCGGGGATCGAGATCGTGGAGTTGTTTCTGTATGAGCGCGCCGCGGCCTTCCGCTTCAATAATGAGTTGGGTGAAATCGTCGCGTAGGTGCTCCACCAGCTTCAACACGACGTGGCGATTCGTCTCGGCATCGCGCGCCAGGTATACGTCCGTCAGGCTGCGTCCCAGCTTGCGTACGATGTCGTATTTTCCGAACTTCTGGAAATGCACCAAGGTTCGTGCTCCAACTAGACGACCATCACTTGGCTCCCGGCTTGGACAAACCGTTCCGCGCAATGAAATTTCGTTCCAATACCGGATGAGCCGTGGAATCGATCTCCACGCCCGATCGAAGGGTTCCGGCAACTCTTCCGTTTTCCGATATCCAATTTCCGGCGAGCCGGCCAGCGCTTTCATCTTTGATTGTTATGCCGGCACCGGGATTTGCGTGTACAAAATTAGCCAGAAGAATAGGCTTTGAAGTTCCATCGATGCGGATTCCCGCCTCGATTGCCCCCGACACTTCCCCGTCCTCGATCGTCACGGAAGAATTCGCGATCCAAATTCCCGTGCGTAGCGGATGCGCGTCATCGCCTATGATTCGCAGCCCCTGTACCCGAACATCCCGAATGTCTCGCGCGATCATCGCGAGGCCGGGATCTGTCACAGATGTAGGGCTACAGCGCAACACCGCTTGCCCGGGAACATCGCTCAAGATGTTTACGTGCTCTTTCAGCTGGATTGGTCCGAGATATTCTCCCGCAGGCACTTCAATTGTGTCGCCGGCTCGGGCAATAGCCAGAGCATTGATGATGCCGAGCGCATCGTTTGGATTCACGGCGATATGAGCGGCGGGGCGCGGCAAGGGCGGAGTTTTCGTTTGCGGGGGGGCCGGACGCGGCATCATCCGTTCCAGAGTGCTCCATAGCAGAATGCCGAGAAGCATGCCTGCCAGAAACAAAACCGCGCTTTGAATCGCGGTGCGCCAACGTCCGCCTTCGCGCCTCATTCGCGTCACTCCATGGCGGGGACGTACCTCGGCGAGAGTCTTCGATTCGCTTCCGAGGAAGTCCGGTCCTGCTACGAACACAACGCTGACGTTGTCCTTGCCGCCAGCATCGTTTGCCGCGTCGATCAGTTGATGCGCGGTTTTCTCCGGACTGCCGTCATAGCGCTCCAATATTGCGATGATCTGAGCTGAGGTGAGGACATCGCTCAATCCGTCGCTGCACAGTAACAGCGCGGCGTCGGGCCGGAACAGAAAAGTTTTGATCTCGACGAAATCCGAATCGTGCGCATCGCGGGGGTGCGAACCGACGTCGCGAAACACCTCGTTTCGGCGCGGATGCCGCATGGCCTGTTCTTCGGTGAGTTCGCCCTGATCCTCCTGCTCGCCTACGGGTGAATGGTCCGAGGTCAACTTTCGCAAGTTTCCATTCCAGACGAGATAAAGGCGCGAATCGCCGACATGGCCGATGGTCACGCGATCGTCTCGCGCAACTGCCAATGTAAGGACGCAAGCCATGCCGCGCCACTCTTCCTTGCTTTGGGCGGTCGAGTAGATCTCGTTGTTGGCTTCGGTAATCGATTGCCGGATCTTCTCTTCGATATCCGCACTGTTATCGTCCAGATCCGTCGCGGTCAAGTTTCTTTCAATGACCCGGACAGCGGTTTCGGCGGCCAATTCGCCGGCAGCGTGTCCGCCCAGCCCGTCCACGACCAGAAAGATTCCGTGAACGTCGTCCGCAAGGATGCGGTCCTCATTGACTGTCCTCTTAAGTCCCGGATCAGTGGCAGCGCCAGTCCGCCAAGCTACGGCTGTTCTCATGACCTTCCCGGACCTCGCCAATTGAACCACACGAACCCGATCACGAAGAACAGCAGTATCCATTGCAACGCTACAGGCGTGAGGTACAAAAATCTCATGGCCGCACTTCGAATTCGAGCGTAAGAGTCTCTCCGACACCGATCTCGGCGTGATTCGGCAGCGCTTGCTCGACACCTTTTCGTAGCCGCTTGCCATCCACCCAGGTGCCGTTTGTGCTCGCGTCAGTGATGAAAAACGCTCCGGTGGCTGAATCGCGCCGAAGCATCAGATGTTCCCGTGAAACCTCGTCGCTTGTATAGAGAGCAAGATCCATAGGTTGATCGTCTCCGCCTCGGCCGATCCGCACTTGGTTTTGCGTTACTAAATAATGTTGCGACCCGGAATCGTCTTCATAGCGGATCTCCGCGAAAACCGGCTCTGCGACACGGCGGGCTTCCTGCCGCTGGCTAGTGGTCCGCTGAGCGGATGCAGAAGGCTCGCGTTCCATCAGCGTCGTCTTGGTGCCGCGATAACCGGGCTGAACCGTTTCGTTCAGCTCCGAATGTATCTCGACATCGCCTGTCGGCACCTCGGAATCGGGCAGGAATTCGAGGCTCCAGTCGCGGCAGGCGATTTTATACTCCTTCGGCCGCTTGGGACGCCGGCGCACGCCGAAAACAGTCGAATTCGTGTTGAACTGGACCACCCGCGAGCGCAGCGCCCGCTTCGCATCTTCGATGATCAGATCAAGCACCCCGCTCAGCGTGGCATGATCTTCCGGGTTCAGGTAAATCGTGAAAACGCAGGGAAGCAGGACTGTGTACGTCATCTCAAACCGGCCCAGCTCCATATTCCGGATCAGCTCGCCAATGATGACGTTACCGCTCAGCTTGGGTTCGCTGAGCTTTTGACTCTGGTGCGCCAAGCGCGCGCTCCTCTCCCTGTCCTCCACTGACGTCCGGCAATCCGCCGGGTTTCATGGCCGCGCCGGATCAAACTCCACATCAAAACTTCTTAATGAACAAGCGTTTGAATGCGAAGCCCTGCTTCGTTGTGATCTTAGCTTAGTACACGCGAGATGGCGCGCTCACTCATACCGCAGCGCATCGACGGGATCGATTTGCGTTGCTCGGCGGGCGGGCAGCCATACCGCAAAGAGAGCTACCGCGCTTAACAAAATGGGCACGCTTACGAAAATCGCCGGGTCCCAAGCCTTGACCCCAAACAGCAGGTTGGCCATCAGACGAGTCAGTCCAAACGCGGCGGCCGTCCCCAGTAGCACGCCGACTACGGCCAAGCGCATTCCTTGCGAGATCACCAGATTCCGCACATCGCCAGATTCCGCGCCGAGCGCCATTCGTATACCCAGCTCTTGCGTACGCTGTTCTACCGAATACGCCATCAATCCATAGATCCCGATCGCGGCGAGCAAGAGTGCCGAACCACCGAAAATGGTCAGCAACACCATATTGAAATCTTCGCGAGCAGTAGAGCGAATCACTACTTCGTCCATGGTCCTGACGCGCGCTACGGGCAATCCACCTGTGGCTTGGCGCAGCTCGTTTTGGATAGCGGAGCTTAGTTTGCGCGGGTCGCCATGCGCGCGCACGATCCAGAGAATCGGACCAATGCGCGCGTTGAGGGCTGTTATGCCATTCGAAACTTGAGAAACGGGGATATACATGTTGGGCCTGGGATCGCGATTCAAGCCCCCGTCGTGGATGTCGCCGACTATGCCAACGATCTGGCGGGCAGGCTCCTCGAACTCCGGTCCAACACCCTTGCCGATGATGATGCGATCTTTCAGCGGATCGCTTTTCGGCCACAGTTGGCGCGCCAAAGCTTGATTGATAATGACGACCGGAGCGGAAGCGGCATCATCGCGCTCGTTGAAAGCACGGCCGCGCAGCAGTGGAATTCGAAAAACATCGAAATAATGCGGCGAGACGCTGGTCCAACCGCCGCCTCCGTGATCATTCCCGTGCGTCAGGGGGCGGCCCACAATGATCAACGGCAAACCAAACCCGCCCTCGAGCGGCATGCAGCAGGTGGTGGCCGCGGATGTTACGCCGGGAAGCCGCTCTAAGCGTTCGACTCCGTCATAGACCACCTGCGCCACGCCGGCTGTTGTCTCAAACCGTTTCCCGGTCAGTGACATCTGCATAGTCAGGACACCATGTGGATCAAATCCCGGGTTTACAGTTCGAAGGGCTAGAAAGGTTCTGATGAGGAGCGCGGCGCCGATCAGCAGAACGATGGCGAGCGACATCTCGCTGATGACGAGAATCGACCTAGTCTTGTTCTGGCGAAAGCCGCTGCCGGTGCGCCCGCTGCTCTCTTTCAGAGTCGAACTGAGATCTGCGCGAGAGGCCTGAAGAGCGGGTATGAGTCCGAATAGAACACCGGTGGCAAGCGAAACCGCCACAGTGAATGCGAGAACACGCCAATCCAGGCCTACGCCGGAGCCGTCCTCGCCGATCCGCGGAATATTGCCGGGATTAATCGCTAGTAGCGCGCGAACAGCGATAATCCCCAGCACGAGTCCAAGCGCGCCGCCGGCCGCCGATAGAAGAATACTTTCCGTAAGTAACTGCCGCATGATGCGCCCGCGTGCCGCTCCCACCGCTGCACGAATCGCTATTTCGCGTTTTCGCCCG
>Ga0213875_10001143_pt1 | contig 18243 bp, 25 predicted proteins | sample BarmaccomBMRX_R8_FD_160105 | JGI IMG/M metagenome (GOLD analysis project Ga0213875, IMG submission 160105) | Root-associated microbial communities from Barbacenia macrantha in rupestrian grasslands, the National Park of Serra do Cipo, Brazil - RX_R8 | ecosystem: Host-associated > Plants > Roots... | reverse complement strand
CTCCACCATCGGCAGTCGGCGGCGGGCCGCGGCGATGGCGTCGCCCTCGCGGGTGTGGGCCTTCTCGCGGACCAGCAGTTCGTCACGGGCGGCCTGCCAGGTGGCCAGGTCGACGATGGGCGGGCGGCCGGGCAGCGCGGTGGTCGGGTCGTCCGGCGTGTTCGTCATGGTGTCCTCCGTGGTGTCTCGTGCCGGGCAGCGTCGTACGACGTTCTATGACGTTCTACGGCGGTCACCAGTACACACGCGCGACCCGGCCGGAACTCATCGCAGCGGGGGCGCCCTCGGCCGAGCCTGCACGGACCACGTCGGGCTGACAAGTCACAGACGCGCCGCGCCGGGCGCAGCGACACATCCACTGTCGCGCATCGTCCCGGTCACCAGGCCACGGGATCAGCGGAGTGAAGCCGCATGCCTTGGCCTCGGCCTCAGTGGGCAGCATTGCCCCGCCGGGGGAGGCGGAAGTCCATTGTTCGGCCGACCTCGCGCCAGGTCTCTTCGGCTGCTTGGCGGACATCGTTGAGTATATCGCTGCGCTCGCGCACGAGCCGGGTGTAGATCGGCACGTCGGTCGGTTCGGTGGTGCTCACCGTGGGGTTGGTCCCTTCTGTGACGGTCTCACCCGCTTCCGTGCGGGCGGAAATGGTGGCTGAGTGTACGGGCCCAGCGGCATCCGTGCGGCGCGGTCCCGCCTGACGGGCACTCACCGGTCCGGGCGCCCGACGGGCGTTTGGTGCTTCCGGTTCGCGGTCAGGCGGCGGGGCGGGGCATGCGCAGAGCGGATGGTGTCGGGCGTTCGATGGGGAGGACGCCGGCCACGATGAGCCGGGGGATTTCGGTGGCGCTGCGTGTGTGGAGTCTGATCCAGACGCTGTCCTCGACGCTCGGTAGCCGGCCGTGTGGCTGCTGTGGTCGCCGACGGCGGGGCAGACGTAAAGGAGGTTTGTCGGTCCTAACTGCCAGACTGTGCCGGGTGGATGAGTTGAAGCGCATTCGAGCGGAGCTGGTGGCGGTGGGGCGGCAGCGCGCGAAGGTACGGGAGAAGGACCAGAAGATCGCGGCGCGGGCGAAGGTCGTTGCGGCGGAGGCTTTTGAGGCGGGGTTCTCGCCGGATGAGATAGCCGCGTTGACGGGTTACCAGCCGACTACCGTGGCCCGCTGGGAGATCAAGGTCGAACGGGCCCAGCGGCGCGGTCTGCTGGACGAGCTGGTTGCGCGGTGGCGCAGTTGGTCACGAGGCGAGCGTCCGGCATGACACCTTTCCCCGCGTCGACATGCGTCTGTGCCCTGCGGCGAATGGCCGAAGTCGACGCCCGCTGAGCGGTGTTAAGAGCATCCCGTACGGGGGAAGCCCACGATGACAAGGGGAGGCAGCATCATGGGGAAGCGGAACGGTGCGCGCAAGGGCGCACGTCGCTCGGGGAATCCGGCGCGGCGAGAAGCGGAACGCCTGTACTCGGGCAATGTGCTGGGCGAGCGCATGTACGCCGCCCCAGCACGCAGGGCCGGAGTTCAGCCCGGCGCCGTCATCCCCGTAGTCGTCCCGGACCTTCCGGGCGGCATAGATAGTGATCCGGGACGCGGCGAGATCCGACGCGGCACCCCTGAAACCCGTGATCCGGATGGCCGACCTTGGACAACCCCGACGGGTCCTGGCGGGAGCTCCCGAGAGCGATCGATCAAAGCATCGATTCCGAGAAGTTGACGCGTCCTCGTGGCGGAGGAGACTCCGACAGGAAGGCTGGTCGGCGGCGCGCTCGTGCTGCCGTCCCCCTGAGCGCTCGTGCACCCCATGCTTGCGGGATCGTCCAACGCACAGATCATCGCCAGCTTGGTCGCCACCCTCGACTCCCTCGCTGTCGTCAAGGAGTGGCGCGGCAAGGGCATCGCCCGCGCTCTGGTCGCTGGAGCGGAGAAGGCGATGGGCGTACACGAGGCTGGAGAGTTCGGCGCCGCAGTCATGTACATCACGCATGAGCCGGAGCTGACGGCTTTCTACGCCGGGCTCGGCTTCACCCTCTCTCCCGACGGCGTCGGCATCCCCACGCCGACCGGGCTCATCTGCCACAGTCCGATCGAGGGTTACCGCTTGTCAGTGAAGCCGCTTCGCACCGGCGTTCAGATGCAGCCGATGCCGACCCTCTACGGCCGACAGCTGGTCATCCGCGGGATCCTCCCTGCCCCAGCTCACTGACCCGAGGTAACGCAGTCGGCGGCGGCCCGCGGGTCGACGGCGACCGCCGCCGGTGGCGGCTGCTTGGCGGTTACCGGGGGCGGTAGGGCGCGGTTCAGAACACCTCGGCACGGGCCGCAGGCATGGACGCGGTCGACGTGCGCGCTTACGTGCCCTCCGACCGGTGAATCTTCTGGCCTCAGGCCGGGAGGAGAACGTGGAGTTCCTCCGCAAATTCGGTGACCACAGGATCCGGGTGGCTGCGCCGCAGACTTGCGGGGTCCGGGTCGGTCGGCGTGATGACGCTTCTCGGGGCGCCCGCTCGCGCCGGGATGCTGGTCCTGGCAGATCGGCGTCGACCCGCAGATCGGTGACCCGATTCCCGGCGATGGCACGCACGCCGAGTTGTGCCAGTGCGTCGATGCGATCGAAGGGGTCTGCGGGAATCCGTACCCGTGCTGTACGCCTTGCTGTACGGTCGGAACATGGCATCGAAACCAGTGACGATCCGGGTCCCCGAGGAACTCCATGCGCAGCTTCAAGAGCGTGCCGAAGCCGAGGGCACCACGGTGACCGCACTCATCACGCAGGCCGCGAGCAACGCGGTCCGTGACCCCCGCCTCGAGGGCGCTGCGGAGGTCTTCCGCGCGTTCATCGCCGACCATGGCGACGCATTCGACGCGGCCTTCCCCGACGATGCCCCCGGCCGGCTGGACGCTCCTGGGCGGGCCGCCTGACCGTGGAACTCTACATCGACATCCGCTGGCTGCTGGAGCGCCAGGCGGAGGTGCTGCCCAAGCATCCCTCGGTCCACGACTTCTCCAGCCTCGTCGCCGCCATCGCCCGTCACCGCGTCAACACCCCGCAGATCGGCATCGCCGTCGACAACGCCTGGCGCGCGGCCGCCCTGATGCACGCCATCATCCGACTGCGCCCGCTCCCGGCCCGCAACGCCCTGTTCGGCGCTGCGATCGTTGTGGCGTACATGGACGCCGTCGGGGAAGGAATCGATGCCCCCTACGGCGCGCTGATCGACCTCGCCCGCGACATCGACGCCGGACGCGCCGACGCATACGACGCTGCCTACCGTATCCGCTCCTGGCGAATCTGACCCGACTCTGCTGCACGCAGCACCATCTCTGCAGCACATGCAGCGCCCCGGTCACTCCCTTCCGATCGGGGCGCTGCATGTGCTGCCCTCCTGCTACCAGCTACGTGCAGCGCCCGGTGCTGCTCGGTGTGCTGCCCCCCGCTACTCCTGGAGCCAGAAAGTGATGACACTGGACCGCTGCGCCCAGGCGGCGCACGGGTGCTGCTCGTCCAGCAGCCGGCCGTGCCTCGGAGCTGAGGCATGGTGCCACTGCCACGAAAACGCGGCAGTCCAGACACATAAGTCGCCCCGAATGTCAGCCCAGCCCTGACTGTGACGTGGCCCCAGCGCCGGTTCAAGGGTGCTCGGCATTGAGGACGGTGCGCTCCAGCTCGGTGAAGATCTTCCAGCCGGTGCCGTGGGAGGAGGTGACTTCGGCGCGTACCAGCACCGGGGCGAGCGGTGCGCCGATCGTCTCCCACCACTGCTCGTACTCGCCGGTGGGCTCGTGCAGTTGGGCCGCGGGATCATCAGCCCAGTCGAGCAGCAGCATCTCGTGGGGGACGGACCGCTTCAGGTCCCAGGCCAGGACGTCCAGGGCGAGCAGGCCGTCCACCCGGTTCCAGGGCCGGTCGCGGACTTCCAGCGGCCACCACGCGGACAGGCACACGGACATGGACAAGATGCCCGGGCTGCGCCACCACGCGCCCGCGGGCAGATGGGGGGTGCGGCGCACGGTCACGGTGGTCAGGTCGGGACGTAGCGGATCGTGAAGAGTGAGGTCCTCAAGCGGCGGGATGAGCGCCGCGCGGAGCGTGTCGTCGTAGACCGTGGTGGCGTACCGCTGCTCGTAGCGCTCATCGTCCGGATCGGGGGACAGATCGGGGCGGGCGGACCACCCGTGTTCCCAGCCGTAGCGGAAGGGCACCACCGCCAGGCCCAACTCGGTGAAGTAGCCGGGGGTGAAGCAGCATAGCGGGCCGGCGGCCTCGCGCGCCTCGTGGACGGCCCGCAGGTGGGGCGAGCGGTAGCAGTCAGCCTCGTGCAGGGTATCGGCGGGGTGGTCGGGATAGGAGAGTGTGCCCCGGTCGAACACCACCTGGTGCACGGTGCCGCTGCACTTCGCCTTGGAGACGGCGTGGGGAACAGCCCACATCCAAGGATCTGGACGGGCCGTGGGATCGCCCGGCCGCCCCGGGGTCGGAGGCAGGCCACCCTCGGGTGCGATATGGAACTCATGGTCGGCCGCCTCGGGCAGACCTCGCGCGCGCAGCACCTCGTTCACCGCAGCCAGCCACAGGGCCCGCCCAGGCCCCGCATACAGCGACCGCGGCACCGAACCTCGCGCCCACAGGCGCTCGTTGACAGCCGCAACCGCGCCCGGGCGGCCTGCTCGCTCCGCTCCGCCCGCCGCGCATGCGGACAGCCGCTGCGCATGCGCGCACCACGTCATCGGCTCTTTGCCCATCCCACCATCCTGCCCCCACCCTGGCGGAGAAATGGGGAAATCTCTGGGCGCAGACGGCGCGCAGGGGCTGTTGCCCCACGGTGCAGATGGGCGAGACGGAGATCGTGCTGCGTGACGATTTCGAGGGGAGCGTCAGGCAGACCCGGGAGCAATGGGCCGACCTGGTGGTCAAGATCGGCGACGGCACATTGGTGTAGGTCAGTTCTGACCTTGGTGGGTGCGGGCATTTGAGGGCGACGCCTACGGCCTGCCGGGCGCCGAGCGGGAGCGCTGTCCGACATAGTGCTGGAGCGCACCTGGACGACATTTCGCGACGGTGCCGAGGCCGGTGACCCCGTTTACAGGCGGCTGTGGCGGGAGGGAGCCGGAGACGGCATCCGCCGTGTCAACGGCCATGTAGTCGCCCCAGGTTCGCGGCTGGCGGTTGTTTGGGCTGGTGGCCATCAGTTCCCGTGGCCATCAACTGGGACTCAACTGGCCGCCCGCCAGGAGCTTCGTGGCCCTCACCGGCTGTTCCGCGGCAGCGGGCTACTCGGCGCTCTCGCGCAGCAGCCCTTCGGTGGCCTCGGCTCCGAACGCCTTGACCAGGGCTTTGATCTGGGTGTGCAGTCCGCCGTTGTTGATGCGGGAGGCTTCTTCGTCGGCGTCGTGGTGGACGGTGTCGAACGCTGCCAGGTCGCCCAACTCCGGGGAGGCGGAGGCGCCGTTGTTGTAAGTGCTGGACGCGCCGCGATGGACCATGTCGTAGACTAGCTCTTCGACGTCGAGCTCGCTCAGCCCGAGGTCCTCGGCGAGGCGGACCAGGTGCTCCACCCCGTCCGGGGCACCGTCCTCCTGTTCCGGCTGCTCCTCGTCCGACTCGTCCCGGTCAGCGATCTCCAGCCTCGGCCGGCCCGCTTGGTCTGCCGAGTCCTGCACCGGCTTCTCGCTTGTGACCGTAGGAGGGAACCCGCAGATGCATGGTCTCGTGGGCAAGCACCTTGTCGGCGGACCCCCTCGTCGGCACCTGAGCCAGGTTCACGACCATCAGCGGCATTGAGAGGCGGTTGTCGGTTTCGCGGCGGAAGCTCTTCTTTTGACCGTGTTGGCGGTTCTTGTGTCGTGCTGGCGTCGACATCACGTGCTCCGTCCGGTCATGCCCAGCCCGCCCATGGAGCTGGTCAGAGCCGGGAACTCGCGGGTGAGCACTTGCTTTTGGGTATTGGTGAGCTGCTGCTGGCCGGTGTGCTGGTCCTCCTCGTAGTAGGAGGCGAGGGCGACGCTCAGCCGGTCGGCGGTCTTGTGCGCCTGCCAGACGGCTCTGAGATCGGACACGGTGACTCCTCTTATTCGCTGGCTGCCCGCCGCCGGTCAGCGGCGGGCGGTGGTGGGTGGCCGGGGAAGGGACGGGCGGCGGGGCCGTCGTGCGGTGGCCCGGCATCGTTCACGCCGTCTCGTCGTCCGGCTCGGGGATGGTCAGGTCGAAGCCGAGGGTGCTCAGCCTCCCCTTGAGCTCCTCGACGATGTCGCCGCCTTCGAGATCCGGGTCGGTCATGGCGGACAGGACGGCCGCCATGCCGGCCTGCGCGTCCGGCACCGGCGCGGTGTCCGGAGTGGGGCGGCCGAACTCGCCAGCGAGCATCGCCATCACCACGGCGAGCATCTGGAGCTCCTCGTCGGTGTGCCGGTCGGTGACCTCGTCGTGGTCGTCGTAGTCCTCGCCGAGCAGTGAACCGTCGGCGTCCTTGAACGGAGCGAGCTCGGCCTGGTGACGGGCCGGCATGGTGGCGTGCGCCTCGATCAGCGCGTGGACCACGCTGTGGCCGGGCCGTGCGGGAATGTCGGGCGTCTCGTTCAGGTCCTGGCCGCGCCACATCGCGGCGCAGTGCAGCCAGCCGGCCAGCTCTTGGACGCGCGCGTTGCGCGCGCGGTCCCAGCGCTCGAAGGGGTGAGCTCCAATGGCTGTCAGCTTGGCCTGAACGGCGGCGACATCAGCGGGTGTGGCGTCGCCGGGGAAGACGGCCAGTGCGGTGGTCATCGGGTTCCTTGTCTGGGGGTCGGTTTGGCGAAGTGGTTCGCCGAGAGAGTGCTGTGCGAGGGCGATGCCGCGCGGCGAGGGTGCGCACCCTTGGTACAGGGGCGCCCGCCGGGGAAGAAGCGGCTCTGGGGGCCGGGCCGCCCAGGCCCTGGCTGGGCGCTGGGCGCGGCGGGTTACTGCTCGGCGCCGGTGACGTGGAGATCGGTCACGCTCGGCAGTGCCGACAGGATCGTGTGGAACTCCTGTGGGGTGCGCCGACACCGGCGGGTGTGCTTGCTCAGCTTCAGCTGCAACTCCACCTCGACCGGGCGGACGGGATAGTCGCGTGAGGCGATGTACTCGGTGTCCGAGCACACGTACTGCGCGCGGCCGACGCTCAAGATCAGTTCGCCGAGCGTGACCCGGTCGCCTCGGCGGGGCAGGGGCACATCGCCGATGTCCCACATGAACTCGACCGTGTACTCGGTCTCGTCGGGCTCGATGCCCATGTCGAAGAACACGCCAACGCGCACTGCTCTCTCCTGCGTGGGTGGGTGGGTGCGGCGGCGCACGGCGCGCCGCCGGATGGACGGGTGCTCCTGGCGGGACCCGAACCCGTGCCGAGTGGGCGAGCTTGGGCAGCGCGCTTTGCTGCCGGGGTTCAGGACGGCGTGAGCGAGAGGAGCTTGGGCCGGGCTACACCCTTCCCATGACTTCTACAGTACACACAATCATAGAGTTACACAATCTCTGGAGTTGCTGGCGCCAGAGTTAGTCGAGCCGCGGATCCCGGCAGGAGTTGCAGCACCAGGGGTTCGCACCGTCCGCGGCGGCGTGGATGCGGTGGGGCGGGTCGCCCTGTGGGATGGCCTTGGAGCAGAAGGCGCAGTAGTGCGCTGGGTAGGGCGTCGACCAGGGCTGTGAGCGTGTGCGGCATGACGGACACGGACGCATCGAGCGCCGAGGCGATAGCAGCCCAGCTCCTTACCCAGGCCCACGTTGTCGCGCGCCGCTTTGGTCGGCGGCCCTGGCGCGACTTCCTACAGTGGATCAGCCGCGGCCGTCGTCGACGGCGAGACCGTTTTCGGCGTGGACTACCGGATCTGCCGCCGCTGCCTCAATCCCTTCCAGCATCACTGCAAAGAAGCCCTGTTGGACCGGTGCGACCGGATCACGCCGCCAGGCCGCGCCCTCCGCAGGGTCTACCGTTCCAGGTCGAAGACCAGCTGCTCACCGCACTTCGCCTCCGTGCCCGGCAGCCTCTCCAGATCGCGTAGCAGCGCCCGTATGTGCCGCTGCGCCTCCGCGAGGTCGCGGACGATCTCTCGGGCGATCTCCGTCGGCGGCCGCGGTTCCTTCGCCGGCGCGGGCGGCTTCGAGGGCATTGCGACCGCGGCCGGCGCGGGCGAGTGCTCAACGCGCCGCTGGCTGCCGGGAAGCAGCACGACCACGGTGCTCGTCAGGGTGCCGCTGTTCTTGAATGCCTTCTCGGGCAGTTGCTCCATCACTCCGCCGAGTTGCTCTACCAGCGCCCGGAAGTCCCGCGTGGCCGGCGAGGAGTGGAAGTCCGCCCTGTCCGAGATCACCGCGGCCAGCAACCCGTCGGGTGTGAGGAACCGGTGCGTGTGGGTGACGTGGGTGGTGTCCGCGCCTTTGGCGAAGGGCGGATTCATGGTCTCCTTGTCGTAGTGCGGCCGTGCCTCCAGGGTCAGGAAGTCGCTGGTCGTCGCGGTGCGCGTGAACCCGGCATCGCTGAGCGCCTGGGTGTGCTCTTCGAGCGGTTCAACGCAGTCCACCACGCAGCCGGCACCTGCGACTCGCTCGGCGATTGCTACGTGGCCTGCGGATGGTTCCAGCACGGTCAACCCCGGTTGCAGTTCGGCGAGTTCTACCGGCTGCTTCACCACCGCCGGCGGGGTGGGGAAGTAGCCGAGGTCCTGGACGGTGGTGATCTTCCCGGTACGGCACAGCTGAGCGATGACCTCGGACGGATCCTCCCGGAACAGGTGCGCTTGGGCCTTGCGGCTCCACTGTCCCCCCGCCGCCTGCAGCACCTTGTCCGTACGGGCGTACAGATTGGCGTCGAGCTGGGCAGGCAGACGCCGCGCGGTTCCGTCGATGACGACCTCGCCCAGGATGGCCAGGACATCGGAGGCGACCTTCATCAGCATTCCTTCGCACGTCAGACGGCCCGATCGCTGACCGCCAGTCGGCGATCCAGCCGTGAGGAGGGACCGAACCGGGGCGGCAGTCCGCCGCGCCCCGGGGGAATGAATTGGGTGCGCGCGCTCAGGCTGTCCGGCCAGGTCCGGCGGCCAGCCGGGCCGCTTCCGCCTGGGCGTCTTCAGCGGTGTAGCCCGAGCCGCACCAAGGGCGGCAGTACGCGCCGGCCGGGGCCTGGCACTCCTCGCAGCCCTCCTCGAAGTCGCCGGGCAGGAACGGACGGCGCACCAGGGGCGCGGACGCCTCGTGATCGGGAGCAGGCACGGAAACTCCAGTGGTGGACGGCAGCCCCGCGCAACGAGCGGGACCGGACGCGGGCGGATGAAGGCGCCGACGCGGAGGGCGGCGCAGCCGCGTGCAACGAAAGGTGCGGCAGGGACCGGGCAGACGGGATCAGGCGGTCGGGGCGAGCATGGCAACGCCCCGACCCGCCCATCCGGTGACAGGCGCAGCCGTCACCGCGACCACGCCAACTACCATATGCAAATTCATAGAAGTACACAACTATAAGAAGGTCTGGGCGCCGGCCGGAAAGCGGTACCCCACCTCACCCGGGAAGCGGCCCTCCGCATCGGGCCACACCGCCTGCCACACCGGCGCCGTCCAATCGCTCGACCCGTGCACCGCGCGGACGATCGTGAACGGCCCCGTGCGCTGGTTGGTCAGGACCGGGGTCACTGCGCTCGACAACCTCCTGCGACCTGCGCAGATCCGAATCTCAGGCACAGTCCGGCGGGCCTTCGACCTGCATCGATCCCGGTTCTGACCAACCAGCGCGTGCTGCCCACCTGCACCAGGCGCAGCACATACCCCCCGGCCAGAACCCCCGCCACCTCCAACCCCACCCGGCTCAGGAGCCACCGACCCGGCATCCAACCGCGCCACCAGAGAGTTCAGGACCCCCATGGACACCTTGGAAGCCAGCCCACTCAGCGCCGGCTCGTACCCTCGAGCGCGGTGCAGCCCGACCGTGTAGGTGAACGGCGGCGCCCCGGACTCCGGATCAGCGAACACATACTGCACCGCGTACCCGTTCCGCCGGATGATGCCCCTCAGACGGTCCAGATAGGCGTCCATACGCGGATCTCCGTGCGAGATGACGACTCCTTGAGATGGGGATGATGAGGTGCCCTCGGCCGACCAGCCGAGAGTGCAAGGACGAGGCGGGCAGGCTCCTCGGCCGAGCCAGCCCCGCGCGAGGAGGACCCGGTCAGGCGGCCCACCGAGAGCCGGCGCTGATCTCTCCGGTGGCCAGGTCGATGAACAGGTTGCTGCCGTGCACCGGCCGATCAAGCCGGGAGTAGTCGGCGAGCGCGTCGCCGATCTCCGTCCCCTCGAAGTCGACGTCCGTCACGGTCGTGTCGCCATGGTGGAAGTAGACAGTGTCGTCCCAGTAGACGCCGTCCTCGTAGTTCGGATCGGTGACCAACTCCACCCGCAGCGCAGGCGACTCGGTATCCGCCTCCCCCTTGACGTAGAGGGTCGCGCCCGCCTCATGCAGAAGGCGCGGCAACTTCTCCTTCAGCTGCGCCTCCAAGGTCACGCCGGCACGCTGCTCGCACCAGCCGATGAGGTCATACAGCTGGTCCACTGTCAGGGCGTTGAGAAGCGGCGCCGTAGCCTCCTCGTCGGTGAGCAGCACTGACAGGGGCGGCGAAGGAGCAAGTGGGGCGGGGACGGCGAGCGCCTGCCCGCCGACATCGATGGACGTCATCAGGTTCTCCAGAAGAACACGGGCCGATTCGGCCCAGGACGGGAAGGACCGCCTCACGCGGCGGGGAGGACAATGCGCAGCGTGTCGCCGTACTGGGGCGCGTCGAACTCCGAGATCTCCACCAAGGCATCCGCGACCAGCGTCCGCTTGAAATCGATCCGGCTCTCAACGCCCTGCGGCGAGCCGGCGAAGTACAGTGTCGGCCCGTCGGTGGCCCATGCCCGGCCGTCCTCGTATTCCGTGATCCGAAAGCTCACGGCCCGAGGGCGCTTCGCGTCGGAGTGATCCCACCACTGGACGAGGGCGGACCGAAGATCCTCAAGGAGTTCCTCCGGGATCACGTACCGACCGGGAGTCACGTCGGCGTACTCCTGCTCGACGGTGGCGAGGGCGTGGCTGCCCATGGTTGTCGGATCGAATCCGCGCATGATCGTGATGCCTCTCAAGGTGTGTGGGGATCCGCGACCAACCACCTGGCAGCGCAAGGCGGTGGGAAGCGGAGTAGGAACAAAACCGGGGGAACTCAGCCCCGGTGCACTGTCACCTCGGCGTCGAGCGCGAGCTCACGGCGCCACAGGAGTTCGTCGGCACGCTTGGCCTCACGGCGCCGGAAGCGACGAGTCCTACGCCGGCCCGCGCCTCGCTCGCGTCGTGTGGGCCGGCCTTCATCGGGCCAACTCGGAGTGAAGCGGTAGTTCATGACGGGCAAGGCAGTTCCCCTCCAGAGCGCACCGGGGAAGCGGACGCCGCCCCGATGACTCCTCCTTATGTAGATTCATAGAGTTACACAACTACAGGGCGGGGAGGGCGAGCCCGGCGGACGACGGCCAACGGTGAGTCGCCGTCGAGGTGCGCCCCCAGGCTGCGGTAGACGCTTACGCGCGTCGCGCCCCAGATCTCCAAGAGCTCTTCGGCAACGCGCAATGCGCCGTGCAAATCGGGCGGCAGGCTCGCTGCGCCCTCTCCACACCAAATGCCGCACATGACTGCATACATGGGTGATGCGGGCGGCGACTCGTCTGCCATGTCTGGAAGATCCTTTCGACCCTTGAACTTGGGGGCGTTCCACCCCAACGGTTCCTATTTTACACAGACTCATAGAGTTATGCAACAAGAAGGTGGGGAGCTTTGGGATTTTTCGTTTCCGTGTCCGGGGTGGTTCTCGTTTCGGTGTCCGTCGTAGGCGGCGGCGTTCTCATCCGGGGTGCGGTGGACGGTGAGCAGGGCCATGCGGTGGCTGTGCTCACCGAAGGCGACCGTCCGTGCGTCGAGTGCCGCTGGCGGCTATCCATCGGCCTGTGCCTGGTCGAGAACGCGGGTGAAGTCCGTGGTGTTGACGGTGGTGTGCTCGCGCTGGGGCAAGGTGGGGTGACCGAAGGCGAACCGGCCTGTTTCGTCGGCCGTGCGGTGCTCGAGGATCTCTGGTGGGAGGCCGCGGCCGAGGACCTCGACGATTCCGTCGGCGAACCGGATGTCAGAGTCGTGCAGGCTGGCGATCCGGGTGTCGTCGGCGATCTGGCGCGCCACGTCGGCGGTGAAGCGGGCAGGATCATTCCGTCGCGCCGGTGGCCGAGGACCTCGGCCTTGTAGGGGCTGAAGTCGTTGCGGGCGACTGAAGAGGGGAACTACTCGGCCGGGGGCCGACGGGCTGGGGAGTCATGCTGGTACGTCTCTGCGATTCGAGGAGGGCGTGCGGGCTGGGGCGCCGGGGCGTGAAGTTCGTGGTCGAGGGCGCGGATCCGGCGGCAGCTATTTCGTTCCGCCGATCCACAGCATCCGGAACGCGGCTTTGAACTGTTCGTGGCGGGCCGGAGCGTCGGGCAGGGCGCGCTGCAGCCGGGCCCGGAACTCCGGCCCGTGGGACCGGCCCCGCGGGCGTGTCCCGTGTACCAGCTCGTGGACCAGAACGTACTCCAGGAGGAGCGGGGGAAGCTGGAAGGCCGTCCAGTGAAGCGTCAGCCGGTGGGCGCGCTCCTGATAGATGCCGCCGTGTCGGCAGCCGATGTCGCGTACCGCGAGCTCGGGCATCGGGCGGCGAGTGCGCAGGCGGGACCACCAGGCGGGCGCCGCCGCCTCCAGCCATGCCTGACCGGCCCTGGTGTACCACTCGATGATCGGCTGCGCACCGTACCGTGCGATGTCGCCACGGTAGGCCACCAGCCAACCGGTCCCGTCCGTCTGCCGCAGATGGACGGGACCGGAGGTGTCGACCAGGAACAGCCGGACGCCAGCACCCAGCCACATGAACTTGCACCCTTCCACCAGGCGCTTGTCGGGGTGCTGCGGGGACCGCGCGGCCATCCTCCGCGCGTGCACCTCCAGGAGGGAGGCGTTCTGCCGGACGAACCGGATGATCTCTGCCGGCGTTGAGGTCGGCAGGGCGCGCACAACGCGCCGACCATCCGGTCGTGTTGTCAGCGCGTGTTGGGCACGCCGGTGCGATACGACGACGTCGAAGGTGCCGGGCTCGAGGGTTCCGTCGTCCTCCAGGGCCGCGGTGATGCGCTGGATGAGCTCGTCGTCGAGCTCAGCGCCGACGGGGTCAGTAGTCGGTCTCATGGTGCGGGAGTTCTCCTGTTGCGGGTGGTAATGGTGAGCACGGGGCGGTGGCCGACCTGCCCCGTTGTCCTGTGTCGGTGGCCCTCGGCACAGGACAACGCGTAATACTCCAGCGGGAGTTCGAACTCGCCGGCAGGGCCGTGCAGCCGGGGTGCTATCGCAGGGTGGGAATCTTGCCCCAGAGGTGAACGGGCCCCCTGGAGGTGCGCACCGGCCTGCCCTTGGGGCCGTTGACGTGACCGGCGATGACGCACTCGGCATGGGCGCAGCCGTCGGGATGAGCGCGCGTGTTCAGGCAGCGGTTGGGGCTGCGGTAGAGCGCGACCTCCCACAGGAACGCCGTACTGGGGGCCCGGCGCGGCTCGCTCGCCTCCTCGTCCTGCTGGGCGGCGCCCGGTGAGGGCCGGTGGCAAAGCAAGCAACTTGACCACGTTGACGTCGCCCTCGCGCAGCCCCTCACGGCAGTCATGCCTGCCCCGGCCCGGTCGCGACGGAGTACCTCCTTCTTAAGTCCAGGCGTGCTTGCCCTCCTGGGCCATCAGCTGCCAGGCGGTGTAGACGATCTGAGCCCACGCGCCCGTCGTGCCGAGCAGGGTGCCGGACTCGGGGAAGTGGCGGCCCGTGAACAGCGCCCTCTCGTTGTCCCGCATAAGCTCCGGCTGCCGACAGCAGAACTCCGATATCACCCGCCCGGACCGTGCTGACCTCGTCCACGGGCAGCAGCGCCTCGGGGTCGAGCGTGTCGTAGAAGCGAGGGGCCGTCCCCCCTTGACCAGGCTCTCCGCCGGGCTCCACAAGGACCAGGAGACGCCGACGATCGGTGTCGGCTTATCTCGCAAGATGTGCTCGGGGACCTCGGAGCCGCCTGCCTCGCGCTCGTACGACCCGATGGGGACGGCTAAGACCAACAGGCCGCTGGGCGAGGGCAGCCGGTCCACGGTGATCGCTTCCGTCGGCGCGGTCTGCCCGGCCGCAACGGCCAGCCCGGTCATGTCCTCATCGGCATAGCAGAGGCGCGCGTCGCTGAGCCGCTGCGACTCCTGCTCGCACAGCACCAGGGCCGTCGCCCACGCGGCGTCCTGGGCACCGGCGATATGCGGGTACCTGGAGGAGCTGCCGCGCCGCAACGCCCCGGCCATGTTCAAGAGGCCGAAGCGGGTGCGCTGGTGCTCCTGCACGGTCTGGCGCAGCTCGGGGAGACGCTTGGGCTCGGGCGGGGGCCAGCGCCGAACTGCGGGGTCCAGCGGCGGGTCAAGAATGCGCATGATGCCTCATCAGGAGCGCGTGTACACCCATCCTCCGCACATGGCCCGTTCGGATGACAGGGACCATGATCGCGGATCGAATCGTGTCCGAGTCGGCACCATTTGGGGGATCGGTCGTTGAGTAGGGCGTCCCCGATGTTGACCAATACTGACCAGTTCAACGTCGCTTGACACAAGGCTCGCGAAGCGATTCCCCCATGTGCGAAGGCACCGTGTACACGGGGCCGGGGTGTGCAGCAAGCAACACCAGGGAATAACGAAAGTACATGCATAAATCTAATTATTCAATACATGAACTGTAGGGGGCGGCAGACCCCCGCAAGCGGGCACGGGACCGTCAGACACGGTGCTCGGCGAAGGAGCGCACCTACCTGTGCGCCGCCTTGGTGTCCTGCGGGTTGCCCAGAACGATGGCCAGTGCGCCCACGAACCCACGGAGCTGGTGACTGAGGTTGTCTCGGGTGAGCCAGTCCCACGCGGTGTCGCGCCGTGCCCGCACGGCGGTGATCTCTGTCGTGGTGGCCTGTGCGACGTGCCTGAGTGTGGCCTCGCACAGCGCGTCCACGGCTGCCTGTGTTTCCGTCAATCCGGCGTCGGCGAGCTTGTTGATCATATCGGCGCGTCGGCTCATCAGCTCGGCGTCGGGCCGGGCTTGTCGGTGTCGGGCGGTGGCGGTCACTTCGATCTCGGTGTAGGCGACCTTGGTCCTGCGCCGCTGGCACAAGCGGCCACCATCTCGGCGCGACCAATAAGCATCTCGTCCCGGATACCGCCGCGAGGGTGCGGCATGCGTGAGGCGTCGACGTCTTCGCCCAGCATCATCGAGACGATGCCCAGCAGCCCGGCCGACGCCGATCCGGGCACCATGCGCTTCCGCCTCTACCGCCTGCCCGCCTGACCGACCTGCTCGCCGCCGGCACCTGACAGCCAGCCCGACAGTCCGAACGACAAAGGAAGGAGCACGCATCACCCCGGGTGCCGTGGAACCCTGGCGCAGCCGCAGCGACACGCGAAGACCCCACCCGCGATCACACGGGACAAACGGGGCGAACCGACGAACCGACTACCTCATCAGGCACTCGCAGCCGTTGACGAATCGAGGCTGGGGCAGGGAGAATTTCCGGAAATCCGAACCGGCGGAAGGGAGCGGCTATTCCTTCGAAGGTGCTTCCTTTTCCTCCCACGTTCCCCGCGTGAGGCGCCTGCGAATCTCCGAGTAAATAGTCTTGCGGTACCACATCGGCTCGAATACCTCAGGGCGTTTGCGGTCTCCCGGAACGCGGTCGGGAGCTGCGATCTGCTTGCGGAGCAGATATGACTGCATGGTGCGTCGCTGAGCAGGCTTTCCGCTGAGCGCGTTACCACGAATGACGCCGTACTCGCTGATATCCAGCAAATCCTTGGGGTGATCCTCGGGAAGGGGCTTCACGAACTGAGGTTCGCTGCGCGTGTATGCCGTCCACACCCGGGGCCTGTTTGTTCGCACCCACTCGTCCACCGCCTTTGGATCCCACTGCCCGTCCGATACAGGCGCGGGGAAGGCGGCAGCCACGACTTGGCCGTTGGCGTCACGCCGCTCCTTGGCCTTGGCCCACACGTCCACGGCCTGGTAGCTCATGCCGAACCGCTTGGCCATCTCGGACCGCCTCTCGGCGGCCAGCCCGGGCGGTGCCGCAGGCGTGGCAGCTGTTGCCGGCTTGTCAGCGGCCTGCGCATCGGGTGCGCTGGTGGTGTCGGGCTCCGGCTTGGGCGGCCAGTACTGCGGACGCATGGCCTGGACCCAGGCGTCGACCTGAGTAACGTCCCACATGCCGTCGTCGCCCGCCGCCGGGAAGTTGACCAGCCTGGTCCAGACGGTGGCGTCCTTGGGCGCCACGCCGTACCGGGTAGTGATCCCCGTGTGGTCGATGCGACGGCTTGTCATGGACGGGCCTTCGGGTGGAGGTGGGTGGTCTTGGAACTACTGGCCGGGGTCCTGCGTGCCGCCGTCGGCCGCCGCCTTCCCTGAAGTACCGCGCTTGCCGATCGGGCGGAGCAGATATGGCAGGACAGTCTTGGGCGTCCACATGGGTTCTTGGGCCTCGGGCGTCTTGCCGTCGTTCGGGAGCCGGTCGGCGCGGGCGAGCTTGCCCTGGGAGATGTAGGACTTGAGCGTGGACAGGGCGGTCGGCTTGGGCCGGCCTTGTTCGTGGCCGTCGAGTTCGGCGATTTGCTTGAGTGTGAGCAGGCCTGGGTTCTCCTTGAAGTACTTCTTGAGGAACTCGCTCGGCTCCCGCAGCTCACCGCCGCTGGTCTTCCGCCGTACTTTGCGCGAGCGGGTGATGTACGCGTACGCCGTCTCCCGGAACCACATGTCCTCCTTGACCGTGGGCTTCAGGCCGTCGTCCGGCCGCCGGTCGGGCCGTGCAAGGTCTCCCTTGGAGATGTAGGTGCGCAGGGTTGGAACCGAAGTGGGTGCGCGCGAGAGGAACCGGCCCTCAAGCTCACCGATGCGCTTGAGGGCCAGGAGGTCCTTCGGGTCGCCAGCAGGCAGCGCCGTGGCCTTCTCCCGCTGCTTGGGGTGGGCTGCGACCCAGGCCTCCGGCTTGTGCTCCAATACCCATTTATCGACGGCCGCCTCGTCGAACAGCTGGGTCTTGCCCCAGCCCTTGGCGAGCACCGCAGGGAAGGTCGGATCGAGCGACCACGACGCCGCGGTCGAGCCGCTCACCTTGTACCGCTTGGCGATCTTCTCGAGAGTGGTCTGCTTGATCTTCGAGTGTGCAGGAATCACCGTCTGCTCCAGGGCCAGCGTGGCCTGATCGTGTCCTGCCGGCGGGTGACGGGGCGGCGACGGGACGCTGTTGTTCGTGGCCGGCGGCCCCTTCCCGCATCTCCGTTCATGGCCGGTGGGCAAGGAGAACGCAGGGAGAGACCCACTTCACAACGTACAGCGATCCATGTAATTAAGCAATTCTTAGGAGCCGTGTCGAGCGGAGCCCGGACCGGGTGTGATGACATGCGGGTGGTTACCGGGTGTTTTCTGTGGCTGGGTAGATGCGGTGGGTGGGTGGTTGTGTGGTGGCGTGTCGGTGGGTCATCCGATGTGTCGCATGGCGACGATGGTGTTGGTGGGGCCGGCCGAGCCGGTCCACCAGTCCAGAGGGGTGAGGCGGACCGCGGCGCCGGTGTGGGGTGCTTCGATGACTTGGTTGTTGCCGGCGTACATGCCGACATGTCCGGGGGACGACGGCGCCGCCCCTGGCTCGGAGCCGAGCGTGAACAGCAGGTCACCCGGCTGCAGTTGGGAGACGTTCTGCACCGGCGTTCCGTAGTTGACCTGCGCCTCGGAGGTCCGGGGCAGGTTCACCCCTGCGACGCTCCAGGCGTATTGGACGAGGCTGGAGCAGTCGCAGGCGTTGTTGCGGCCCGCATCGAACGGTGGGCGGCAGTTGCCGCCGAACTGGTACATCTTCCCCAGTGCCTGCTCGGCGGCGGCGATGGCCTGCCGCGCGCCGCCGGAGCCGGCCGGCAGCGGGATGCTGCCGCCGACGGTGGCGGCCCACTGCTGGGCCAGGGAGCGGATGCGGGAGACGTAGGTGCGGGTCTCGGTGATCGGCGGGATGCCGCCGGCTCGCTGCACCGCGTCGGGGCCGGCGTTGTAGGCCGCCAGCATGGTGTCGGTGGAGTCGCCGGGGACGCCTCTGACGATGTTCGCCAGGTAGCAGTCGTAGGCGATCTGCGCGGGGATGGCGTCTTGGGGGTTCCAGACGTCT
>Ga0213875_10001142_pt1 | contig 18252 bp, 17 predicted proteins | sample BarmaccomBMRX_R8_FD_160105 | JGI IMG/M metagenome (GOLD analysis project Ga0213875, IMG submission 160105) | Root-associated microbial communities from Barbacenia macrantha in rupestrian grasslands, the National Park of Serra do Cipo, Brazil - RX_R8 | ecosystem: Host-associated > Plants > Roots... | reverse complement strand
GATCCGGCCGCTCACTGAGGAGTCGGACCGGGTTCATCTCCTTCCAGCGGGCCATGAGTCAGCCTCCCGTCCTGCGCCAGTCGGCGGGCAGAATGTGGTCAAGGACATCGTCCACCGTGACCGCGCCGAGCAGCCGGCCGGCCTCGTCGCAAACGGCCACGCTGATCAGGTTGTAGGCCGCCAGCCGGGCGGCCAGCTCCCGTTCGGGCATCTCCGGGCGGACGAACGTGCTCGACTGCACGCAGTCGCCCGCCAGCATCGCGGGCGGCCGCCGGAGCAGCCGCTGGAACCCGATCGTGCCCAGGAACCGGCCGGTCGGCGTGGTGGCGGGCGGCGCGCACACGAACACCTGGGCGGCGGCGGTGGCCCGGGTCTCGGGCTGGCGGATGCGGGCCAGGATCTCGGCCACCGGCACGTCGGGCGCGACGATCAGCGGCTGCGAGGTCATCAGGCCACCCGCCGTCCGGCTGCCGTAGCGGAGCAGCCGCCGCAGGTCGGCCGCCTGGGCCGGCTCCATCGCGGCCAGCAGCCGATCCCGCTGGTCGGGCGGCATCTCGGCCAGCAGGTCGGCGGCGTCGTCGGGCTCCATCTCCTCGACCACGTCGGCCGTGCGCTCGGGGTTGAGGCTGGCCAGCAGCCGGATCTGGTCCTGCTCGGGCATCTCCTCGAGCACGTCGGCCAGCTCATCGTCCTCGAGCGCGGCCGCGATCTGGGTGCGGCGGTCGGGCGTCATGCCCTCGACCGCGCTGGCCAGGTCGGTCGGGTGCAGCTCGCGCAGGCTGGCCAGCTGCTCGGCCAGCGCACCCGCCTTGAACAGCTCCGGGTACTTGTCCCAGGGCACGATCTGGGTGGACCGGAAGCGCAGGCCGCGGGGCCGGACCGCCAGCGAGGACACGTCCCAGCCGTCCCGGCGGCCCTCGGCCGGGGCGATCGCCACGTCGACCACGACGCCGCCCTCGACCTGCACCCCGTTCAGGCTGGAGGCGAGGATCTCCCCGGTCCGGCCGGTGAACCGGCCCAGGTCGACGGCCCCGCCGCGCAGGTGGGCGCCGTCGATCGACAGCTCGGAGATCCGGCCGAAGTTGACGAAGATCCGCCGTCGCTGCAGCGTCACCACCAGGCCGAGCGCGCGCGGCGCGAGGCCCTGGGCGGTGGGCAGGATCACCACGTCCCGGATCCGGCCGACCGCGGTCTCTTCGTCGTCGAGCAGCGGCCGGCCCCGCAGCCTGGACGTGAACACCTGTCCCGATGCCATGCGCCTATTCTTGCTTAACGTATGTCGTAGAATCTCTGAGGGCAGCCAGCCGCCGGTGACGAGGAATGGAGGTGGTGGCCGTGTCGAGTGAACCTCCTAGTCCGGTCTTCCACCTATCCGTTCCGTCACCCGCCGCTCCGGCTCGCTGAACTGAGGGTTCCCAGTCCGGCTGAACTGATTCTCGCGCGGGTGTCTGCTGCTGTGGAGGCCCGTGATGGTTACTCCTTCCCCGCGCCGCCTGATGGCGCCCGCCGCCGACGCGCTGCGCCGGCGTAACACCCGTCTGACCACCCGCCGGGCGGTCCAGCAGGCCATCGTCAGCGTGGCCAGCCTGGTCGGCGCGCCGGTGTTCAACCAGCGCGGCCAGCGGGTCGGCAAGCTCGCCGACCTGGTGGCCCGGATGCACGGCCAGGACCGTTACCCGCCGCTGACCGGTCTGCTGCTGCGGGTCGGGTCGCGCACCAGCTTCCTGCCGATCGAGGCGGTGGAGTCCATCGCCCACCAGTCGGTGTCGCTGCGCACCGCCCGGCTCGACCTGCGCGAGTTCAGCCGCCGCCCGGGTGAGGTGCTGCTGGCCAAGGACATGCTCGACCACCAGGTGGTGGACCTCGACGGCCGCCAGGTGATCCGGGCCGCCGACCTCTACCTGGCCCCCGTGGCCGGGCAGTTCCTGCTGGTCGGGCTGGATGTCAGCCTGAACACGCTGCTGCGGCGGCTGGGTCCCAAGCGGCTGCGCGGCCGCCCGACCCCCGAGCGGGTCATCGACTGGGACGCGGTCGCCCCGTTCTCCGACGAGCTGACCAGCTCGCCGCCGGCCGTGCAGCTGCGGTCGAGCGACGAGCAGCTGCGGCGGCTGGCCCCGGCCGAACTGGCCGACCTGCTGGAGGACCTCGGCCGCCCGGCCCGCCAGGACCTGCTGTCGCGGCTGGCGGCCGACACCGCCGCCGACGCGCTCGAGGAGATGGACCCGGACGAGCTGGAGGCGCTGCTGCGGGAGGTGCAGCCCGCCCAGGCGGCGGCGCTGATCGCCGCGATGGAGCCGGACGAGGCGGTCGACGCGCTGCGCGACCTGGCCGACGGCGAGCGGGCGGCCATCCTGGCCGAGATGCCCGCCGACAAGGCCGGCGAACTGTCGGCCCTGCTGACCTACCCCGAGCGGGAGGCGGGCGGGTTCATGACCACCACGCTGGTCCAGGCCGAGCCGGACAGCACGATCGGTGAGGTCAAGCGGGCGGTGGCCGACCTGAGCCAGCACCGGGAAGAGATCGACGCGGTGGTGATCTGCGGCCCCGGTGGGGAGCTGCTGGCCGACCTGCCGCTGTTCGACCTGGTCACCCACGCCGACGACGTGACCGTCGGGGACGTGCTGGCCGCCGACGAGACGCCGGAGCCGCTGACCGTGCCGCCGGACGCGTCGGTGGCCGAGGTGGCCGACCAGCTGGTCCGGACCCGGCACTCCTCGCTGCTGGTGGTCGACGAGCACGGCCAGCCGCTGGGCCGCATCCTGGCCGACGACGTGCTCGACGCGCTGCTGCCCGAACGCGGGCGGCTGCACTTCCCGAGGCTGCTGCGATGACGCGCCCGGACGAGACCACGGCCCGGCCGGACGAGGCAGCGGTCACCGCCCAGCACGAGGTGGTCGAGGACACGGCGTCGCCGCCCGCTTCCGGCGAGCACAGCGTGACCGGGCTGGCGCTGCGGCGCCGGACCGCGGCGGTGATCCGGCGGATACCGGGCGGCCGCCGGACGCTGGCCTACATCGCCGTCGCCGGGCCGGGGCTGGTGGCCGCCAACGCCGGCAACGACGCGGCCGGCATCGCCACCTACTCCAGCGCCGGCTCGCAGTACATCTACCGGACGCTGTTCTTCATGCTGCTGATCACGATCGCGCTGGTCGTGGTGCAGGAGATGGCGATCCGGCTGGGCATCTTCACCGGCAAGGGCATCGCCGCGCTGATCCGCGAGCAGTTCAGCCTGCGGCTGACCGGGCTGGCCCTGTTCTGCGTGCTGCTGGCCAACACGGGGCTGGTGGTCAGCGAGTTCGCCGGCATCGGGGCCGCGTTCGAGCTGCTCGGGGTCAGCCGCTACTGGGTCATCCCGCCCGCCGCGGTGCTGATCTGGGGGCTGGTGCTGTTCGGGTCCTACCGGTACGCGGAGCGGATCTTCCTGATCTTGTCGCTGGCGTTCTTCGCCTACCCGATCGCCGCCATCCTCGGGCACCCGGACTGGACCGCGGTCGGCAGCAACCTCGTCATCCCGCACTTCCTGCTGACCAAGGGCTACCTGCTGCTCGGGGTGGCCCTGATCGGCACCACGGTCAGCCCCTACATGCAGTTCTACGCGGCCGCCGGGGTGGTCGACCGCGGGGCCGGGCCCGCCAACTACCGCAACGCCCGGCTCGACGCGGTCAGCGGGGCCGTGTTCGCCTGCGTCATCAGCATCATGATCATCATCGCCACCGGGGCCACCATCGGCGGCCGCGGCCCGCTCAGCTCGGCCAAGGAAGCGGCCGAAGCGCTGCGGCCGGTGGCCGGCAGCGGGGCCGAGCTGCTGTTCGCGTTCGGCCTGCTCGGGGCCAGCGCCCTGGCCGGCGCGGTGGTCCCGCTGTCCAGCAGCTACGCGATCAGCGAGGCGGTCGGGGTGGAGCGCTCGGTGTCCCGCCGGTTCGCCGAGGCACCGCTGTTCCTCGGGTTGTTCACCCTGCAGACCGCGCTCGGGGCGGCGGTCGCGCTGACCCCGGTCAACCTGATCAGCCTGCTCATCGGCACCCAGGTCCTGCAGGGCCTGGTCACCCCGATCGTGCTGATCTACATCCTGATCCTGACCAACCGCCGCGAGGTGCTCGGCCGCCACGTCAACGGGCCGATCCTGCGGGTGGTGGCAACGGTCGTGGTGGCCGCGATCAGCGTGATGTCGCTGCTGCTGCTGGGGCAGACGGTGCTGGGCTGGTTCGGCCTCGGCTGACGGGGCAGGTCAAGCTGGCGATCGGCGGCCACTCATCCAAGTCGAGCTTGCCGATCGATTTAATGGGTATATCCGGACCGGCCGGAAATAACCGTGGATGGGAATCGCTTGCTGACTAGTGTGGCCCTGCTCAACTCTGGACAGAAATGACGATGACAGCATCCACCGAAGCTGACAACGACATCTCCAGCGCCGAGTTCCGGCACGCGGTGGGGCATTTCGCCACCGGTGTCACCGTCGTCACCTCGATCGACGCGGACGGCGAGCCGGTCGGCACCACCGCCAACGCCGTGAGCTCGCTGTCACTCGACCCGCCGCTGATCCTGGTCTGCTTCGACCGGTCCAGCCTGACGCTGGACGCGATCCGCCAGCACGGCGCGTTCGTGGTCAACGTGCTGTCGGCCCCGCAGCAGGAGCTGTCGTCCAACTTCGCCCGGCGCGGGCTGGCGGCGGTGTGGGACGAGGTCGAGCACCGGCCCGGCCCGACCGGCAGCCCCCGGCTGGAGGGGACGCTGGCCGCGCTGGAGTGCACGGTCGAGCACAGCCTGCCGGGCGGCGACCACGAGATCATCGTCGGCCGGGTCCGCTACGCGGAAACCTCCGGCGACGGCGGCGCCCCGCTGCTGTTCTGGCGCGGGTCCTACCTGTCGCTCGACGGCGAGGACTAGGAGACGGCGCTGAGGCGGGGGCGGGCCGCCTTGTCCACCCGGGCCACCATCAGCGCGATGTCGTCACCGTGGCGGGGCAGCCGCTGGCGGCTGGCCAGCAGCTTGTCGGCCAGCCGCTCGGGCTCGTCAGCGACGCCGTCGCCGAGCACCCCGAGCAGCGCCCGCACGTTGCAGCCGGGGTCGGCCCCGTCGTCGTCGAGCAGCCCGTCGGTCGCCAGCACCAGCACCGAGCCGGGCGACACCGGCAGCGTGACCGAGCTGTAGTGCTCGTCCGCGTTGACGCCCAGCAGCAGGTCGTCGCCGTGCTCGAGCAGGACCGGGGGTCCGCCCGGGCTGGCCAGGGCCGGCCCCGGGTGCCCGGCCCGGCACATCTCGAGCTGGCCGCGGGCCGGGTCGATGATGACGAAGCAGCAGGTCGCGAACATGGCCAGGTCGACGTCGGTGTTGAGGTCGGCCAGCCAGCGGTTGGCCAGCGTCATCACCTCGGCCGGCCCCTGGCCTTCGCGGGCGTAGGCGTGCACCACCGTCCGCAGCCGCCCCATCAGCGAGGCGGCGATCGGGTTGTGGCCCTGCACGTCCCCGATGACCAGGGCGACCCGGCCGTCGGAAAGGTCGATGGCGTCGTAGAAGTCGCCGCCGATCTCCAGCCCGGAGGTGACCGGCCGGTAGCGGGCCGCGATCGTCACCCCCGGCGCGGCCAGGTGCCCGTGCGGCAGCAGCCCGCGCTGCAGGTCGCGGGCGAGCGCGTGCTCGGCCTCGTACATCCGGGCCCGCTGCAGCGACTGGGCCAGCAGCCCGGCCGCCGAGACCAGCAGCGCCCGCTCCTCGGCCGCGAACTCGCGCACCGCCCCGAACCCCATCAGGCAGACCACGAACAGGTCCTTGCCGACCGGGACCGGCACCACCGCCCAGGCCCGCTGGCCCGACCGCTTGGCCCGGGCCGCCGCCTGCGGGTAGTAGCGGGCCAGGGCGGAGGCCGACCCGATGAACAGCGGCTGGCCGGTCGCGACCACGTCGGCCACCGGCGAGCCGCCGGGCAGGTGGGCGAGGGCCGCCGACGCGGCCGGGGTGAACCCGTAGTGCGCCACCGTCTCCTGGCGGCCGCCCTGCTCGGCCAGCATAACCAGGCTGTTGGCCCCGTAGACGGCCAGCCCGGACCGGGCCGCGCTGGTGATGTCGTCGACGCTGATCGCGGAGGCCAGCGCGGCGGTGAACTTCTGGTCAGCGCGGTCCGCTCGGCGCCCTCCCGCAGCCGCCGCTGCTCGGCCTCCCGGCTGGCCCAGATCGTGGTGGTGTCCATCACGAACCCGGTCATCCGCTGCGGCCGGCCGTCCGGCCCGGGCAGCACCCGGCCGCGGGCCTCCATCGAACGCAGCACGCCGTCGGCGTCCATCACCCGGTACTCGATCTGGTAGGTGCCGCAGGCGGCGCTCATCTGCCGCAGGGCGCCCACCATGCTGGCGGCGTCCTCCTCGGGCACCCGCTCGAGCAGCTCGGTCATCGTGACCGGCTCGTCGGCGGGCAGGCCGTGCAGCCGGCAGGTGCCCGGCTCGAAACTCACCGCGCCGTCGGTCAGATCCCAGCTGAAGAACCCGGCCTCGACCGCCGACACCCGCGGGCGGGAGGCCGACCACACCACCGCGTCCCGCCGTTCCTCGCGGCCGGCCGGCCCGGCCTGCAGCGGGACCGCGAGCCCGCCCCAGACCACGCCCGCCTGCGGCCGCTCCGTATCATCGGGCTCGGGCAGCTCCGTATCGTCGCTCACGGGCGGCCCGCTCGCTTGTTGTGGAACCAACTGACCCAGCTCAATCACGTACACCTAGCCCCTCCCCCACCGACGGCCTTGCGGTCCCCTCCGCGCCGTCGGCTACGCCGAAAAACGGGCTGTGCCGACCTTCCACGGGTCTTCGATCACTGCGAACGCCAAGAGCATAGCGCCGAACAGGCGGGCAATGTCAGTAAAAACCCAGGTCAGAGCTGACCCGACACAGTTGTACGGGATGCCTGATTGAGCCGGGATAACTGTATTTCCGCTGGTCGGCCGAGTGCGGCTTTTCTCCGGTATGAGCACGGTCGTGCCCGTTGTCTCGCAAAAACTGGGCAGGACAATGGCGTTTTCCGCACTGGCCTGAGCTATTCGGGTCGGTTTTATCGTGGTTCTTTTGCGGTCTCGATCGTTGGGGAAATGCTTATCCCCTGCTCAGCGGCCGGGACCTTGGTCCCGAGCGCGGCCGGCGGGGGCGCCGGCCGGCGGCGCAGGAACACCGCGGCCACCGCTCCGGACAGGCCGATGGCGGCGATCACCCACCAGCCGTGCCGGAACGAGTCCAGCCGCCCGACAGATGTGTCTGGTGCGCCTGAGGCGGATGAGCCGAGCACGGCGACCAGGATCGCCACCCCGATCGCCATGCCGACCTGGCGGACCATGTTCACCACCGCCGACCCGCTGGCGAAGCTGGGCGCGGGCAGCGAGGCGGCCGCCGTCGCCATCAGCGTGGGCAGCGTGAGGCCGACCCCGATCCCGGTCAGCAGCATGCCGCCGAGCATCCCGCCCGGGTAGTCGGGCCGCAGGCCGATGGCCAGCGCCCACCAGGCGATGCCGGCCGCCAGCACCGCCGACCCGGCCGCGACCACCACCGCCGCCCCCCAGCGGGCGATCAGCCGCCCGGCCACCAGGAACGAGAACAGCGGCACCATGATCGGGCCGGGCGCCACCCCCAGCCCGGTCCGCAGGGCCGACCAGCCCCAGTCGTCCTGGGCCCACAGCACGATCGACAGCAGCATCGCCCCGAACGACATCGAGAACAGCAGCATCACCGCGACCGCGCCCGCGTAGCTGCGCGCCCGGAACAGGCCCGGGTCGACCAGCGGGTTGCCGGACCGCAGGCAGTGCAGCACGAACGCGGCCAGCAGGATGGCGGCGGCCACCAGCACCAGCGCGGTCCGGGCCGACGTCCAGCCCCAGTCGCCGCCCTCGACCAGGCCGAGGCTGAGCGCCCCGACCCCGGCGGTGACCAGCACCGCACCCAGCCCGTCGGGCCGCGGCACCGGGTGACCGGGCGCGTCCGGCAGCCGGAACCAGCCGGCCACCAGCGCGGCCAGCCCGATCGGCACGTTGACCAGGAACACCCAGCGCCAGCTGACCGCGACCAGCAGCCCGCCGATGACCGGTCCGAGGGCGGCGGCCATGCCGCCGGTGGCGGTCCAGGTGCGGACCGCCCCGCTCCGGCGCTCGGCCGGGAAGCTGGCCAGCACCAGGCTGAGCGAGGTGGGCGTGAGCAGGGCGGCGCCCGCCGCCTGGACCAGCCGGAACCCGATAAGCATGGGCACGCTGGTGGCGGCCCCGCAGGCGGCCGAGGCGGCGGTGAACACCGCCACCCCGAGCAGGAACCCGTACTTGCGCCGGTGCCGGTCGGCCAGCCGGCCCATCAGCACCAGCAGCGCCGCGTAGACGATCGCGTAGCCGTTCAGCACCCAGGACAGGTCGCCCAGGCTGCGGCTGCCCAGGTCCCGCGCGATGGCGGGCAGGGCCACGTTGACGATGAACAGGTCCAGGCTGGCCAGCACCACGCCGGCACAGACGATGACCAGGACCTCGCCCGGCTGACCACGCCGGGACCCCTGACTTAGCTCCGCCATAGCTAGAAGGTAAGGGACTGACTTAGGGCAGCGCAAGCCAGCTACGATGGGTCCATGACGGAGGCGAAGGAGGCCGCGCCGGCGATGCCGCGGCTCACGGGCGCGCTCGAGCCGCGCGCGAGCTGGCCGGCGACGGGATGCTCGCTGGCCCGGGCGATCGACGTGGTGAGCACCCGGTCGGCGTTCCTGCTGCTACGGGAGGCGTTCTACGGCACCAGCCGGTTCGATGACTTCGCGACCCGGGCCGGGATCAGCGAGCCGGTCGCCGCCGCCCGGCTGCGCGAGCTGGTCGAGGCCGGGCTGCTGACCCGCGCGGAGTACCGGGAGCCGGGCCAGCGGGCGCGGCTGGCCTACCGGCTGACCGAGAAGGGCGCGGACCTGTTCCCGGCCCTGGCGGCGCTGATGGAGTGGGGCGACCGCTGGCTGGCCGAGGACGGCGGCCCGATCGGGCTGCGGCACCGGGACTGCGGGGAGCCGGTCGCGGTCGAGCTGCGCTGCGCGGCCGGGCACCGCACCAGCCCGGGCGAGCTGGACCTGGTGCACCGGCGGCGGTAGGCGCCCGGGCGGCGGGCCGGTCAGGCGGCGCGGCGCTCGCGGATCTGGCGCTTGATGCGGGCCAGCATGGCGGCCATGCCGCGCAGCCGCAGCGGGCTGACCAGGTCGTTCAGGCCCAGCTGACTGGTGAACTCACCCGGCGTGGCCAGCACCTCGTCGGCGGGCAGGCCGTCCAGACCGGTCTGCAGGATACCGGCGAAGCCCCGGGTGGTGGGGGCCTCCGGCGGGGCGTCGAAGAACAGGTGGACGGTGTCGTCGGGGGCCACCTCGACCGCCAGGAACAGCGGCGACTGGCACTCCGGGACCTGCTCGAGCAGGTCCCGGTGCCCGGCGTAGCGCTCCGGCAGGGCGGGCAGATCGTCGGAGAACTCCAGCAGCAACTGCAGCCGCTCCTTGCCCGGCATCGCGTTGAAGTCCTCGACGATCTCGGCCAGCCGTGGGTTGAGGGTGTCGGCCGTGGTCACGGCTGGTCGCCTCGTTTGATCGGCACCCGCACGCTGTTGCCCCACTCGGTCCAGGACCCGTCGTAGTTGCGGACGTCGGGGAAGCCCAGCAGGTAAGTCAGCACGAACCAGGTGTGGCTGGACCGCTCGCCGATCCGGCAGTAGACGATCACGTCGTCGGCCTCGCGCAGGCCGGCCTCACCCTCGTAGATGTCCTGCAGCTCCTTGCGGCTGCGGAAGGTGCCGTCCTCGGCCGCCGCCCGGGCCCAGGGCACGTTGTGGGCGAACGGGATGTGCCCGCCGCGGACCGCCCCCTCCTGCGGGTAGTCGGGCATGTGCAGCAGCTCGCCGCTGTACTCGCCGGGCGAGCGGACGTCGATCATCGGCTTGCTGAGGTGGGCCACGACCTGCTCCCGGAACGCCCGGATCCTGCTGTCGTCGCGCTCGACGACCGGGTAGTCGGTGCGCGGGCGGTCGGGCACGTCCTTGGTCAGCGGGCGGTCCTCGGCGATCCACTTGGCCCGGCCCCCGTCCAGCAGCCGGACGTCGGGGTGGCCGAACAGGGTGGCGACCCACAGCGCGTAGGCGGCCCACCAGTTGTTGCGGTCGCCGTACAGCACCAGCGTGGTGTCGCGGGAGATGCCCTTGTCCGCCATCAGCCTGGCGAAACCCTGGCCGTCCACGTAGTCGCGGGTGTCGGGGTCGTTCAGCTCGGTGTGCCAGTCGAGCTTGACCGCGCCGGGGATGTGGCCGGTCTCGTACAGCAGCACGTCCTCATCGGACTCGGCCACCACCAGGCCGGGGTCGTCGAGGTGGGCGGCCAGCCAGTCGGTGGACACCAGCTTTTCCGGGTGAGCGTACTCGCCGAACTTGGCCGCATCGTCGTTGGGCAGCGCCATGGCTTCCTCGCTTCCGGGTTCCCGGGACCCTCCCGGGACGGGTGGACATCTCGCACGCACAGTAACGCGCCGGCCTGTGCAGGCCTTCCCCGGCCCTTCCCCGGAGCAGCGGAATTCAGACGGCCGCGCTGCGTTATACAGCGGCATGAGCACTATTGAACTCACCAAAGAGACGTTCGAAGACACCGTTACCCAGCCCGGCATCACGCTGGTCGACTGGTGGGCCGAGTGGTGCGGCCCGTGTAAGCAGTTCGGCCCGGTGTTCCAGGCCGCCAGCGACGAGCACCCCGACGTGCGGTTCGGCAAGATCGACACCGAGGACCAGCAGGAGCTGGCGGCGGCCGCCCGGATCACCTCGATCCCCACGCTGATGGCGTTCCGCGACGGCATCCTGGTCTTCTCCCAGCCCGGCGCGCTCCCCGCCCCCGCCCTCGAGCAGGTCATCAAGGCCGTCCAGGACCTGGACATGGACGACGTCCGGGCCGAGGTGGCCAAGCAGCAGGCGGGCGACGGCGAGGGCCCGGCCCAATAAGGCCAGCACCGTAGGCCAGCACCGTAAGGCAGCACCGCAAGGCCGTTCCTTCTCCTCAACTCCCACCCGGTTGTCGTTGACACCCCCGGCGGCTGGTGTGATCGTGCTAACCAGCCGGTAACCAGGAGGGGACGACGACGATGTCCGAGACCAGTCTGCCCGGGGGGCGCAGTTACGCCTCCGGTACCTATCCCGTGGCCCTCCTGGGCGACACCATCGGGGAGAACTTCGACCGCACCGCCGCCCGCTTCGGGGACCGCGAGGCCCTGGTCGACGTGGCGGCCGGCCGCCGCTGGACCTACACCGAGCTGGCGGCCGACGTGGACGCGCTCGCTCGCGGGTTGCTGGGGCTCGGGATCGGCAACGGCCACCGGGTCGGTATCTGGGCGCCGAACTGCGCCGAATGGACGCTGACCCAGTACGCGACGGCCAAGATCGGCGCGATCCTGGTCAACATCAACCCCGCCTACGGCGCCCGCGAGCTCGAGTACGTGCTGCGCCAGGCGGGGGTGCGGCTACTGGTGGCCGCGCCCAGGCACCGCTCGTCCAACTACGCGGCGATGATCGACGAGGTCCGCCCGGCCTGCCCGGACCTGGAGCAGGTGATCCTGCTCGGCAGCGCCGAGTGGGACGAGGTGGCCGGGGCCGAGCGCGGCGCCGACCCGGCCGCGCTGACCGCGGCCGGCGCCAGCCTGGGCACCGACGACCCGATCAACATCCAGTACACCTCGGGGACCACCGGCTTCCCCAAGGGCGCCACCCTGTCCCACCACAACATCCTCAACAACGGCTTCTTCGTGGGCGAGCTGTGCCGTTACACCGAGGCCGACCGGATCTGCATCCCGGTGCCCTTCTACCACTGCTTCGGCATGGTCATGGGCAACCTGGCCGCCACCAGCCACGGCGCCGCCATGGTGATCCCGGCCCCCGCGTTCGACCCGGCCGCCACCCTCAAGGCGGTGGCCGACGAGCGCTGCACCTCGCTGTACGGGGTGCCGACGATGTTCATCGCCGAGCTGGCGCTGCCGTCGTTCGGCGACTACGACCTGACCAGCCTGCGCACCGGCATCATGGCCGGCTCACCCTGCCCGGTCGAGGTGATGAAGCAGGTCGTCGAGCGGATGCACATGGACGAGGTCAGCATCGCCTACGGCATGACCGAGACCTCGCCGGTGTCGACCCAGACCCGGGTGGACGACTCGATCGACCGCCGGGTGTCGACCGTCGGCCGGGTCGGCCCGCACCTGGAAGTCAAGATCATCGACCCCGAGACCGGGTTGACCATGCCCTACGGCCAGCCCGGGGAGCTGTGCACCCGCGGCTACTCGGTCATGCTCGGCTACTGGGAAGAGCCCGACAAGACGGCCGAGGCGATCGACGCGGCCCGCTGGATGCACACCGGCGACCTGGCGGTGATGGACGCCGGGGGCTACGTGAACATCACCGGCCGGATCAAGGACATGGTGATCCGGGGCGGCGAGAACATCTATCCGCGCGAGGTCGAAGAGCTGCTCTACACCCACCCGGACGTGCTCGACGCCCAGGTCATCGGCGTCCCCGACGTCAAGTACGGGGAAGAACTGATGGTCTGGGTGCGGATGCGCGAGGGGGCCGCCCCGCTGACGGCCGAGTCGGTGCGGGAGTTCTGCAGCGGGCAGGTCGCCCGCTACAAGATCCCCCGCTACGTGCACGTCGTGGACGAATTCCCGATGACCGTGACCGGCAAGATCCGCAAGGTCGAGATGCGCGAGAAGTCGATCGGCATCCTCGGCCTCGAGGACGCCGCCCGCCAGCAGCACGCCTAGCGGCACGCGGCGGTGAGCCCCGGCGGGGACGGCGAGGTCGCGGGTCGCGACGAGCCCCGTCCGGTCCTGGCCCGCTGGCGGCTGGGCTTGATCAACGGCTCGCTGCTGGCCCTGACCGGTGGCGTGCTGTTCTCGTGCTACCTGCGGCAGTCCTGGACCCGGTCGCTGAACTCGGACGGGGCGGCGGACATCCTGCAAGCTCACGACCTGCTGCAGGGCAACGTTCTGCTCCACGGCTGGCAGTTGTCGCAGGTGTCCTTCTGGAGCACTGAGCTGCCCCAGTACATGCTGCTGGAGTCGGTGCTGGGGGTCAGAGCTGCGGTGGTGCACGTGGCCGGGGCAATGACCTGCACGCTGCTGGTGCTGTTGTCGGCGCTGCTGGCCAAAGGCCGGACGACCGGCCGGGAAGCGGTCGTGCGGATGCTCGTAGCGGGCGGGATCATGCTCGCGCCGCAGCTCGGGCCGGGGACCGCGATCTTCATGCTGTCACCCGATCATGCGGGGACCGCCGTGCCGCTGCTGGTCACCTGGCTGGTGGTGGACCGGCTGGCCGGCCGGCGCTGGTGGACGCCGGTGATCGTGGTCGTCCTGCTCGCCTGGGCGCTGGTGGCCGACCCGCTGGTGTTGTGGGCGGGCGTGCTGCCGCTGGCCGTGGCGGGCGCGGCCCGGGCCGGTCACCAGCTGGCGGTGGAACGCCGGCCCCTGGCGGCGGCCCGGCCCGACCTGGCGCTGGCCGCGGCGGCGATGCTGGCCGTTCCGGCCGCGTCGGCGGCCTACCGGCTGATCCGCGCGCATGGCGGATACGGGCTGCTGCCGCTGGCCGACCAGACGATCCCCGCCGATGCGCTGCTGCGAAGCTTGACGGGCACGCTGGAGGATGTGCTGGCGCTGTTCGGCGCCGATTTCCTGGGCTTGACCACGCCGACCGCGACCGCACTGGCCGCCGTCCATCTGGCCGGACTCGGCCTGGCCGTCTGGGGGGTGGCGGTCGCCGTCCGGCGGTTCCCCCGCGACCGGGACCGGGTGGTGCAGATCCTGCTCATCGCCGTCCTGGCCATGGTGACGGCCATGGTGATCAGCGGCCGGGCGACGAGCCTGCATCCCACCGACGGGCGGGTCATGGCCCCGATGCTGGCCAGTGCCGCCGCCCTGACCGGCCGCGTGCTCGCCGCCCGGCTGTTCTCCGCCCGGCTGCTCTCGGTCAGGCTGCTGCCGCTCCTGGGGGCGGCACTGCTCGGCTACGTGGCCGCGCTGGGCTACGGAGCCGCGCAGCCGCCGGCCCCGGCGGTCAATCAGCAGCTCGCCACCTGGCTGGTGGCCCACCACTTCGGCTATGGCCTTTCCGGCTACTGGCAAGGCAGCAGCGTCACCGTCATCAGCGGGCAGCGGGCACAGCTCCGGCCCATCCAGCCGGCCCCGTCGGGAGCGGGCTTGGGCCCAACCATCGAGGCCCAGGCTTCCTGGTATGACCCGCGTCAGCACGACGCCGGCTTCGTCATCGTCCCGGCCGGGCTCACCGACAACGTTCCGCCCGACCCGACGCTGCCCGAAGCGCTGGCCACCTTCGGCAAGCCGAGACGCACCTACCGGGTAGGCACCAACCTCGTACTGGTCTACGACAGGAACCTGCTCCCATCGGTGCACCGGCTCAAGAGCTACGGGTACAGCGGATGATCTGAGATCAGGTTGATCGGCACCGGGTGGAAGGGCGGGGCCGACTGGGTGCCCTTGCGGACGCCGCCCAGGAACAGGGCGGCCACCAGCAAGATGGCGATCAGGATCAGGAACCACAGCAGGCAGCCGCCCAGGCGCGGCCGGAATGGCTGCTCGCGCCCGGTCCGGCGATTAGTTCGCCACGCCATCCGCAACATATCTCGGTTATGCCCGGGCATAGTCGAATATGCGCGTGCCGATAAATGGAACAGCCGAGATGGCGTGAGGTAGGAAAATGACCGGACCTTCCCGCGACGTGACCGACGCAGGACCCCGGGAACATACCACCGTAGTCCTGGCCAAACGCGGTTCCTGGCTCGGCCGGGTGGCCGCGATTCTGGTCGCCGTGGTGGCGCTGGCGGTGCTGGCGCTGGTGCTGGCGGCCGTTCACCTGCTGCCGCAGCTGCGGAACCCGTTCGCCGAGACCACCACCGACCGCAGTCAGCCGGTCGTGCTGAAATCAATCAGCCAGCTCAGCCGCTACGAAGCGGCCAGCGGCTCGTTTGAAGTGGTGGTTGACCTGCAGAGCCATTCTTTCCTGCCGTCGTTCATCGAAGGTAACGACACGTTGTTCGTGGGCCAGGGCAGCGATATCGCTTATGTGGACTTTTCGCAGCTTAAAGGGCAGGCCATTTCCGTTTCCGCGAACCGGACGGCGGTCACCGTGAAGCTGCCCAAGGCCCAGCTCGAGCCCGCGGTGCTGAACGTGCACCAGTCCTACGTGTACGCGCAGCAGGAGGGCCTGGCCAACCGGATCGGCAACTTCTTCTCCGGCAACCCGAACAACGAGCAGAAGGTGTACGAGGCCGCCCAGACCAAGATCCAGAACGCGGCTCAGAGCAGCCAGCTGGTCCCCGACGCGCAGAAGAACACGCAGGCGATGCTGACCAGCATGCTCAAGTCGCTGGGGTTCCAGCAGGTCACGGTGACCTTCGGTAGCTAGGGCTGGGTCGGCTCGGTCTCCGTGCTGATCGGGTACGGGGTCATGGCCACGGTGATGTTGTCCAGGCCGCCGGCCTCGACCGCGTACCGGACCAGGGTCGCGGCCGCCACCCCGGGCTCGGTCAGCGCGCCCGGCAGCGCGATCACGGCCAGCTTGCCCGCGTCCGGGTCGTAGTTCCACAGACCGTCCGAACAGAGCATCAGCACGCCCGGGCCGGGCGGGGTGAACTGCGCGACGTGCGGGTACGCCTCGCGGGCACCGGCCCCGATCCAGCGGGTGACGACGTGCGCCTGCGGCGACTCCAGGGCCTCGGACTCGTGCAGCAGTCCCTGCGCCACCATCTCCTCGGCCAGCGAGTCGTCCCTGGTCAGCAGCTGGGCGGCCGGGTCCGGGGTGGCGTCCAGCCAGTAGGCGCGGCTGTCCCCCATCCAGCACAAGGTGACGGTGTCCCCGTCCATGACCGCCGACACGTAGGTCGCGGCCGGGGTCTCAGCGGAGGCGTCAACCAGCTCGTCCACCGCTTCGCGGGCGGCGGCGACCGCCTGCTCGGCCCCCTCGGCCGGGTCGAGCCCGTCCTGGACGGCGGCCGCCAGCGTCTGCACGGCGGCGGTGGCGGCGGCCAGCGAGGCCTCGTCCGGCCGGTCGGCGCTGGACACACCGTCGCAGACGACCGAGATCACGACCGGCCCGCCCGGCGTCTCGACCGTGGCCAGCGCGACCGCGTCCTCGTTGCGCTCGTGCCGCAGGCCGCGGTCGCTGACCGCCGCCACCAGCCCGAGACCGATCTCCTCGTGGTCGCGCCCGGCCGGCGGCTCCCCGGCCGCGCCGTCGCTCACCACGAACGAATTCATGACCATGGCCATCGCAGATTCACCATGTGTCGGCTCCTGTCTTTACCAGCGACATGCCCATTCTGGCCTACGCCAGCTAGGGCACGATCCCATAAAGGGGACTAAGAGGGAAGGAAGACGCAGGAAGAGATGGCTCTGGCCGCCCAGATGCCTCTCTCACCTCGCTTTCACCACGCGCTCACCTCCAGTGTTCCAGAGGTAGCGGTCCCCGGTTGAGCACGGTCCGCAGCGCGAACGTGCTCTGGGCGCTGATCACCTGAGGAATGGCGAGGATCTGGTCGAGCAGGACCTGCTCGTAGCCGGCCAGGTCGGGCACGGCCGCCTCGATGAAGAAGTCGGCCGAGCCGGAGATCAGATAACAGGCGACCACGGCCGGGATCTCGGTCAGGGCCGCCTCCAGCTGAGCCGACACCTCGCGCGAGTGGCCCTCGACCTTCAGCTCGATGAACACGGTGAGGCCGAGGCCGGCCCGGACCCGGTCCACCTCGGCCCGGTAGCCGGCGATCATCCCGCTGGCCTCCAGCGCCTTGACCCGGCGCAGGCAGGCGGACGGCGACAGTGACACCGCCTCGGCCAGGTCGACGTTGGCCAGCCGCCCGTCGACCTGCAGCCGGCTCACGATCGCACGATCAATGCGGTCTGGTTTGTGGGGCGCAACTTCTGGAGGCATTTCACCATGGTAGTGATACAGGGTTGCGCCGGATGGCCTGGGAGGCGTTACATTTGCCATCGCGTGCGGGACGTTTTTGGTGACGCTGGAGGTATGCCGGAGAGCAGCGCACAAAAGTCGTTCAGCCCGCCGTTCACGCTGTCGGTGCCGCGCGGGATCGCGCTCTACATCGGGGCCCTGCTCGGCCCTGGGCTGCTGTTGCTGCCGGGGCTGGCCGCCCGCCAGGCGGGGCCCGCCTCGATCGTGGCCTGGGCCGCCCTGCTCGGGGTGTCGGCGCTGTTCGCGGTGGTGTTCGCCGCCCTCGGGCGGGCCCATCCGCAGGCCAACGGGGTGGCCGGTTACACGGCCGTGGGCCTCGGCCGGACCGCCGGGCGGGTGGCCGGCTGGTGCTTCCTGGCCGGGGTGATCGGCGGGGCGCCGGTCGTCTCCCTGATCGGGGCCGGCTACGTGACCGCCCTGACCGGCGGCGGGCTGCTGGCCCGCGGCCTGGTGGCGGCCGCGCTGCTGCTGGTGGTGCTGGCGCTGGCACTGGGCGGGGTCCGGGCCAGCAGCACCGCCCAGCTGATCCTGGTGGCGCTGCTGATCGTGATCATCGCGGTCGCGGTCGTCGGCTCGGGTCGGCACGCGCACGCGGGGAACTGGGCGCCGTTCGCGCCGCACGGCGGGAGCGCGATCGGGCGGGCGGCCGCCACGTTGATGCTGTCGTTCGTGGGCTGGGAGGCGGTCGCCCCGCTGACCAACCGGTTCCGCAACCCGGACCGCGACCTGCCGCGGGTGATCGGGGCCGCCTTCGGCGTGACCACGGTGCTGAACCTGGCGCTGGCGGTGACCACGATCGCCGTGCTCGGCCCGGCCGCCGGGACCGACGTGCCGCTGGCCAGCCTGCTGGTCCGCGCGGTGGGTGAGACCGGGCAGGTGGCGGCGGCGGTCGCGGCGGTGGTGCTGACGGTCGGGGCGGCCAACGCTTACCTGTCGGGGGCGACGGCGATGGCGCGGCGGCTGGCCGAGGCTGGCGGGGTCGGCGGCGGGCGCGGGGCTGGCGGCCGGATGGTGCCGGCGGCTTGCGCGCTGGTGGGGCTGGTGGTGATCGGGCTTTACGCGGCTCGGGTGGTGAACACGGCGGAGCTGATCGGGCTGCCGACGACGCTGTTCCTGGTGGTGTATCTCGGATGCACGGTGTCGGCGGCGCGGACGTTGCGGGGATGGAGTCGCGGGGCGGCGGGGGTCGCGGCGGTGGCGGTGCTCGTGGTGCTGGCGTTCTGCGGCTGGCCGCTGGTGGTGGCGGGGGTCGTGGTGTTGGTGGCGGCGGTGACGG
>Ga0213875_10001141_pt1 | contig 18260 bp, 17 predicted proteins | sample BarmaccomBMRX_R8_FD_160105 | JGI IMG/M metagenome (GOLD analysis project Ga0213875, IMG submission 160105) | Root-associated microbial communities from Barbacenia macrantha in rupestrian grasslands, the National Park of Serra do Cipo, Brazil - RX_R8 | ecosystem: Host-associated > Plants > Roots... | reverse complement strand
CTGGGCATGGAACGAGGACGGCACCCAACTCACCTTCAAATTGCGCAGCGGCGTCAAATGGCATGACGGCAAGCCGTTCACAGCCGACGACGTCAAGTGCACCTGGGACCTGCTGCAAGGCAAGACCAAGGAGAAATTACGCCTCAACGCCCGCGAGGCGTGGTGGCTGAACCTCGACGAAGTCACCGCCGACAACGACCATCAGGCGACATTCCACCTCAAACGGCGGCAGCCTTCCTTCCTTGAACTGGTCGCCTCGGGCTTCACGCCGGTCTATCCCTGCCATGTCAGCCCATCGCAGATGCGGCAGCACCCGATCGGTACCGGCCCATTCAAATTCGTGGAGTTCAAGCCGAACCAGTCGATCAAGGTCGAGCGCAATCCGGATTATTGGAAGCCGGGCCGGCCCTATCTCGACGGCATCGAATACACGATCATCCCGAACCGCTCGACCGCGATCCTCGCCTTCATCGCCGGGCAGTTCGACATGACCTTCCCGTTCGAGGTCACGATTCCGATGTTGAAGGACGTCCATAGCCAGATGCCGCAGGCCGAATGCGAGATCTCAGCGCTGAACGTCGCCCCGAATGTCCTGATCACGCAGAAGCCGCCTTTTGACAATATCGAGCTGCGCCGGGCGGTGGCGATGACGATCGACCGCAAAGCCTTCATCAACATCCTCGGCGAGGGTCAGGGCGATCTCGGTACCGCGATGCTGCCGGGGCCCGAAGGGCAATGGGCAATGCCCAAGGAGATGATGGAAAAACTGCCCGGCTACGATCCCGACGTGTCGAAGAGCCGCGAGGCCGCGCGCAACATTATGCGCAGGCTCGGCTACGGCCCCGACAACCGGCTCAGCGTCAAGATCTCGTCGCGCAACCTGGCCGTCTACCGGGATCCGGCGTCCATCATGGCCGATCAGCTGAAGGAGATCTGGATCGACGGCGAGCTCGATCTGGTCGAAACCGCCAACTGGCTGCCAAAGCTGGTGCGTTCGGATTTCGTCTTCGCGCAAAGCCTGCTCGGCAGCGGCCTCGACGATCCCGACCAGAATTTCTACGAAAACTACGTGTGCGGGTCGAACCGCAACTACACGCACATCTGCAACCATGACATCGATCGGTTGATCGATCAGCAATCGATCGAAACCGACCTGGAAAAGCGCAAAAAGCTGGTCTGGGAGATCGATCGCGAGCTGCAGGAAAGGGTCGTGCGGCCGCCCCTGTACTACATGCGTCAGGCGACCTGCTGGCGACCCCAGGTCAAGGGTATCGTGCTGATGTCGAACAGCATCTACAATGGCTGGCGCATGGAGGATGTGTGGCTGGAACATTAGGCGCCGGCGCCGCGAGGGCGATGACGCGGCTCGCGGCGGTGCTGTTGCTGCTGTCCTGTTACGCCACTGGCGCCGGGGCGGCCGATACGATGTCCTATGCCGACCCGCAGCCATCGGCGGAGGCGCCGCGCCGGATCGTGCTGAGTCTGACCGAAAACGATCCCGCCCGCATCAACGCGGTCCTTAACAATGTCGCCCATGTGCAGCAATTCTACGGTGCGGGTCGGGTGCGCATCGAGCTGGTCGCCTATGGCCCGGGCGTTGCGGTCCTACTCAAGAGCGACACGACATTCGCCGAACGGCTCGAGAAGCTGCAACAGGTCGGGTTGCTGCCGGTCGCTTGCCATCACTCGCTTGATGCCCAGGGAAAAACGCCGGACGACCTGCTGCCGGGAGTAACGGTCGTGCCGAGCGGCGTTCCCGAAATCGTCGAGCGGCAGCTGATGGGCTGGATTTACGTGCGTCCGTAACAGCTGAGATGACCGCGGGACCGGGCCCCCTGCAGCTTGGTGGCATTCTTGTCGGTGAGCCGCGGTCCAGCGAGGCGACAGCCGATGGTCCGGCCTCGAACCGATCGGGCCTAACGCATCGTAACGGCGAATCTTTCCAGGATTCGAACCGCCGGAGATCCGGAGGATGCTCGCTCGGTCTGATCGTTGCGGCGGGCGTCGTCGATGAAGGAACTGATCTCGGCACGCATTTCGGGTGGCAGCAGACCGGCCTCCTTGAATGCCATGGCCCAGTCCCCGAACAGCCGCCGGGTGATCGGCAGGCGCAAAATGGTCTTGACCTGGTCGTGTCGGGGGTCCTTCGCGATCTTCGCGAACAGGGGATCGACGGCGCTTTCCTCCCCTTCTAATGCCTGCATGAAATTGCCCCCGATCTCCAGCAGAATCCCGGTCACCCCGAGCGCTTCGTTGTTGCTACGGCTGTGGCGCAGAAGCTCGATGAGGTCCGTTTTCTCAAACGGTCGGGTGGCGCTGCTGACATAGAGAAGCGAGATCATCGGCGGTCCTGGGCAACAAGCGGCGAAGGCTTGATCTGGGCGCGAAGGGGTTAACAAATAAATAAGGTTTCCTTTCGCCTTTATTTATTGGCTTCGCTTGCCTGAGCCCTGCCGAACAGGTGCGATAGGCCGCGCTCGACGCGTGCCATCCAGGGCCGGCGATAGCCGGTATCGACCTCGACGGTGGCGCTCAGCCCGGCGTGCAAGGGAGGCGCCTCGGAGTCGAGATTTTGCAGCGCCAGGCGCACCGGAAGCCGCTGCACCACCTTGACCCAATTGCCGGTCGCGTTCTCGGCCGGCAGCAGCGAGAAGGTCAGGCCAGTGCCCGGGCTGAGGCTGGCCACCGTGGCGTGAAACACCGCGTCGGGATAGGTGTCGACGTCAACGGTTGCCTGCTGACCCACCCGCATGTGGGTCAGCTCGGTCTCCTTGAAATTGGCTTCGACCCAGATGCGGTCGGACATCAGCGAGAACACCGGCGTCGATGCCGTGACGTAGTCCCCGATCTGGAGCTGCTCGACTTTGGTGACGATGCCCGGCTCAGGAGCACGGATTATGGTATAGGACAGATCGAGAAGGGCGCGATCGAGCGCCGCCTGGGCGCGCTGCACGGCGGGGTGCTGATCGGCCGACATGTCCGCATCGCCGCCGAGCTGCGCCAGAACGTTGCCGAGATCGTGCTGCGCCGAGGCGACCTTCTGCCGCGCCACTTCCAGCGCATTGGCAGTCTGATCGGCCTGCGCCTGCGGCGTGAAGCCGGACGCCAGCAGCCGCTTCTGCCGGTCGTTTTCGCGCTGCTGATAGAGCAGCGTATCCTCGGCGGCCTTTTCGTCGGCGACCTTCTGGCGATAGGTCGCCTTCAGCGCATCGATCTGCAGGCGCGCGCTGGCCAGTTGCGCCCGCGCTTCCTCGGCGGCGATCCGGAAGGGCCGGTCATCGAGACGAAAGAGCACCTGGCCCGCTGCAACGCGCTCATTGTCGTGAACATCCAGCGCGACGACGCGCCCGGACACATCGGTGCTGACAGAGGTGCGGGCGGCCTGGATGTAGGCGTCGTCGGTCGAGACGTAGCGGCCGCCGGTCAGGTACCACCACGCCGCCAGCAGCAGCACAAGCGCCGGCCCGAAAAGCATCAACGGCAAGCGCAGTCGCTGCCGCAATGGCCGCCGGCTCGCCCCCAACATCGCGCGGACGGCGCCGCCGATCCGGCGAGCGCCGCGAACCGGCGTGTCGTTTTCGGTCGAGCTGGTCATTGCCGGCCCGCGACCGCAGCCACCGGCAAAACCTCGGCGGGCTCGCGTTCCGCCAGCCGGCGATGCACCCGCTGCAGCAAGTCGATCAGGCATTCCGCCTGGGTGGCCGACAGATCACCGAAGGCTTCCTCGCGCGTCTCGGTCGCGATGTCCCAGATCTCGCCAAGGATCGGGCGCGCCTTATTGGTCAGAAACAGGCGGCGGGCCCGCCGATCGGCCGGATCGGGCCGGCGCTCGATCCAGCCGGACTCCTCCATGCGATCGATCTGCCGCACCAGGGTCATCGGCCGGATCTCGAGCAGGTCGGCCAACCCGGCCTGGTTGATGCCCTCGTTGCGCGCCAGATAGCTCAGGGTGCGGCACTGGGCGCGTGTCAGCCCGAGCCGGCAGCCATTGCGATCGAAGCGCCGTCCGAACAGGCGCGCCACGTCATGCACCAGAAAACCGAAGCTGCGGTCGAGGTCCATTCCCTCTGTCACGGATTGCACGGCCATGCTGATGATAAGGCGGTGATACTACCATTTTTGCCTGACCGGCCTAGCCCTGACGCATCAACACAGGTCTCCGCCGGTGTACCGGCGAGCCACCTCAAAATCCCGTGCGCATTGCGAGCCCGCGATTCTCGATCGCGATACGGCGCGACAGGAGGGTCAGGTTGAGCACCGAGAACACGATAGCGGTGCCTATTGCGCCGAAAGTGAGCGGCAGGATCGCGATCTCGCCGATAACGACGAGGTAGTTCGGGTGGCGGCAAAACCGGTATGGGCCGCGACGCACGAGCGGTGTATCGGGCAGGATCAGTACCCGGGTCGTCCAATGGCGTCCCAAGGCGGCAATCGCCCAGCAGCGCAGCATCTGAAGCGCTCCGAACAGGATCAGCAGCGACCAGCTGGGCGGGGTGGCGGCTGGCACCAGCGATAGCATGGTCGCGACCCACGCCCCGTGCAGCAGAGGAAACAGCGGGTAACCTTGGCGATCGAGCTCAATCGCGCCGCGGGCGCGCAATCGGCGCGTGTTTCGAGCCGCCAGGCCGAGTTCGGCCAGGCGCTGCAGCGATACGCAGCCGATTACGACCGGAAAGATTTCCACTCTTGGCTCAGCACGAGAAAGCCGGCGGTGAAGCCGGGGCCCAGGGCGGTCAGCAACGCCCGTTCCCAGCCCGTCTCGGCCGCGGGCTCGTTGAGGATGCGGTCGAGCACGAACAGCACGGTCGCCGCCGACATATTGCCGTAGTCACGCAGCACCTGACGCGCCGCCATCAGTGCGCCGGGGTGCAGCGCGAAGGCCGCCTCGAGCGCATCGATCACCTTCGCCCCGCCGGGATGGCACACGAACCGGTCGATGTCGCGCAGCGTCAGCCCGTGCCGGGCCAGGAAGTCGATCGCCACCGGGCCGAGCTTGGTTGTGACCAGCCGCGGGATGTCCCGGGAAAAAATCGCCCTCAGCCCGTTCTCGGCGACGTCCCAGCCCATGATGTCGAGGCTGTCGCGCCAGGTGTGCTCGCCCGCGGCGACAATAGCCGGGCCGTCGCGCTCGGAGCACAGCAATGCCGCCGCTGCCCCGTCCCCGAAAAGTGCGGTCGCGACGATATTGCTTTTGGTCACATCGGCCCGGCGGAACGATAGCCCGCACAGCTCGACCACGAGAAACAGCACGGTTTCGCCCGGCGCGGCGGCGGCGAGGCTGGCCGCTCGCGCGAGGCCAAGAACGCCCCCGGCACAGCCCAGCCCGAATATCGGCAAGCGCCGCACCGTGCGGCGCAACCGCATTCGTTGCGCCAGCAGTGCATCAAGGCTCGGGGTCGCGATGCCCGTTGTCGATACGACGACGATCGCGTCGATCTGCTCCGGCCGGACAGCCGCCCGATCGAGCACCGCTCGGGCAGCGCTCTCCAGCAGGTTGAGCGCGGCCGCGAGATAGATGCGGTTGCGCTCGGGCCAGCTGTGCGAACCCTCGTACCACTCGATCGGGACGCAGGAGTAGCGGCGCCGAATACCGGCATTGGCAAAGACCGGAAGCAGGCGATCGATATGCTCCGAAGCGCCGAAGAGGCGCGCCACGCGCGCGACCACCGCGTCCTGATCGAGCACATAAGGGGGCACCGCGGTCGCCAGCGCGGCGAGGTGCGGGAGGTCGGTCATGGCAAGCACTCCGGTCGCGGTTTCATTAATGAAACGCTACCGGTTACTTTCTGCTCTTTTGCGCTCGATTTCGCTTCACAATGGCGCGAGCGGGCGCCGTGCATCGGAGAAGGCGGCCATCGGAACGCGTCGGAAACATTCGTGGAATGGCACCAACCTTGCTGCGGCGCTGTCGCCGGGGGCGGCTTCGGCCAATACCCCTGCGCACCTCCGGGATGGCGGCGGCCGGGGCAAGCTCTTACCTATGTCAACGTCGGCTCAAGCCCGATCTGTTCTGGAAAGCCGCGCGACCGAGGAGAAGACCGATGCGCGCATGTACCGAGACCGCCTCGCTGGCCGACCTGATGGACGACCCGATGGTGGCGATGCTGATGAAGAGCGACGGGGTCGACCGGCCCAGCCTCGAAAACCTGCTGTCGAACGTCGCGCAGCAACGCGGCCGCGCTTTGGCCGGCCAAGAGCCCTTGCGCCCGCGCTGACCCCACCGCGGCACCAAACAAAGCCCCCGCCGGGGTGGGGGTTTTGCGTCGGGAAGCGGATGGCGCGCGTCAGTTCACCAGGCGATAGAACTTGGCGGCGTTCTCGCACGTGATCTTGTGCACGATCTCCGGCGACAGGCCAGCGAACTGCTCCTCGATGTACTTGTCGGATTCGGGCCACACGCCGTCGGTATGCGGATAGTCCGAGCCCCACATGATGGTCTCGGCGCCGATGTCGTCGACCAGCTTGGCGCCGATCGGGTCGAACTGGAAGGTCGCGCGGCACTGGCGGCGCCAGTATTCGCTCGGCTTCAGCTTCATCAGATCGCGGAAGCGGTCCTCGAACTCGAAATCCATGCGGTGCAGCGCGTAAGGAATCCAGCCGACGCCGCTCTCGCCGAACGACACCCGCAGCTGCGGATAGCGCTCGAACACGCCGGATCCCATCATTGCCGCGATGATGTGGATGAGCCCCATCTGGAACGACGAGACGCCGGTGAACATCGCCGCGCGCCGCACCTGGCCGCTGGTCTGCTCGCGCGCCCGCGGCGGGGTCGTCGGGAAGGTGTGGAAATGCAACGGCAATTCGACATCGCTGACCGCCTGCCATAGCGGCTCCCACATCGGATGCCACATCGGCTCCATGTCCCACGAGCACGACAATTCGAGGCCGCGCAGGCCGAGCTTGGCGACCCGCTTGATCTCGTCGACGGCGTCGCCGATATCGCCATAGGGCAGGCAGGCGAGCCCGATCTGGCGATCGGGGTAATGGCTGCAGAATTCCTTCAGCCAGTCATTGTAGATGCGCAGCATCTCGTTCGAGGCGTCGCGGTCGTTGAGGCGCGAGGCAGCGCCGAGGATGCCGTAGATGACTTCGGCGTCGACTCCGTCGCGGTCCATGTCCTTGATCCGCAGTTCCGGGTCGCGCGGCCGATACATGCCCTTCTGGGCGTCGCTGTAAAGGCCGGCATCGGCCATGATGTCGACGCGCACGTTCTGCCCGGGAACATGCTTCGCGCCGCCCGGCCCGACCCCGTTCAACAGCCCGAAATTGGCGCCGTTCTTGGCCACCCATTGCGGCCCGTCGGGCCCGTCCTCGACATAGGGCATGCGGTCCTTCAATTCGCGCCGCGCGTTCTCGACGAACAGCTCCGGCGGCATCCAGGGCATGTCGAGATGACAATCGGCGGAGATGCGGCGGTAATGCATGGCGGTTCCTTCCAGCTTCAGGCGCTTTCGCCACCTTACCCCGATTGGCAAGCCTTTTGCCATGCGAGGTTTGCAGGCCACTGCGTTGCCACCGTCGACAGCGCTGACCACAGTGCAGGCACCGCACCGGAGCAGGCCGATGGCCACGCTGACGATTCGAAATGTCGATCCCGAATTGCAGAAGCGCCTGCGTGTGCGCGCGGCCGAAAACGGCCGCTCGATGGAGGCAAAGCTGCGGCAGATCCTCAAAGAGGCGCTCGCGCCCGCCGCGGAAAACACCGAGCCTGATCTGGCCGAAGCGATCAGGCAGATTTTCGAGCCGTTGGGCGGCGTAGAACTGGAACTGCCTAGGCGCGAGCCCGCCCGTGAGCCGCCCAAGTTCGACGAGTGATCGTCATCGATACAAACGTCGTCTCGGAACTGATGCGGCCCCGGCCGAATTCGGCCGTTCTCGCATGGGACGCGCGCCAACCGCGACGAGACCTGTTCACGACCAGCATCACCAAGGCAGAGGTATATCACGGCATCGCTTTGTTGCCCGATGGTCGGCGGAAGTCGACCCTTGCGGCTGGCGCGCAACGGCTGTTTGAGGGCGTGCTGGCGCGGCGCATTCTCTCCTTCGACGCGACCGCCGCGGTGCACTACGCCGAGATCCTGAGCCTGCGGCGACGTGCGGGCCGACCGATGACCACCCTGGATGGGCAGATCGCGATCGCGCTGACCGCCGGTGCCCCCATCGCGACACGCAATGTCGGCGATTTCGAGGGTTGCGGTCTGACGATCATGGATCCGTGGACCGCGGCTTGAACCCAGCCCATCACTGCACGGAACCCGCCGCCCGATGCCTGTTATCCCTGTTTCCATCCGGCTTTTAACAGGCATCATCAGGCAACCCATCGCGCCGACCGCCCCCTCCGACGGCCCCGCCGCACCGGCTTGGCGGCCGCCAATTCCGGACTATAACCGTCGATTGCGGCAATGATCGGGTCCTGCGCTGAACCGGCCCGTGTCATATCGGGCAGTGTTGCGGAGGCGCTGCGGCTGCCCGATCATGCCGGAATGTCGCCCGAGGACTTCATCGCACGTTGGCGCGGCAACACCGGAACCGAGCGCGCCACGGCGCAGCAGCATTTTCTCGAACTCTGCGCCTTGCTCGGCCTGCCGACGCCGCCCCCCGGCGATCCCGATTATGCTTTCGAGAAACACACCCGCAAGATCGGCGACACGCCCGGCTATGCCGATGTCTGGAAGCGGCATTGCTTCGCCTGGGAATACAAGCGCGAGCGGCGCAACCTGGTCGAGGCCTATGCCCAGCTGAAGCAATATGCCGACGAGCTGGAGAACCCGCCGCTGCTGATCGTGTCGGACATGCAGGAAATTCGGGTCCACACGAATTTCACCAATGCGATCGCGCAGCAGCACGTCATCCCACTGGCCGAATTGCGCTCGGTGGAATCGCGCGAACTGCTGCGCAACTGCTTCCTGCATCCGGAGCGGCTGCGGCCGAATGCGACGCGCGAAAGCGTTACAGCCGAGGCGGCCGCGAAGTTCGCCGGTATCGCGGTCAGTCTGCGGCAACGCTACGAGGAGCGGCGCGTCGCCCATTTCATCAACAAGCTCGTCTTCTGCCTGTTCGCCGAGGACATCGACCTGCTGCCCAACCGTGTATTCGCGTACATCCTGGAGGAAGCCAACAAGCGCCCTGACGATTTCGAGACGATGCTGCGCGGCCTGTTCGCCGCGATGGCAGATCCGCGCCTACCTTATGGTCCGTTCCCGATCCCGTGGTTCAACGGCGGGCTGTTCGACGACGACGACGTGCTGCCGCTCGGCATCGGGGCGGTAGCCGATTTGATGGCGGCAGCGCGGCTCGACTGGAAGGCGATCAACCCGACGATCTTCGGCACCCTGTTCGAGAGCGCGCTTGACGACAAGAAGCGCGCCGACATGGCGAGCCTGTTCGACATCCCGGAGCAGGAACACAACAGGCAGGCCCGGCTGTTCGATACGCCGGCCGCCAATCGCGGGGTCGGCATCCATTATACCGACGAAGCGACGATCATGAAGATCATCGGCCCGGTCGTGGTCGAGCCGTTTCAGCGCGAGTGGGAGCGGGTAAAGAGCGAGATCAGGGTGATCGAAGGGCGGCGCGAACGGGCATATTCGCCGGCCGAAAAGACCCGGCTGGTGGAGCAGGCGCGCGATCTCTACCGCGACTTCCGCGCCGGCCTCGGTCGTTACCGCGTGCTCGATCCGGCCTGCGGCTCGGGAAATTTCCTGGCCTTGTCATTGCGTGCGCTGAAGGATTTCGACGCCGCCGTTCTCGATGACGCCAAGCTGATGGGTCTGCCGCCCGACGATTTCCGGGTCGGTCCGGAGGCGGTGCTCGGCATCGAGATCAACGGCTACGCCGCCGAACTGGCGCGGCTGACGGTGTGGATCACCGAATTGCAATGGCAATTGCAAAAGGGCCATGGACTGACCCGCCGCCCGATCCTCGACCGCCTCGACGGCATTGTGCGTGGTGACGCGCTGCTGACCGCGAACGGCCGGGAACGCGACTGGCCGGATGCGGATGTGGTGGTGGGAAACCCGCCCTTCCTCGGCGGCAAGCGTATGCGCCGCGAACTCGGCGACGCTTATGTCGAAAGGCTATTCGCTGCCTTTGAGGGCCGCGTGCCGGCCGAGGCGGACCTTGTCTGCTATTGGTTCTTCAAGTCTTGGGAGCGCCTGCACGAGGGACGCTTGCGGCGCACGGGTCTCGTGGCGACCAGTTCGATCCGCGGCGGCGCAAATCGCCGGGTGCTCGATCAGATTGCCAAAGACGGGCAGATCTTTGATGCGTGGGATGACGAGAGATGGGTCGTCAAGGGCGTCGCCGTCAGGGTCTCGCTGATCTGTTTTTCGTTTGAACGGGCGATCTCGCAGCCGCGCCTCGACGGCGTCTCGGTGAGCCGAATCGGCCCGGATTTGTCGGGCGCCTCGGTGGATTTGACGGCGGCGCGCCCGTTGGTCGAAAACCGGGGCGTCGCCTTCATGGGCGACACCAAAGGGGGCGCCTTCGATATACCGGGCGATCTCGCCCGAGAGTGGCTGCGACTGCCGCTCAATCCGAACGGACGTCCGAATTCTGACGTGTTGCGGCCGTGGATGAACGGCATGGATGTGACGCGTCGCCCGGCCGACAAATGGATCATCAACTTCGGATGGGAAATGGACGAGCAGGAGGCTGCTCTTTACGAGGCGCCTTTTGCTTATTGCCTAAAGAACGTGAAGCCAGCACGGGAAAAAAATCGCCGCGATGCCTATCGCCGCTTTTGGTGGCGCCATCTCGAGCCGCGCCCGGGAATGTCGGGCGAACTCGCTGCGAGGTGCCGCTTCCTTGGTACAGCCAGAATTGCCAAACATCGGTTGTTTATCTGGTTAGAAGACAAGGTTTTACCCGACTGCCAAATAATCACCGTTATCCGAGACGATGACATTTGTTTTGGGATCGTTCACAGCCTTTTTCATCAGCTTTGGTCATTGAACCTTGGGACCAGTTTGGAAGACCGTCCGCGCTATACCCCAAGCACCACGTTTGAAACATTTCCGTTCCCCGAAGGGCTGACGCCGAACATTCCGGCCGACGACTATGCCGATGACCCTCGCGCCATCGCGATTGCCGAAGCTGCGCGGCGGCTCGATGACTTGCGCAACAACTGGCTCAATCCGGCCGATCTCGTGCGGGTCGAGCCGGAGGTGGTGCCGGGCTATCCCGACCGCATCCTGCCGCGCGACGCGGCGGCGGCGAAGATACTGAAGACCCGCACCCTGACCAACCTCTACAACGAGCGCCCGGCTTGGCTCGACCACGCGCATCGCGCGCTCGACGCGGCGGTCGCCGACGCCTATGGCTGGCCCGCCGACATCGCGGAGGACGAGGCGCTGGCGCGGCTGCTGGCGCTGAACCGCGAACGCGCCGCCGCCGGCCGCTGAAGGAGCACTATCCAAACAGCGGATGCGCGCTTGGCGGCATCCGCGCCGAGCACGTCTCTTCTGCTCGAACGCTTCGTCGCCGCGCGGAAGCGGGGGTCCAAAGCCTGCCCCGGACTTGATGCGGGGCTGCCGCACCGATCGCTTGCTCCTGGATTCCCGCTTGCGCGGGAATGACGAACAAATGCACGCACCCTGTTTTGAACGCACACTCGCAGGGCTTCTTTATCTTCGGCGGCGCCGTCCTCTCTCGAATTTATACGCGCCCGGGGCTTTCTCTATCGCTTCCGTAGAAACCGCGACCGGCATCACCATGTCACCCTTCGTCCCGCATTCGATACGCTCGCCCTGCGAGTTCGACATCGCGCCTGACCGCAGCGGCCATTGGCTTGCCCGCGACCGCAACGGCCTCGTCGGCGGGGTCTTTGTCACCCGCGAGGCGGCGCTGCATTTCGCGCTATTCGAGGCCGGCGGCGACGCCTCCCGCATCCATGAGCCGGAGGCGGAGCCTCGCCCGTGCGGGCGATGACTGCGGTCATCCTGCCGATTCGGCCGCACCGCCCGGCCGCCCTCGCACCGCGGCTGGTGCTGCGCTGCGACCGGATCGGCTGTTGGACCGTGTCGGCGGGCCGCCGGGCGATCGGCCGCTTTCCCAATCTTGCGACCGCACTCGACTGCGCCAGCCGGGGCGGCGCGGCAGGCACGGGCGTAATCGAGGTGTGGCAGGGCCGCAATTACATCTGCTCCCTGACCCGCGACGGCGGCGGCGGCGAGATTGCTTATCGGGCGCGTCCCGCCTGCGCCGCCGAACGTCCTCTCGCCGCCGCCGCCGAGCGGTATGCAAACCGTGCCGCGCAGATCGTCATGGAGGTTGGCGGTCCGCTGTTTTGGCTGGCGCTGATTCTTCTCGGCGTGGCCGGCCATTTCGGCTGGAAGTTGCCCGACCTGGTCGGCGCCGGACCCTGAACCGCCGGCTTGCCGCAACGCCGGCCAGCCTTATTCCCTCCTCTCGGCAGCAGACCGAAGTGGCGCACCCCGACCGCGCTCAAGGCTGGTTGGGGGCAGTGTACTCCACATAGCCGATCCGGGTGCTCCAGGTGGTGGCGGAGGCCAGGTAGGGGGCCGAATAGCCGAAACCCGGGGTTGCCGGCACCTGGCCGATGCCGGGCTTGAACAGAACCCCGGCCGGTGACACCGCCGTGTAGCTGCCCCAGTAGAAACCGGTAAACACGGTTTTTGCTTCCTGGCCGAAAAACACGCCCTGGTCGTAGAACGAGTCGGGCGGCTGCGTCACCCGCTGCGAGGCGTAGCCAAACGACAGGTAAACATCAGGCCCGCAAACGCTGAACACCGTCGTGACATTTCCTTCCAGATCGGGCTGCGGCGCCGGATAGAAGAACGAGGTGCCGGGGAAGGGATTGAGCAAGCTCTCATTCTCGATGCGGGCCCCGCTTATTTGCGGGCATGAATTGGCGTAGTTGCCGGTGCAATTGGCGTCGTTGCCGTTCAGCGCCGGGTTGATCTTGTAGTCGATGATGCCGGCGGCGCCGCTTTGCGCTGCCGCGGTCGTCAATGCGCCATAGAGGAACCCCGACCCGTAGGTCACCTCGCCCGAAATGCGCGTATCGCCGGTGTCGATCAAGTCGGGGCTTTTCTGCGGCTGCGCGGCCGAAGGCGGCAACGAATAATTGTTGGCGGTGGCGATCGCCGTATGCGTGATCTCGGGGGTGGGGCCGCCATTGATGAACCCGAACGGGTTCGACACCGCCCACACGATCAGGCCGTTGCAGGAGTTGGTGCAGGAGCCGCCGCCCGAGTTGATGTTGTACGAGGTCAGCATGAACTCGGCCCGCGGATTGTCGTACGGACTCCACACATTTGCCGGCTGGGTCGAGTCGGTCGTGAGGCCGTTTACCTGCGGCGGCACCAGTGCCCAGAATTCTACCGAGGTGCCCGCATACAATTGCGATTTCGGCAGGAACAGCCATTCCTCGCTGATGAAGTTATCGCCGCCGCCGACCGGGAACAGGTTGGAGGCGACATAGACGCCCTGGCGGTCCTGGCCGAGGCGGATGAACTGGTTCAGGACCCCGCTCTGGGTCGGCGTCGGGATCCGGTAATGAAACCAGCTTCCGGTCGGGTCGTCGGTTTCGCTGATCACGATGTCGTAGTGGCTGCTCTGCTGCAGGTCGCTGTCGCGGAAGGCAATGATGAAGCGGTGATTGTACCAATCGTAAAGCGCCCGCGGCAGGCCGATTGCGGCGGGAGCCGGAGACAGCCCGGCAAAACTGGCGAGACTGACCGGACCGTAAAGCCGCGTCCCGCTGGTCGACCATACCGAAAGGCATTGCTCGTTGAGCTGCACGATCGGGTTCTGGCCGTCGCCGATCGCGATCGCGGTGTCGGCCGGGTTTTGGTTGCCGCACTCGGCTTCGTTATTGCCGGCGATCGAAATCACTGACTGGTTGGTTGGCGGGGCCGCGGCACCCGGCGCCGGTGTGCCGGCCAAGGCAGCGCCCGAATTGGCGATGGCGCTCTTGCGCGCGATGTATTCGCTCGGGCTCATGCCGTTGAACGGAAGCTGGGTTTGCGCCCCGAGGCCTGTGGCGCCGGCACGCAGCGTCGGCAATGTCCTCAGATTGACGACGCGCGGCGGTCCCGCGGCAACGGCTTTGCCGGATTGCGCCTGGGCGCCGGCGGCGGCATTCATCGCCAGGGTCGCCAACAACGCCGCGCACCCCAGCCAACCGAGCCCGACCCCGAACCCGGTCCGCAGCCTTTTCCGGCATTCGTTCCGCGCAATGTTTCTGAACATGGCCCCTCTGGTCAGCCGGTTTGTTACTGCACCAGAGCCAAGTTAACACGCGCCGCCATGAATGGCCCGCCAGATGCGGTCGGGGCTGGCGGGCATGTCGAACTCCCGCACCCCGGCCGGCGCCAGCGCGTTCATGACGGCGTTGACCAGCGCCGGCAGCGCGCCGACCGTGCCGGCTTCGCCGGCGCCCTTGGCGCCAAGCGGGTTGAGCTTGGTCGGCACCGGGTTGCTGACGATCGTGATGGCCGGCAGGGTGTCGGCGCGCGGCATCGCATAATCCATGAAGCTGCCGCTCAGCATCTGCCCGGAATCCGGGTCGTAGGCGACCCGCTCCATGATCGCCTGGCCGAGCCCCTGCATCACGCCGCCATGGATCTGGCCCTTGAGGCCGAGCGGGTTCACCACCGTGCCGACATCGTCGACGACGACATAGTTCAAAATGTCGAGATGCCCGGTCTCGGGGTCGATCTCGATCTCGCAGACATGGCAGCCATTGGGATAGGTCGTGTCGGCGGGCGAGAAGGTGCCGGTCTCATAGAGCCCGCCTTCGATCCCAGGCGGCAGCTTCCCGACCTGGAACGAGGCCTTGGCGACCTCGGCGATCGCGATATGGCGGTCGGTGCCGGCGACCGCGAACCGGCCGCCCTCGTCGCCGACCGCGAATTCGATGTCGGCGTCGGCCGCCTCGAGCAGGTGGGCGGCGATCTTGCGGCCCTTGGCGATGACCTTGTCGGCCGCCATCCACAGGGCCGAGCCGCCGATCACCGTCGAGCGCGAGCCGTTGGTCCCGATGCCGAAGGCCACGCGGTCGGTGTCGCCGTCGATATAGCGCACCTGCCTGGGGTCGAGGCCGAGCCGCTCGTTGAGGATTTGCTTGAAGACGGTCTCGTGGCCCTGGCCCTGGTTCTTGCTGCCCATCAGCAGGGTGGCGTTGCCGCTCGGGTGAAACCGGATCTCGGCGAATTCGTTGCCGGGGGAGGCCGCCTTCTCGATCGCGTTGGCGATGCCGATGCCGCGCAGCCGCCCGCGCCGGCGCGACTCCTCGGCGCGGGCCGCGAAGCCGGCGTAATCGGCGAGCTCAAGCACCTTTTGCTGGTTGGCCGCGAAGGCGCCGCAATCGTAGTTGAGGCCGAGCGCGGTCTTGTAGGGCATCGCCTCGGCCGGAATCATGTTTTTTGCCCGCAATTCGGCCGGGTCTTGCCCGAGTTCGCGCGCCGCGTCGTCGATCAGCCGCTCGATGACATAGGTCGCCTCCGGCCGGCCGGCGCCGCGATAGGGGGCGGTGCCGTTGGTATTGGCCATGACCGACAGCACCTCGACATGCGCCGCCGGGATCGCGTAGACGCCGGTCAGGGTGCCGACATTGCTGAAGGTTGCGAGCAGGTTGCGCTCGGAGGAGATGTAGGCGCCGACATTGGCGAGGGTCTTGACCCGCAAGCCCAGGAAGCGACCGTCGGCGTCGAGCGCCAATTCGGCCTCGCTGATGTTGTCGCGGGCGTGCTCGTCGGCCTGGATCGCCTCGCTGCGCTCGCAGCTCCACTTGACCGGCCGGCCGAGCTTCTTCGCCGCGAACAGCACCAGCCGGTGCTCGGGATACTGCCAGCCCTTGGTGCCGAAGCCGCCGCCGACATCGCCGGCGATGACCCGGATGCTGCTTTCCGGCACCTTGAAGATGCGCGTCGCCAGCGCCTGGCGCACCCGGTGCGGGTATTGCACGTCGGCATAAAGCGTGTAGCGCTCCTCGCCCGGGTCCCACACCCCGATCGCGCCGCGCGGCTCCATGAAATGGGCATAGACCCGGCTGATCACATAGCGGCGCTTGACGATGTGCGCGGCGCGCGCCAGCGCCGCCTCGGTCGCGGCGCGGTCGCCCGAGGTGAAGACGTTGGAGATGTTGTCCGGGCATTCGTCCCACACCGCCGCCTTGCCGGCGGCGGCCTCGGCGGTGTCGGTCACGGACGGCAGGATCTCGTAATCGACGGCGACCAGTTCGGCGGCGTCCTTGGCCTGGGCGAGGGTGTCGGCAACGACGAACGCGACCGGCTCGCCGACATAGCGCACGCGGTCGACGGCAAGGCCGAGATGCGCCCGGGTAAACATCGGCGAGCCGTCCGGCCGCTTGCGTTGGAACGGCACCCCCATCGTGCCGAGCTTGGCGGCGGCGAGGTCCTCGCCGGTAAAGATCGCGAGGACGCCCGGCGCCGCCTTGGCTTCGGTCAGATCGATCGAACGGATGCGGGCATGCGCATGGGGCGAGCGCAATACCACCGCATGAGCCTGGCCCGGCACATTCACGTCGTTCTGGTACCGCCCCTGGCCACACAGCAGCCGCCGGTCCTCGAACCGCCTGACCGCCTGCCCGATCCCGAACTCACCCATTCTTCCATGCTCCCGAATGACCAGCATAATGTACACTAACTTTGAGATCTGGGCACCCGTATCAGAGATGAGGTTGGAGATGATCCGAGCAGCGGTGATCTTCGCATCCCTATTTTGGATATCTACGTGTTATGCACAGCAGAAGGCGATCTTCACAGTAGCTAAAAGAGATCAATCCTCGATAACAAGCATTGAATTCTACTGTCTCGTTCAAGGCGAGTCTATGGATTGTGCATTCGCCAGAACGCGAATTTCTCGGAAAGCTACGGAAGAACGGGAAGACGTGATAAAAGGTTTAAAGAATGAGCAATTGTTGGAGCTGTTCGCCCAGTTCACAAATCAGGGTAAATTGTGCGGCGAGGATACCTCGGATACAGCGATCACAGAGCGAGTGTTAGGAAGCTGGGGAAGATTGGCGGCCGAAAGCCTGCTTCTTAAGCATGCGTCAGCGTGGCGTCAGATGTGTGCCGAGCGCACTGAAGATGCGACAAGAAAGTACATGATCGCACGCTACATGATCGATGCGGTTTCTTGTTTGGTCTCAACAGACCTTGAGCGTGCCACTTTCCATTTCAACAATGGTCGATGGATCAACGTTGATCAAAATGCGGGAATTCTATGTCCAGGAACTATCATCACAGAGATATTGGAGAAGCATGGACTGGTTTGGACATATGAATATGTCGAAAACGTTAACCGCGGGTCGGGAGGGATTTGCAGCAACATGGTCTCCGTTAATGAGAAATACGACTTCGCGTCGTGGGCGGAGCCAGCGCCGTTCACTTGTCAAACAATCGAATTTTCGACCTTCTAGGACCGAGGCTGAGGTCCATTCCGAAAAATTCTGCCGCACGCATCGATCGGCACACGACAGCGGCGATTAGAAACCACTTTGGCGAGACTTTCACCGGAGGTGTTTGCTGGCCGGCGCGCCGCGCCGGCGCGGCCGCCTTGCTGTGTGCAAAAGATCAATCGGCGTCGAAGTCGGTTTCGATGCTCGCCGGGAGTCGGGCAAAGGCGGCGAGCACAGCATCCGCGAGCACCGGCGGGGCGGCGCCGCGCTCGCCATGCCAGAAGCAGCTGACGTCCGCCTCGATTCCCTGATCCCGCATCAGATCCTGCAGGCGCTCGACCAGATCGCCGCCGTCGGCAGGGAAGAGGACGCAGAGCAAATAAGCGAGGTAATCGTTCAGATCGGGACTGGCGATCCGTCCCCGACTCGACAGCAGCCACAAGCCGGTGCGCCCGCAGGCCCGATGCCCTCGGCCCCGCTTATAGATCTCTCCCTTGCGATAGGCCGTATCCGGCTGCACCTGGAGAAGCGCCGTGATCAGGCTCGGATCCAGCTTTTCGCCAGGAACCGAATGCTGGCATAGACATTTGCCTTTGCGCTGCGCGGCTCAGATCTCGTCGTAGATGTTGCCGATCCACTCATCTCCGGCGTCCGTAACGGTCCCATCGTCCCATAAGGTAACATGGTCACTGAAACCCAGTCCGGCTTGCCGTTTTACGGAGTGGAGCGCATTCCTGAGCTGGGAACGAGAAACCCCGAGCGCCGCGGCAACCGAGTTTCCCGGATTTCCCGGCCGGCTCCAAATGACGCGAATCATTGGTCGGTCTCGTAGGACAGAAATCGATAGCCATCTTGCGAGCAACGCTGCCTTTCC
>Ga0213875_10001139_pt1 | contig 18280 bp, 17 predicted proteins | sample BarmaccomBMRX_R8_FD_160105 | JGI IMG/M metagenome (GOLD analysis project Ga0213875, IMG submission 160105) | Root-associated microbial communities from Barbacenia macrantha in rupestrian grasslands, the National Park of Serra do Cipo, Brazil - RX_R8 | ecosystem: Host-associated > Plants > Roots... | reverse complement strand
GCCTACCACGACGCGCTGATGGAAAAGCCGGGCGGCCTGAGCAAAGCCGAGCGCGAGATGATCGTGGTGGCGACCAGCAGTGCCAATCAATGCCAGTATTGCGTGGTGGCGCACGGCGCCATCCTGCGCATCCGCGCGAAAAACCCGCTGATCGCCGACCAGATCGCCGCCAACTGGCGCAAGTCCGACATCACGCCGAGGCAGCGCGCCATGCTGGAGTACGCGATGAAGGTCGCGCTGTCGGCGCACACGCTGGACGAGGCCGACCGCACCGCGCTGGAGCGCCACGGTTTTGCGGAGGCTGACATCTGGGATATCGCCGCTATCGCCGCCTTCTTCGGGATGTCCAACCGTCTGGCCAACGCAATGGCGCTCAGGCCGAACGACGCGTTTTTCGCGATGGGGCGGCAATTCCAGGAACAATCCGGATAGTTGCTCCTCCGATGCCGAGACCCAGGGCCCTGACCCAGCCGAATTCAAAGGTCCGGTCGGTCTCTTCGCAAACGATGTGCGAGGGCTTGCCCCCCATCATCGCCGTCGATGGGCGAACGCTGATCCTCGGGAGCATGCCGGGAGCGAGGTCCTTGCAGGCTCGCCAGTATTACGCCCATCCGCGCAACCTGTTCTGGCAGATCATGGGCGAGCTGATCGGGTTCGATCCTGCTTTGCCTTACCCGGCCCGCCTCGAGGCTTTGACCCGCGCAGGCCTGTCGCTTTGGGACGTGCTCCGCTCCTGTGTACGGAAAGGCAGTCTCGACTCGGCCATAAGCACCGGGATTCCGAACGATTTCGCCGCCTTCTTTGCCGGACATCCCAGCCTTTCCCGCGTGTTCTTCAATGGCGGCAAGTCGGAGGCCATTTTTCGGCGGCATGTCCTGTCGACGCTGGCAGACGCCGATCTGGTACTCCGCCGGTTGCCGTCGACCAGCCCGGCCCATGCCAGCATGGGTTTTGCGGAAAAGCTCAGAGCCTGGCGGGCTGTGCTCGACTCCCCGATGCACGACCGCGGGACACTCGGAGGCGTGCCGAGCCCGTGACTTGAACCGTTGCCGCCAGCCTGGAGCATCATCATGCTGACCAGCGAGCAGACCGCGTTCTTCCGTACCAACGGCTACCTCGTCGTCGAAGACGCCGTCACCGCCGATCTCCTCGCCCGGCTGCGCCGCGACTTTGCGGGCTGGGTCGAGGAAAGCCGCGTCCACGACGCACCGTATGGCGAGATGATCGACGGCCGCGCCCGTTTCGACCTGGAATCCGGCCACAGCGCCGACCACCCCGCCTTGCGCCGCGTCTCCTCGCCCATCGAGGTATCGGACGCCTACTACGAGGCGATGGCCGCCTCGCGCATCGTCGAGGCGGTCGCCGAGCTGATCGGCCCGAACGTCAAGCTGCACCACACGAAGATCAATTCCAAACTTCCGCACACCGCGACGAAGGTGGAGTGGCACCAGGATTTCCCGTTCACCCCGCACAGAACGACGACCTCGTCACCGCCCTGCTGATGGTCGACGAGGTCACCGACGAGAATGGCCCGCTGGAAGTGGTGCCGGGCAGCCATAGGGGGCCGATCGAGTCCATCTGGCACGGCGGCCGTTTCACCGGCGCGGTCAGCGCGGCGGTGAAGCAGCGCTGCGTCGCCCAGGCGGTGCGCTGCACCGGCCCGGCCGGCGCCGTCTGCCTGATGCACACGCGGCTGCTGCACGGTTCGACGGCCAACCACTCCGATCACGCGCGCACGCTCTCCATCGTCGTCTATTCGGCGGAGGATGCGGTGCCGCTCTGCCCGAACCCCGTGCCCAGCCGCTACGAGGGGCTGATCGTGCACGGGGACAAGACGGGCAACGTGCGCAGCACGCCGTTCTCGCTACGCCTGCCGCAGAAGCCGACCGGCGCCTCCTTCTTCGTTCAGCAGGCGGCGGCGCAAGCCGGCGCGTGACGGCTGCCCTCGATCAGCCCCGCGTCGGCTGCGGGCGCGATCCCGGGGGCGGCTCCGGCGGGTCATGGTGGCCGCTCAGCTCCTCTCCCGCCGAAGGTTTCAGGCGGCTGCTGACCGCCGGGGCCAGCATCGCCACGCCCGCCACCATCAGGAACGCCACCGAGAAGTCCGACAGCATCGGCTGCGCATGGCCCATCAGCGCCTCGGAGGCGGCCAGCGTCGCCGCCGAGACGGCGATGCCGAGCGTCAGCGAAAGCTGCTGGAATGTCGTGTAGAAGCTCGTCGCGGCACTCATCTTCAGCCGCGGCACGTCGGCATAGGCGATGGTGTTGTAGGCCATGAACTGCAGCGACTGGAAGAAGCCGCCGACCAGCAGCAGCGCGTAGATCGTCACCATCGGCCAGGACGGCCGCAGCGCCGCGTTGCTCGCCAGCAGCAGGGTCGCGATCAGGCCGATCCACACCATGACGCTGCGAAAACCGAGCCGGCGCAGGAAGGCTGGCGCGGTCAGCCGCATCAGCAGCGAGCCGGCGGAGCTGGAGAACGTGATCAGCCCGCTCTGGGCGGCCGACACCCCGAAGCCGAGCTGCAGCATCATCGGCAGCAGGAACGGCAGCGCGCCGACGCCGATGCGCGACAGCGTGCCGGCGACCACCGAGAGGCGGAACGTCGGGATGCGCATCAGCCGGAAGTCCAGCACCGGCTGGGGGTGATGCCGGGCGTGCCGGCGGTACAGCACGGCGCAGATCGCGCCGATCACCACCAGCCCGCCGGCCAGGCTGCGAGAGCCGACGCCGCGGCTGGCCAGCTCCAGGCCGAACATCAGGCAGCAGAGCGCGACCGCCGAGAGCACGAGGCCGACGGGGTCGAAGCGGATTCGCCCGGGCTCGCGCAGCTCCTCGATGAACAGCGTCACCAGCACCATGCCGACGAGCCCGATCGGCACGTTGATGTAGAAGATCCAGCGCCAGTCCAGGTAGGTGACGATGAACCCGCCGACCGGCGGGCCGAGGATCGGCCCGATCGTCGCCGGGATCATCAGCCAGGCCATTGCCGTCACCAGCTCGGACTTCTTCACCGTGCGCAGCAGCACGAGCCGCCCCACCGGCACCATCATCGCCCCGCCGATGCCCTGCAGGATGCGCGCGCCCACCAGGAAGGCCAGGCTCGGCGATTGCGCGCAGAGCAGGGAGCCCGCGACGAACAGCCCGATCGCGGCGCGGAACACCGAGCGCGCGCCGAACCGGTCCGCCGCCTTGCCGCTCACCGGGATGAACACGGCGAGGCTGAGCAGGTACGAGGTCAGCGCCACGTTCATGTGCAGGGGATCGACGCGGAAATAGCGCGCCATGGTCGGCAAGGCGGTCGCCAGCACCGTACCGTCGAGCTGCTCCATGAACAGCGCGCTCGCCACGATCAGCGCCGTCACCCGCGGGCTCGCGCGCCGGGTGAGGGCGGTCCTGGCCGGGGCGGAGCGGGAGGCGGGCAGGCCGGACATGCCGCCAGCATGGCGCAGGACGGCGCCGGCCAGAAGGCCGGGCGTGCGGATGGCCAGGGTTCAGCGCGCCGGGTTCGGCGCGCCGGGGTCAGCGCGCAGGCATCTCCAGCCGCAGGCAGTCGGTCCGGCCGGAGGCCACGCAGTCCCGGTAGGCAACCGCGTGGTAGAGTTTTGGGAACAGCCACCAGCCGCCGAGCAGCAGGGCGGCGATCACCGCCAGGGTGATCAGCGCCAGCGGGTCCCAGGAGCGGCCGTCGGGCGGCACGTCCAAGGCGCCCCGCGCCGCCTCACGTGAACGCCTGGATGCCGGTGATCGCCCGGCCGAGGATCAGCGCGTGGACGTCGTGCGTGCCCTCGTAGGTGTTCACGGTCTCCAGGTTGCAGACGTGGCGCATCACGTGGAACTCGGCCGAGATGCCGTTGCCGCCGTGCATGTCGCGCGCGGCCCGCGCGATGTCCAGCGCCTTGCCGCAGTTGTTGCGCTTGATCAGCGAGATCGCCTCGGGCGCCAGCCGCCGCGCGTCGAACAGCCGGCCCGCCTGCAGGCACGCCTGCAGCCCGAGCGCGATCTCGGTCGCCATGTCCGCCAGCTTCTTCTGGATGAGCTGGTTCGCCGCCAGCGGCCGGCCGAACTGCTTTCGGTCCAGCGTGTATTGCCGGGCCGCGGCCAGGCAGAATTCGGCGGCCCCCATCGTCCCCCAGGCGATCCCGTAGCGGGCCCGGTTGAGGCAGCCGAACGGGCCGCGCAGGCCGCTCACGTTGGGCAGCAGGTTGGCTTCCGGCACCTCGGCCCCGTCCATCACGATCTCGCCGGTCACCGAAGCGCGCAGCGACAGCTTCTTCTCGATCTTCGGCGTGCTCCAGCCCGGCATGTCGCGTTCCAGGATGAAGCCGCGGATTGCGCCGTCATGCGCGTCCGACTTCGCCCAGACCACCGCGACGTCGGCGATCGGCGCATTGGTGATCCACATCTTGCTGCCGGTCAGCCGGTAGCCGCCGCGCGAGCGCTCCGCGCGCGTGCGCATCGAGCCGGGGTCGGAGCCGGAATCCGGCTCGGTCAGGCCGAAGCAGCCGATCCACTCGCCGCTCGCCAGTTTCGGCAAGTATTTCTGGCGCTGCGCCTGGTCGCCGTAGGCATGGATCGGGTGCATGACCAGCGAGGACTGCACCGACATCGCCGAGCGGTAGCCGGAGTCCACCCGCTCCACCTCGCGTGCCACCAGGCCATAGGAGACATAGCCGAGGCCGGCGCCGCCGTACTGCTCCGGAATCGTCGATCCGAGCAGGCCGAGCGCGCCCATCTCGGTCATGATCTCGCGGTCGAACCTCTCGTCCATGTAGGCGGTCATCACCCGCGGCAGCAGCTTTTCCTGCGCGTAGCCCCGCGCGGTGTCGCGGACCAGGCGCTCCTCCTCGGTGAGCTGGTGGTCGAGCCCGAACGGGTCGGACCAGTCGAACCGCGCCGGGCCGGACGGTGCCGCCGGGGGTCGCTCGATTGCCACGCTCATTCGCGCCTCCTCCTCCAGCCTCGGTCCGCGGACCCGCTGTCCTGAACCCGGCTGTGGGAATACCGTTCCGGGCCTGCTCGGGGAAGTGCGGGCGGAGAGCGCGCCGGCCCGCCGGCGGCACAAGGGTGGGCATGGACGACGTCTTCGACCTGCTGGTGATCGGCGGCGGCATCAACGGCGCCGGCATCGCCCGCGACGCCGCCGGGCGCGGGCTGCGGGTGGTGCTCTGCGAGAAGGACGATCTCGCCCAGGGCACGTCCTCGCGCTCGAGCAAGCTGGTGCATGGCGGGCTGCGCTATCTCGAGCATTTCGAGTTCCGGCTGGTGCGGGAGTCGCTCGGCGAGCGCGAGGTGCTGCTGCGCAGCGCGCCGCATCTGGTGCGGCCGCTGCGCTTCGTGCTGCCGCACAGCGCAGCGCAGCGGCCGGCCTGGATGATCCGCCTCGGCCTGCTGCTCTACGACCATCTCGGGCGGCGGCGCGTGCTCGGATCGAGCCGCCGGCTCGACCTGCGCCGCGCGCCTGAAGGTGCCGCGTTGCGCGAGGCGCATCGCACTGGCTTCGCCTACTGGGACTGCTGGACCGACGATGCCCGGCTGGTCGTCGCGAATGCGCTTGACGCCGCGGCGCGCGGCGCGGAAATCCTGCTGCACACCGAGGTCGAAGCGGCGCGGCGCGAGGACGGGGTCTGGCGGGTCGGCCTGCGCCGACCGGACGGCGCGCGGCGCGAGGTGCGGGCCCGCGCCCTCGCCAACGCCGCCGGCCCATGGGTCGAGCCGGTGATCGAAGGCACGCTCGGCCTGCACGCCCGTGTGCGCGTGCGGCTGGTGAAGGGCAGCCACATCGTCACCCGCCGAACCTGGCCGGGCGAGCAGGCCTACACCCTGCAGAACGATGACGGCCGGGTGGTATTCGTGATCCCCTACGAAGACGCGTTCTCGCTGATCGGCACCACCGACATCCCCTACAGCGGCCGGCCCGAGGCCGCGGCGGTCGGAGCGGACGAGCGCGACTACCTGCTGCGCGCCGTGAACCGCTACGGCCGGAAGAGCCTGACCGCGGCGGACATCGTGCACGCGTTTGCCGGCATCCGGCCGCTGCACGACGATGGCGGCAGCGACGCCGCCTCGGTCACGCGCGACTACGCCTTCGACCTGCAGGACGCGCAGGGGCAGGCGCCGGTGCTGTCCGTATTCGGCGGCAAGATTACCACCTATCGCCGGCTGGCCGAGCACGCGCTGGCGCGGCTCGCAAAATACTTTTCAGGGCTGCCGGGCGCCTGGACGGCGGGGGCGACCCTGCCCGGCGGCGATTTGCCGGACGGCGATCCCGTGGCGTATTGCGCGCGCTTGCAGGCGCGGCATCCCTGGCTCGCCGCCGATCTCGCCCGGCACTATGCCCGCCTCTACGGCACGCGCGCGGAGGCGCTGTTGGAGGGCTTGCGTACGCCGCGCGACCTCGGCCGGCATTTCGGCGGCCTGCTCCATCAGCGCGAGGCCGAGTTTCTGCGCCGGACGGAGTGGGCGAGCAGCCCGCAGGACGTGCTGGAGCGCCGGACCAAGCACGGCCTGCATATGACGGAGGCGGAACGCGAGGCGTTTGCCGCATGGATGGTTCAGCCGCCTGCCTCCCTCACTTGAGTGAAGGGGCCTGGGGCATTGCCCCAGCGGGGTCCAGGGGCGGAGTGGGCCAAGGTTCCGCGGGCGAAGCCGGTGGAATTGCCCGCGGAGGGAGCGCCCCTGGCCTTTCTTCAATCGGCGTAAGACGGATCCTTGGCATCCAGGATCCGCTTCATCTCCGCGAAATGCGCAAACGCGCCGTCGGCGTAGGCGTCCCAGCCGCGCGCGGTGTGCTCGGCGAGTTCGGCCGGCATGATGTTGAGCGGCCGGCCGGTCGAGTAGGCGAGCACCAGCGTCTGGCAGGAGCGCTCGAAATAGTAGAGATCGTGGAACGCTTCCGCGACGGTGTCGGCCACCACCAGCACGCCGTGGTTGCCCATCATCATGCGCCGCTTGTCGCCGAGCACGCGGGCCAGCCGCTCGCCCTCCGCCGTCTCGTCGGCGATGCCGCCGAAGCCGAGGTCGACCGCCACTCGGTTGTAGTAGCGGGCGCAGTTCTGATCGATCGGCTTGATCTCGGGGTCGGCCAACGCGGAGATCGCCGTCGCGTAGGGCGGGTGGGCGTGCAGGATGCAGCGCGCGTGGGCCACGCTGGCATGGATGCGGCCGTGGATGCACCAGGCCGAGGGGTCGGGCGCGTTCGGCCGGTCCATGGTGGCGGGGTCGTCGGCGTCGACCAGCAGCAGGTCGCTGGCCCGGATGCGGGAAAAATGCCGCCAGCGCGGGTTGAGCAGGAATTTGTGACCGTCGCCGGAGACGGCGAGGCTGAAATGGTTGGCCACCGCCTCGTGCCAGCCCAGCTCAACGGCGAGGCGGAACGCCGCGGCCAGATCGACGCGGAGCTGCCGCTCGTCCTGCGCGCTGCCGGCCATGCCGGAGGTGCCCAGGTTGGGGGTGCCCAGGTTGGGGGTCATCGTGTCCATCGGCGCTCTCCCACGGGTACGGCGACGCGCCATTCTGCCACGGCATGGCCGGCCGGCCAACGGCGGAGACCCATCGACGCGCCCGCTCGGCTACAAGGCCCGAGGCCCCGCGACCGGGGCAGGGGCACACGCCCGGGGGACATGCCAGTTGGGACTGCGGCTGACCGCCTCGCCGGCGGCGCGGGAGCGCGCGCTGTTCGGCGTTCTGTGTCTGGTCTGGGGCACCACCTGGATGGCGCTGAAGATCGGCGCCATGGCGGTGCCCCCTGGCCTGTTCGCGGGCACGCGCTGGACCGTCGCCGGCCTGATCCTGCTGCTCTGGCGACGCGCCCGCGGCCAGCCGGTGCGCCCCGGCATGCGCCTGCTGCGGCGGCTCGTCCTGGTGGCCGTGCTGATGATTTCGGTGAACGCGGTGCTGAACCAGTACAGCCTGTTGTTCGTGGGCAGCGGCCTGGCGGCGGTGGTCAACGCGGCGATGACGCCGCTTTCGCTGCTGGGCTTCAGCGTCGCCCTCGGGCAGGAGCGGTTCAGCGCCCGGCAGGCCGCGGCGATGGTGCTCGGCGTCTGCGGCATCCTGATGCTGTTCGGTCCGGGCGCGCTGTCGGGCCGGATGGATGCGGGGACGGCACTGGGCGCAGGCGGCCTGGTGGTGGGCTGCCTGACCTATTCGGCCGGCTCGGTGCTGTCGCGGCCGCTGATGCGCACGCTGGCCCCCGCCCAACTCGCGGCGATGACCAATTTTTTCGGCGGTGCCATCCTGCTCGCCGCCTCCCTGCTGTTCGAGCCGGGGGCGCGCGCGGCGCTGGACGGCAACTGGGGGCTCGCCGCCTGGGGGGCGTGGCTGTTCCTGCTGTTCCCCGGTTCGCTGGGGGCGACGATCATCTACTTCGTGCTGGTGCGCAGCTGGGGTGCCAGCCGCGCCGGCATCTACGCGTTCGTCTCGCCGGTGGTCGCGGTGCTGCTCGGCATTCTCGTGCTGGGCGAGAGCCTGCACGCGACCGACGCGGCGGGGATGCTGCTGATGCTGGCGGCCGCCGGCCTGATCCTGAGGCGTCCCTCCGCCGTCCCCGTGGTGCAGCCACAATCCTGCCCAGGCGTTGTGTCATCGCGCTGAGCATCGGACCAGGGCGCCGGGCGGGCCACTCGGGCGGCTATGCGCTGGGCCGACGCCGCTTAGGCGGTGTTAAGATGCGGGGGGCCATCCTTGCCCGCCCGGGAGAAGGCTGAAACACGCATGTCGCAGGCGCTGGCGGACGAAGCCGCGGATTTGCGCCGCCGCATCACCGGACGGCTGGTCTATGACGTCGGCAAGGAGGCGGGCACCGCCACTGAGCGGGACTGGTTCATCGCGACCGCGCTGGTCACCCGCGACCGCATCGTCGATCTCTGGCTGGCGGCCAACCGTCGTGTCCGCGAGGAGCGACGCAAGCACGTCTATTATCTCTCGCTCGAGTTCCTGACCGGCCGGTTGCTGTTCGACGCGATCGGCAATCTCGGCATGACCGAGGCGGTCCGCATGGCCCTGGCTGGCCTCGGGGTCGAACTGGACGCACTGCGAATCCAGGAGAGCGACCCCGGCCTCGGCAACGGCGGCCTCGGCCGGCTGGCCGCCTGCTTCATGGAGAGCATGGCGACCGTCGGCGTCGCCGCCATGGGCTACGGCATCCGCTACGAGCACGGCCTGTTCCGCCAGGTGATCTTCGACGGCTCCCAGCGCGAGCTGCCGGAGGACTGGCTTTCCTCGGGCAATCCCTGGGAGTTCGAGCGGCCGGCGGTGACCTACGACGTCGGCTTCGGCGGCTGGGTGGCCCTCGTCAACGGCGGCGACGGCCGGCCGGTGCATCTATGGCACCCCGCGGAGACCGTCTCGGCCGTCGCCTACGACATGCCGGTCGTCGGCTGGCGGGGCGAGCAGATCAACACGCTCCGGCTGTGGTCGGCACGGGCGAAGGATCCGATGCGGCTCGAGGATTTCAACCGCGGCGATCATATCGGCGCACTGAGCGACCGCATGCGCGTGGAGGCGATCTCGCGCGTGCTCTACCCGAGCGACGATACCGCCGCCGGCCAGGAGCTGCGGCTCCGCCAGGAGTTCTTCTTCGCCTCCGCGTCGCTCCAGGACATGCTGCGCCGCCACATCGAGCGGGGCGACGCGCTCGCCACGCTGCCGGAGATGACGGCGATCCAGATCAACGACACGCATCCGGCGATCGGCATCGTCGAGCTGATGCGCCTGCTGATCGACGTGCACGGGCTGGAGTGGGACGACGCCTGGCGGATCACCTGCCGCTGCTTCTCCTACACCAACCACACGCTGCTGCCGGAGGCGCTGGAAACGTGGCCGGTGCCGCTGATGGAGCGGCTGCTGCCGCGCCACATGCAGCTGATCTACCTGATCAACGTGCGCCATCTCGACTGGGCGCGGGTCAGCGCCCGCAGCGACGAGTTCGTCGCCGCCGCCTCGCTGATCGACGAGCGGCACGGGCGGCGCGTGCGGATGGGAACGCTCGCCTTCCTCGGCTCGCACAAGGTGAACGGCGTCTCCGCGCTCCACACCGGGCTGATGCGCCGGTCGGTGTTCCACGACCTCGACCGGCTGTATCCCTATCGGATCGTCAACAAGACGAACGGCATCAGCTTCCGCCGCTGGCTGCACTACTCCAATCCCGGGCTGACCGCACTGATCGTCGAGACGCTGGGGGAGCGGGCGCTCGGCGAACCCGAGACGATGCAGGAGCTGGAGCGCTACGCCGGGGACACCTGCTTCACCGAGCGCTTCACGCATCAGCGCCAGCAGGCCAAGCGGGCGCTCGCCGCGCACGTCGCCGCCCTGCTCGGCATCCAGCTCGACCCGCACGCCCTGTTCGACGTGCAGATCAAGCGCATCCACGAATACAAACGCCAGCTGCTGAACGTGCTGCAGACGGTGGCGCTGTACGAGACGATGCGCGCCCGCCCGAACAACGGCTGGGTGCCGCGGGTGAAGATCCTCGCCGGCAAGGCAGCCGCCGGATATCACAACGCCAAGCTGATCATCCGCCTCGCCCACGACGTGGCGAAGGTGATCAACAGCGACCCGGCCGTGCAGGACCTGCTGAAGGTCGTGTTCATCCCGAATTACAATGTCAGCATGGCCGAGCTGATCGTGCCGGCGGCAGACCTTTCCGAGCAGATTTCCACGGCGGGAATGGAGGCCTCGGGAACCGGCAACATGAAGCTGGCGCTGAACGGCGCGCTGACCATCGGCACGCTCGACGGAGCCAACGTGGAGATCCGCGAGCGGGTCCATCCCGAGCACATCTTCATCTTCGGCCTCACCGCCGAGGAGGTGGAGGCACGCCAGAACGGCGGCCGGCCGCCGCCCGCCCCGCTGCCGCCGTTGCTCGCGGAGGTGCTGGACGCCGTGGCGTCCGGCGTGTTCTCGCCCGACGAGCCGGACCGCTATCGCGGCCTGATCGGCGCGCTGCTGGAGCGCGACCGCTTCATGGTGCTCGCCGACTTCGCGGCATACGACACCGCCCAGCACCAGGTGGACGAGCGCTGGCGCGACCAGCGCGCGTGGTGGCGGTCGAGCGTGATCAACACGGCCCGGGTCGGCTGGTTCTCCTCCGACCGCGCGATCCGCGAATACGCCGCCGAGATCTGGAACGTGCCGGTGCAATCCGCGGCCTGAAATCCGGGCGGCGTGCATCGGGGCGCCGGAGGCGCGGGGCGACATGACGCGATCCGAAAAGCAGCGGATGTTGGCGGGGGAGCTGTATCGCCCGGCCGACCCGGAACTTCAGGCCGATCTGCGGGAGACGGCGACGTGGCTCGCCCGCTACAACGCCGCCGGCGCGCAGCCACCGGGCGAGCTCCGCCTGATCCTCGCCGAGCGGCTCGGCCAGGTCGGACCGGGCGCGGTCGTCCGACCGCCCTTCTACTGCGACTATGGCTACAACATCCGGCTGGGCGGGGACGTTTTCCTGAACTTCAACTGCGTGATCCTCGACGTGGTCGGCGTCGAGATCGGCGATGCCGCGCAGATCGGGCCGGCGGTGCAGATCTATGCCGCTGACCATCCGCGCGACGCCGCCCGGCGCCGCGATGGACTGGAGCGGGGCCGTCCCGTGCGCATCGGCCGCCACGCCTGGATCGGCGGCGGGGCGATCATCCTCCCCGGCGTCACGATCGGCGACGGCGCCATCGTCGGGGCCGGAAGCGTCGTCACCCGCGACGTGGCGGCGGGCGCCACGGTGCTCGGCAACCCGGCGCGCCCCCGCCCGTAACAGGCCGTGTCGTCCTGGACGTCGCCGGCCGGTCGAGCGCAGCGTAACGAAACCAAACAGGGAAAGCGCGCCATGCCCAAGAAACCGTCGTCCGGCTCGCCGCTGGCGCGCTCCGCGATGGCCTACGTGCTGGCCGGCGGTCGCGGCAGCCGGCTCATGGAGCTGACGGATATCCGCGCCAAGCCGGCGGTGTTCTTCGGCGGCAAGTCGCGCATCATCGACTTCGCGCTCTCCAACGCGCTCAATTCCGGCATCCGCCGCATCAGCGTCGCGACCCAGTACAAGGCGCACAGCCTAATCCGCCACTTGCAGCTCGGCTGGAACTTTTTCCGCTCGGAGCGCAACGAAGGGTTCGACATCCTGCCGGCCAGCCAGCGCGTCTCCGAGACGCAGTGGTACGCCGGCACGGCGGACGCGGTGTTCCAGAACATCGACATCATCGAAAGCTACGCGCCGCAGCACATCGTCGTGCTGGCGGGGGATCACGTCTACAAGATGGACTACGAGCACATGCTGCAGATGCACGTGACGCACGCCGCCGACGTCACGGTCGGCTGCATCGACGTGCCGCGGCTGGAAGCGACCGGTTTCGGTGTGATGCACGTCGACGAGACGAACCGGATCATCGAGTTCCTGGAAAAGCCTGCCGACCCGCCGGGCATGCCGGGCAACCCGGAGCTGGCGCTCGCCAGCATGGGCATCTACGTGTTCGACACCGGCTTCCTGATCGAGCAGCTCCGGCGCGACGCGGCCGATCCGCACTCCGCGCACGATTTCGGCCGCGATCTCATTCCCCACATCGTCCGCAACGGCAAGGCGGTGGCGCACCACTTCGCGGAGTCCTGCGTCCGCTCCGGCCAGGAGGCGGAGGCCTATTGGCGCGACGTCGGCACGGTCGACGCCTACTGGCAGGCGAATATCGACCTCACGGACGTGCTGCCTTCGCTCGACCTCTACGACCACGACTGGCCGATCTGGACTTTTGCCGAAATCACCCCGCCGGCAAAATTCGTGCATGACGAGGAAGGCCGGCGCGGCCAGGCCGTGAGCTCGCTGGTTTCCGGCGGCTGCATCGTCTCCGGCGCCGCGCTGCGCCGCAGCCTGCTGTTCACCGGGGTGCACGTGCGCTCCTACGCCCGCGTCGAGAGCGCGGTGGTGCTGCCGCAGGTGGTCATCGGCCGCTCGGCGCGGCTGGCCAAGGTGGTGGTCGATCGCGGCGTGAAGATCCCGGATGGTTTGGTGGTCGGCGAGGACCCGGACCTCGACGAGAAGCGGTTCCGTCGCACCGCCAACGGCGTCTGCCTGATCACCCAGCCGATGCTCGATCGGCTGGCGCAGTGACGCTCAGCGCGCTGTCGGTCGCTTCCGAGGTCTATCCGCTGGTCAAGACCGGCGGGCTCGCCGACGTGGCCGGCGCGCTGCCGCCGGCGCTGGCGGGCGAGGGCATCGCCGTGCACACGCTGGTGCCGGGCTACCCCGCAGTGCTCGCCGCGCTGCAATCGCCTGAGGTCGTGCACCGCAACGAGGATCTGTTCGGGGGTCCCGCGCGCCTGCTGGCCGGACGCGCCGCCGGCCTCGACCTGTTCGCGCTGGACGCGCCGCATCTATTCGACCGGCCGGGCGGCCCGTACACCGATGCGCAGGGCCGGGACTGGCCGGACAACGCCCAGCGTTTTGCGGCACTTTGCCGGATCGCCGCGGCGGTCGCGCGCGGCGCGGTCGGCGGTTACGCGCCGGACGTGCTGCACGCGCATGACTGGCAGGCCGGGCTGGCCCCGGCCTTCCTGCACTACGGCGAGGGGCCCCGGCCCGGCAGCGTGATGACCGTGCACAACCTGGCCTTTCAGGGCCAGGTCCCCGCGCACCTGCTCGCCGAACTCGGCCTGCCGCCACGGGCGCTGGCGATCGACGGGGTCGAATACTACGGCAGCATCGGCTACCTCAAAGCCGGGCTGCAGCTGGCCGACCGGATCACCACGGTCTCGCCGAGCTACGCCGAGGAGGTGCGCACGCCGGAGGGCGGCATGGGGCTGGATGGCCTGCTGCGCGCCCGTGCAGCGGTATTCTCCGGCATTCTCAACGGCATCGACGAGGCGACGTGGAACCCGGCGACGGACCCGCATCTGCCGGCCCGGTTCGACGCGCGCCGGCCGGCGCGGCGGGCGGCCGACAAGCGCGCGCTGCAGGAGCGCCTCGGCCTGGCGACGGACGCCTCCACGCCGCTGTTCGGCGTGGTCAGCCGGCTGACCTGGCAGAAGGGGATGGACCTGCTGGTCGCAGCACTTCCGGCGGTGCTCGGTCATGGCGGCCAGTTGGCGCTCCTGGGGTCCGGCGATGCTTCGTTGGAGCGAGGGCTGCTCGACGCCGCGGCGGCGCATCCCGGCCGGATCGGCGTGCAGCTCGGCTACGACGAGGCGCTCGCGCACCTGATCCAGGGCGGCTGCGACGCGCTGCTGGTTCCGTCGCGCTTCGAGCCCTGCGGGCTCACCCAGCTCTGCGCGTTGCGCTACGGCGCGCTGCCGGTGGTCAGCCGCGTTGGCGGCTTGGCCGACACCGTCATCGACGCCAACGAGGCGGCGTTGGAGGCCGGCGTGGCGACGGGCTTCGTGTTCTCCCCGCCCGGCCCGGCGCCGCTGCAAGCCGCGATCGGCCGCGCGGCTGCGCTATGGCGGGAGGGGGAGCAATGGGCCCGCCTGCAGCGCAACGCGATGTCCGCCGATGTCGGCTGGACGCGCCCGGCCCGGCGTTACGCCGCGCTGTACCGGGGCCTCTCATCCAGTCGCTAAATCAGAACCGCTCCACCCAGGGCCGCAGCTCGACCTCCCAGGTCCAGGCGCTGCGCGGCTGGCGAAGCACGTGCAGGTAGGACGCGGCGATCGCGTCCGGATCGAGCAGGCTGTCGGGCTTGTCGGCCGCCTCCGGCCGCTGTCCGCTGCGGATCCCTCCGTCGATGACGAAGTGCGCGACATGGATGCCGCGCGGCGCCAACTCGCGCGCCAGGCTCTGCGCCAGGCCGCGCAGCGCGAACTTGCCCATCGCGAACGCCGAGGAGTTCGCATAGCCCTTCACGCTGGCCGATGCGCCGGTGAACAGGATCGCCCCGCTGCCGCGCGGCAGCATGCGCCGCGTCGCCTGCTGCGCTACCAGGAAGCCGCCGAAGGCGCTGACCATGATCGCTTGACGCACCTCCGCCGGCGCCAGGTCCACCAGCGCGCCGCGCGTGCGTCCGCTCGCGTTGTAGATCACCACATCGGGCGCGCCGAGCGCCGCCTCCACCGCTTCGAACAGGGCCGCCACCTGCGCAGGATCGGCGGCGTCGCAGGCGTAGGGCTCGGCGCCGGTTTCGCGGCAGATCGGGGCGAGCTTGCCGGAATCGCGCGCCGCCAGGCCCACGCGCATGCCCTCGCGCACGAACAGCCGCGCCAGCGAGGCGCTCAGCCCAGGCCCCACGCCGACGATCAGTGCCGCGGTCATGCGCCCGCTCCCGCGGAGGCACGACGCGGCACGAAGACGGTCGGGGAGAACACCTGCACATCCTCGCCATGCTGGTTGCGCGTGCTGATCCGCAGCTTCACGAGGCCCTGCTCCGGTCGCGAGCGGGAGGCGCGCGCCTCCAGCACCTCGGCCTCGACGCCGAGCGTGTCGCCTGGGCGCACCGGCAGCTTCCACTCCAGCGTGCCGCCGGCGCTGATGATGCCGCCGGCGATCGGCAGCCCGTCCACCAGCAGGCGCATGCACATCGCGGCGGTGTGCCAGCCGCTGGCGGCGAGCCCCTTGAAGAAGCTGTCGGCCGCCTTGGCGTCGTCGACGTGGAAAGGCTGCGGGTCGTAGTCCCGGGCGAACGCCTTGATCGCCTCGGCATCGACACGGCGCGTGCCGCAGCGAAAACGCCGGCCGACGGCAAAATCCTCGAAATGAAGCGGCTCCGCCATCGCCCTCTCCGCATAGCCAGCGCCGACGCCCCCGCCTAGGCTCCGGCAGCCACACGGGAGCGGGCGCATGATCGTGAGATCGAAGGCGGATGTCGAGGCGGCCGGACATTTCGTGCAGACCGAGCTCTGGTCGAGCGCCCGCTATCTCACGCAGGCGGACGGCGTGGGATTTTCGCTGAACGACACGCGCGTGCGGGCCGGCGCCGAGCAGGTCCTGGAATACCGCCATCACATCGAGGCGTGCCTGTGCATCGAAGGCGAGGGCGAGCTGGAGGCGCTGGAGGGCGGCGCGCGCCATCGCCTGGCGCCCGGCGTGCTGTATGCGCTCGACCGCTACGACCGGCATTGCGTGCGCGCGCGCACCGACCTTCGCGTGATCTGCGTATTCAGCCCGGCGCTGCGCGGCGACGAGGTCCACGACGCCGCCGGCGGCTACGCCTCCAGCGGGTGATCGCCGGCCGCGCGCAGCCGGCGGGCGCAGCCGACCAACGCCCGGCGCGCCGCCGCCGCATCGCGCGCCAACGCCAGCAGCGGCGCGATCTGCCGGGGGTCGGCGAGCAGCGCGGCGAGCACGCCGACGGTGCGGATCCTGCCTCCGGCATCGAGGGCGGCGAGCGCCGCCGCCGGCACGCTGCGCTCCGCGGGATCGCAGACCACCCGCAGCGCGGCGAACGGCAGACCACGCCGCCGTGCCGCCCGGGCGACCGCGCCGCTTTCCAGATCCGCCGCGACGGCGCCGGTGCGCGCGAACAAACGGCGCTTCTCCGCCGCGCCGCCGACCACCGAGGCCGCGCCGAACAGCAAGTCGGCGGTGGCGCCGCCGAGCGCGTCGTTCAACGCCGGATCGGCGGCGATCGCAGCGTCGCCGTCGAGCACCGCGCGCGGAATGACGATGGCGCCGGGCCGGCAGCGCGGATCGAGGCCGCCGGCTAGGCCGAAGCTAAGCAGCGCCGCCGCGCCGTCCGCCGCCGCCCGTTCGGCGGCCTGCAGCGCGCCGGCTGCCGTGCCGCCGCCGCGCAGCACCCTCCCGGGGATGCGCCTGGCGACGCGCGCCTCCGCCGCGAGGCCGACGATGATGCCGAGCGGCCCCTCCGCGGGCAGCGTTCAGAACCCGTGGGCCGGCCGGCGCGCGTTGCCGGATCGCAGGGCCAGGAAGCGCGCCAGCGCCAGCAGCGGGAAGAACAGCCGGTAGCCGTGGTAGCGCAGGTAGAAGACGCGCGGAAAACCGACGGCCGTGTACGGCAGCTCGTCCCAGGCACCGTCATCGCGCTGCTGCGCCTGCAGCCAGGCGACGCCGCGCGCCACCGCGGGATGGTCGACCTCGCCCGCCGCCATCAGGCCGAGCAGCGCCCAGGCGGTCTGCGAGGGCGTGCTGCGGTCGTAGCGGCCGTGCGGGGCGCCGGCGTAGCTCGCCTCGTCCTCGCCCCAGCCGCCGTCTTCGCGCTGGGTCGCCAGCAGGAAGCCGACCGCCCGCCGCATCGCCGCGTCGTCCGCCGGCACGTCCGCCGCGTTCAGCGCGCACAGCACCGACCAGGTGCCGTAGATGTAGTTGGTACCCCAGCGGCCGAACCAGCTTCCGTCCGCCTCCTGCCCGGCGCGGAGCCAGGCGAGCGCGCGGCGAACCGCGGCCGCATCGCCGCCGTCTCCGAGTTGCGCCAGGAACGAGACGCAGCGCGCGGTGACGTCGGCGGTCGGCGGGTCGAGCAGCGCGCCGTGATCGGCGAACGGGATGTGATTGAGATAGTGGTGGTCGTTGTCGGCGTCGAACGCGCCCCAGCCGCCATCCCGGCACTGCATGCCGAGAATCCATTCCCGCGCCCGGGCAATCGCGGACGCATCCGTCGCATCGCCCGCCCGGTGCAGCAGCATGCCCACGACCGCCGTGTCGTCGACATCGGGGTAGTGCGCATTGGCGTACTGGAAGGCCCAGCCGCCCGACCGGACGCCGGGCCGCGCCGCCGCCCAGTCTCCCGCCAGCTCGGTGATCTGGCATGGCCGAAGCCAGGCGCAGGCCTCGCGCAGCGCCGCCGCGCCGCCCGGCGCGACGCTCTCGGCCTCGGCGAGCGCGTGCGCCGCCAGGGCGGTGTCCCAGACCGGCGACAGGCAGGGCTGGCAGTAGGCGCGGCCGGCGCCGTCGACCAGCAGCTTGCGCACCGCCGACCAGGCGGTGACACAGTCCGGGTGCTCCGGCGGATAGCCGAGCGTGTCGAACATCATCACCGCATTGGCCATCGCCGGGAAAATCCCGCCGAGTCCGTCCTCGCCGTTCAGCCGCGCGCGAACGAAGCGCACGGCCGCGTCGATCGCCCGCCCCCGCACGCGCCGCGGCACGCGCGGCTCCAGCACCCGCAGCACGCCGTCAAGCCGCTTGAAGAAGGAGCCCCAGGCCGAGCGATACGGACCGCGTATCCAGTCGCGCACCTGGTCCGGCGGCGTGCGGAACAGCTCCGCGATGCCGACGTCGCGCGGATTGCGCGCCCGCGGCTTGCGGGCCATCAGCACCAGCAGCGGCACGATCACCGTCCGCGACCAGTAGGAGACGCGCCAGAGCGTGATCGGGAACCAGCGCGGCGCCAGCATCAGCTCAGCCGGCATCACC
>Ga0213875_10001138_pt1 | contig 18284 bp, 11 predicted proteins | sample BarmaccomBMRX_R8_FD_160105 | JGI IMG/M metagenome (GOLD analysis project Ga0213875, IMG submission 160105) | Root-associated microbial communities from Barbacenia macrantha in rupestrian grasslands, the National Park of Serra do Cipo, Brazil - RX_R8 | ecosystem: Host-associated > Plants > Roots... | reverse complement strand
CCGTCGGTTGGCTTGCGCCCGTCGGTGCCTCACGCCCGTCGGTGCCTCACGCCCGTCGGTGCCTCACGCCCGTCGGTGCCTCACGCCCGTCGGTGCCTCACGCCCGTCGGCGGCTCGGGCCCGTCGGGTGGCTCACGCCCGTCGGCGCCTCAGGCCCGTCGCGGCTCGCACCTGTCGCTAGGGTGGGGCACCCCCGCCGTAAGGCTCGTCGCTCGCCGTAAGAGCTGTCGTCCTTTCAGTTTCTGAACGGGCGGGCTTCGCCCCCGGCGCTGCGTTGGGCCTCCGCCGGGCAATAACCTCAGCCCGCGCCCCGCCCCGGCCCGGCCCGGAGACCATGTCCCCGGCGGGTCGTGCGCCCGACTCGCGTCCTCGCCCGGCCCAGGCACCTGACCACGCCGATCGCCTCAGCCGTGTCATCAGGTCACATCAACCCCTACATCACCTCAGCCACGATGTGGAGCGTCCCCTGGTTTCCGGCAAACGGCATCAGGATAGGGCGTTTCGGAAATTAAGGGTCGTATACGGCACCAAAAGCTCCACGACGCTGTCCCAGGAAGGTGTTTCGCGGAAACGTAGGGGTGCCTTGGCGGTCGGGAGGGGTCGTACGCGGCACCGAAGGTTCCACGAAGCTCTCCTGCTCATGTGTTCCTGGAACCAAGGAGGCCCAGACCGTCGCGAGCGGTCGTAGACGGAAGTGGGGAATTCACGAAGTCGTCCTGCGCAGCGCTCGCGGAGCCCAGAGGGGCGCTAGGCGGAATGGGCGAGATCGAGCAGGTGCAGGAGGGCGTCGCACCAGCGTTCCCCGGCCGGCCTGGTGTCGAAATGGGCGAGGCACTCGTTCGCGGCGTCGAGGACCGCGGTGAAGATCGCGTCGTCCGCGGCGAACTGGGCGCCGTCCAGGTCGGCGCCGTCCGCGGTTTCGCCGGGTGCGGCGCGCATGAGGGCGTCCCGGTGCCTGTCGAGTATCTCGGCCGCTTTACGTGCCATCGTCAGTCCCAGCGTCTCGGCCATCAGCAGCCGCTGCATGCCGACCCCGCCGAAGTCTCCAGTGTCGCCCCAGTCCCGCACGTCATTCTCCTTCACTCGAGGACTATGGGAGGTTCACAGAACCTCCGTCTCGGGTGCCGGCCTGGCGGGACCGCCCGCACGCCACCATGGTGCCTGCGGGTAGTGACATTCTGACCAAGAGTGGGCTCTGTCCGCCTGTCGGCCCGGGGGCCGAGCCTGACACCGGTGGGGTCGTTGGCGCCATCGGCCCCACCAGACGGGGCCATCTACGCCATCGGCCCCGCGGTCAGAGGGTGGAGGGGCGGGGAACGGCGAAGGTGAAGGGGGCGGAGCGGGCGGAGCGGGCGGAGCGGCGAGAGGGAGCGGAGCGGCGAGAGGGGGCGGAGCGGCGGGAGGGGGCGGAGCGGCGGAGGTGGTAAGGGCGGACAGGAGTGGGGCAGCGGCCGTAAGAGGGGGCGGCTTTAGTCGTCGTCGGGGCGGCAGGCGGACCAGATGGCGGCGCGGTTGTGCAGCTTGACGCGCTCGCCGCGGCCTAGCGTCTTCGCGAGCTCGGCCTCGGCGGTCTCGATGCGCAGCCATTCGGCGTAGGACACCGGGCGGACCCCGCGCTCGCCGAGCACGTCCGCCAGCCGGGAGGCCTGGGTGTACGCCGCGTCCGCCGCGTCCGCCGCGGACGCGGCGGTGGCGGGATCCGGGTACTTGAGCAGGCCTGCCCTGGGCAGCGCGGCGATGTTCGAACCCGGTGCGCCTGCCAGATCCTCGAGCAGGCAGCGGACGGTCTCGGCGGCGTCGGACTTGTTGGTGCCGATGACGCCGGTGGGCCCGCGCTTGAGCCAGCCGGCGACGTACTCCCCCGGCAGCGGATCGCCATCGGGACCGAGGACGCGGCCCTCGGCGTTGGGCACCGTGCAGGACTTCGGGTCGAACGGGACGCCCTCGAGCGGCACGCTCTGGTAGCCGACGGAACGAAGCACCATCTGCGCGTCCAGCGTCTCGTACTCGCCGGTGCCGCCGAACACGCCGGTGTCGTCGAGACGGGTCCGCTCCAGGGTGATACCGGCCGCCCGTTCGGTACCGTGAATTTCGGCAGGCCGCAACCAGAAACGGACGGTCAGCTTGCGCGCGCCGCCCGCCGGCCGCTGCGCCCAGCTTCGCATGGCGACCAGGTTGCCGCGGACGCGCCGGTCGGACTCGGCCAGCGAGGCGGACTGCCCGGACGAGTCGAACGCGTTCAAATCCAGCTCGTCCGGGTGGACCACCACCGAGACGCCGGGAAGCTCGCCCAGCTCGCGCAGCTCCTTGGTGGTGAACTTGGCTTGCGCGGGGCCGCGGCGGCCGATCATGTGCACCTCGCGCACCTTGCTGGCGTGCAGCGCCTCGAGGACGGGCTGCGGCACGTCGGTGCCGTGCAGTTCGGCGGGGTCACGCGCGAGTATCCGGGCCACGTCCACCGCGACGTTGCCGACGCCGATCACCGCCACCGACTCGGCGTCGAGGGTGAACGCGGACGAGTCGAGGTCCGGGTGGCCGCAGTACCAGTTCACGAAGTCGGTCGCGGCGTAGCTGCCGGGCAGGTCCTCGCCGGGGATGCCGAGCTTGCGGTCGCGCATCGCCCCTGTCGCGTAGACGACGGCGTCGTAGGCGCCGAGCAGGTCCTCGCGGGTGACGTCCTCGCCGAGGTGCACGCCGCCGAGAAACTCGACGTCAGGGCTTTCCAGGACCTTGCGCAGGTACTGCGCGATCGACTTGATCGACTTGTGATCCGGGGCCACACCGTAGCGGACCAGCCCGTACGGCGTCGGCAGCCGGTCGAGCACGTCCACCCGGACCCGGAGCGGGCCTCCGGGCAGCGCCGCCGCCTGCTTGACCAGCGCCTCGGCGGTGTACAGCCCGGCCGGCCCGGAACCGACCACGGCTACTTGCAGCATTCTGTTCCTTAACTTAGAGGCGTCGCGAAGCCCGCGCTCGCTATGAACGCTACTCGGCCAGGGGCTGTTCCTGCGCCGTGTTCCGGACCGCGTCCTGGGCGATCGTGCGCCGGGCGACCGCCTCCGTGATGTGGCGCGCGATGTGCTGCGGGGTCAGGCCAGCCGCCTCGAGAACTTCGTCCCGGGTGCCGTGCGCGAGAAACTCCTGCGGCAGGCCGAGCGTCTTCACCGGCACCTCCACGTCGTTGTCACGCAGCAGCCTGCACACCGCGTCGCCGAACCCGCCGGCCCGGCCGTTGTCCTCGACGACCGCGACCAGCCGGTGAGCGCGGGCCGCGTCGAGCACGGCCTCGTCGACCGGCTTGACCCAGCGGGGATCGACGACGGTCACGCCGATGCCGTGATCGGCGAGTCTGTCCGCGACCTCGGTGCCCATCAGCGCCATCGGCCCCACGCCCAGCAGCAGGACATCCCTGCCGAGCCCGGCGGCCGGCGCATGCAGCACGTCCATGGCGCCGAGCCTGGCCGTGGCCTCCATCTCACCGCCGGTCTTGCCCTTGGGGAACCGCAGCACGGTGGGGCCGTCGCCGACCTCCACCGCCTCGTTCAGCAGCTCGGCGACACGGGCCGCGTCGCGCGGCGCCGCGATCCGCAGTCCCGGGACCACCTGCAGGATCGACCCGTCCCACATGCCGTGGTGGCTGGCGCCGTCCGGCCCGGTAACCCCGGCGCGGTCCAGCACGACCGTCACCGGGAGCCGGTGCAGCGCGACGTCCATCAGCAGCTGGTCGAAGGCGCGGTTGAGGAACGTCGCGTACACCGCGACCACCGGGTGCAGTCCGCCCATCGCGAGGCCGGCGGCGCTGGTCATCGCGTGCTGCTCGGCGATGCCGACGTCGTACACCCGGTTGGGATAGGCCTGCGCGAACGGCGCCAGGCCGGTCGGGTAGAGCATCGCCGCGGTGATCGCGACCACGTCGGGCCGCCGCGCGCCGATCGCCACCATCTCGTCGCCGAACACCCTGCTCCACGTGCCGGGCGCGGCACCGGCCGCGGGCACCTGGTGCAGGCAGTCCACCTCGTTCTGCTCGGCGGCCGGGTAGCCGAAGCCCTTCTTGGTGATCACGTGCACCAGCACCGGGCCGCCGAAGTCCCGGGCGCGCTGGAGCGCGTGCTCCACCTGGCGCTCATCGTGACCGTCGATGGGGCCGAGATACTTCAGGCCCAGATCCTCGAACATAACCTGCGGCTGCAGGACGTCCTTGATGCCCTTCTTGATCCCGTGCAGCGTGCCGTACAGCGGCTGGCCGACCAGCGGCGCGCGGTTCACCGTGGTCTTGATGTACTCGAGCACGTTCTCGTACCGCTGGCTCACCCTGATCGACGCGAGGTGCTCGGCCAGGCCGCCGATCGTGGGCTGGTAGGACCAGCCGTTGTCGTTGACGACCATGACGAGCCGTGAGTCCCTGGCGGCGGCGATGTTGTTGAGCGCCTCCCAGGCCATGCCGCCGGTCAGGGCCCCGTCGCCGATGACCGCGACCACGGTGCGGTCCCGCTCACCGCGCACGTTGTAGGCCTTGGCGAGCCCGTCCGCGTAGGACAGGCTCGTCGAGGCGTGGGAGTTCTCCACCATGTCGTGCGGTGATTCGGCCCGGCTCGGGTAACCGGACAGGCCGCCGCGCTGCCGCAGCGTGCCGAACGCGGCGAGGCGGCCGGTCAGCAGTTTGTGCACGTATGCCTGGTGGCCGGTATCGAAGATGATCCGGTCCTTCGGTGAGTCGAAGACACGGTGCAGGGCGATGGTGAGCTCTACCACACCAAGGTTCGGACCCAGATGGCCGCTGGTCTTGGCAACCATCGGTCCCTGCGCCCACTCGATGAGGACGTCGCGGATCTCACTGGCCAGGACCGTCAGCTGCTCCTGGCTCAGTTCCTTCAGGTCCTGCGGGCCTTTGATGCACTCCAGCAACGTCACGGCGGTCGCTCCTCCTGTGATGTGCGGGCCTTGCGGTGAATTACCCGAGTGTACGGCCCATGATCCCGGGGGCCGCTACGCGCCGTCGTATTGACCGACACGCGTGTCGGAGTCCGGCGCTGCGGTGCCGCCGCCGCGAGAGTGCCCCGGCTTGGTAACGGCCTGCCGGGCTGGCCTGCCGGGCCTGGCGTAACTATTCGGTAACGGTGCGTCGCGTTCCCGCATGTGAAGCGCGTCGGCCTGTCCGGGATTCGCGCGGCCCGCGCAGCGGTGCCGCGATCCTGTCAACGTTGGACAGGGGCCGGTGTGTTTTGTTAGTGAGCGCGCCCACCGTCGCCAACGGCGGGCGTCTCCGCTTGTTTCGTCCGCACCGGGCGGACGTCCGACGACAGTACGTAGGAGGCGCAGTGGGTCTGCGTTCATCTCGTCCGTATGCCTTCGCCGCGGCCGTGTCAGCCATGGCGACCGCCGCAGCCATGACCGGTATCGGGCCGGCCGCGGCCAGCCCCGCTGTCCGCGCCGCGGCCAGCCCTGTCGCGCGAGTGATGGCCCCGGCGGCCGTCGGCAGGGCGCAATCGCGCAGCGAGCTGCTCATCAACGGGGACCGGCTGGAGGTGAGCGGCGGGACGCCCCCGTCGGTCGCCGTCGCCCCGTCTGGATCCGGCTTCGCCGCCTCGGTCATCGAGCTGCGCCTCGCGGGCAAAACCTACGCGATCCCCGCCGCGGCGTTCGCGTACCTGGGCCGCGGGCTGGACCCCAGCCTGTTCGACGTGCAGGCTCTCCCGCCCGGCGGTGACCTGCCGGTCCAGATCACCTACCGCGGTGCGCCCCCCAAGCTGCCGGGTATAACGATCACCCGGGCGGCCGGCGGGGTCGCGCACGGCTACCTGACCGCCTCGTCAGCGCGGGCTTTCGGCTCCGCCCTGACCCGTCAGCTGGCCCGCGACCACGCCAAGGCCAGCTACGGAACGGACGGCCTGTTCGCCCACGGGGTGACGATAAGCCTGGCCGGCTCGGGGCCGGGCCCGGTGCCGAGGCCGCGGTTCCCGATGCACACCCTGACGGTGCACGGCATCACGGGGACGGGCAGGCCGGACACGGGCGACCTGGTCAGCGTCTTCAACACCGATAACAACGCGTTCTTCGGCGATCCCTACGAGGCAGGAAACTTCTTCGACGGCGGTGTCGTGAAGTTCAGCGTGCCCAGCGGGCGATACCTGGCGCTCGGTAGTTTCGTGACCTTCGACTCCCGCGGAAACCCGGTGAGCGAGCGGATCGTGCTGATACCGCGGTTCACCGTCACGGGGGCCACGTCCGTGCGAGTCGATGCGCGGCTCGCGACCAGCCTGTTCACGATCACCACGCCACGGCCCGCGGTGATCAGCAGCCTGTCCTGGGAGCTGCGCAGCACCGACGGCGCCGGCCACGTCAGCATCTTCCAGTGGCTACAGCTCGGTTCCTTCCCGCTATGGATCAGCCCGACCTCCCAGCCGCCCGCGTCCGGCGCGCTGCAGGTCTTCGCGTCGGCACGCCTGACTTCGCCGGCCACGGCGAAATCGCCGTACACCTATGACGTCGCCTTCCAGGACCTGAGCGGGCGCATCGCACAACAGCGCTACACGGTGAAGCAGGCCAGCCTCGCCACCGTGGACGGGCGGTACTTCTCGGCCGTCCGGTCGGCCGGCGGCCTGGTCCGGATTGGCCTGTTCCCCGTCCAGCTGCAGGACGGTTATTTCACGCCGGTCAACACGTTCAGCGTCCCGGTGGAGCTGCGCGAGTACCTGACGGCGGGGCAGCCGGCGATCGCCTGGGTCAGCCAGTACTTCCAGATCTACAGCACCCTATCCGGTGGCCTGTCCGGTGGCCAGTCGGACGCGCTCCGCGCCTTCACCCCCGGTGAGAACACGCGCCTGGACTGGAACGCGTACCCGCTGCACACCGGGGTCAACGTAAACCTGCTCGGCTCGGCCAACGCGTACCCCACGCTGCCGTCCGCCAGCAGATCGGCCGACACGTTGTCGCTGGACGTCACGCCGTTCAGCGACAGCACGCCCGGGCACACCGGCACGGGACTGCTCCCCGGGACAGCCGACAGCTCCGTCAAGATCAGCGGCAGCTACGAGATCGACCAGAACGGCGCGAGGATCGCCGCGGGCGACGCCACGAAGCTGGCCGGCCCGCTCGGCGATTTCTTCACGCAGGTGAAGCTGTCACGGGGCCCGTCGGCGATCAGGTTCGTGCTGGCCGGCAGCCGCACCGGAGCGCCATACCCGCTGTCCACGGCCGACAAGACGGTGTGGACCTGGAAGTCGGCGCACGAGTCCGGCGTGACCATACCGAAGGGCTGGACCTGCGCCGACGGCACCCGGTCCTGCGCGGCTGAGCCGCTGCTCGCACTCGATTACGCGGTGGCCGGGCTCGGTCTGACGGGCACCGCTCCGGCGGGCGCCCAGGTGATCCGCATCCAGGTGGGCCACCAGCAGCTCGCAGCCGCGTCGAAGATCACCTCGGTGACGGCCCAGGTCTCCCTGGACGACGGCGCCACGTGGCAGCCGGCACAGGTCTCCGGGTCCGGCGCGACCCGCTACGCGGTATTCAGCGCGCCGGCCGGCAGCCACGTGACGCTGAAGGTGACGGCGGCCGACGCGGCCGGCGGCACCATCTCGGAGACGATCACGCGCGGCTACGCGACGGCGGCCAGCGCGGCCAGCGCGGGTTACCGCGCCGCGTGTGCCGCCCCGGCGGCCGGGCATGCGAGGTGCCTGGTGCTGTACTCGCCGCAGACGGCGTCCAGCCGGGCGCGGGCCGCCGGCTTCGCCGCCGCCCTGGCCGTCCCGGCGGGGTGGGGCGCCAAGGACATTCAGTCGGCGTACCGGCTGCCCGTCGCTGGCAATCCGCACCAGACCGTCGCGGTCGTCGACGCTTACGACACTCCGAAGCTGGAGTCCTACCTGAACACCTACCGGAAGGAATACGGCCTGCCGCCGTGCACGACGGCCAACGGGTGCTTCCGGAAGGCCAACCAGAACGGGAAGCCAGGGCCGCTGCCGGCCAACGGGACGCTCAGCGGCTGGGACGTGGAGACCACGCTGGACGTGGACATGGTCTCCGCCGCGTGTCCCGGCTGCCGCATCCTGGTGGTGGAGGCCAACAGCGCCAGCTTCGGTGACCTGGCCGCCGCGGAGAACGCCGCGGTGAAGCTGGGCGCGACGGCGATCTCGAACAGCTACGGCGCCCGGGAGAACGGCTTCGCGCAGGCTTACGCCCGCGCATACAACCACCCGGGGCACACGATCGTGGTGTCCTCCGGCGACTACGGGTACACCGCCGCCAGCTTCCCGGCCAACCTCACCTCGGTAACCGCCGTGGGCGGCACTCAGCTGTCCCGGGCACGGAACGCGCGGGGCTGGACCGAGCAGGTATGGAACACGCCCGGCACGGGCGCGGGTTCGTCCGGGTGCTCCGCCTACGTCGCCAAGCCAGCCTGGCAGCATGATCCGCGCTGCGCCGGCCGCACGGTCGCGGATGTGTCGGCGCTGGCCTGGGACATCGCCATCTACAACAAGGACTGGGGCGGGTGGTTCGACGTAGGCGGTACCAGCGCGTCGTCGCCGCTGATCGCGGGCATATACGGCCTGGCCGGCAACGCGGCCAGGGTCAGGCCCGGCTCCGAGTACGCCCACGCCGGGTCGCTGTTCGACATCACCACGGGTAACAACGACTGGTGGTACCAGGATGGCGGCGGAGCCTGCGGCCACGACTACATGTGCGTCGCCGGGAAGGGATACGACGCGCCGACCGGTCTCGGCTCGCCGGACGGCACAGGAGCCTTCTGAGACCCATCGCCTCGCCGGGTGGCCGGGTGGCCCGGGGAATCTCCCCGGGCCACCCGGCTCGCCGTATCCGGGCTGCGAGCCGGTACTAGCCGAGGTTGCGCAGCCAGCCGCCGACCACGGACATGTAGCGCTCGCGCTCCTCCACGTGCGGCATGTGCGATGACTCCTCGAACACCACCCACTCCGCGCCGGGAATGCCCGCCAGCAGCGTTTCCTGCAACGCCGGGGCCGCCTCGTCGTACCGCCCCGACACCAGCAGCGTGGGCACGCCGATCTCGCTGAGGCGGTCCTTGACCTGCCAGTCCTTGATCGAGCCGACGACGTGGAACTCGCTGGGCCCGTTCATCGTGTGGTAGACGGTCGGGTCGCGCTCGATCCAGGCGAACGCCTCCGTCACCTCGTCAGGCCACGGATCCAGACGGCACACGTGCCGCTGGTAGAAGACCTGGCAGGCCTCCTGGTACTCGGGGTCGGACGTGGTGCCGGCCTCCTCGTGCTTGCGCAGCACCGCCTCGACGGCCGGGGGCAGCTCGGCGCGGAGCCGGTTGCACTCGGCGACGAAGTCCGGGAACGAGGCGGCGGTGTCGGCGAGCACGAGCGACTGCAGCCCGCGCGGCCGGGTCATGGCGTACTCCTGGGCGAGGAAACCGCCCCAGGACTGGCCGAGCACGTGGTGGCCCCGGCGCAGGCCGAGCGCGTCCACCAGGTTGTGCAGCTCGCGGACGAACAGGTCGACGGTCCAGAAGTCCGCGCCCCGTTCCGGCAGGTGGGTGGACCTGCCGTTGCCGAGCTGGTCGTAGAAGATGACCGCGCGGCCGTCGCGAGCCAGATCGGCCATCGCGAGCAGGTAATCGTGCGTCGCCCCCGGGCCACCGTGCAGCGTTACCAGCGGGAACCGGTCCGCGGTGGTACCGTCGGACGGCCCGGCGATGCGGTACCAGGTCTGGTGCGTTTCCTCGCGGCCCTGGTAAGTGGTGCGGAACTCGACGGTTCCCTCGGCGCTGTCCATGCTTGGTCGCTCACTTCCGGCTTCGGCGCTGTCGGGCGCGTGATGACGGGCGCGTGATCACGGGGCGCGTGATCACGGGGTCAGCAGGAGCTTGCCCGTGGTGCGGCGCGCGGCGAGATCTTCGTGCGCGCGGGCCGCCTCGGCCAGCGGGTACGTGCCGCCGACCCGCACGTCCAGCTCGCCCTTGGCGATCCAGTCGAACAGGTCGCCCGCGCGCCAGAGCAGCTCGCCGCGCTCGGTGGCGTAGTGCGCGAGCGTGGGCCTGGTGAGGTACAGCGACCCGCCGCTGTTGAGGCGCTGCGGATCGACCGGCGGAACCGGGCCGCTGGCGGCGCCGTACAGCACCATCGTCCCGCGGATGCGCAGCGCGGCCAGGCTGTCGTCGAAGGTCGCCTTGCCCACGCCGTCGTACACCACGTCCGCGCCACGCTCGCCCGTGACGCGCAGGACGGCGTCGACGAACTCGCCGTAGGTTGTCACGTGGTCGGCGCCGGCACGCTCCGCCAGCTCCGCCTTGGCCCCGCTCGAGGTCGTGGCGACGACGATCCCGCCGCGCCGCTTGACCATCTGGGTGAGCAGCAGCCCGACGCCGCCCGCGGCGGCGTGCACGACGGCGACATTCCCCTCCTGGACCGGGAAGGTGCTGTGCGACAGGTAGTGCGCCGTCATGCCCTGCAGCATGACCGCGGCCGCGATCTTGAGGTCGATGCCCGGCGGCACCGGGACGGCACTGTCGGCGGCCACGACGACCTGCTCGGCGTAGCTGCCAGCCGCGGCGGCCCAGGCGACCCTGTCTCCGGGGGAGAAATCGGTCACGCCGTCCGCGGCCGAGATGACCGTACCGGCGCCCTCGCCGCCGATCCCGACGGGAAGCGGCCGCTTGTACAGGCCTATGCCCTCGCGCTGGTAGATGTCCATGTAGTTGACGCCGGCCGCGGCCACCTGGACGAGGAGATGGCCTGGCGAGGGTTCGGGAACAGGCCGCTCGGCGACCGCGAGGGCATCGGGCCCGCCAAACTTCTCGACAACCACAGCTCGCATACCAGCACACTCTTTCTGCTTGTTCTGGCCCGTTCCCGTCCTGCTTCGTGTCTTTCTTGCTTGTTCCGCCTGAGCCGATCCGGTACCGCCTCCATCTAACCATCAGGTCAGGCCGCGGGCGGTTAGCTGGCTTCCAGGGCCGCGAGGTCGCGCACCGCGTAGCGACGGTGCTCGCACTCCTCCGTCATCACGACGCGCAGGCAGCTAGCGACCGCGCGCGGTTCCTCGGGATAACCGGGCGCCGGTGAAGCCGGCTTCCTTGAAGCTCGCGTCGCGGAACACGTCGGTGTGGTCGTATTCGCCTGCCATTGCGCCATTGTGCCCGATCGGCCGTGACGATCCGCCGGCCCGCGCCGCGGGCTTCGGTACGCGCCTGAAGCGGAACCCAGCCCGCGGGCCGGGCTCACGATGGCGGCGGGGCCGCTGGCGCATTTGGCCCCACTGGGCGGGGCCGCTGGCGCATTTGGCCCCGCGCAGGGGCCGACGGCCGGCAGCAGGGGTGTTACCCGTGGGCATGCAGGGCGGATAGCGATCGGTGAGGTTAGTTACCACCCCGGGATTTGGCCATGGGTGACCGTCCCTCGACCAGCCCGGCTGGTACGCGGACTTCCACTCTCAGAGGTCGTCGGGGCGTCCGGCTGCCAGGCGCGGCCACTGGGCGATGGGGCGTCCGCCCGATTCCGGCGCTGGTGGCCAGTCGGGCGGGCCGCCGTCAGTGCGCACGGAGCACTGCTGCGGCCAGCCGGAGGGCGAGTCCTCCCACGGCTCCTGGCGTCCATAGACAGTGAGGTCCATCAGCGTGTAGCTGTTGTCCATCGCCTCCACGCCGCGGCGCGTGGTCCAGTAGGTCTCGAAGACGCGGTCGCCGTCCCGCAGGTAGCACACGAGGTGGAACAGGCCGGTTTCGCGCCCGGCAAGGAGCTTGCCGAGAGAGGGCTGTGCCGAGTACCAGGGCACGTCCCAGCCCATGAAGTCGCGGTAGCGGACGCTCTCGTCGTACGACACCTGGGGGTCAGCACCGCCGAAGGTGACGTTGCGGCCCTGGCAGAAGACCGCGAAGGTGATGTCGCGGGAGTGCAGGTAGGACAGCTCGGCGACCTGGGTGGTGACCCAGGTGCAGCCCTCGCACTGCTCGGCGGCGGGATGCCCGGGCCACCACATGAAGTAGTAGGCGATGAGCTGCCGGCGGCCCTCGAACGCGTCGAGCAGCGTGACCGGCCCATGCGGGCCGGTCAGCGGCAGGCCGGCGTCTACCTCGGTCATGGGCAGCCGCCGGCGGGCTGCGGCGATCGCGTCGCCCTCCCGCGTGTGCGCCTTCTCCCGCACCCGCAGCGCGGCGAGCTGGGCCTCGAAGGCGGCGCGGCCGGTCACCGGAGGCAGCGCGGCTCCGCTGGCGCTCAGGGTTCCGGGCTCCTCATTCGTCATGATGGCTCCTCTTCCTGTTTTCCGCGTGTCCTCTTCTGGTTTTCCGCATGCGCGGCCTCGGCGAGCCGCTTGATCATGGCCAGGCGCCGGTCCCATTGGGCGGCAACCTCGGCCATGGCCCGGGTGGCCTGGTCGAGGCGGTCCGCCCGCACCTGGCAGAGCACCTCCCGGCCCTGCTTGCGCCGGCTGATCAGCCCGGCTCGTTCGAGCACGGCCAGGTGCTTGGAGACGGCCTGGCGGGAGAACGGCACCCGTCCGGCCAGCCAGCTGGCGGTCACCTCACCGTTGCTGACCAGCAGGTCAAGAACCTGGCGGCGAGACGGGTCGCCGATGGCCGACCACAGCTCGTCATCCGCCTGCGCCGTCATCCTGACCTCCCGGCCGGCGCTCCGCAAGCACGCCGGCGAGGCGATCGAGGAACCCGGCCCAGCCTTCCTGGTGCTCGTCGGCGTACCGCTGCTTCTCCGCGTCGGGCCAGTCGCGCAGCTCATGGCCGCTCTCGGTGACGCGAAGACGAGTCCGCTCCTGCCCCTGGGGCGTCAGGGTGAACTCGACGAGCATCGAGTTGCCGGCCACCGGCTCCTCCCCGCGGGGGTGATTCCAGCGGAACGAGAAGCGAGCCGGCGGATCGACGCTCTCCACCACGACCGGGCCGCCCTGGTCCCCGAACGCCATGTAGCCGTGGGCGCCGGGTTTCACCTCCAGGTCCACCCGGTCGGCGAACCACAGGCTCATCTGATCGGGCTCGGTGATGGTGCGCCACACCACCTCCACCGGCGCCTCGATCAGAATCTCCCGGTCGATCATCAGCCCTGGCATCAGCGTCCCTCCCCGCCTGCCCCATCCTGAATTTGCAACCGACGGTAGCACGTCAAGCGGAAGTAATGCAACCGATGATTGCGGGTTGCCGTCGCGGCCAGCTCGCCCAAGATGCAACCAGTGGTTGCGCTTCTCATCCAGACACGCTACCGTTGGTTGCACATAGACGTGGAGGTAATCATGAAGAACGCGCTACGCGCCCAGGGGAACGGTGCGCCGTCCACGAGCACACGGCTCGCCGATCCCGCGGCCGGACGGCGGTGGGAGGCATTCGCGCTGCTGGTCGCGACCTACTTCATCACGATCGTGGATTTCACGATCGTCAACACCGCCCTGCCAGCCATCGGCGCGAAGCTGCGCTTCCCCGAGTCCGGCCTGCAGTGGGTGGTGACCGCTTACGGGCTGACCTTCGCCGGCTTCCTGCTCCTCGGCGGCCGCGCCGCTGACCTGCTCGGCCGCCGCCGTCTGCTGGTGGCCGGCCTGGCAGTCTTCACCGCCGCCTCACTCGGCTGCGGTCTGGCCGCCTCGGACACCTTCCTCATCGTGATGCGCGGCATCCAGGGCCTGGGAGCGGCGTTTGTGACGCCGGCCGCCCTGTCGATCGTGACGAACATGTTCCCCGAGGGAGCCGAGCGCAACAAGGCCCTCGGCATCTGGGGCGGGGTGGGCGCACTGGGCGGGACGGTCGGCCTGCTGGCCGGCGGCCTTCTCACCACGTATGCCGGATGGCAGTACGTCTTCTTTTTCAACGTCCCCATCGGCGCGGCGGTGTTCGCCCTGGCCCCGAAACTGGTGCGCGAGAGCCGCGCCCGCAGCGGACCGCGACGCTACGACACCCTCGGAGCCGTGACGGTCACCGCCGCCATGCTGGTGGGTGTCTACGCCATCTCCCAGGCGCCTCAGGCCGGCTGGGCGGCCACCCAGACCGTCGCCCTGCTCTGCGCCGGCGTGGCCCTGCTCGCCGGGTTCCTCGTCATCGAGACCAGGGCTGAGGCGCCCCTGCTGCCACTGCGGCTCTTCCGGCTGCGCAGCGTCGCCGGATCCAACGCGGTCGGCTTCCTGCTCGGGGCGAGCTTCACCACCTTCGTGTTCATCGGCACCCTCTACATGCAGCAGGTGCTCGGGTTCTCCGCCCTGGCGGCCGGCGCGGCGTGGACGACGGCGTCGGTGACCTCATTCGCGGTGGCCTGCTCCGGCCTGTCCCAGCGGACCGTGACCAGGACCTCACCCAAGCCCGTCATGGCCTTCGGCATGGCACTCATCGGCGCCGGGATCCTGTGGGCAGCGCACGCCCCGGCCCACGGGAACTTCTGGCATGACCTGGCCGGGCCGTTCTTCATCGGCGGCATCGGCACCGCCTTCGCCTTCATCCCGGTCTCCATCGGCGCCCTCGCCGGGGTAACCAGGCACGACGCGGGAGTCGCCTCCGGGCTGCTCAGCACCTCGCAGAACCTCGGCGGGGCGATCGGAGTGGCCGTCACCTCATCCATCGCGGCCGCGCACTCCCGCACGCTGATCCAGCACGGCTACGCGGCCGCCGCCGCGCTCACCGGCGGGCTCCACTGGGCAATGTGGGTGTGCGGGCTAACCGGCCTCGCCGCCATCCCCGTCGCCTTCGCACTCATCCGCCGCGCCCGGAAGGCCGACGTGGCGGCTGACGTGATCACGACCGCACAGCCGGAAGACCTCGAGATGGCCGCAACCCGCTAAGCAGGGCCAGCAGGGTCAGGGGCGGGAAGACCGGCCGCCTTCCGGGCCTGGCCCGGACGCGCGTGCTGCCTGCCGGCTCGCCGCGCGGTAGGCCGCCTTGCGGGCCGCCTTCGCGACCTTCTTGTCGGGGTGACTGTGGCCGATCAGCGTCAGGACGTCAGCCACGTCAGGATGCGGCGTCCGGACCATGACATCGAATATCGCCTGTTCGGCGCCAACCGGGACCAGTTCGCGGAGCTTCGCGGCCACCACGCCGGGGTCCAGCAGGGGCCCCTCGTCCTCGGCGTCGACGACGAGAACGTCCGTGAGCATCCAGGCGACGTCTTCCGGTTCGGGCTCCAGGTTCTCGGGCCAGGGATCGTCCGGGGTCACGCCGGCGAAGTGTGTCAGGGCGGCCTTCGCGTAACTGCGCAGTTCGACCCGGCCGAGAGCCTCCCGCCACACGGGCTCGGCGGCGGCTCCAAGCTCAGTGATCTCGGCTACCGCCAGCAGCCGGGCTCCCGGCGGCGCTCCGGCGGCGGCCGCGAGGAGCTCCCTGGCTGACGACTCCGGCGTGCGGTGCGCCCGCCACGCTGCTGCCTCGGCTGTGAACTCTTCTTCGGTAGCGCTCTCGGCCATCGCGAGCAGGTCCGCCGCGGTCATCTCGTCGGGCGGGGGAAGCAGTGGTACTTCGACCCCGGACTCGAGAAGCAGGTTACGGACGGCCCACAGCCCCAGCGAAGTCAGCAGCACCTGCGTCTGCTGGTCGCCGCGGTCACCGTCCCCGGTGAGCGCCACGGCACCGAGGTCCGCCAGCTGGGCAAGGAGCATTCTCGCCGGGTCGCCGTGCGCGTCCACCCAGGCTTCCCACGCCGCGGTGGCCTGTTCTTGCGACAGGTCGCCGACGGCGATGCTCCTTAGCGTGTCACTGACCTCTGCGACCGGCAGCCCGTCGCCCTTGTTCAGGAAGAGCACGACAACCAGGCCAGTACCATGCCCGGCCAGATCCAGCGCCGCTGACCTGGTGGTGTCGAGCGACGCCGCGAACTCGAGCGTGCCGCCCACGACACCCTCGAAGACGGAGGCCCAGACGCCGAGCGTATCTTCATCGCCGGCCTGCGCCCACTCTTCAGCCAGGGAGCCCTGAACGGCCATGGTCCCGTCGTTGTCCACGTCTGTGAAGTCCGTGGTGTAGGCGAGTTCCCACAGGAAGGGGAACGCTGACGTGTCCATCTGGGCCGCCAGCTCACGCACGGCGCTTGCCAGTTCACCGGCGGGTAGGTCACCGTCACCGGTCACCGGGCGGCCGGACCCCACCCAGCTCGCCATCGCCGCCAGCCGGCCCAGCAACGGAGATTTCCGTGCCTGTTCAGCGAGCTCCGCTTCGGACGGCAGCCGCATCGGCGGCAGCTCGCCGGGCAAGCCGAACGCCTCCTTGATGCCCGGCAGATCCAGGCCCGCGTCGTCGTCTTCGCCGAAGTCACGGTCATACCCGGCGGCCGGAAGATCCCCGGCGGCCGCCAGGCCGGCGTTGTATCCCGCGATCCAGCGGTCAACGTCAGCCTGGTTCCGGAAGTCGACTCCGTCGCGTGTCATCAAGGTGCCGATGGTGCGTCCCATCCCCCAGTTCGCCGGGTCCATGACCGCGTCGGGGAACTGAGATGCCACCGCATCGAGTTCGCGCTCGAGCAACCGCGCGGCATCCTCCGGCAGCTTCCTGGAGTCGGCAAGGTACGTCAGGAAATCACGCATCGCGTCGATGGTCTCGGCGGTCTCCTCCCGGGTCTCGACGATGACTTTGCGCGGATACACGTCAAGCAGAAGGTGCTCGATGTGACCAGGACGGAGTTCGGCAGGGCTGGCAATCCCCAGATAGTCCGGCATGTAATCGAGCAGCAGACGCAGTTCCTCGGCGTCCGCACTCGCATCGCCGCTCAACTTGCCCTGCGCCGTTTTGGCCCAGCGGCGGAAGCCCGCCAGCGCCGCACCGAAAGCGTCTGCCATGTGCGCCTACCCTAGCGGGTCAGCCCGAGGCGCGGAGCGACCTCAGGACGTATTGCATGATGCCGCCGTGCCGGTAGTACTCGGCTTCGCCCGGGGTGTCGATCCGCACGACCGCGCGGAATTCGCGGCCATCCGCGGATACCACGACCTCGTTTGGTATATTTCCTGAATTTATTTCCTCGATCCCGCGGATATCGAAGGTCTCGTGGCCGGTCAGGCCCAGCGACGCGGCCGACTCTCCGGGGCGGTACTGCAGCGGCAGCACGCCCATGCCGATCAGGTTGGACCTGTGGATGCGCTCGAACGACTCGGCAAGCACCGCGCGGACGCCGAGCAGCAGCGTGCCCTTCGCCGCCCAGTCGCGGGAGGAACCCGAGCCGTATTCCTTGCCGCCGAGGACGATCAGCGGCGTGCCGTCCTCCAGGTACTCGCGCGAGGCGTCGTAGATGGACATCTGATTGCCGTCCTTGACGGTGACCCCGCCCTCGGTGCCCGGCGCGAGCTGGTTGCGCAGCCTGATGTTGGCGAACGTGCCGCGGATCATCACCTCGTGATTCCCCCGCCGGGACCCGTAGGAGTTGAAGTCCTTCCGCTCGACGCCGTGCTCGGTCAGGTACTTCCCCGCCGGGCTGTCGGACTTGATCGCGCCGGCCGGGGAGATGTGGTCGGTGGTCACCGAATCGCCGAGCATGGCGGCCACCCTCGCGCCAGTGATGTCGCTGACCGGCTCCGGCTCGGCCGGCATGCCATCGAAGTACGGCGGGCGGCGCACATAAGTCGACTGCTCATCCCAGACGAAGGTGTCGCCCTCGGGTACGTCCAGCCCGCGCCAGTTGTCGTCGCCCTTGAACACGTCGGCGTAGTCCCGGGTGAACATCTCCTGCGCCACCGCGTTCTGGACGACGTCGGCGACCTCCCCGGGCGACGGCCAGATGTCGGCCAGGTAGACGGGCTTGCCCTCGGGGCCGGAGCCGATCGGCTCGTTCACCAGGTCAATGTCCATCGTGCCGGCCAGCGCGTACGCCACCACCAGCGGCGGCGAGGCCAGGTAGTTCATCTTCACGTCCGGGTTGATCCGGCCCTCGAAGTTCCGGTTGCCGCTCAGCACGGAGACCACGGCCAGGTCGTTGTCGTTCACCGCCTCGCTGATCGCGGGCGGCAGCGGGCCGGAGTTGCCGATGCACGTGGTACAGCCGTAGCCGACGAGGTTGAAGCCGAGCTTGTCCAGGTAGGGCAGCAGCCCGGCCCGCTCGTAGTAGTCCATGACCACCTTGGACCCGGGCGCCAGCGTCGTCTTCACCCAGGGCTTGCGGGCCAGCCCCCGGTGGACAGCGTTCTTGGCCAGCAGCGCGGCGCCGACCATGACCGAGGGGTTGGACGTGTTCGTGCACGAGGTGATCGCGGCGATAACCACGCTCCCGTGGTCCACGGCCGTCTGCGTGCCGTCTTCCAGGGCGACCTGGATGGGGTCCGACGGCCTGGTGCCGTCGTCCGACGCCACCGGGTCCGAGGCCGGGAAGGTGCCGGCCAGGCCGTTGTCCAGGGTGGCT